>Ga0210394_10000172_pt1 | contig 155015 bp, 135 predicted proteins | sample IncBWC12MmetaG_FD_160121 | JGI IMG/M metagenome (GOLD analysis project Ga0210394, IMG submission 160121) | Forest soil microbial communities from Barre Woods Harvard Forest LTER site, Petersham, Massachusetts, United States - Inc-BW-C-12-M | ecosystem: Environmental > Terrestrial > Soil >... | reverse complement strand
ACAACGTTTTTGGATTGGCGCTGAACCTGGAAGAGGAAGAGGTCGGCGCGGTGCTGCTGGGCGAGTCGTCGGAGTTGAAGGAAGGCGACGTTGTAAAGCGCACGAATACGATTATGTCCGTGCCTGTGGGGCCGGAGCTGATCGGGCGCGTGGTGAATCCGCTGGGCCTGCCGCTGGATGATAAGGGACCCATCACGTCGAAGATCCGGAATCCGCTGGAAAAGCTGGCGCCCGGAGTTCTGGATCGCCAGCCGGTGCGCGAGCCGCTGCAGACCGGCATCAAGGCCATCGACTCGATGATTCCCATCGGCCGCGGGCAGCGCGAGCTGATCATCGGCGACCGTCAGACGGGAAAAACCGCGGTCATTCTGGACACGATCATCAACCAGAAGGGCAACGACATGATCTGCATTTACTGCGCGATCGGGCAAAAACGCTCGACGATCGCGCAGGTGATCAAGGCGCTGACCGACGCGGGCGCGATGGAGTACACGATCATCGTGGCGTCTTCCGCGGCGGAGCCTGCTTCGCTGCAATACATCGCGCCGTACGCGGCCTGCGCGATGGGCGAATATTTCCGTGACAACAAACGCCACGCGGTGACTTTTTACGACGACCTTTCGAAGCATGCGCAGGCGTACCGCGAAATTTCGCTTTTGCTGCGGCGGCCTCCCGGACGCGAGGCGTTCCCCGGCGACGTGTTTTATCTCCACTCGCGCTTGCTGGAACGCGCGGCGAAGCTGAACGACAAGCTGGGCGCGGGTTCGCTGACGTCGTTGCCGGTGATTGAGACGCAGGCGGGCGACGTTTCGGCGTACATTCCGACGAACGTGATTTCGATTACCGACGGGCAGATTTACCTGGAGTCGGATTTGTTCAACGCCGGCATCCGGCCCGCGATCAACGTTGGTATTTCGGTCAGCCGCGTGGGCGGCAACGCGCAGATCAAGGCGATGCGCCAGGTGGCGGGCAGCTTGCGCCTGGACATGGCGCAGTTCCGCGAATTGGCCGCGTTCGCACAATTTGGCGCGGACCAATTGGACAAAGTCACTCAGGCGCAGTTGCAGCGCGGCCAACGCTTGACGGAAGTGCTGAAGCAGGACCAGTTCGTGCCGCTGTCGGTGGAAAAGCAGGTGCTGGTGCTGTACGTGGCCACCAGCGGCGGGCTGGACAACATCCCGGTCGGCGAAGTGCGACGATTTGAGAAAGAGTTCGTGCAGTTCGCGGAAACGAGTTATGCCGGCGTGCTGAAGGATATTGCGACGAAGAAGGCTCTCGACGACGGCATCAAGGCGACGATCAAGACGGCGCTCGATGGATTCAAGGAACGCTTCACGGCCGCGCTGGCAGCGACGGCGAAGTAGAAAGAGAGTCCCCAGCTGAACTGGTGGCGGAAAAATGGTACATCAGACGAAATTCGAAGAGTTTCCTCAGGGGCTAAAGCCCAGGTTAGCGAGCTTTTGATGTCGGAGCTAAAGCTCCGACCCCCAAGAAAGGTTTTTGTAGCAGGCTGTTAAGCAAAGACCATGCCCACATTACTCGATTTCCGGCGCCGCATCCGCTCGGTGAAAAACACCCAGCAGATTACGCGCGCGATGAAGTTCGTGGCCGCGGCAAGGTTGCGGCGCGCGCAGGAAGCGGCGCTGGCGGCGCGGCCTTATGCGAAGGAACTGGTGCGTGTGCTGCGTTCGACGATGGCGCGAATTGAATCGCCGGAACATCCGTTGCTGGCCAAGCGGGCGGAAGAGCGGATCCTGGTGCTGGTTTTGGCGGGGGAACGCGGTCTGGCGGGCGCGTTCAACACAAACATTTTGAAGAAGGCGGCGGAGTTTTACCGCAGCAAGGCCGGGAAAAAGATCACGGTGATCCCGATCGGCAAGAAAGGCCGCGACGCGCTGCGGCGCGCGGGGTTTACGTTTGCGGGCGAGTACGTAAACGTGTTGTCGAAAGTGGATTTCGGTATCGCGCGCGAGATTTCGAAACTGGTAACGGATTTGTACGTGGAAGAAAAAGTAGACGCCGTGTACATGGTGTTCAGCGAGTTCAAGAACGTGATTTCCGCGGACCTGACCGTGGAAAAACTGCTTCCCGTGGAAAAGATTACGACGGGTGAAGAAACGGAAGCGGAGGCTGCGTCGTCGCAAATTGATTACATTTATGAGCAACCGGAACAACAGTTGTTGGCGCGACTGCTGCCGCGTTATGTCGAGACGCAGGTGCTGCGCAGCATGCTGGAATCGTGCGCGGCGGAACACGCTGCGCGCATGACCGCAATGGAAGCGGCCACGAAGAATGCTGGTGAAGTGATCGAGGGATTGACGCTGCACATGAACAAGGTCCGGCAAGCAGCGATTACGAAAGAGATCATCGAAATTGTGAGCGGCGCTTCATATACCGCGTAGGAGCAGAAATGGCGGAGCAACAAGTCGGACGAGTGATTCAGGTCATTGGGCCGGTCCTCGACATTCAGTTTGAGCAGGGGCATTTGCCGGCGATTTACAACGCCGTGCGCATCACCAGCGAGGGATTCAATCTGCCAGAGCCGCTGGACGTTACTGCGGAAGTGCAGCAGCACCTGGGCGAGGGGCGTGTTCGCACGGTGGCCATGGAGCCGACCGAAGGCATGGTGCGCGGCATGAAGGCTCTGGACCTGGGCGAGCCGATCACGGTGCCGGTGGGTCGCGCGACGCTAGGTCGCGTGATGAACGTGCTGGGCAAGCCCGTGGATCAGCTTGGGCCCATCAAGAGCGACACGCGATTTTCGATTCACCGGCCATCGCCGGCGTTGGACCAGCAGTCTACGACGCTCGAAATGTTCGAGACGGGCATCAAGGTAGTCGACCTGATTCAGCCGTTCTTGAAGGGCGGAAAAATCGGGCTCTTCGGTGGCGCGGGTGTCGGCAAAACGGTTTTGATTCAGGAATTGATTCACAACGTCGCGATGCAGCACGGCGGCGTGTCTGTGTTTGCCGGTGTCGGCGAACGCACACGTGAAGGAAATGACCTGTGGCTGGAATTCCAGGAATCCGGCGTCGTAGTGCCGGGGAATTCGGAAAAGTCGCGCGCGGCCTTGATCTACGGGCAGATGACCGAGCCGCCCGGCGCGCGTTTGCGCGTCGGCCTGACCGGCGTGACGGTGGCGGAATATTTCCGCGACCAGGAACACCTGGACGTGCTGCTCTTCATCGATAATATTTTCCGTTTCGTGCAGGCGGGCTCGGAAGTTTCGGCGCTGCTCGGACGCATGCCCTCCGCCGTGGGTTACCAGCCGAACCTCAACACGGAAATCGGCGAACTGCAGGAACGCATCACCTCCACCAAGAGCGGTTCCATCACTTCGGTGCAGGCGATTTACGTTCCCGCCGACGACTACACGGACCCCGCGCCGGCCGCGACCTTCACGCACCTGGACGCGACGACCAACCTGAGCCGCCAGATCGTGGAACGCGGCATTTATCCCGCGGTTGACCCGCTGGCCAGCTTCTCGCGCATTCTCGATCCTCGCGTGGTAGGACAGGAGCATTACACCGTGGCGCGTGCGGTGAAGTCGGTGCTGCAGCGCTACAAGGATTTGCAGGACATCATCGCGATTCTCGGTATCGAGGAATTGTCCGACGAAGACAAGCGCACCGTGGCGCGTGCTCGGCGCATCGAGAAGTTCCTTTCGCAGCCGATGTACGTGGCCGCGCAGTTCACGGGCCTTGAGGGCAAGTACGTCAAGATCGAGGATACCGTGCGCAGCTTCAAGGAAATCGTGGAAGGGAAGTACGACGAAATTCCGGAGCAGGCGTTCTACATGGTTGGCACGATCGATGAAGTGCTCGAGAAGGCCGAGAAGATGAAGGCGGGCGTTTAAGGCGGAAATGCTTCCTGAATCCATCCAACTAATCGTCGTGACGCCGGAGCGGCAACTGCTGCGCGAAAGCGTTGTGGAGGTGGTTGTCCCTGGGCTGGATGGCCAACTGGGAATTTTGCCGGGGCACGCGCCGCTGATGACGGAATTGGGGATTGGGGAGCTTTCTTACCGCACGAGCACGTCGAACCAACCGGTTGCGCTGGCGGTGATCAGCGGATTTGCGGAAGTCCTGCCCGATCGCGTGACGGTGCTGGCGGAAACGGCGGAGCGCGCGGAAGAGATCGACCTGGCGCGCGCGGAAGCGTCCAAGGCTCGCGCGGAGAAGCGGCTGTCGGCCGGCGACCCGAACATCGATTGGGACCGCCTGAATATTTCGCTACAGCGCTCGATCATTCGCATTCAAATAGCCCGAAAATACCGCGGCGCGCCGGTGGAATCCCGTTAGCCCTGTGCGTATCTGACCCTTAGAGTGGCGATGCGACGCTGGTGTGCCCGGCAGCATCAAATTAGGCGGAGCGAGGGATGGAACCGATCACGATTTACAGCGCGGGATGGTGCCCGGACTGCCGGCGCGTGAAGAACTTTCTGAAAGAGCGCGGCGTGGAATTTCAGGAAGTCGATATTGACAAGGATGAAGCAAGCGAAGAACTGGTTCTTCGCGTGAACCAGGGAAAGCGGAAGGTCCCCACGTTGAAGGTTGGAGAGCGGTATTTTGCGTGCAGCCCGTTCAGTGCACCGCAACTTGCGGAAGAGTTGAACATCCCGCTGAACAGGTAAGAATCCCGAGAGATTGCTTCAGTACGAAATTTCGATTGTGAGCTGGCTCTGTTGACATGCTCGCGGAAGCGCAGTTAAAGAATGAAAAGCAGATCCCTCACCCCGCAAAAACCGCGGGGATTAGGGATGACAATCGGGCTGGAGAGGATTCCGGGTGAAGGATGTCAACAGAGCCAAATGAGCTCTAACTGGTTTGGCCGCGGGTCCACACTTGTTTGACGTATAGGCTTTCGTCGAGCAGCAGGATGTCGGCGTCGGCGCCGGGGCGCAGCGAGCCTTTCTTGAATTCGATGCCGAGCAGGGTGGCGGGATTCAGCGTCAACATGCGCAGCGCGTCGGCAAGCGGCACGCCGAGATTCACGATATTGCGCAGCGCACGGTCGAGCGTCAGCGTGGAGCCTGCCAGTTTCCCCTCAGAATTCCTGCACACCCCGCCGCTTACAGTGACTTCAAATGTTCCCAGGATGTATTTTCCGTCGGGCATTCCGGTGGCGGAGATGCCGTCGCTGACGAGGATCACGCCGGCAGCGCCCTTGGCTTGCAAGAGCAGGCGCATGGCGGTTTCATCCACATGCACGCCGTCGGCGATCAGTTCGGCGGTGAGTTCGGGAGTGGTGAGGACCGCGCCGATCACGCCGGAATCGCGATGGGAAAAAGGGCGCATGGCGTTGTAGACGTGGACGGCGTGATGCGCGCCGCGGGCGATGGCGGCGCGCGCCTGTTCGTAGGTGGCGTCGGTGTGGCCGATGGCGACGACGAGGCCGGCCTTGTGCGCGGCGTCAATGCAGGGCATCGCGCCCAGGAGTTCCGGTGCGAGGGTAAGAATCCGCGCGTTGCCTTTCGCGGCGGCAATAAACTTTTCAAGCAGGTCAGCGGAAGGAAGTTTCAGAAATTCCGAGGGATGGACGCCGCGGCGAGCGGAACTGATGAACGGGCCTTCGAAATGGATGCCGAGAATATCGGCGCGGCAATCATCGGTTTGGTGTTGATTGCAAATATAGCCGGCGATGCCTTCGGCGCTGCGGCAGATGGATTCCGTGCTGGCGGTGACGGTGGTGGCGACGAAGGAAGTGGTGCCGTGAGTGGCGACCACGCGCGACGCGGCTTTGAGTGCGTCCTCAGTGGCTTCCATAACGTCGTGGCCACCGGCGCCGTGGATGTGCACGTCGAGGAAACCTGGCGTGGCGATTTTGTCCGTAGCGATGATTTCGCGCGCGCCGGCGGGCAGAGTGACCGCGCTGCGCGGGCCGACCGATTCGATTACGCCGTCGCGAAAGAGAATTGCGGCATCGGGAATTTCCGTGGCGGGAGTGAAAGCGCGGGCAGCATGAACCAGGGTTGTGGACATGGCGAACTTTTATCGTAGCGGAAATTCCGCTGGCCGCAAAACAAAACGGGCAGGAAGAGTCTTCCTGCCCGCCCGCAAAAGTTAGTTGCGAAGAGCTACTTGGCCATTTCGATGCTAGTGAGTTTCAACGCGCTGCCGTCAACTGTTCCCTTCACGACCACGTGGTGGCCTGCGTGGGGGGCGACCTTGTCCTGCGCGTCAATGGCGTAGATCTTTTTGTCGCTGTCGTTCACGAAGACATATTTCGCGCCATGTTCCTTCACGCAACGGGAGGCGCACTCCGCGCCGGCTTGCCCGGCATTTTTCGCGCCGCACATGTCATCGGAAATCCAGCCGGTCCACGAACCGTCAGCGGGCGAGGCGATGGAAACGGCAAGCAAGGCAAGTGCAGGCAAAAAGAAAAATCGCGATTTCATGGGGAGTCTCCTCAAAGAGCCATATTAGTTTCGGCGCGGATAAATTCAGGCTCGCACAATGCGGGGAGCGTGTCCAGTATACGGAGAGGTTCGACGGTTCTTACAAAAAAATCGGAATTGAGGAATTATTGCGGGCGCTGCAAGATTCGGGAACTGATCACGGCCGACTCGGGCTTTCCAACGCTACCACGAGAGGAATGGCCGTCCCGACTATGGCTACTCCCACTGCAACAGCGGTGAAAGTGCTAAAGCTGGGGGGCTTCGGGTGCGGATTATTAAATGTCTGCGCGGGTCCTTGACAGGGCTGGTGCTGATGCGATTCGTGATAATCATCCGCGTCGGGAGACACCGACGTGCGCTCGCTGACCGAAGAAATCGGGCGGACGCGAAAGGCTTTCCCTTGTTCCACCAGTTGCGACGCGGAGCCGACTTGCACGTACACCTGGCCGCGCTGGCTATGGATCAGGAGATTGCAAGGATCATCGACCGAAACGCGCCCGGAGCTTGCGGTGCTCACCACCGGCGTAATCCGCACATCGGACGCCACAATCACGGCGTTTGGCTGGCCGCTCGGTTTGTTGTACGCAACGCTCCCCCGATTCAAGGCGACCACAACTCCATAGTTCGCGCGAAAGATATGCGCCGCCGAACCGCCTTGCAGCTCTAAAGAGAGATTGCCGACGCGTACGACCAAAACACCGCCCGCATCTGTGGAAAGGAAATCGCCGGAGAAAATCGTCTCGCCCTCGGCGCTGTCCGAGGACCCGATGTGCGCCAATAACGTCTTCGTGACCATTCCGAGGGGTGCATGCTCTGCCGGGATAGTTTGTACAGCGATCTCCACGCTGGTATTGCCGAGGGCGCCGGATACCACCGCGGCGGGCGCCTGTGCGGGGGCTGCCGGCCCGTTGGAGTCGCCGGTGTGGGCGTTGCTCATCTCTCCAGCGCCCACTTCCACGCAAATTCCCGCCAGGTTACAGAATTTTACCTTTCCCTCAAACACGATCACGTCCATCGTATTGTTCTCGTAGCCGACATAAAAATCCGTGCCAATTACCCCGGCGACGCCGGCGGGAGTGCGCACTTCGAATTTCCCATTGGGCCTTGCAATTTTTTGCGCCTGGATGCGGATCTTGCCGAGACCCACGGCGAGTTCCGTCTGCTGCGCGCCGGCGTCGTGCTTTGCCACCCGCAGATTGGAGTCCGATCCAAGATTCACGACCGAGCCGTCATCCAGCGACACGCGGGCGCGGCCACTGGAGAGTGTGTTGACCACATCCTGCCAGTAAATTGGAGCTTTTGTGTCTGCGGCTATCGATTGTCCGCTCCGGAGGATACTCACCGAGGGAATCACCCGAGAGACTTCTCCCGCACGCTGCTCCGGCGTGTCCGGGATGGCAAATGTTGCGGTGGGAAATAAGAGCATAATTGCAAGCAGGCAGGCAATCGCCGGGACATTCGAAGCAGTCATCCTCATGGAGCACTCCTGAATCTCAATTGCCTCGACCCGGGATCCCCGTGGGGATGGCAGAATGGGCGCTAAGTTACACTGAACGACTGTGTACCGCAAGCGTGAGTCCTGATTCAGCTATCCTCATGCGAATGCAATCGCTCGGCGCTGCATCCGATCAACAGGCGCAATCCTGCCGGAACTGGATTTGCAAAAACGCGCTCATCGTGCACCGTGTCACTGGGAGACCTGATAGGGCTTCGTTATACAATTAGGCGGCATGCGGGCTGCGCCCACTTGGAATCAAATTGGAGATCAGGTAAGTATTCGGCTCCGGAACGCGCTGCCTCAAACCTTGCACGGTCTTGGGAATGATGCGCGGAGAGGGCTTTGAGTTTGCGCATTTCGCCGGTTCGTAAGAGGGGGATAGTGGGTATGGATTTACTTCAGAAGGGTGCAAAAAAGAGGCAAGATTCCGGTGAGTTGACGTGCAGGGACTGATTGGGTGCGGCATGCTGATGATTGCGGCGCAGGTGGCGGCGCCAGGCGGCTGGGCGCAAGGCGTGGCGCAGGGGCCACCACCGCCTCCGACGGCAAAGACGATCAAGTGCAAGGATCGCGCCGTTCCGAAATTTGAAGACGTAACCGAAAAAGCGGGGATTCGCTTTTCGCACACCTCGGCGCCGGAGAGCCGCTACATCATTGAGTCCATGAGCGGCGGCGTGTTGTTGCTCGACTATGACCGCGATGGCTGGCTGGATATCTATTTCACGAATGCGCCGACCGTGGAGATGGCGCTGAAGGGGCAGCATGCGCGCGGGGCGCTTTATCACAACAATCATGACGGCACGTTCACCGATGTGACCGACAAGGCGGGGATCGGGAAGCCGTGCTTTGCGATGGGCGGCGCGGTCGGCGATTACGACAACGACGGCTGGCCGGACATTTATGTGACGTGTTACGGCGGCAATGTGCTTTATCGCAACAATGGAGACGGCACGTTCACCGACGTGACAGCGAAGGCTGGCGTGCGCGATGGACGCTTTTCCACGGGCGCGGCGTTTGGCGATTACGATGGCGACGGTTATCTGGACCTGATGGTCACCAACTACGTGGACCTGGATATTCACCATCCGCCCGCGTTCGGCAGCAGCGTCACCTGCAAATACATGGGAATTGATGTGCAGTGCGGGCCGCGCGGATTAAAAGGCGCGGGCGATTCGTTGTTTCACAACAATGGCGACGGCACGTTTACGGATGTTTCTAAGAAAGCCGGCGTGGACGATCCCAACGGCTACTACGGGCTGACGACCATCTGGGCCGACTTCAACAATACCGGGCGGCCGGATATTTATGTGGCCAACGATTCGACGGCAGCCTTTCTCTATCGCAACGATGGAAACGGAAAATTCACGGATGTCGGCCTTGAATCCGGCACGGCGCTTGGCGAAGATGGCCACGAGCAGGCCGGCATGGGCGTGGCGCTCGGCGATTATCTGCACACGGGGCGGCCATCGCTGGTGGTGACGAATTTTGCGTTGGACAACAGCCCGCTCTATCGCAACGATGGCAAGTGGGATTTTCAGGATGTTTCGTACCCGTCGGGCATCGGTTTGCCTTCGGTGCCGTTTGTGAAGTGGGGCGTGGCGTTTGTGGATGTGGATAACGATGGGTGGCTCGATCTGGTCACGGTGAACGGCCACGTCTATCCGCAGGTGGATACACTGCAGACCGGGGCACGCTACCGCGAGCCGAAACTGGTGCAATACAACCAGGGCGACGGAACGTTTTGCGACGCGAGCGATCAATCCGGTGCGGCGATAACCGAACCACGAGTTTCCCGCGGGCTGGCGGTCGGCGATCTTTTCAACGACGGCAACATGGATCTGGTCGTGGAGGATTTGCAAGGCAGCCCGATGATGCTGCGGAATCCCGGGTTGCCCGGGCGGCACTGGGTGAGTTTCGAGCTGGCCGGAACGAAGAGCAATCGGCTGGCGATTGGAGCGCGGCTGAAGCTTGTGGCCGGTGGTATGACGCAGACCGACGAAATTCACAGCGGCGGCAGCTATCTTTCGCAAAACGATTTGCGCGTGCATTTCGGATTGGGAGCCGCGACGAAGATCGACAGCCTGGAGGTACGCTGGCCTTCGGGGGCGGTGGAAACGCTGAAGAATCTGGACGCGGACAAATTTTACAGCGTGCTGGAGGGGCAGGGAATCGTGCTGGCGGAAAAAATCCGGCCGGCCGGTCCCGCAAAGAAGCCATGAGCGGTCAGACAATTCAGGGCAATCGCGTCTGACAGGCGAACTCGGATACAATGCTTGTCGCCAGCGCCAGATCAAACCTTGAAGTGAGAAAAGGAAAATCAGATGAGAAAAGCAGGGGTTGTTGGTTTTACCGCACTACTGGCTTTTGCTGCATGCATGTTTTTCTACAACCAAAGAACCCACGCGGCTAATGCCGCGGCGGCTGCGTCGGGCTATAAGGTAACCGGGAAAATTCCGGTGGCTGGCGAGGGTGGATGGGATTACCTGGTAGTGGACGCTGATGCGCGGCGGCTGTATGTCTCGCATTCCACGCACGTGGTGGTCTATGACGTGGATTCCCACGCCGTGGTTGGAGATATCCCGGACACGCAGGGAGTACACGGAATTGCGCTGGCGCCCGAACTGGGGCGAGGTTTCGTGAGCAGCGGCCGCGCCAACTCGGTAACCATTTTTGATTTAAAGACGCTGAAGACGATCGGCACGGTTCCCGCCGGCACGAATCCGGACGCGATCCTGTACGACGGCGTCAGCAAGCGCGTGTTCGCGTTTAACGGCCGGAGCAAAGATGCGACGGTGATTGACGCGGCGGATGGAAAGGTACTGGGCACGTTCGCGGTCGGCGGCAAGCCGGAATTCGCCGTAGCCGATGGTAAGGGCGGGGTCTACGTGAACGTGGAAGACACCAGCGAACTGCTGCACATTGACGCACAGAAAATGACGGTGCTGCATCGCTGGCCGCTGGCTCCGTGCAAGAAGCCGTCGGGGCTTGCGATGAATACGAAAACGCGCCGGCTGTTTGCCGTTTGCGACAACGAAATGATGGCCGTGGTGGACGCCGACTCCGGAAAAGTGGTCGCCACGCCCAAGACGGGCGAAGGGGCCGATGCAGCGGCGTTTGATCCGGGAACGAACCTGGCCTTTTCGTCAAACGGAGAGAGCGGCACGTTGACCGTGGTCCACGAAGACGCGGCGGACAAATATTCCGTGGTCGAAAACGTTGCGACTAAGAAAAGCGCCCGCACGATGGCGCTCGACCTGAAAACACATACGCTGTACCTGCCGGCAGCGGACATGATTCCACCGGCCGCGGGGCAAAAGTGGCCCAGCGTGAAGCCGGGAACGATGGAGTTGCTGATCGTCTCGAAGTAATTCCCAAGTCAAATTCTGCCGGTTCCCCGGGTCCGCGCGCCGCGATGGGAACCGGCGAACTCATTTCTGTAACGGATTGAGCAAGGAGCGAGGCAATGGACGAGTCCGTCGAGGCCCCTGCCGCGGTGCCGGAAGCCGCGGCGGCGCGAACCGTTTCGCGATTCCGGTGGATCGGTTGGTCCAGCCTTTTTTTTGCGATGGTGCAGAGCGTTTGCACGATCTTTGTGGCGCTGAGCGGATTGCGTCTGTTGTTGGGGGCGGCTGCGTTTGGCGCGGCGGTCGGCGTGATGAAATTCGCCGACAGGAATATTCACATTGATGCCGTGCGGATTCCAATGGTGGTGTTCGCGCTGGTTGGCGCCGTATTTAATCTGGTGGCGCTGTGGCAGGTGCAGCGGCTGCGCGGGCGGGCTGCTTCGGCGTGGCGGCAAAAGACAATTTCGCGGAGCAAGTTCGCTTCGGAGGGAGTTCAATTAACCCTGTCGGTGTTGACGCTGATCCTGATTACAGTGGAATCGTTCTATCACCTGCGCAACACGCATCATTTCTAGCGGACAAGCTGAAGAATTTTACGCAGAATCGTTTTTGGGGCTAGGTGTTTCGCGAATCGCTTTCTCCAGGCGCGCGTGCAGCCGTTCGCTGTAGCCCACCGGAAGTTCGAAAGTGCGATTATCCGCGGTCAGAACCAGGATGTTCCGAGTAGAGTCCAGAATCGCCGAGCAGATTTCGCAGTTCTCCAGGTGCTTCTCGATGTCCGCGAGCAGCTTGGGATCGAGCTGCTGGTCCAGGTATTCGGAGATGTGATCCCAAACGTTTTTGCACTCCAGCGTCATTGAAACATCCTCCCGAAGAAGCCCTTCTTTGCCGGAGCAACCGCACGCAGATAGGGGGCGAGCATTTTTTGCAGCATCATGCGCGCCCGGTGCAACCGCACTTTCACGAGCGTAACATTGATGCCCAGCGCGCTTGCCGTTTCTTCCTGGTTGAGTTCCTCAAGGTCCCGCAACACCAGCACCTCGCGGTAGATGGGAGGCAGTTGTTCGACGGCCTCCCGCAATTTCTGGCGCATCTCTTTTTTCTCCAGCGCCTCGGACGGGATCTCCCGCCAGTCCGTCAGCACCGCTGGCGTGAAATCGCCTTCGCGGTCTTCCTTGCCCTCGTCCAACGATTCGAATTGAGCGGCTTTGGCTTTGCGGAGTCGCTGGCGTCCCTCGTTCATCGCGATGGTCACCAGCCAGGTGCTGAACTTGGCGTCACCGCGAAAACTTTTCAAATGCCGAAACGCGTTGATCATCACTTCCTGCGCGGCGTCCTCCGCTTCCTGGGTATTGCGCAGCATGGTCAGGATGGAGAGATACACCATCCGCTCGTAGGGGCGAATCAGCTCGTGGAAGAGGTCGGTTTCGCCCGCGATAATCCGGGCGATCAGTTCCTTTTCCCGCTCGACCGTGGCCGGCATGCGTTTGCGCAGGACTCCCTTCGGCTCACCAAATAGGATTGGCGGTTCGCCCAAAGGTTACAGGAGTTTTCCCATGGAGTGGAAGAGCTTGACGAGGATTCCGGGGTCTGCAGCGCGCAACGCCCTGTTTTTCAACGTCCAAACGTTCCAGGCGGCCGCCAGAGAGGGCTGCATCAAAGTCCGCGGCGGCTACGGCGAGCTGCGGATGCGAATCCCTTGCCAATCCGCCGAATCGCCGGGAATATGGAATGTCCCGGCGCGAGCGCGCTTTGCATCGCGCTGGTAATTCACTGGCCCTTCTGAAGCTTTGGGCTTGCGGGACGCTCATCCGCGGATACGCTCCCGAGAAGGATTATCGTCCATGCAAGATAAAGTTGTTTTTATCACCGGCGCCAACGGGGGACTCGGCACTTCAGTTACCAAGGCGTTTCTGCAGCGAGGCGCGCGCGTCATCGGCGCGTCGCTGCGGATCAAAGCGGTGGATTTCCCTCAGCCGAATTTTGAGGCGATGACGATCGATTTCAACAAGCTGGACGAGATCAAGCGCGGTGTCGCGAAAATCGTGGAACGTCACGGACGTCTGGACGTGCTGGTACATTTGCTTGGCGGATTTGCCGGCGGCCCTTCGGTCGCGGAAACCACCGACGCGATGTGGGAACAGATGCAAAGCATCAATCTCACCTCGGCGTTTCAAGTCTTCCGCGAAAGCATTCCTCATTTGCGCAAATCGAAATCCGGGAGGCTCATTGCGATTGGGAGCCTGACCGCCGCGCAGCTGCACGCGAACCTTGGCGCCTACGTAACGTTTAAAGCGGCGTTGACGATGCTGGTGCAAACCGTGGCGCTCGAAAACGCCGACGCGGGATTGGCTGCGAACGTCATCCTTCCGGGCACCATGGACACACCCGTGAACCGCAAAGCCATGCCCGATGCCGATTTTTCGAAATGGGCGAAAACCGACGACGTGGCAGATCTGGTGCTTTCCCTTGCGGGTGAGCAGGCGCGGCATCTGACGGGCCTGGCCATACCGATCGAAGGCGGCCGTGCCTGAAACCTTTGCGGATTCTGCGACTCTCACCTAGGGAAGAGCCTCCTTGGCGACTGGTCAGCATAGTCCGCTGAGGCCGGAGGAGAGCCAAAGGAATCAATCCATGAGGTCCAAGCTGCTGCAATCCCCACTCTTTTATGCCACGGCCGTTGCCGTGGTGGCTTTTCTCGTTCTCTCTAGTTTTGGGCGTAGCACCGGCGTGGCTGCGCCTCGCGACCCGGGGAATCCGCCGCATCTCGTGATCGTGGAATTGTTTACTTCCGAGGGATGCTCGAGTTGCCCGCCTGCCGATGCTTTGCTTAAGGAATTAAGCGAACAACAGAAGATGAGTGGCGTCCAGGTCGTCGCGTTGGAGGAGCATGTGGATTACTGGGACCATCTCGGCTGGAAGGATCCGTATTCCGCAGCCGAATTCTCACAACGCCAAAGCGATTACGCGCAGGTTTTCGGCACGGATGGCGTCTACACGCCGCAAATGATCGTGGATGGGCAAAGCGAATTGGTGGGAAGCCGCAGCCGGGCGGCCAGGGAAGCGATCCAGAAAGCGGCAAATCAGCCGAAGGCGGAGATCGTCCTGAACGCAGGCGCGAATTCATCGCCCGGGAAGCCCACGTTTGAAGTGCGGATCAAGAGCCCGGAAGGAATCTCAGTGCGTGGCGAAACGGAGCTTTGGCTGGCAGTGACGGAAAAAGGCCTGCAGACAGATGTAAAAGCGGGAGAAAACTCCGGCGAAACTCTGAAGCATGCCGCGGTGGTGCGCAGCCTGCGAAAAATCGAAACCTTGCGGGATCCAGCTGGATACTTCCGCCAGGTTCAAATCGCGGTAGATCCCGGCTGGAAAAAGGAAAATCTTGCCGTGGTGGTTTTCGTCGTAGAGAAGAGCTCGCGCAAAATCATTGGCGCTGCTGTGACCCCTCTCAACTCCATAACTGCCGCCAACTAATTGCCAACGGCAACTGCCCGCATTTCTAGCCGAGGGTGGCTTCCAGAACTTCGCGCAGGAGTTCCTTTTTCTGCGGCGTGAGTTTTGCGCCCTGCGCCGTAAGGTAGAAAACGTCGATCGCCTTTTGGCCTTCGGTGTCGATCAGGGCTACGTCAATGTTGCAGCCCTGGCGGGCCAGCGCGGAACCCACTTCGTACAACAGCCCGGGGCGATCCTGCGTGACCACTTCCATTAACGTGGAGTGGTCGGAGGAACCGTCGTCGAACTGGATGGAGGTACGGAACGTGACTTTGGGTGGTTTCGCCACGGCCGCGGCAAGCCGGCCCTTCAGAAGCGGTTCCAACGGTTGCTTGCCATTCACCACATCCGCGATGCTTTGCTGAAAGCGCGCGCGCTCGGTGGGATTCAGCTCGAGCGTGTGGTGCATGTCCACAAAGTGGAACGTGTCCAGCACCACGCCGGCGGAATTCGCGAACGCATCCGCCTTCACAATATTCATGCCCCAGGCGGCCAGGACTCCGGAAATCGCGGCGAACAGCGCCGGGCGATCCGCGGACAAGAGCGTAAGTTCGAAGGCGTGATGCCGCTCCTTCAAATCGGTCTGCACGGGTTGCACCCCAAGTTTCTGGTAAAGCGCAAAGTGCAGGGCCACTTCTTCGGGCGAGTGAACGGCGAGGTAGCGCCGCGGGAAACCTTCGAGGAATCGCTCGACCTCTGCTTTCGGCGCGGTTTCGGATTGACGGCTGACCTGATCGAGCAGCAGCGCTTCGTCGGAAACATGCAGGCGATCGCGATCCACCGTGCGGCTGAAGTGATTGGAAGTGGCCACAAACAGTTGCCACAGCATTTCCGATTTCCAGGGAGTAAGGGCTTCCGGATTTACGGCGTGAATATCCGCATAGGTGAGCAGGCAAAGACGCTGCAGACGTTCCTGGCTGCCGACGACAGCGGCGAATCCTGAAACTGTGGAGGGATCGAAAATGTCCCGGCGCTGTACGGTGGCGGACATATCCAGGTGATGCTCGATCAGGAAGTGCACTTCAGTTTTTTCTTCGACGCTGAGTTTCAAGCGGTCGGCGGCGGTTTCGAGCGCTTGCAGGCTTCCGGCGACGTGGCTATCCACGGGCATGCCTTTGCCGACATCGTGCAGCAACAAAGAAAGTACGAGCAGGTCGCGGCGATCCGCCGTCCGCCACAACGGAGCGAAATGGGAGCCGCGCTGGTCTGGGGGCGCGGAAAGCTCCTGCAAGTGCTCGATGGCGCGCAACGAATGCTCGTCCACGGTGTAGCGATGGTAAAAATCGCGGACGACGAGCGAATCGATGGTTCGGAATTCCGGCAACGCTTCAGTGAGCAGGCCCAGGCGGTGCATCGGCCGCAGCGCGAGGGAGGGGAAGGCGCCGCCGAGAATTTCGCTCAAGGCGGACCAGGTGATGCGGGTATTTTTCTGCTGAAGCTCCGGATGCATCATGATGTAGGCGATGCCGCGCTCGGCGTCGCGGCTCAGAGGGATTCCGAGGCGCGAGGATTCGGCAAGCAGCGCATAGATCGCGTTCCGGTCGGAAAACGCCTGCTCGTTGGTCAATTCCAGCAGGCCGTCGCGCACCGCAAACGCTCTTCCGCTGCCCGTTTCGATTTTTCCGCCCGGCATGGCATTCATCAGGCGCTGGCGAAGGGAGAGCGTCGTCGCTGGGCGTTGTTCCATGTAACGGAGGAGTTGGCGATTCAGCGTGCGGGCGTGGCGGAAGTAGAGGCGCATCCACTCGGCGGCGTTGCGGCGCAGGTTGTCGTCAATGCCCAGCGAGCGCTCCGCTGCGTCAGCCTGCTGTTCGTAGGTTAGCGTATTGTCGTTGCGGCCGTTGCTGTAATGGAGAAAGCACCGGATACCACTCAGGAATTCCACCGCATTGCGGGTGAGTTCATCTTCGTTCAGCGGGCTGATGCGCGGGTCGCGGCGGTCACCCGCAAGCTGGCGCATCCACAGCGTGGCATGGTAATCGCGCAGTCCGCCCGGCGCTTCTTTTACGTTCGGCTCCAGGTGAAAGATCGTGTTGCCATAACGCGCCAGGCGTTCGCGGGTGAGGCGCTGCAATTCCGAATGCAGCAGCGGGCGGGCCTGCTTTTCAGGGCCCAGCAAAACCTTGGTGTCCAATTTTTCGAAGAGTTGCGCATCGCCGTCCAAAAAACGGCGATCGAGCATTGCCAGATGAAATTCGGAATTGGATTCCTCGATGTGCCGGCATTCCTCCAGCGTCCGCCCGGCGGAACTGACGCGAAAGCCAAGATCCCAAAGCGTGCGCGAAAATTCAGAGATGAGCGGGCGGAACTCTTCCTCGGCCTTTTCATTACCAAATAGAAACAGCAGATCCAGGTCCGAATAGGGGAAGAGCATCTCGCGGCCGTACCCGCCGAGGGCCAGCAGCGCCATGCCCTGCGCGGGAGTGCCGTGAACACGCAGCAATTCGCCGAAGACTCTTTTGATCGTGCCGTCTGCCAGCTCACACAACTGCCGGAGCGTCTCGCGGGCGCCCGCCCCGTTCTCAAATAATTTGCGAATCCGCTCCCGCTGAGCTTCGCATTGCGGCCCCAGCTCAGAAAGCGGAGTGACCTGCGGTTCATCCATCGGTTTGCTTTTCGGGCGAAAGCTTGGAACCAGACCTGGGCGAGGAGAGGACATCGGGATCCTTACAGAGCGCTTTCGCCGCGTTCCTCGTTGCGGATCCGGATTGCTTCTTCAACCCGGCTCAGGAATATCTTACCGTCTCCGATTTTTCCTGTCTTGGCGCTCTTCAAAATCGTTTCCACGGCGCGGTTCACCAAGCTGTCCGGCAGCACCAGTTCCACTTTGATCTTGGGCAGCAGATCGACGGTGTACTCGCGGCCGCGGTAAACCTCCGTGTGGCCCTTTTGCCGGCCGTGGCCGCGCACTTCCGTCACCGTCATGCCGTCAATGCCGATTTCCAGCAGTGCGTCCTTCACCGATTCGAACCGCGACGGCTGAATGATCGCTTCAATTTTCATCATACGGATCTCTGCTCCCGCCTGGCGTTGTTCCCGAATTCCACCCCTGCTTTATGCTTCCAGGTTGTAGCCTTCTTCTCCATGCAGCGTGATGTCCAGCCCTTGGATCTCCTGGTCTTCGGTCACGCGCACGCCGGTGACCGCGTCCACGATTTTCAGAATCACGAAGGTGCCGACAATCGCGAAAACCCACGCCAGCGCAATGCCCACCAACTGGTTGCCGACCTGGCCCCAGTGGCCATCCAGGCCGCCGACCGGTTTGCCCTCGCCATAAATCGCATTCACGCTCACACGCGCGCAAACGCCCGTCAGCAGCGCGCCGATGGTGCCGCCGGCACCGTGAACGCCGAACGCGTCGAGCGAATCATCGTATCCGAAAATGGATTTGAATTTTGTGACCATCCAGTAGCAGAAGGCTCCTGCAATAAAGCCGATACCCAGCGCCGAGCGCGGGCCAACAAATCCCGCCGCAGGTGTGATTGCGACCAGCCCGGCGACCGCTCCCGAGATTGCGCCCAGCGCGCTGGCGCGTCCGTTCTTTAGCCACTCTGCCGCGCTCCAGCTTAACGCCGCCGCGGCGGCGCCGAAATGCGTGGCCACAAACGCGCTGCTGGCCAGCCCGCCGGAAGAGAGGGCGCTGCCGGCGTTGAACCCGAACCATCCGACCCACAGCAGGCACGCGCCGATGAAGCTCAATACCAGGCTGTGCGGCGGCATCGGCTGCTTGGGATAGCCGACGCGCTTTCCCAGGTACAGCGCGCAGACCAGCGCGGAAACGCCGGAGGTGATGTGCACTACCGTGCCGCCGGCAAAATCCAGCGTCGGGAATTTTCCGCCCATCGAGGCGTTGAGGAATCCACCCTTGCCCCAGACCATGTGGGCCATGGGCGCGTAAACGATCAGGAACCACAGAGTCATGAAGAGCAGCGTGCCGGAAAATTTCATTCGTTCGGCGGTCGCGCCGGTAATCAACGCGGGCGTGATGACCGCAAACATCAGTTGGTAGACCATGAAGGTCAACTGGGGAATGGTGGCCGCGTAATCCGCATTCGGAATGACTCCGACGCCGCGCAACATCGCGAACTGGAAATTCCCGATCACTGGTCCGTTGCCGCCGAAGCACAAGCTGTAGCCCACCAGCGCCCAGAGAACGGTAATCAGAGCCATCAACGCAAAGCTCTGCATCATGATGGCCAGGACATTTTTGTGGCGCACCAGTCCGCCGTAAAAGAGCGCCAGGCCCGGGCCGGTCATCATCAGCACCAGCGCTGCGCTGACCAGCATCCAGGCGTTATCGGCGGAAGACTGCGCCGCAGTCACTCTCTGGTCCAATTGGTTCAGCTTGTCGGCGACGGCTTTCGATGGTTCGGAGGAGGCAGGGCTTGCGGCGGACGAGGTGACGGGAGAGGAGGCGGGAGTCTGCTGCGCGCGAATGGGGAGGGAAGTCAGGACGAGGGTCAATATGCAACAACACAGAATGCCCATGCGCTTCATCGATAAGTTCTCCGGAGCGAAAGGTTCAAGCCCGCCCATTACCGGGTCAACCACTGATTGTTTCGGGGAATGTTCACTTGACCGCCCAGATTATACGCATTGCGCTTGAATGCCTGCGCTTGAAATTTTGCTGGAGAAAATTCATTTTTCGGATACTTGGTCAGCTAAGATCTTCTTTTTTGTTTCGCCTGCGAAGTGGTCGGCGTCGCGCGTGGGGCGTGGGATCCGGTAGCCGTCGGTCACGGCGAGCGTCAGCCGGATCGAGGTTTCGAGGCTGACGCGGTGGCCTTGCGAAACGTAGATGGGGCGCACCCCCGTCCGAGTCCGAACGACGGCGCCAATTTGCTCGCCGCCTGCTTTTTCATCGATGAGTGGCGTCCAGCTCCCGGCCCTTTGCGCCAGCGGCTTGTGCGAGCCGATCAGGAGGCTCTTCGCGCAACCTATCGAGGGGAGGTCCAGTACCACGCCTAAGTGCGAGGCCAGACCCATCCGGCGTGGGTGGGCATAGCCCTGCGCATCGCAAAACAACAAATCTGGCATGGCTGACAATTTCCTCAGGGCAGCGAGCAACACAGGGATCTCCCGGAAGCTCAACAATCCCGGCACGTAAGGAAATTCCAAAGGCAGAATCGCGTAGGCGCGTTGGATCTCTTCCATTTCGGGAAAGCGATACATCACCACACAACCGATTGCGCGATTCGCATCCCGCAGGCGGTTCCAGCGGCCTCTCGGTTTCTTCAGCGCCTGCGAGCCGGTGAGAACAAACGAAGCATCGAGGCCGGCCACGCTGCGGATCGGCCCAAATTCATCCTCGCCCCTCCAGTGGGTTCGCAACTCCTCCTGGATTTTGCGGGCCTCGGCGGGAGTCACGTCCCACCGGTGTTTGCGAACAACCCCAATTGGCTTGTCCTTCATCCTTATCATCGTATAATGCAAAGGCCGCCAGCACCCGGATGCCCCGCGGCCACCCGGTAACTCCGCAAACCTGGAATTAAGGAAACACTGCCATGACTCTGCATCCGCCACTGGAAATTTCTTCCCGCGCAGCCGACGGCATTCACTTCGTGGATGTGCAGGGACGGCTGACCATCGGCGATCCCAGCGAACATTTGAGCGCCTTCATGCATAAGCTGGTGGCCGAGGGCGCGCGCAAGGTGATCGTCAACCTGAACGAAATTCCGCAAATCGACAGCTCCGGCATTTCCGCGATCGTAAAGCTTTCCATCTCCCTCGCCCGCCAGGGAGGTGGGTTGCACCTCGTCTGTGGCGAGGGCCGTGTCCGCGACGCCCTCACCGTCACGCGCCTCGTCGAAGCCATCCCCACCTACGAAAACGAAGCTGCCGCCCGTGCCAGCTTTTGAAGCATTCGCGCAGCATGGCAGTCTTTGGGGATTGTGAATTCAAGAGTCCGAAATTTGCATACTGCGATTGCGGATCGCCCATCTCTGCCATCCGTTGCCACCTGCGGCCGCTTTCCGCCGACTCAGAGGTGTATCCAATTCCCCAGAATCAGGGCTAGGGTGGTGCTGCCCACGATGAGCCACAGGATCAGGCCTTGCAGCAGCGGGCGAACGCCTACCTTGGCGAGCGTCTGTTTGTTCAGGCCTGTGCCGATCAGGAAGAGCGTCACGGTGAGGCCAATTCTGCCCAGGTGATTCAGCCCACCGAAAGTGCTGTTGTACGCTGGCAGCAGCGTGTTCAGCAGCGCGGCGAAACAGAAGAACAGGATGAACCACGGCCACTTAATGCGCGCTTTACTTTTCAGAAAGATTGCCGTCGCCGCCGAGAGCGGCACAATCCAGAGCGCCCGCGCCAGCTTGATCGTGGTTCCCACCGCCAGCGCCGCCGCGCCGTATTTCGCCGTCGCGCCCACCACCGAGCTTGTGTCGTGAATCGCCAGCGCCGACCACAGGCCGAACTGCACCTGGCTCATATGCAGCGCTAGCCCGATCACGGGAAACAGAAACAGCGCCACCGAATTCAGGATGAACACCGTGCCGAGCGACACGGCCATCTCTTCTTCATTCGCCCCGGCGATGGGCCCGACGGCGGCAATCGCGCTTCCTCCGCAAATGGCCGTGCCGGCGCTGATCAGAAACGACGGCTTCTTTTGCACATGAATCAGGTAGCCAAGGCCCAACCCCAGCAGCATTGCGCCGGTGATGCTCAGCGCCGTATACACGAACCCGGACCGGCCAGCGCGCAGCACTTCGTGAAGATCCATCCCGAATCCAAGCGCCACCACGGAAGCCTGCAGCAGGAATTTGGAGAGGCTCTTGCTCTCCACATGAAAGGGGTGGGCCAGCGTCAGGCCATATATGAGGCCGCCCAGCAGCGCAATCGGCGGGGAAACAAACCCGCTGGCCGCCAGGATGACACCCACGAAAAAGAGGTTCTTGTTCATGGGCAGAGTCTGACAGATCGAGGGAAGGCCCGTCCAAGCAGCAATCCTAATGGCACATTAGCCCGCCTTATCGGCCAGAGCCGCCTGGACGGCCGGACCGCTTCAAACTGGAGGAAAGCGCGCGCACCCTCTCGATCGCAAAGCTGCGGAAGCAGCCCGCCGGCCCCTGCGGCACCGGGCCGGTGCGCCGCGCCAGAGAAAAGCTCCGCGTCACGCGCAGCCCCGGGATATCCACGATCTTCAGGATGCCGAGTTCCAGTTCCTTGGAAATCGCCCAACGCGAGACGAATCCGACGCCAAGCCCCGCTTCCACCGCGGACTTAATGGCTTCGCTCGAATCCAGATTCATTACCCGCGCAAAATTCTTTGTTTTTATGCCGGCTTTTCCCAGGGCCATCTCCACCACGCGGCGCGAGCCCGAGCCTTGTTCCCGCATCACCAGATTGGTCGAGCGCAGGTGCTCACGGGTCAAGCGCTGCATTTCCGCGTTGGCCGGCGCGATCAGCACCATTTCGTCTTCCATGAACGGCTCCGTGCGCACCTCGCGATGCCGCGCTGGCCCCTCGATCAGACCAAGCGCAATCCCGCCGTCCATCAGCAGGCGCACGATCTGTTCGGTATTTCCGCTCTGCAGTGACAGCCGGACGCGCGGATTTTCCAGCAGGAAGGCGCCAATCAGGCGCGGCAGCACGTATTGCGCAATGGTCGTGGACGCTCCCAACGCCAGTTCCCCGGACAGCTGGCCTTCGCCCTCGGCGATGTCCTGCTCCGCCTCGGCAACCAGTGCTTCCATTTGCCTGGAGTATCCCAGCAAACGGGTTCCTTGCGCGGTCAGGAAGATCTGGTTCCCTCTCCGGTCAAACAGGCGCACGCCAAGGTCTTCTTCGAGCGCCTTGATCTGAAGAGTCACCGCGGGTTGAGTGATGAAGAGGTGCTCCGCCGCCTTGCGGAAGCTCAGGTGCTGCGCCACGGTGCGAAACACTTTTAGGCGGAAATTTTCAAGTTGCGCCACGCCCCACATTATCCACACAACTGGCTTGCGGCGCACTCTGAGCTTGCTGTTTGGCGAGCCGAGGCGTTGCTAATACTGGGAGGAACTGGCTTTTTGATCCTTGACCTGCAGGTCGTTTACGACTTGCCGGACATTGGGCACTCCCGCGGCAACTTTCTCGGCGCGGTCGCGCTTGAGTTGGGAGTTGACTTCGCCGGTCAGAGTGACGACGGCGCTCTTAACCACGAATTTCACAAGGTCGTGCATCCTGTTCTGAATGAGCGCGGCGTCTAGGTTTTTCTCGATGCCGGAATCCAGATCGGAGTTCATGGCTTTGGCATCGCTCTCTGAACCGACGGGAATCACAGCAATCTGGTCGGCGACGACTTGAGAACCGGCAAGGGATTTCGCAAGGTACTCGGCTTGCGATTTGTCGTTTTCGCTGACGGCTTTTCCGCCGAGGGTGACGATGCCTTTTTCACGGTCCTGGCTCACGGTAACGTTCTTGAAGCCAGCCTCATCCAGCGATTTGCGAATACTGGCGGCGACATCGGGTGAAGCGGACGTGCCGGAGCATCCGGCAAGAATTCCAGCGACAATTAATGTGAGGATGTTTGCGGACAATCGGAGCATTTTGGAGCTTCCTTTTCTGAATCAGATCTGAGTCTCTCTCCGCCACTGGCGGGTGATTAGTGCGTGTGGCCCTTGCAGCCCGAGTGATTGCAGCGGCAAGCCTCGCACTCGACGCTGCAGTTCGCGCTCTAGGAATGCGCTACTTCCGGCTCGCGAACCAAGTCCTCGAAAAGCGTCCGAAAATGAATCATGGCTTTTCTCAAATCTTCCGTGCTGGCCTCGCCGCGCGATTGGCGAAGAGCGCCCTGATGCGCCGCCCGGTAATTGTCGAGGACCTGGGGGTGGTTCACGGAGATGTCTGCCACGCGCTGTTCAAAGTCGCCCATCGGGTAGCCGCGAGTGGACATGACATCGCCCAACAACTGGTCGGCTTCCGTTACGGCGCCTCCAGGACCGTCAACGAACCGCGCCTGAACCCGGGCCCAGGAGTCGATGAACCGTGCACGATCTTCTGGTGCGAGCGGCCGGATGTTCAAGTTGTCCACGCGTTCGGCGCGCTTATCGAGCGACGCTTCCGCTTGACGGCGGGTGCCGCCGGCTCTGATCGTGCGGTTATATTCCGCGCTCCCAAACTGCGCTTGCAACCTTTGCGTTCGGCGCTTGCTTGAAAACGCCCATATCGCGATGCCGGCAGACAATGCCAGAATGACAGCGACGACCATCAATACCTGCATCGGGCCTATTTCCGGGAAGTTCATAAACTTTCTCCTGTTCTTGCGTGGAGAGCGGCAGGCCGACTCGTTCATCTCGCCTTAGAGTCACCACGGACTCCATAGTAGGCACGGACGATGTCTCGTATCTGTACACATAGGAACACATTTAAGGCTTATTGCCGGATCCGTGGGTGCGGAAAACGCGGCCATCCGCGCAGGGAACTGCCCCGTCGGAATCGAAAGAATGGGAAGGCCATAAGGGAGAAGCGAGTTCGCCGCGACGAAGTAATTCGTATCCAGACTGACAAACCCTCTTAGCTGGTAGCTGCGGTCCTGCCGTGGTTCGCATGGCTGGAGAACGACAAGCGGAAAAACCGGACATCGCATTTTCCGCAACGAAACGGCCTGAGGAAAATGGCGGCCAGTATTCCTTTTTCCAGGAGTCCTTTACGCCTTGATAGATGAACTCTCTTACTGCCGCACTCTGGACACTGCATGATGGCAATTCTCCGGATGCAAGATTAAAATCCCAAATTGCCGCATGATTCTCCCCCGCCGAGGAATGCACCGTCTGTCCCATTCTGGACAGCGGAGCTTGAGCGATTCGATGCGGTTGGATCCGCGTCCTTGCTGCGACCGCCCATTCGCATTGTTCCGTTTCTTTTGCTCTTAATCTCCTGTATCTACCGATGAAACCTCGCGTTAGACTCAAACTGACAGCTGGGACCCAATGAAGACGGCCAAAGTGCGGCGAAAATGGATCATGCTCGTTTTGCTCGTGTGCGCCGGATGGGGTCTTTTTGCCAGCCGGATTAGCTGCGGCCAGCAAGCAACCGCGACACCTGCCCCCGCGGCAAAACAGGATGCCACACCCGGCCCGAGCAACAACGTGCGCCCGGCCATGAAATGGAAGCGGTTCGACTACACCTGCGAAGCCGGCGCCAAAATCTCGGTCTACCTTCGCAACACCACTGCCAAAGTCCGCACCAGTGAACACATCTACATGATGCGCCAGGCGAGCGCGGCCGACGGCAATCGCTACTCCGACGGCAAGGTACTCTGGTGGGGCAAGGGCGACACCGGCTTTCTACAGGAGGACACCCAGGACGGCGACGGCAAAATGCTCGTGAAGGGATGCGTCCTCGACAAGCCCGCGGACGCCGCAAAGCCCTGAAGTCCCCATCACGCGCCCGTACTATCGTACAGGTGCTCGTTAGGTCCCGAACCGTTTGTGGCCGGTGACCTTGACATCCCCGCGCCTTATACTTCGGGGATGGCGGAATCTCCCACCCCCCAGTCGCCGCAAGTCGGCATCCTTGTGCTTGAGGATGACCCATACAGCGGAACCGCGCTCCGGCAGATGCTCGATTCCGAAGGCTGGCGCGTGCGCGTGGCCGAGGACCTCAAGATGTTGCAAACCGAGCTGAAGACCGGGGAATATTCGCTGCTGATCGCCAATGTCGCCATGGTTGGCGTCGAATCGCCGCTTTTTCACGTGCTTCGCGAACTCGCTTCGGTCAGCGTGGATGATGGAGCCCGGCTGCGCGTACTTTTCGTGGTGCCGGAGATGACCGGGAGCCAGTTTGTCCCGGTCATCGAAGAGGCCCGCCTGCCCTATGTGCTGCGGCCTTTCCACCTGCACGATTTTCTGGAAAAGGTGAGCGACCTGCTCGTGGAAGTCAAAGCGATTGAGGGGCCGCTGCGCATGACCCGCTACGAATTTGGCGCCGCCCGCAAAAAGAAGAAGGCGGCCACCAAGACCAATTCCATGTTTGCCTCCCGGGAATCTTATTCGTATACCGAAGAGGAACTCGCTGAATACGAAAAGCAGGAGGCGCAAACCACGCAAACCTCGTTGTTACGCAGGAACAAGAACCGCAATAACCTCGGCAATTCAAGAGGATAGAAAAGAACGAAGTAAAGATGTAACGAAACAACGATCCGGCGCAATACCGCTCGCAGTCTCAGCCCGTCCACTCTCGACCGCTCCCCTGCAAGAAAATTCATCCCCCGCGTTCTAACCCCAGGCGCGCCTTCGCGGCGCGACCAGGAGGATCAGATGAATCGCATTTTGATCGGCATGCTCGGGCACGGTTTGCTGGGAATTTCGGCTCTGGGAATAGCCTCGCTCGGTTTCCTTTGGTATTCGCCAACCGGCGCGACACCGCCGGGAAAGCAGGAGGGCGAGTGGCGCCTGCTTGATCCGGTGAGTTATGAAAACCTGACCGTGTTTCCGGTGGTCAGCTCTTCCGGGTATGACACAAGTTCGTTTTTGACGCTGGAAGACGGATTGTCAAGCGGGCAAGTGACCGTGCGCGAACAGGGTGCGGACGCAATCTACCGCAACCGCGACGGCTCGCGTCCCGCGACCCAGAATTACGGCGGGGCCTCGGTGAACCAACTCGTACTGGTGAATCACAGCAAGCGGCCTCTGTTGCTGCTTGCGGGCGAACTGGTCAGCGGCGGGAAGCAAGACCGCGTGATTGCCAAGGATCGCATCGTGGCCCCCTTTGGCGAGCCGCTGCCGCTGAACGTTTTCTGCGTGGAGCACGGGCGCTGGTCTTCCGGTTCGCAATTCAATGAAGCGAGAACGATTGTTCACCCGAGCGTGCGAGAGCAGGCCGCCGTGACCCAGAAGCAGACAGAGGTGTGGGCGGCAGTGAGAGGTGGTTCGGCCGCCGGGCGGGCGCCGTCCGCTCCCGCGCCAGCGGTGAGCAGTGCCGACCTGGAAGCGACGATTCAGAACGAAGCCCCGACGCAGTCGTACTCCAAGCTTTATGAATCACGCCGGGTGAGTGCCCCCGTGGAATCCGTGGTCAGCGAAATCGAGCGACGCTTTCGCAAGGCAACTTCCGGGTTGAGGGGAGAGCGCGTGGTCGGCGTGGTGGTTGCCTACGGCGGCGAAGTGGCTTGGAGCGATATTTTCGCTTCCGACGAATTGTTCAACCATTACTGGAGCAAGCTGCTGCGCAGCTATGCGGTGGAGGCCGTTGCGCGGCCGACGCTTCGCGAGAAGGTTTCCGCGGAGGATGCGCGGGAATTTCTGCGGCGATTGAATGGCAGGGAACAAACGGAATCCGAGCCCGGCGTATATCGCTGGCGGGAGATCAACGAGGGCGGGTTGTCGCAGATTGAGCTGGATGCGCTGGAGCCGAAAATGTTCACGTTGCACCGGTTGGTGTTGCGGCGGACGAGCTGAGGGGCTTTTTCGGACGGGCCCTGCAGAGCAATTAGATACTTGGGGCGTCGTGGAGTTTTTTTACGGCGCTCGGGTCGCGAGTGGCAGCCAGAAGTTGCGCTGCTCCGGCCTTCCAGCTTGGGTGGCGGAGATTCGGGGCGATTTCCGCCAGCGGGATCAGCACGAATTTTCGCTCAAGCATGCGCGGATGCGGCACCTGCAATTCCGGCGTGTCGATCGTTTCGTTTCCGTAGAGCAAAATGTCCAGATCGATCTTACGCGGACCTTTGGCGAAGGCTTTCTTGCTTCCCATGCGAGCTTCGATGACGCGCAGGGCGCTCAACAAATCGAGGGCGTCGAGTTCGGTTTGGGCTTCGAGCACGGCATTCAAGAACCATTCCTGATCCAGGTAGTCCACCGGCTCGGTTTCGTAAATGCTGGAGACACGCCGGATTTGCACGCCGGATTCAGGGAGCAGCTGAAGCACCTGGAGAAGATTGGCTTCGCGTTCGCCTACGTTGGTGCCGAGCGCGATGTAGACGGTGATCATCAAGCAATTTCCTGGATGCGCCCTCTGGATCAACCAAGAGACTTATTTCATGCCGGCGCGGCGGCGGAGCATGCCCATCATGGCCTGGGCTTCGGGAAGCTTCCAGAGAGTTGATACACCAAAAAAGAGGACGCCGTAAACCGATAAGACGATCACCGCGAGGACGATCGGGCCACGGTGCCCGACGGCGATCAGGATGCAGCGCGCCGCCACCACTGCAACCAACGCGGCCACCCACACTTGCGCCAGAAACGCGAGGGGTACGCCCACCTGGCCGATGCGGCGGCGAATGCCCCGCTGCAGCAGCGTGAATTCCACCCACGACGCGATGCCCGCCGAAATCGTGAGGCCCGCCACGCCCCATCGCGGCTCGATGCCCAAAAGGCGCGGCAGCGGCAGCGCGGCCAGGTAGCCGAGCAGCGTGGTGAGCAGGACGCGAACGATGGCAAAACGCAGCGGCGTGCGCGTGTCGCGCAGCGCGTAGTAGCCAGAGGAATACAAACGCCCGAGTGTAGACGCGAGGAGTCCGACCGTGGAGCCGGCAAGTATTCCCCAGACATAGATGACGTCGGCGTGCGTGAACCGGCCGGACTGATAGATCGCGGCGACAATGACGTCGCCCAGCGCAAGAAAGCCCACGACGGACGGTACGACCAAAAACGTGATCTGCCGCAGGCCGGAATTCATGCGCGTGCGAAGGATGCCCGCGACTTCGTCGGCCGCGCCGAGCGCGCCGCTCATCACCGGAAGTTCCGCCGCGGAAACGGACATGCCGAACAGGCTTACCGGAAGCGTATAGAGCGTTTGCGCATAGGCCAACGCGGAAACGGCGCCCGTCGGCAGCCAACTGGCGAGAAACGCATCAATATAGGCGCTGATCTGCACCACGCCGCGGCTGATGAACACGGGGAAGAAATTGCGAATGACGACGCGCACGTGTTCGGCCTCGTGGGCCAGCGAGAGTTTCAGGCCGCCCAAGAGTTTGAAGACCATCGGAAGTTGCACCAGCACTTGCAGCGCGCTTCCCACGACGGAGGCCCAGGCGGTGATGACGACCAGCGAATTCTGCGCGCGGCCCGCGCCGAAGGCCAGCATCCCCGCGATCATCGCGATGTTCCAAAGAACGGGCGCGGTGTAGGAGAGAAAGAATTGTCGGTGGCTGTTCAGAACGCCGAGGCACCATGCGGAAGCTACAAGCAGTCCGGCGCCGGGGAATAGAATGCGCACAAGCAGGACGGTGAGTTCGCGTTTTTCGCCCTGGAAGCCGGGGGCGATGGCGTCGATCAGCCACGGCGCGGTGAGCACGCCGAGGAGAACAAGAATGGAAGTGCTAAGAGTAAGAAGCGCGGCGACCGCCCCAGCCGTTTTTCGCGCTTCCTCTTTGTCTCCGCGGGCAAGCAGGCTGGCATAAACGGGAATGAAGGAAGCGGAGAGGACACCCTCCCCAAACATATTCTGCAGGAAATTGGGGATGCGGAAGGCGGCTTTGAACACGTCGGCGGCATCCGAATTCCCGAAATAGTGGGCAAACACGCGGTCGCGAATCAGGCCGGCGACGCGGCTCAAAAAAATTCCCGCTGCGACCAGAAAAGCAAATCGCCGGGAGCTCGCGGGTGCGGATTGGGTGGCGGAAGAATCAGTCAAGAAAGTTTCCAGACGCGCCGAAGCGGCTCATCCCTTCCAAAGTTTCCGTAGATTGAAGATACCTTACCCGAAAAGCGTGGGTTGGCGCCAATTGCGCGGGTGTGCCGTGAATCTACTTTCCTTCTTCGCCTTAACCGAGTGTGGCCGCTGGCAGTGATAGAATTCCAGGGGGGGAGGCCAGATGAAAAAATCCGAGCACACCGTGTTATCTTTGCCGTTGGCAGTCATCCTGGGTATCGCACTCTTTGTTTGCGGGGGGCTGCGGGCGCAAGACAAGGATTTTTCCAAAGTGGAGATCAAGGTAACCAAGGTTTCCGGGAACATCTATATGCTGGAGGGAGATGGCGGGAACATTGCCGCGTCCGTGGGCGAAGACGGAATCGTGATTGTGGACGACCAGTACGCGCCGCTGGCGGACAAGATTCAAACTGCACTGAAAAACCTGAAGATCACGGACAAGCCGGTGAGATTCGTGATCAACACGCACTACCACGGGGATCACACCGGCGGAAACTTGCCCTTCGCGAACTCCGGTTCAACGCTGATCGCCCAGGACAATGTGCGCAAGCGACTGGAAACCGGGGGAACCGCGGGCAACGGCGGCTCCATCAAGATGGAGGCCAAGCCTGCCCCGAAAGGGGCCCTGCCGGTTATCACCTTTGAGCATGACGTAACCGTGCACCTGAATGGCGAGCATATCCGCGCGCTGCACTTCCCCGCCGGGCACACCGACGGCGACGCCATCATTTTCTTCCCGAAGAACAACGTGGTGCACATGGGCGACGATTTCGTGCGTTACGGATTCCCCTTCATCGACGTCTCGAGCGGCGGCAGCGTGCAGGGCATGATTGCCGCGATGGATAAAGTTTCGACGCAACTGCCCCCGGACGTGAAGGTCATTCCCGGGCATGGCGCGCTCTCCAATCTGGATGACGTGCGCGAATTCACGAAGATGCTGAAGGAAACCTCGGCAGCGGTGCAAAAGGCGATCGACGAGCACAAGACGGTCGAGCAGATGAAGCAGGAGAAAATCCTGGCTCCGTGGGCGAAGTGGTCGGGAGGGTTCCTCGATGCCGACAAATTCATCGAGACGCTCTACAACTCGCTCACCGGCAGCAAGGGCGAGTTCGTCAAGCACAATTAGGAGCGCGCACCCGAAGTAACCGGATGCCCACGAACGTGTCTACTCGACGATAATGCGGTCGGCCCACTCCACGAGACTGACAAAAATTGCGGGATTTCCAAACTTCGCGCCCCAATTGCTGAGATCGACATCCGAGACGCCACGCGCCCGGCTGCAGGCCCCTCAAGCAAAAATGGGGATATGCTTGGCGGCAATTTTTTCAAGCGTTTCCGCTAGCGGCGGCCACCCTACGGGGAGTACGGAGCTTGCCGTGGCTTTGCGCATCAGATACGTAGCTTCGCCAAGAAGAAAAATCTGCACATCATGACCGGCCTCGCTCAGCGCGTAGCCGTGCGAAAAGACAAACGAAGCTCGCGTGGGGTCATCGGTGCCCCAGGCGCTCTTCATCATAATCTTCAGTGATTTTTTCGGTTCTTCGGCTCTTGCCGCCATCGGCAAAAATGGCAAACCCAATAACTGTGCAAGAAATTTGCGTCTGGCCATGATTTTCCTCCGTCCAAAGGTATTCCGCGTGTAAACGTGAGGGAAAGTTACTCTGAGACCCCAAAGGCGTCAATGATGATTTAGGAAAAGCGAAGCCAGGAACGGCCTGGTATTCAGAACAGGCGCGGCTGGCGCTTGGGGAGCTCGCGGCCAAAGTATTCGTAGGCGCGGGGGGTGGCGACGCGGCCGCGTGGCGTGCGGTCGAGCATGCCGATCTGCATCAGGTAGGGCTCGTACATTTCCTCGATCGCGTCTTCTTCTTCGCTGAGGGCCGCGGCGAGCGTGCCGACGCCCACCGGCCCGCCGGCGTATTTATCCAGCAGGGCGATCATCAGGTTGCGATCCACTTCATCAAGGCCATGCTCATCTACGCCGAGCATGCGCAGCGATTCCTGGGCCACTTCGCGGGTGATGCGGCCGGCGGCGCGCACTTCGGCGAAATCGCGCGCGCGGCGGAGCAGCCGGTTGGCTACGCGCGGCGTCCCGCGGCACCGTCCGGCAATTTCCTGAGCACCGGCTTCGTCCATCTGGATGTTCAGGATTTTTGCCGAGCGGCGCAGGATGATCAGCAGATCTTCCGGCTCGTAAAAATCGAGACGGTGCACGATGCCAAATCGCGATCGCAGTGGCGCGGTGATCAGCCCGGCGCGGGTGGTGGCGCCAATTAGCGTGAACTGGCTCAGGTGGAACGGGTGAATGCGAGCGCCAGGACCCTGGCCAATGACCAGGTCCACGCGGAAATCTTCCATCGCCGGATAAAGCACCTCTTCCACGGCGGGCTGCAGGCGATGAATCTCGTCGAGGAAGAAGACTTCTTTTTTCTCCAGCGACGTGAGGATAGCGGTGAGATCACCTTTGCGCTCGAGGAGCGGCCCGGCGCTGGTCTTGATAACCACGCCGAGTTCGTTGGCGATGATCTGTGCGAGGGTGGTTTTCCCGAGGCCCGGAGGGCCGTAGAGTAGCACGTGGTCGAGGGCCTCGCCGCGGCTGCGCGCGGCTTCGATCGCGATGGCGATATTTTCCTTAACCCGCTTCTGGCCGATGTATTCTGCGAGCGTTTTCGGGCGCACGCTGGCGTCGAGGCGCGCGTCGTCGTCGAGCGGAGCCCCGCTGACGATGCGCTCGGGAGCACGCTCATCGTGGCGCACAAACGCCTTTTTCTGACTAAATTCCGCCATTTCTTCTGCCGGCTAGCCTTCTGCCAGATCTCCTCGCCGATGCAGCTTCACTATCGTGCCGGCGTGCTCAGCGCTGCAAGAGTAACACGAAGCAGTTTTTCGAAATTGGAGGTGCCCGCTTCGCGCTTGGCTTCGGCCAGGGCAGTGTCCGCTGTCCGCTCATCGTAGCCAAGGTTGAGCAGGGCGGATTTCACGTCGGCTTCAACGCCCGCCGGCGAGGAAGGAGCCGGCTTTTCAGTTTCGATAGCCACGGCTTCCAGCTTGTCCTTCAGTTCGACGACCATACGCTCGGCGGTTTTTCTCCCGACACCGGGAATCTTCGTCAGGCGCGCGAGATCGCCGGTGCGAATTGCAGGTACAAGTTCTTCGACATTCATGCCGGAAAGAATTTTCAAGGCGAGCGACGGGCCGACGCCCGAAGCGCCGAGGAGCAGTTCGAAGAAATGTTTTTCCCGGGCAGAAAGAAAGCCGTAAAGTGACAGGGCGTCTTCCCGCACATGCGTGTGGATCAGCAGCGTAACTTCAGCGTGGAGATCACCGAGCGCGGCAAACGTGGAAAGCGGCACAGCAACGAGGTAGCCGACGCCGCCGACATCGAGAATGACTTGATTGGGCCTTTTTTCGAGCAGACGGCCGCGGAGGAGTCCGATCATCGATTGAAAGTATTGCCGCTCGGGCGCGGCGGTGTCAACGCGGGAAAGCCCGGCGCCTTATTTCGCGTGATGCGGGGAAACTTTATCAAGCAAGTGGATCAGCGAAAGCCCCGCGGCCGGCATTTTCACATGGCCGCCCTGAACAATCTGCTTGGCGGAAAGTTCCTTGCCATAGAGCGCCTTGTTCGCGCCATCATCGGCGCGCATGGTGGACCCTTCGAGCGAAACGCCGGCAAAAACGCCGCGCGCGCGGGAGTAGGAAAGGATTTCCGCTTTCATCACAATGTCCGTTTCCGCGGAGGCATCGCGGCCAACCGGGCCCGCCGCCGCGGACGCGTCGGCGCCCAGTTTCACTTTGCTCGAAAGAACGGAATTTGCTCCGGCATCATTCATCACCAGCAGCACAAAATCCGTCGCCTGCCCGCCGATTTGCAAACCGAAACTTCCGCCTTCCAGCGCAAACATGGCTGGAGCGCTCCACGGGCCGTTGTGGCCTTCGCCAGTGCGGCAGGTGATCACGCCGCGGCCGTAACTGCCGCCGACAATGAACGCCGCCTTCAAAACCGACGGATAGACAATCACGCACACGGACTTGCTGAGCAGGTCATGGGGAATTCCCTGGTCCGGCGTCGCCAGGATTTCCTTCAGAACCGTGTAGGAATTCTTCAGCCGATCATCTTCTTTATCCTGCGCTAAGGTTCCAAAAGCCGTGAAGAACAGCGCCACTGCCAGAATGCGGATTTTCATTTTCGATCCTTTCGTTTTGTGGAATTTGTCAGGATGCGGCGCGCGCCTGAAACAACGCAGCAACTTCCGGATGGTTGCGTTCCTTGGCAAGATCCAGGGCGGATTTCCCATCGTTCGTGGTGGCATGCAGATCCGCGCCGTGCGCCAAAAGGAGTTTGGCGATTTCGAGGCGGCCATTCGCCGCGGCGGTAAGAAGAGGCGAGAAGTTTCCGGAGTAGCGGTAATTGGCATTCGCGCCGTGTTCGAGAAGCCATTGAACCACGGCAACATGGCCACTCGTTACGGCGCCGGTGAGGGCGTTGTACTCCGAACCATTGGTTGCCGCGGCGTTGATGTCTGCACCGTGCGCCGCCAGATATTGGACGACTTCCAGATGACCGAGAAACGCCGCGAGAGCCACGACAGGAAAGCCGTCGGAAGAGAACGAATTTGCCGGGACGTGATTCCTTTCAATGAGTTCCCGGACGCGGGCGAGATTCCCCATAGCCGTGGCCTCGGGCAATCCCAATATCGCGCCGCCGGCTAGCAGAAAATCGCGGATTTCGGCGCGTCCCATGTAAACGGCTGTGAGTACACTGGAAACGCCGGAGTCGCTCCTGGCCGACGCAAGCGAAGCGTCAGCCGCGATGAGCGACTTAACCGCGGCAAGATCGCCGGCCCGGATTGCGTCAAATAGAGCCTTATGGTCAGACATTCAGCCAACTCTCCGTGCCCACCGTCCCGTGTAGCCGAGAAGATTATGGGCCCAATTTGTCGCTACCGACAATCAGGAATTCCGGGACTCCTAACCGGCCGCCGAAGACTTTTGCGGAGGCTGATAATGGCCGGGCACGGCGCGCAGAGAAATCGCAATCCGGTTCCAGGAATTAATCACCGAGATGGCATACGTCAGGTCGACGATCTCCTTCTCCGAAAACTGCGCCTTCACCGCGGCGAACGCCTCGTCGGACGCATGCGTGGACGCAATCTGCGTGAGTGATTCCGCCCACTCGAGCGCAGCCCTCTCCCGATCGGTGTAGTAAGGGGACTCCCGCCACGCGTCGAGTCCATAGAGCCGCTGCTCGGTTTCGCCCGCAGCGCGCGCATCCTTCCAGTGCATGTCAATGCAAAACGCGCACCCATTCATCTGCGACGCGCGAAGTTTAATCATGTGAAGAAGTTTATGATCCACGCCGCATTGTGCGAGATATGCTTCCAGGTCCATCATCGCTTTCAGCGGTTCTTTCGCAAATTTACGGTAATCGAGCCGAGCTGTCATGAGAACAACCCTCCTTTCTAAATTGGATGATGTTTGAGTGCGTTCGGATATCCGTGCCCGAATAATGCAGAAGCGCTTTGATCAGCGGCGGGCGCGATCCTTGCGCACGGCTTCATCCACCAGCGCATCCAGCTCCGAGCGCGTCAGGGTAACTTCGTCGGTTTCATTCTCGCCACCATCGCAGGTTTCCGGCAGCTCCGCGCCGCCGCCCGGGGGAGGACTGACGTGATACCGGGCGCGCGCGGCCATCAGTTTCGCGACTTCGCGCGTCGTAAGAAGCTGCGGCTCGCCACTCAGCTTGGCGATGAACGCAATCTTGGCGAAATGCTCCAGGGTCTCCATTCGGAAAAACGCGGTCTGCAGATCGGGGCCGCAAGTGACCGCGCCATGATTGGCCAGCAGCAGCGCGTCATAATGGGGCACAAAGGGTTCAAGGACAGCGCCCAGGTCGGGCGTGCCCGGCGTGGCATAGCGCACTAGTGGAATTTTCCCAAGCGAAACCACCACCTCGGGCAGCAGCGCCTGATCAAGTCCAAGCCCCGCCGCCGCGAAGCCAGTCGCCGTCGGTGGGTGGGCGTGGCAGATCGCCTGCACGTCCGGGCGCATACGATAAAACAGAAGGTGCATTCCCGCTTCCGACGAAATCTTCCGGTCACCCTGCAGGTGGCGCCCGTCCATATCCATGATGACCAGATCTTCCGGCGACATCATGCCCTTGTTCATGCAGGTTGGCGTGGTGAGAATGCGGTTGGCGTCAAGCCGAATGGAAAGATTGCCTTCACACGCGACGATGTGGCCGCGTTCGTACATCCAGCGGCCCACGAGACATATCTCGCGCCGGTATTGCTCTTCCAGTTTTCCAGGAACTTCAGGAGTGGAGTCCGTGGCCACTTGGCGGACCCTTTCCTCGGCCGACGGGACGATTCGAACCGACTCGAATTGTAACTCTGCTGTAACTTCTGGCACAGAGAGTACGCCGAGTGGCTCAGAAAGCCAAGAGCAAATTATGCGTAAATGCCGCGCAGCTTCAGAGCGGTGGCCACGCGGTCAATCGCCAACATATAGGCCGCGATCCGGTTGTTCACCTTGTGCGTTTCGGCGTAGCGAACCACTTCGTCAAACGAGCGTTCCATCACGTCTAGCAACCGCTCGTTGACTTCGCTCTCCCGCCAGAAGAAACCCTGCCGGTCCTGCACCCATTCGAAGTAGCTGACCGTAACGCCGCCGGCGTTGCCGAGAATATCCGGCACGGTAAAAACTCCCTTGGCGTCAATAATCGCATCCGCCTGCCACGTGGTGGGCCCGTTGGCGCCCTCGCAAAGAATCTTGCATTGCACCTGATGCGCGTTCTGCTCGGTAATCTGATTTTCGATGGCCGCGGGGATGAGCACATCGCACGGCTGAAAAAGGACTTCGCGCGAGCTCATCTTCGTGCCGCCGCCCGGGAAGTCCTGCAGCGGCTTCTTCTGTGTATAAACCCAATCAATCACTTTGGGAACGTCAAAGCCATTTTCGTTGTACAACCCGCCGCCGATGTCGGCGAGGCCGACGATTTTGTACCCGGCTTTTTTCATCAGGTCCGCCGCCAGCGAGCCGACGTTTCCGAAGCCTTGAATGATTACGCGGGTAGTCTCTTTTTTCATCCCGAGTTTAGCCAAAGCTTTATCCACGCAAATCATCACGCCGCGGCCGGTCGCTTCGCGGCGTCCACGCGAGCCGCCAAGTTCGATCGGTTTGCCGGTGACCACCGCGGTGGTCGCCTGGCGCGCATGCATCGAATAGGTATCCATCACCCAGGCCATGGTCTGCTCGTTCGTGCCGACGTCCGGCGCCGGTACGTCGCGCTCGGGCCCCAGCCAGTCGGAAAGTTCAGCGGTGTAACGGCGCGTCATGCGTTCCAGTTCGCTGCGAGACATCTTGCGCGGATCGCATATGATGCCGCCCTTCGCGCCGCCGAACGGAATGTCCACCACCGCGCATTTCCACGTCATCCAGGCGGAAAGCGCGCGCACTTCGTCCAGGCTGACATCCGGCGCGAATCGAATGCCGCCCTTGCCTGGTCCTCGCACGGTCGAATGCAGCACGCGATAGCCGGTGAAAACTTCCAACTGCCCGTTGTCCATTCCCACCGGGATGTACAACGTGATTTCCTTGTCCGGATATTTCAGATAACGATAAACGCCTTGCTCGAGTCCCAGTTTGTTGGCGGCCACTTCAAAACGCGCTTCGGCGTTTTGATAGACGTTCATCTCTTCCGGTGCAGGCGTGTGAGGCATGCAAAATTCTCCTTTGCCAGGACAGCTCGTGGAGCGGCCGGCTGTACAGCATAGTTCGCCTGTATGCGTCGCGCAGGCGTGAAAGTGAGGCCAAAAAGGAGGTCCCTGGCAGGCTACCCACCCGCCGGGCCCGAAAATTGGCCGGGACGCCAGTATACGAGGGGGAAATTCAGTCTGCAAGGCGACGGGACACCCGAAGTTGCGCGAGTGGTTGCGAATCCACGTCGCATTTCCTTTTGTTGCTTCCACCACAGATACGGGCTAGCATAACTCCATGGCCAAGGCTAAGGAACCTGACTTCGAAAAACCGACTCCCGTCATCGAGGAAGAGGACGAAGCCACTCTTACGGCTATCGACGAGGGCATCCGGGATGCCAAAGCTGGCCGTACAGTAGCCCTGGAAAAAGTGCGCAAGCTTCTGCCCCAGTGGATTACCGCCTCCTCTTCACGCAAAGAGCGTTAGTCGATCTTGCCGAAATCATCGGCCACATTGCCGAGGACGACGGTGAAGCTGCCTCGCGTTTCGGCAATACCTTGCTCGACCACATCGAATTGCTGATTCGTTTTCCTCTCATGGGCGGCAGCATCCGCGAGAGGTCGCGGGTGCGTAAACTCTCGCATAGCCCCATCCTGGTGTATTACCAAATCCGCGAGAACAAGCACCTCGTGGAAATCCTCCATCTCCGGCATGCGTCGCGCAAAGCACCGAAATTCTGAACTAGCCGAAGAACGCTTCCAGGGTGACGTTTCATAGCTGCCCCAGCGTCGAAAACGCCGCGCTGCAGAACACGTTAGGGGAGTTCGATCCCCCTCCCTCCAGCGTCGGCATAATCGTACTGTGAGGTGAGCGCGGATCCACTCCTGATGTTCTAACTTTTACGATGTAGGTCTTGAACCGACTGATTGGCACCTGTAGGCAGCGCGTGTGCCAAAATGAAGCTCGCGAAGTGCTCGAAGCGAGCGCCCAAGTTGAATGCTCCCTAGTGCTTGCATCGGACAGACTGCCGCTCCCTTGGCAGACTGAAATTATTGGGCGCGGAACTGCAGCGTCACCGTCAGGTGCATAGAGGTGGGCTTGCCGTCGAGTTCGGCGGGCTGATACTTCCATTGTTTCAGGGACTGCAGCGCCGCGTCGCGAAGCAGCGCCGGCCCGGAAAGCACCTTCATCTCGCCGACGTTTCCGTCCGCATCAATCAGCGCATCAATCTGAACATTCCCGGACACGTGCTGGGACCTGGCCATTTGCGGATAAACCGGCTGAACGGATTTGAGGAGCTTTGCCGCCTTCACATCCCCGCCAATCGGAATGGGAGCGGACGGCTCGTTGCGATGAGTTCTGGTCAAGCCCGAGAGCGGCGCGCTGTTGTTCTCATTTGCACTGACGTCAATCGAAGGCTCGGATTCGCCCGGCGCGGAAGTTGACTTGCCGCGACCGACGAGAGGCTTCGCCAGACGGACGTCACCCAGGGCCGGCTTTTTCGGCTCTTCCACTGGCGGCGTGCTACGCGGACTCGGAGTTGAGCTTGGCGTTGAACTCGGAGTCGCGATCGAACTCGTGTTCCGGGTAGCTGGCCCCGCAGGCGTATTCTTCACAGCAGCGGAAACCAATGGAGCCGGCGGGTTCACCAGAGCCGGACTTGGCGACGAACTGGATGCTGCAACCGGAGCTTCCGGATGCGAGACATGCTTGGCGACGGAAGGCGCCGGCTCCACCTCGGGCGCAGCGGCCGGCTGAGAAGCCGTCGTGCTCCCACCGAGCATGCTGGAAATGGCGTTGCCGGGTTGCCGCGAATACCAGACTCCCCCAGCGATCAACAGCAAAGAAGCCGCAATGCCGAGAAACAACCCAGTTTTTGAACCTGAACCCGCGGAGTCGCTGGCTTGCGCAGATTCGCCAAGAAGCTGGCCGCCGAACATGGCCACCTCCGGGCGCTGTGCAGACTCCTGCGCTTCCGAGCTGATCCCGTTTTCCGTTGCTTCGGCGACCACAGTATCCAATTCCGCGAACGAATCCGATTCCACACTGGAGCTATGCACGGCGGTCGGCGTTTCCGATTCCCGTGCCAGGGGCGCCAGCCACGCGGGAATTTTGATCTCTTCCACCTCCAGCGAAGACGACCCAGCTTTGGGCGGAGGAGCAACGCTCTTCACCGGCTGAGTGGCCACCGGCGCCGGAGTGAAATTCGTGAGATCCAGAACTTTTTGCGCCAATTCCGGCGCAGTGGTGTTTTCAAGGATGGGCTCGGGCGTAGATGCCGACGGCTTCGTTGCCTCGGCAAACAACAGCGCGCTGAGCTGCTCCTGCAGCCGAGCGGCCTGCTGTTTTAATTCATCGGTCGATTGATGCGCGGAAGTTGAAGTCGCCCCGGTGGAAGAGGGAAGCACCGCCTTCGATTCCGCGGGCGCGAACAGGGGCGAAGACGCAACACTCGACACGGCGGGCTCGGTTGCGCGTGCCGATGGCAGAGCGACAGGAGGAGCAGCCTGAATCGGAGGCGCAGTAGTTTTGGGAATCTCGGACGCGGCACTTGCTGGTGCCGGCGGAACAGCAGTAACTGGTTTAACAGCGATCGGCAGCGCCGCGACTACGGGCTTCACGGCAACGGGGGGCGCCATGGGAGTCCCCTTGGGCGGAGCCGGAGCAGGCGCCGGCGCTATAGGGCGCGTCGCCGCTTGCGGCAGAACCGTATCCGAAGGAAAACGCATGCCCCAGAATCCGGGCGCAGGCTCGGTGAAACGCAACTCGACATAGCCGACGGCATTGCCATCTGTCTTGGATTTCACCACCACGCAGACAACTTCCTTCTTCGTTTTTTCGTTGGTCAGGAACACCAGTTGCCCGGGAGCAAGCAGCGCGGAAATGCGCAGCACCGCGCCATGGCCGAAAACCAGCACGGTCTGCGAGCGTTCGGAAAAGGGTTCGCGTTTGTCTGAGCCATCCGCGGAGCGGGCGCCGTTCACGGTGACGGGAACTTCGAGCGCGACAGGTTGCGGGCGCGCGGGCACACCGGCGGAAGGGGGCGCCGGAATACCGGGAGCGGTTGGTGCGGCCGCGTTCTCTGGGTCTTTCACAATGGGTGTCATAAACCACTCGCTTAAGCTGGACTTGTACGGACATGCCCGTACCGCGGGCTTCCCGGGGGCTACCTCTATATGGTGGGATTGCCGGGTAGGGGCCCATATAGTACGCAAGTACTACGGTGCCCGCATTGTGCGCGAAGAGTGAAGGTGCAAGTTGGAACGGAAAAGTGGCTGAACGTTGTTCGCAGAGCGCGGTTTATCCAAGCGGAGGAAAGTTCACGACGTGCTACTTTTTGTTCGCGTCCAGCGGCGGCTGGAAGCGCGCGTCCACGGCAACCTGGTAGCCCGTGACCAGTTTGTTCGTTTCGTTGGCCATGCCGATCACCGCCTGCAACTCCTTGAACATTTCCGGCGTCATGCCCTTGGCAAATGCCGACGCGGTGTGCGAGGCAATGCAATATCGGCAATTGTTGGTGACGCTGACGGCGATGTAGAGGAGTTCTTTGGTCAGCGGATCGATCGCGCCGGGCCCCATGATAGCCTTCAGGTCTTCCCAGGTGCGCTTCAGCAGCGCGGGATCGTGTGCGATAGCCTTCCAGAAATTATTGATGTAATCCGTTTTGCGCGTGGCCAGGATGTCGTCGAAAACGGCTTTGACGGCGGGATTGGCGTCTTTGTATTCGATAAGGCCGAAAGTGGACATGAACTCGCTCCGTGGAAATTCGTTTCTTGCACCAAGAATGTTAGCTGGAATCCCATTTGCTTGGTAGCGTGTGGCATTTGAAAGCCGTCTGGAACGGTAAAATCAGCAGCGGCTCAGGAACGCAGGAATTCCTTCACCAGCAAACTGGCGAGGCGCGGCGAATTATGGCGAATCACGCCGTGTTCCTCGAGCAGATTGTCCGTCAGCAGGCGAACTTTCATCTTCGCGACATTCGCGCTATCGATAGCCACAGGCTCCGCGCCTTCCGCGCGATACCGCCGCGCCACCTCCGGCGAGACCGACCGGCGATTCGCGACCACATAGTTGATGATATGTTTCCCCACGTGGCTTTCAATCGCACGCAGGTGCTGGCTGAGCGTGTACTGCGTGGTTTCGCCGGGCTGGGTCATCAGATTCGCTACGTAGACCCGCGGCGCCCGCGAACGCACCACAGCCTGCGCAATCTCGGGAATCAGCAAATTGGGAATCACGCTGGTATAGAGCGAGCCGGGGCCCATCAAAATCAGGTCGGCCTCCTCAATGGCTTCGATGGCCTTCGGAAGCGGGCGTGCGCCACGCGGGATGATTTCAATTTTGCGGATTGGAATTTTGCTGCGGGAAATGCTGGTCTCGCCCTGGATGCGTTTTCCGCTCACCAGCGTGGCGACCAGGTGCACGTTGGAAAGCGTGGACGGAAAAATGCGCCCTCGAATCGCAAGGACTTTACTGGAGACGCGAACCGCTTCGGCAAAATCGCCGGTGACATGCGTCAGCGCGGCGAGGAACAGATTTCCGAAATTGTGGCCAATCAATCCCCGGCCCGCCTGAAACCGGTATTGAAACAATCGGCTGAGCAGCGCCTCATCCTTTGCCAGTGCCACCATGCAGTTGCGGATGTCGCCGGGCGGCAGCATCCGATTCTCCCGCCGCAGCCGCCCGGAGCTGCCCCCATCGTCCGTGACCGTGACGATGGCCGTCAAATCAGAAATGGGCCGCTCGCGCGTCGGCGCCTGATCCGACCCGCGCACCACATGCTCCTTGAGCCCACGCAAAAGCGCGGAAAGCCCCGTGCCGCCGCCCAGCGCGACAACGCGCATTCCACGAACCGTTTTGCTTTTCTTCGCTGAAATTTTCTTCACGAGCAGCTCTGTTGTCGATTAATTCCGGCCCGGAGCGGAGTTTCCCCGGTCACATGCGATCCATCGTGGCCGGGTTGCCAGTGACAGGCAGCACAACCATCCGATTCCCAAGGCCAGTTTGTGATTTCAGGATGAGCCGGGCGAGCAGGTTTACCCGGCGTAACCATCTTTTTCAGGATACAGCAATTCCGTAAAGCGGGGGTCTTCCTGAAGGAAGGCGAAGTCTTCGTCGTTGCGGGCGTGAAAGCGGTTCGCGGGGCGCAAGTCAATCGCGATTTTTAGATTGACCATCGCGGAATCGGCTTCGCCGGTCAAGCAATCGAGCGCCGCAAGCGCATAGTGAATATGATCCGCCTTCGGCGCCAGCTTGCGGGCTTTCTCCAGGCTTTCGCGGGCTTCGTCCCACCGGCCCAGGTTCATCATGGCCACGCCGCGCTGGTAATGTTCTTCCGGCGATTTCGGATTCTGCTCGGAGGAAGGCTTCATCCGTTGTTCGACAATGCGCAGGTGAGTGCGCGCGCGATCGGCAAGTTCCTTGCTTGGGCCTTCCAAAACCTTCTCCAGCTCCTGCTTGGAGCGCTGAAACTTTTGCTGGTGAAACAATCCCATGGCCTCTTCATAGAGCTTCATTTGTGCGCGCACCAGCGGGTCCACCATCTCGACGCCGCCACGCTGCGGAGGGGGTTGAGGTAAGCTGTTCTTTTTCTTTGACTTAGCGGAACCCTTGGAGGAGGCCTTGGATCGCCCGGAAGAGCCGGAGGAAGTTTTCTGCACTTTCGCCATGGCGCGAATGCTAGCAGAGGCTTTGCCACACGTCAATGCGAGCGAAAGTTCCCGAACAAACGGGTTGCGTGCCGTCTTCGATAGCCTTTACCGAACGGCAGCAGGCCCGAAAATAACCTTTTAGAAAAAAGCGCTTATCCACGACACTGGTAGCAGTCTTTCCATCGGCGGGAGCATGGCGGAGTGCTGGCCTGCCCTGCAGGCGTATGCTATAAGTTTGAGATGTAAGTCAGGCTAACGACTCGTGCCTTTCATAAACTTTCCTGCGCGCGAAATTAATTGCAAGCTCGTGTATTACGGTCCAGGTCTGGGCGGAAAGACCGCCAACCTGCAGTGGATCTACGACCACACGGGCCAGAACCTGAAGGGCAAGATGGTTTCGCTGGCCACCGAAACCGATCGCACGCTTTTCTTCGATTTTCTTCCGCTCGATCTGGGGACGGTGCGCGGATTCAAGACCCGCTTCCACCTTTATACCGTGCCCGGGCAGGTCTTTTACGAAGCCAGCCGCAAGCTGATCCTGAAGGGCGCCGACGGCGTGGTGTTCGTGGCCGATTCGCAGGAAGAACGCCTGGACGCGAATTTCGAGACCATGGAAAACCTCCACGAGCACCTGAAGGAGCACAACCTGAATTTCGACACCATCCCCTACGTGCTGCAATTGAACAAGCGCGATCTGCCGAACGCCATGACGGTGGAGGAGCTGAAAAAGCAGCTGCAGAAAAAAGGCGAGCCGATCATCGAAGGCATCGCCATCAATGGCACCGGCGTCTTCGAAACCCTCAAAGAACTCGCCAAAATGGTCCTCGCCGAACTCAAAAAGGGCGGGTAAGCACCCGCCGCAAGGATGAAGCACCCGGCCCTGCTCCGAATTCTTCCATGTAGCGCTGGTCTTTCAAGCGTTTTTTTTTGCGCCCCGAACGAATCTACGGGGCCAGCCCTCTTCGCTTGCACGAGAATGGAAACAGCGCTAGGGTTAGGGACATATGAGCGATTTGCGTCACCAGATCGACAGCCTCTCCGCTGCGGAGAAGGCAGAGCTGTTGGATGAGGTGTGGGAAAGCCTGGAAGCCGACGCGGCATCGCTCACCGATTCGCAACGCGCCGAGCTCGATCATCGGCTCGCTCGGCATGAGCAGAACCCTTCTGATGTTGTCCCCTGGGGGCAAGTCAAGGCGGGCCTGTTCAAGAAGCCGTGACACTCCCCGTCGTATGGATACCCGAAGCCAATAAAGATTTGCTGGAAGCGCGGGCATGGTACGCCAACATTCGCCCGGAACTTGGCGAGCGTTTCGCGCTAGCGGTCGAGGCCACCGTTGAAGCGCTCACGGAACATCCGTTGCGATTCCCTCTAGTCTACCGGAACATGCGCCGTGCGGGAGTGCGTCGCTTCCCGTATGGCCTATTCTTCGAAGTGCAAGATAGCCGTATTGTGGTAATCGCTTGCTTCCACGGCAGGCGCGACCCGACGCGCTGGCAAGCACGTTAGTGACACCCAAAAGGAGTAGCCCACGCTTTCAAAAACCGAAAGCGTAGGCCACCCAAGAGGTTTTTAGGCTGCGCCACCCGCCGCTACAGAAAAAGTAGCGAAACACATTGAAAGTAATCTTGAAACTGCCCTCCAACAATCCAAATCCATGGAGAAATCCGTCGCTGAAGCTGCCCGACTGGCCTCTGCGATGGAACAAGTCGCCAAAGATATGAGTCTCAGTTCCCAAGCAGCTGTGGCGAGCGTCTCTGCCATCAATAAGCAAATGCGGGCGTATCTGAGCGTCATCATTAGTGGTGCTACTTTTCAGGAAAGGCCAAAGGGTTGGAAATTTGAAGGTAAGCCCATGCTTGTCAATACTGGAAATACTCCTGCCAAAAACGTAAGCTACGGAGCCACTGCCGCTATTATCCAACTCCCTCTCCCCGATGATTTCACATTTCCGCTCACCACGGAAAGAAAGAGTACGGCAACCATCGGTGCTCACCAAAATGCCATTCTGAGTGGGATTGTGAATGATTTCGTCGACGATGCGGAAGTTGACGACATTAAACTCGGGAAGGATGGCAAGTGCCTTTGCATATGGGGCATTGTCACCTATGACGATATTTTTGGGGAGCACCAAACGACTAAATTTTGCCAAACCCTCCTTTGGTATGCTGATGGAAAGACGGTACATGGCTACTACTATCCACAACACAATGAAACAACTTAGCCCTGTCACGGCAAGGGCAGAGTGCCGGGGTGCCCCATCCTTGCGGTTTTGTCTTATGCAAGGGTGGGTCTTGGGTTCTCTTCCGCTTTGCTTCCTGATTACTGATCGCTGATTACTGATTACCGTTTTCTCCGCCGAGTGCGTTACTTTTTCAGTGCAAAATCGTTCTAGTACTATAGAATACTATTGACTAGTGGTTACTAATGCGAGAGAATAGGCCATGTCCGCGCGGGGATTGGTTTCGTTACGCACCCCGCCTCTTCTCGTGTTTCCATCAGTTCAAAACTGATAGAAATCAAAAGACTTCAACTCCATTATTTCGGTCACTTACGAAAAACAAGGGGGGAGGAGGAGTTACCGGCTGGTACACACTACGCATCATCCGGCAGAATTGCCATGCTTCAATGCAGACTGTCGGCTAGCTATTGGACTATTCGGAGCCGTAGGCGGCGAAGTGCTCGGCGGGCGCGGGCAGTTTGAGATGGACGGATTGAAACGGCCGATCCTCGGAGGCGACGAGATCTCGAAGTACGGTGAGGCCGAGCCTGGATTGCGAGTCGCGGAATTGGAGCTTGGCGTCGAAGGAGGCGTTTGGCGGGACGAAGGCGATCAGGATCCACTGATAGTGCTCGTCCAGATGCCCGGCCTGTGACGGCGGAGGAGTCGAATTCGCAACTGGTTGCCAGTCCCTGTAGTCCTTATCTCTATCGAATTTCAGAGACGCGGCAATGGCGGTGCAATCGCGCCTGGGGTGGATGACGTAGAATGGGCGCAAATCGCGGAACAAATCATCTTTGGCTGGCGATTCCCATGCCGGTTCAGAAAATTCGCGGGACTCAAACTGGGTGAGCCGCGGTGGGGAATAAGCTCGCTTCAGGAGTGCTGCGTAAGTTCTATCATTTCCCAAGCTGGATGCGGGCAATTCCGGATCTGGTTTTCGGACGTGGTGAGGACCGTGGGGCACCACTTGAATGGCGACGATGAGCGCGACGACGACGGCCACTATTAGCTGCAGGATGGGATTGACTTCCTTTGTCCCTAACTGGAAGGCGACGAAACCGGCGACCAACAGCATGCCAATTATTCGCCCAAACGGCGAAAAAGAAGGAAACCTGCGCGGTGTACTGAGGATTTCCACTCGAACCCCCCATTTAGTTGTCAGGGGCCCGGGTGCCGCCTGCAAAATACCGACCGATGCCGTTAAGATTGGTCGAAGACAAAGGGACAGTCAAGAAAAAAGCGCGGTTGGAGAAATGCAAAGAGATGTGACCGGAAGGCGCGGAATCAACTCTAAGAATAGGTACAGGCAGAGACGCTGACGTCCTATCGAAAAATCAAGTTTGGAGGAGCACAAAAATGAGTGAAGCGGCTCGACAGACAGCGAAAGAGACAACTTCCGGGAAGCCCCAGATCTTTACGGCGGGCGCATTTGCGGCGCAGAGCCCGACTTCGGGATTGGCGAAGTTCAGCATCCCGCGGCGCGAGCCTCGCCCGCAGGATGTGCAGATCGAAATTCTATTCTGCGGGGTTTGCCATTCGGATTTGCACCAGGTGCGCAACGAATGGAAAGAAGTGATGCCGACGGTGTATCCCGTTGTGCCGGGCCACGAGATCGTGGGCCGCGTGACCAAGGTCGGCACCGCGGTAACGAAGTTCAAGGCCGGCGACATCGCGGCGGTGGGCTGCATGGTGGACTCAGACCGCGTGTGCCCGGCTTGTAAAGCCGGCGAAGAGCAGTATTGCGAAAGCGGCCTGACGTTGACGTACAACGGCCAGGACAAATTCCTCGGCGGCGTCACGTATGGTGGATATTCGACTGGGATCGTGGTGGATGAAAATTACGTGCTGCGCGTGCCGGCGGGGCTGGACCTGGCCGGAACGGCGCCGCTGCTTTGCGCGGGTATCACCACGTATTCTCCGTTGCGCCACTGGAATGTTGGCAAGGGACAAAAGGTGGGCGTGGTGGGCCTGGGCGGCCTGGGGCACATGGGCTTGAAGTTCGCGCACGCGTTCGGCGCGCACACGGTCCTGTTCACCACTTCGCCAAACAAGACTGCCGATGCCAAACGGCTGGGCGCCAACGAAGTGGTAAATTCGCGGAATAGCGAAGAGATGCAGAAGCATGCCGGGAGCTTTGATTTCATTCTGGACACCGCCTCCGCGGATCACGATCTGAACACGTATTTGCAGCTGCTGAAGCTCGACGGCGCAATGACGCTGGTGGGCGCGCCGGAAAAGCCTGCGCCGGTAAGTGCATTTAACCTGATTATGAAGCGGCGGCGGCTGGCGGGCTCGGCCATCGGTGGCATCCGCGAGACGCAGGAGATGCTGGATTTCTGCGGGAAACACGGGATCACGTCGGACATCGAGTTGATCCCGATTCAAAAGGTCAATGACGCGTACGAGCGCCTGCTGAAGAGCGACGTGAAGTACCGCTTTGTGATCGATATGGCGTCGCTGAAGTAAGCGGCGCCAATTACGAATGAGGATTGGTCGGCTGGGCTGAATCCGAAAAAGCGGGAGCTTCGCTCCAGCACTCAAAAATTATTTGCCGATGACGAAGAAGGAGCCGGAGTTGAAGCGGTGTGGATTGGTGGAGTCCCAGAAGACGCTCCAGGTGGAGAGCGGCACTTTGCCCGGGACTCCTTTGGTGTAGAAGATTTGCAGGCCGTCGCGGGACCATTCGCCGGAACGCTGGTAGGAATCGGCGGGGCCGAGAATCGTGCGGCGCTTCGCAAGAACTTCATAAAGAAAAAAGGTGGAGTTGAGGCCGACCGAATCCGTTGGCGCGCCCGCGGGTGACTTCAGATAGTAAGCGGAGACCAGCAGCAGGTCGGCATTGATCGGATTGGCGCGAAGTGTGTCGCTGCTCATCACCTGGAAAGAATCCCCGTAAATTTCCTTAAGCGCAACGGTTTGCGTCGGCTTGTCGTCGCTGAGCCAGTAGGCGTTTTGCAGATCGCTGGCGAGGATCGTCGTCGGCGAAATCCAGCCGTGAAGCGCGTCAACCTCCTGCGGAGAAAACTGAGTGGCGGTTTCGGGGGCGCTGACAGGGAGCGTCCAGACTTGCCAGATCTTGCCGTCGTTCTTTAAGAAAGCAACGCGGGAATCGTCGGGCGACCAGAAGGCGCTGCGAACATTGGTGGTGGCGAGATCGCGCAAGCGGCCGGTGTCCCAGTCGTAGAGAACAATGGTGCGCTCGGGACCGGTCTTGGAATCGGAGCGCGTGTACAGGAGTTTCTTGCCGTCGTGCGAGACGGCGAGCTCGGAGCCTTCGGGCGCAACGGTTCGCCGGATTGCGCTGCGGCTGAAGATAACTTTGCCGGCGACGTCGAGGTAGGCGACGGAAGTGGGCAGTTGGAAATTGGTGATGGGATCGAGGACCGACTTTTTGTCTTTGTCCTTATCTTTGTCCTTGTCTTTATCCTTATCTTTGTCCTTACTCTTATCTTTGTCTTTGTCTTTGTCGTCCGCGTTGTCGTCTGGATCCAACTGATTCTTTTTGCGGAATTCGGGAAATTTTTCCGGGGCGCTCTGGCCGCAACCGTTGAGGGTGCCGATCTGCGCGTGCTGCAGTTCGACTTTGAACGTGTACTTCGTGTCGCCAATTCCGTCGGAACACGATTCGCGGGAAAGTTCGACGGCCACATCGGCGCCGGTGACAGTGTCCTTGGCGTGGTAAATCCAGGAGACGCCGGGCACGTCAGGCGCAATTTCGGCAGGATCGAGGACGATGGGCGGGTAGCCGGTGCGGTCGAGCCGCTCGGGTCCTTTCATGCCCAGGCGCAAGGACCAGGAGGGCTCGCTGCCGTGGGCCAGAATGAGGATGGGATAGTGGCGCGAGACGGGGGAGGCGACTGGCGCGGTGGCAGCAGGCGCGGGCTTTGCCGGAGTGGTTGGAGCGGGCTTCTGCGCAGGGGTTTGCGCTGGAGCTTGCGCGGCAGCGAGGTTGGTGACGAGCAATGGGCTGCACAGAAATAGAATGCGAATGAAACTCGATGCGCGCATGCGGAGGGCTCCCAGAAATTACTGTATCAAGAGGTGCTACGCGCGAGCGAGGAGAATGGAATCGGAGTTTTCTCTAAGCAAAGAGGCAGTGGACGAGTGCGGGGAGGGTAGGAACAGAAAATTCTTGACATGGCGAACAAAAAGCGAAACAATGGGCTCGCATCGAGGTGAGCCATGTCCCCAGTTCTTCCCCAACCGACGCCGCGTTTCGCGATGCGGCGCCGCCCCGTTCGACGCCCCGCAACACAACTCCTTCCTTTTAGCCCTGCTGCACCAAAGCCAGAGGCCGGCGCCCTTGCCCAGGGCCAAGCCGGCTGGCGTAAGGCAAGTCTGGAAAGCCCAACGGCGGATTGCCCCCCGCCGGAATTTCCGACTTCCCATGCGCCACTGGTGGGCATTGCTCGCCTTGCTGCCGAAGCCCCGGCGGCCGATACGAAGCGGAAGTCTCTGGAAAAGCCGGAGTATTTTTTTCTGCCGGTGAAATCGATTCTGAATAAATGCGATTCGGCGCGGGTGCCGTTTGACTGGACGATCAATCCGTACCGCGGGTGCGAGTTTGCATGCAAATACTGCTATGCGCGGTACACCCACGAGTACATGGAAATTGATGGCGGGGAGTTCGAGCGCAAGATTTTTGTGAAGCAGGATGCGGCGGCCGTGCTGGCGCGGGACGTGGAGCGGAAGTATTCGCACGCGTCGAAGGCCTCGGGATACACGAAGGCGGAGCACATCGCGATCGGGACTGCGACGGATCCGTACCAGCCGGCGGAGCGGGAGTATGGAGTGACGCGGGCGTGCCTGGAGGAATTGGCCAAGCGGGAAGGGCTGAGCATTTCGATCATCACCAAATCGAACCAGATTGTGCGCGACATTGATCTGTTGAAAGTGATTGCGGCGAAATCGGCGCTGACGGTGAATATTACGGTGACCACGCTGAAGCCGCGGCTGGCGCGATTGCTGGAGCCGCGAGCGCCACGTCCGGATCTGCGGCTGGCGGCGATGAAGGAGTTACGCGAGGCGGGATTGCACGTAGGCGTTTCGGCTTCGCCGCTGCTGCCGGGAATTACGGATGCGGATGGGGAACTGGAAGGCGTGGCCGCGGCAGCTAAAGAGGCGGGCGCGGAGTGGTTTTGGTCGGGCGTGCTGTTCCTGATGCCCGCGTCGGCGAAACAGTTTCTGCCGTTCATCGAGGAGAAATTCCCGCGCCTGGCGAAGCAGTATCGCGATTGGTATACAAAAAACGGCTACGCCCCGGAAGAGTATCGCAAGAAAGTATCCGAGCGTGTGGCGCGCATCCGGCAGAAATTTGGATTCGCATCGCGTCCATGGGAAGGCGAACGGCCAACTGCGCCACATGCTCAGCTATCCCTCGGCTGGGACACGGGCGCTCTGAGCGGAGGAATGCAGGGGATTCGATCCTACTCAGTGGGTTGACGAGGGTTGCGGAGCAACCGCCAGATGTTTGGAGGTATGCCTCAATGGACTCGAAATCGCACCCGGCAGGCGTATAATCGGGATGAAATCGCCCAAGAGGCGGCTATGACTATTGAAGAGCAGGTTCTCGAGAAACTCCGCGATTTGCCTCCTGAGAAGCAGAAGGAAGTGCTGGAGTTTGTTGCCTCCCTGAAAGCGGAGAATGGCTCAAAGAGGCCGCTGCGGAATTTGCGCGGGTTGTGGGCGGATCTGAACATTCATATCACCGAAGAGGACATCGCCGAGGCCCGCCGCGAAATGTGGGGGAACTTCCCGCGAGACATCTCCTGATGTCTGCTGTCCTTGATACGCATGCGGCGATCTGGTATCTGCTCGATGCGAAGAGTCTCTCCGACAAAGTCTTTTCCTTGATTGACACGGCAGCGGCGAGCGGCGTGCCAACATACATTTCAGCCGTCACACTCGTTGAGGTCGTATACCTAGTCGAGCGCGGACGAATCATCGCCAATGCATTCGACAGGTTTGCCCAGGAACTGGGGAAAGAGAACCCCGCATTCCGAGTAGTTCCACTTGACCGTGACATCGCCGGCATTTTGAGGACCGTTTCGAGAGATGCGGTTCCGGACATGCCTGACCGAATTATTGCCGCAACTGCCCTCCACCTTGGCCTTCCACTGGCCACCCGCGACAGACGCTTGCAGGCTGCCGGATTAAAGACAATCTGGTAAGCATTCAACAATCTCGCGCAGACAGATCTTATGGGACGATAATGCGCGATTCTTCGCGCTTTAGTTCGTGGGCGCCGGGGAACTGGCCGCGGAGGAATTCGATGAAGCGGCGGGAGCGCGGGCGGCCGTTGGTGCGGAGAAGGCCCACGCGATAGAGGAAGACGAGGAGCTGGAAGATTTCGGAGTCTTTGGGGCGGCCCTGGGGATTTTGGGTGGGGGATTGTTTGGTTTCGTTGAGGAAATCGGTGAGAGCGTCGTAGAGTCCGCGCTGTACGGGTGGGACCGGTGGTTGCTCGTAGACGATGCCGGCGGAAAGCGTTTTGTAAGATTCGGCTTGCGATTGGAGGGCGGCGAGGACGTCGGGGTCGGTGGCGGGGGGTTGCGCGGCGCAGAATTTGGCGATGGTGAAGGCAATGGCGGAGAGAAGTTGCGGATGGATGCGCACGAGATCGGGAGCGAGGCGCACGTCGAGCAGCGGCGTGTCGGCGGGGAGCTGGCGGGGGTGATTTTCTTCGTAGCGGTGCGCGGCGACTAAGTAAGCGCAGTCGGGCGGGCAGTCGAGAGTAACCTCACGCTCGGTTCCGCAGCAGACGGGGCAAATGGTTTCGCCTTTTGCCGGGCAGAAGCGGCCGGGTTTGCGTTTTTGACAGATCGGACAGGACAAGCGAGGCCCCCGGAAAGAATTGTCAAACAGATTTACGGATTACAGGTTTTGTTGCCGGAAATTATCATTGATCGTTCGGTGCGAGAAGAATCTGCCGCACCTACGGCGTTTATTTTCTCTGATTCCTAACCCAGCGCTCAGGCGCTGGGCTAACTTCTGCCGCGCCTCCGGCGCTGCATTCTCCCGCAACTCAAGAATTTCGCGACTCGTTGCGTGACTGGCGAAAGCAGAATATCACGCCATGATGACTTTGTTCTGGAAGCGGCGGGCGGCAATGACGAGGAGCATTGTGCCCATGAAAAAGAGGGCGACGGCATCGGTCCAGAGATGCACCCATCCCGCGCCGCGGAGGATGATGCCGCGGGTGATGTCGATGAAATAGGTGGCGGGGACGAAGTAGCTGAGGATGAAAAAGAATTTGGGCATGGTTTCGCGCGGGAAGATGTAGCCGGAGAAAAATATGCTGGGGAGGATGGTAAGGAAGGCGAGCTGCATGGCTTCGGCCTGGGAATTGGCTTTGCTGGAAATCAGGATGCCAAGCGAGAGCGAGACGAAGATGTACGGCAGGGAGAGCAGGGCGAGGAGAAGCACACTGCCGTGAATTGGCACGCTGAAAATGAATCGCATAAAGGTGAGAATCATGCAGAGTTCGAAGAAGCCGATCATTAGGTAGGGAAGCAGTTTGCCGAGCAGCAGGCCCATGGGGCGGACTGGAGTGACGAAGAGCTGTTCGAGAGTGCCGCGCTCCTTTTCGCGGACGATGGAAAACGCGGTGAGGAACGTGGTGACGTTGAGCAGGAGAATCGCGGTTAGGCCGGGAAGGAAAAAGTTTGGCGAGCGGGAATCGGGATTGAAAAGAATTTTGGGGCGCATGTCTACTGCGAAGGGGGCCGTGCTGCTGCCAAGAACGCGGCGGAGGGATTCGTCGAGACCGATGGCGGTGGTGACGTTGATGGCCTGACCGGCGACGGAGGAATCGGAGCCATCGATGAGCACGAGCACCTGGGCGCTCATCTGGTGGAGAAGTTTGTCGGAATAATCCACGGGGATCTTGATGCCGACGCGGCATTTACCGGAGATGATGGCGTCGGTGAGGTCGTGGTCGGTGTTGACGTAGCGCACCAGGTTGAACGTGTCCGAATTTCGTAATCGGTCGAGGAGCTCGCGGCTTTCGCGGCGGCCGTCGGCGTTATAGACGACGGTGTTGATCTGGCGAATGTTGGTGTCGATCCCGAAGCCAAGCAGAAACATCTGCAATAGCGGAATGATCAGAGAGAAAAAAAGTGTGCCGAAGTCGCGGCGCACGTGCAGCGCTTCCTTGTAAAAGACAGCGCTGAAACCACGAAAGGGATTAATCACGGGAGGCCTCGGTCTCCGCCTGGTGTTTGTAGGTGAGTTCGACGAAGACGTCTTCCAGCGAAGGCGCAAGCGGGCGGATTTCCGCGACGACGATGCCCTGTTTAAGCAGTTGCGCGCGGAGGTGTTCGAGATCGAGGTCATCGTTGATTAGCGCGTGGACGGATTGGCCGAAGATGGTGGCGCTGCGGATCCCGGGGATGGTGCGGGCGAAGCGCAAGGCCCGGGTTACTTCTGGAGTGGTGATTTCGACGCGGTAGGTGCCGGGGGGCTGCACGTCGGGGAGTTCGCGCAAGGAATCGGGCGTGCCGTCGGCGATGAGTTTGCCGTAATAGATGTACGCGACGTGGCTGCAGCGTTCGGCTTCGTCCATGTAGTGCGTGGTGACGAAGAACGTGATGCCGTGGGCGGAGAGTTCGAAGAGCAGATCCCAAAGCTGGCGGCGCGCGACGGGATCGATGCCGGCGGTCGGCTCGTCGAGGAAAATTAATTTTGGCTCGTGAAGCATGGCGCAGCCGAGGGCGAGACGCTGCTTCCAACCGCCGGAAAGCTGCGCGGAAAGGCGATTCAGGTACGGGCCGAGGCCGTTGAGCTGGACGATTTCGTCCATGCGCTTGCGGAGACGATCGTTCGAAAGACCGTAGATGCGGCCGTAGAAGGTGAGATTTTCGGTAACGGTCAGGTCCGAGTACAGGCTGAAATTCTGGGACATGTAGCCGATGTTTTCACGGACCGTTTCCGGATCTTTTCGTACATCGATGCCCAGGACCGATGCGTCGCCGCCTGAAAGCGGCAAGAGGCCGGTGAGCATTTTGATGACGGTGGTTTTTCCGCTGCCGTTGGGGCCGAGGAAGCCGAAGATCTCACCTTTTTCCACGCGAAAGCTGACATCGTTTACGGCGGTGAAGCTGCCGAAGCGGCGAACTAGATTTCGCGCGGAGATGGCGGGTTTTTCGGAGTCGGCCACGGCTCAGCTCCCCGGTGCCAGAGTGACGTCGGCGGCCATGCCGGCACGGACGCGGTGCGACGTATCGTCAATGCGCACCTTCACGCCAAACACCTGGTGAACGCGCTCTTCCACGGTCTGCACGTTGCGCGGCAGGAATTCGGCCTGCTGGTTGATCTGCTCGACAGCACCGTCGAATACCTGATTGGGGAAAGAGTCCACGCGAATCTGCGCTTTCTGTCCGAGATGCACGCGGCCGATCTCGGTTTCGGGAATGTAGATACGCACGTAAATCTGATCGCCCTCGAGGAGCGTGGCGACGGGCGTGTTGGGAGCGATTAAGTCGCCGGGGCGGACGTCGAGAACTTCGATGGACGCCGCAGAGGGCGCAACCACCTGGCGTTCACGAAAGCGGGCTTCGTCGTAGGCGAGCGCCGCATTGGCCGAGGAGATGTCTTCCACGCGAGAGCCGTTTTGGAATTTCTCGAGCGTTGCTTGAGTCTGGTGGTAGCGGGCCTCGGCGGCGGCGATTTCTTCAGCGCGATAGCCGAGGTGCAGTTGGTCGAGCTTGTGCTGGGCATTTGCCTGTTGCGCCAGCGCCATTTTCCAGTTGGCATCCGCGGTGTCGCGCTGCTGCTTCGAAACGAGATCCTTTGCAGCCAGCGCGTCGTAGCGTTGCGCATCCAAACGTGCGCGGACTTCGTCAGCGGTTGCGCGATCGAGGTCCGCTTGCGCGGCGTCGATGTCGTCCTGGCGGTAGCCGTTCTTTTTTTGATCGTATTCAGCTTTGGCCTGGGCGGCTGCGGCGCGGGCTTCGGCAATTTCTTCGGGACGGTAGCCGTGCTGCGCTTTTTCCGCAGCGGCGCGGGATTGTCCGAGCGATGCGGCAAGTTCTTTCTCGTCGAAGGTAATCAAAACCTGCCCGGATTCGACGGGATCGCCTTCGCGAACAAGGACTTTATCGATACGGCCTCCGATTTTGGAGCCGACGCGAATGTTGCGGGCTTCAACTGTGCCGGAGCCGTGGAGAGACGCGTCGCGATGGAGCATGCCGGAGGAATACACCGCGAGCCCGATGAGGGCGGCGACGACGAGAACGGGAATCAGCAACTTGCGATTCATAGCTTCCTTCTCCAACGCGAGTTATCCGGCCGCGGAACCCGGAGACGATGCATTCCGCGGTGCCAGCCCGGTCCAAAGCACTTCGAAGGCGTCTTCTATGCGTGTGAGCAAAGTTGCATCTCCGTAGAGCGACCAGATCAAGAGGGTTCCAAAAACGGTTTGCCGGAAAACTTGGGCCAGGACCTCGGCCGGCAGGTCGTTGCGAATTTCTCCACGTTGCTGGCCGAGCTGGATCATCTCGGTATGGATGGCGATCACGCGAGCTTGCAGGTCCATCATGGCTTCGCGGACGGGCGTGTTGGAAAGAAATGCCTGCAGCAAAATGCGGATGATGGACGGATTGCGAATCGGCTCCTGTGTCATGCGCGCGCCGAGCGAACGCAGGAACACCCGCGTGGGTTCGTTCTTTGCTCGAGCCTCATCCGCAGCCGCGCGCAGCTTGCCAAGTTGCATTTCGCCGAAAGCAAGGAGGATGTGTTCCTTGCTGGGAAAATAATTGAAGAAAGTGCCTTTGCCGAGATCGGCGGCGTTGGTGATGTCCTCGACGGTGGTTTCGGCGAAGCCTTTGCGCGCAAAGAGATCGAGGGCGGAGCGGAAGAGGCGCTCGCGGCGCTCGAGAGATTGACGCTCACGGCGATTTGGGGGGACGGGTGTTGAAGTGGCCGCCATAAAATGACCTTTAGGCATAAATGACTATAGGTCATATTTACGTAAGTTGCAAGAAAAAAGGCTCCGCAATCTAATCTGCGGAGCCTTAACCTAAAGCCAATGATATGTTTATGCTAGAGGTTAGATTTCCTTGCCCGACGCAAGGTTCTTTGGCGACTTCCTGTTTAGATAAGAGATGAATTTCTGCGCGGAGGCCGGAACGGGCACAACGCCTTTGAAGACGATGTCTTTTCCAGCGAGATTCTTTTTGTAGAGCTTCTGATTGGCGCTGTTGTCCGGGCGAACGGTCGAGCCGGCCAGTGAAATGCCGGCGAAAAGTCCACGTGCACGAGAGTAGGAAAGAATCTCCGCTCGCAAGGTTACGTCCGTGGAGGCTTCTGCGTTGCGGCCTTTTGGACCAGCGGCGGCGGAGGCGTCGGCGCCGAGCTTTACCTTCGAGCTGAGAACCGAGTTTGCGCCGCGGCCGTTCATGATGAGCAGAACAAAGTCCGTAGCCTGGCCGCCGATCTGGAATCCGAAACTGCCGCCCTCGAGGGCCATCATTGTGGGTGCACTCCAGGGGCCGTTAAAATGCTCGCCGCTGCGGCAGGTCATTGCGCCGCGGCCGTAGCTGGCGCCGATGACAAAGGCGGCTTTGACGACCGAGGGATAAACGATGATGCAGTAGGCTTTGTCGACCAGGTCCTGCGGGATGTCGTCGGGAATATCCATGATTTCCTGAATCACCACGCCGCAGTTTTCGAGGCGCCCATTTTCCTTGCGGTCGTCGGCAACCAGGGGCGGGCAGAGAAACGAAGCTGCCAGTAAAAACGGAAGAATCTTTTTCATTCGAATCCACCTTTTCAAATTGTTGTTTCCCATCAGCGATTGAGCACAATTGAACAAACCACACAGGCGATGGAAGTTGCAGGGCGTGGCTGGATGTGGCGATGCGCCCTGCTCTTGCTCCTCGCGACGCTGCGGGAGGAAGCGCCCACTGACTTTCGACTATACTTTCAGTCCATGGGAATTGCCAAGAGCGGAATTGCGCGGAGTGTTGCGCGAAGAAGGGCGCGAGGGGCGATTTGCGCGGTGGTCGGGCTTTCGATGGCGCAATTCGCGTTGGCGCAGGAGAAGGGCTCGCGAGAAAAAATGAGCCTCGCCGCGGGGCGATTTGCCGTGCGGGTGGAGGGTTTGCTGGGTGCGGCGCCGGTGGATAAAGGGGAATGGGGGCTCCTGGTGGTGGATGCGGAGACCGGCACGACGCTGTATGAGAAGAACGCGAACGATTATTTTTTGCCGGCATCGAATATGAAACTGTTGACGACCGCGCTTGCGCTGGACACGTTGGGGCCGGAGTACCGATTCCGCACGACGGTGGAGACGAACGGAACGCTGACGCCGGACGGAAAGCTAGCCGGCGATTTGATTTTGGTGGGGCGCGGCGATCCTAATTTGTCCAATCGCAAGTTTCCCTATGAAGCCAAGGAAGAGTTTGACGGGCCGCCGGAGAAGGCGCTGGCGGAATTTGCGGACGCGATTGCGGCGCGCGGAGTGAAAGAGATTGCGGGTGACGTGGTTGGCGACGACAGCTATTTTCCGCGCGAGCGGTATCCGGACGGCTGGGAAATCGACGACATGGTGTGGGAGTACGGCGCGGCGATTTCGGCGATTGTGGTGGACGACAACACCGTGACGCTGACGTTGACGCCCGGAGAAAAAGCGGGCAGCGCGGTGACGGCGGTGGTTGAGCCGGCGACGCGGGAATTCGTGGTGAGAAACGAAATGACCACGATCAGTGCGAAGGAGAAGCCGGATTTGCGGCTGGCGCGCGAGCCGGGCGGTGACACGGTGGTTGTGAGCGGGGTGATGCCGGCGGGCAGCGCTCCCAGAAAAATGGTGCTGGCGATTCAGGAGCCGGCGCTGCACGCGGCGAATCTGCTGGCGCAGTTGCTGAAGGATCGGGGAATCAAAATCGGCGGAGCGGTGCGCGCCGAGCACGAATCGGATCCAGGTGCGGCTGCGCGGACGGTGCTGGCCGAGCATTTTTCGGTTCCACTAAAGGACTCGGTAAAACTGGTGAACAAGATCAGTCAGAACCTGCACACGGAAGTGCTGCTGCGTGCGGCGGCGCGGCAACAGGGGCGCTGGGCGACGCCGGAGGATTTGCAGAAATTTCCGGAGGCGTTTTACGCGAAGGCGGGAATTCCGGAAGGTGACGTGATTCAGACGGACGGGTCGGGATTGTCGCGGCACGATCTGGTGACGCCGCGAGCGTTCGTGGCACTGCTCGCGTACGCGCAGAAGCAGGCTTGGTTCCCGGCGTTTCTGGCATCGCTGCCGGTGGCGGGCGCGGACGGCACGCTGAACGAACGGATGAAAGAACTGCCGCTGGCTGGAAAAATTCATGCGAAGACCGGCTCGGTGACGCACGTGCGAACTCTGTCTGGATATGCGGAGACGCCGGGCGAGCGAAAACTGATTTTTTCGTTCCTGAGCAACAATCAGGGCGCAAAGAATCATGAGGTGCACATGGCGATTGACGGAGTTTGCCTGGCGATGGTGGAAGAGTTTGATGAGAAGAGAGAAGCAACGAAGCCAGGAAGCAACGATGTAATGAAGTAACGAAAAACGGGGAAGAAGGCTGCGCAATGCGTGCGGAGAAAATTGTTACGGTGTTTGGGAGTTCGCGGCCGAAGGCCGGCGATGCGGAGTATGAAGAGGCGCGCGAGTTGGGGAAATTGCTGGCGGAGCGGGGGCTTGCGGTTTGCAGCGGCGGGTTTGGCGGAGTGATGGAAGGCGTTTCGCGCGGAGCGAAAGAGGGTGGCGGCAAGACTTATGGCGTGACCGCGGAGTTTTTCAAGCGCAAGGCGAATGCCTGGGTAGATACGGAAGTGCGGATGGAGACGTGGGACGAGCGGCTGTTTGAACTGATCCGGCTCGCGGACGGATTTGCGGTGTGCAAGGGCGGAACGGGAACCTTGGTGGAACTCGCCGTGGTGTGGGAGATGCTGAACAAATCGGTGATTGAGGGGAAGCCGATTGTGGTGGTGGGCGATTTCTGGCAACCGATTCTGGACCGGGTGCGCGAGGTGGAGCAGGGGCCGCGGCCTTCGACGGAGGATCGGGTCTGGGGTGAGGCGAATGGAAATCTGATTTATAGCGCAGCGAATTCCATTGGGGCGGCGAATTATCTAGCAGAACGGCTGGGGAGTTAGGAAAAAGACATAACACAGAGATCACAGACAAAAGAACACGGAGGGCACAGAGAAGAATGTCGCGGTCGGCGCAAGATGTTTTGGAGTTCGACAAGCTGCGGGAGTTGCTGCGGCTGCGGACGACGTGTGCGCCGGGGCGGCGGGTGATTGATGCGCTGGAGGTGAGCACGAACCGCGCGGCGTTGGAGAGTGCGTTTGCGCTGATTCGCGAGGCTCGCGAGTGGTTACGGCTGGGGCGCGAGTTGGGATTTGGTGCGCTGGCGGATCCCGAGGCGTGGATGGTGCGGCTGGAAGCGCCGGGAGCGGTGCTGGAGGCCGCGGAATTTCTGAATGCGGGGTCGTTGCTGGAGACCTCTGGCTGGCTAAAGCAGCAATTCCGGGAAGATGCCGACAAGTTTCCGTTGTTGGCGGCGCGTTGCGCGTCGCTCGGGGACTTTCGGGATTTGCAGGCGGCGATCCGGCGATGCGTGTTGCCGAATGGGGAGATCAGCGACGATGCTTCTAGCGCGCTGCGGCGGATTCGCGCGAGTATTCAGCAGACGCGCGATTCAATTCAGAAGACGTTGCGGCAGATACTGCGTTCGCGGCAGGCGGAGAGCGGCGAAGATTACGTCACGTTGCGAAACGACCGGTTTGTGATTCCGGTGCGCTCGGAGCAGCGCCGGAATGTGCCGGGCGTGGTGCACGGCGCGAGCGGAACGGGGCAGACAGTGTTCGTGGAACCGTTTGAGACAGTGGAAACCAACAACCAACTGGTGCAGCTGGCGGAAGACGAGACCGCGGAAATTTTGCGCATTCTGAAGGAGTTGACGGACCGTTTACGCTCGACGGGCAGACCCTTACAGGCCGCTGCGGAAACGATTGCGGAGCTTGACAGCGTGTTTGCGCGGGCGCGGTTTGCGCGGGATTTCGACGCTTGTGTGCCGGAGTTTGCGGAGACGACGGAGTTGCGGCTGGACGCGGCGCGACACCCGGTACTGGAAGACAAATTGCGGAAGGAAAATCGCGTGATTGTGCCGATGTCGCTGGCACTGGGCGGCGAGGAGCGGTTGCTGGTGATCAGCGGGCCGAATACCGGCGGAAAAACCGTGGCATTGAAGACGACGGGCATCGCGGCGCTTTCGGCGCAGGCGGGAATTCCGGTGGCGGCGCAGCGCGCGGTGCTGCCGCTGTTTGACCGCGTGCTCGTGGATATTGGGGACGAACAATCGATCGCGGCGGACCTTTCCACGTTTTCGGCGCACATGCTGAACCTGAAAACAATGCTGGCGGAGGCTACGCCGCAGTCGCTGGTGCTGGTGGACGAAATGGGCACGGGCACGGCGCCGGAAGAGGGAGCGGCGCTGGCCGTGGCGCTGCTGGAAGAATTTCGCAAGAAGAAGTGCATCGTGCTGGCGACGACGCACCATGACCGGTTGAAAACCTACGCTTCGAAAACGCCGGGAATTGTGAACGCGGCGGTGGAGTTTGACGAAGTGCATCTGCGGCCGACGTACCGGCTGATGGTGGGCGTGCCAGGTGGGTCTAGCGGAATTGCGATTGCCCAGAGACTGGGATTGGCGGCGGAGATTATCGAGCATGCACGCTCGCTGCTGACGCCAGAAGCGAGCGAAGCCGCGGACCTGATTGCATACCTGCATCGCAGCCGCGACGAACTGGACCGCATGCAGAAGCAGATGGCGGAGGAGCGGCACGCGCTGGAAGGGGAGCGCCAGAAGCTGCGCTCGGACTGGGTGGAGCGGCAGAGGCAGCGAATTGCGGAACTGGAAAAGCAATTCGCGGAGATGCAGAAGCGATTCGAGGAAAACGTGGCGGGCGTGGTGGCCGCGGTGAAAGACCGTGAACTGCGCGCGCAGGTGGAAAAGACGGCGCGGCGGAAATTGCAGGACGTGCGTGGCACAGCGAAGGAAGAGTTGAACGCAGCGGTTGTGCAGACGATTTCGGAGTCGCAACAGGATTTGGGCATCCGGCCGGAGACGCTGGATAAGGTCAGTGCGGAGAGCTTGCAGCCGGGCGCGAAGGTGCGTGTGAGAGGTTTTACCAAGCCGGTGATTTTGCGGAGGGTGGAGGGATCGACGGCGGAGATTGAAGCCGGGCCGTTGCGGATGAAAGTGGCGGTGGAGGAAATTACCGGAGTGGAGGAAGTGACCAAAGGGAAGGCCGCGATTCTGCCGTCGAAGCGAGAGAACATTACCGTGAGCGCGCAGTCGAGCGAGGGCGGCGCGACCGGCGAGATAAACGTAATCGGCTTGACTGTGGAGCAGGCGAGCGAGAAGGTCGACAAGTTTCTGGACGAGGCAGCGCTGGCGAATCAGATGAAGGTGAGAATCATTCACGGTCACGGCACCGGGGCGCTGCGCAAGGGCCTGGGAGAATTTCTCCGAACGCATCCCCTCGTTGAGAATGCAGAATTTGAGAGCGAAGAGCACGGCGGGAAAGCAATTACCGTCGTAGAATTGCGATCTTGATCGAGTTTTAGGAGAGATTGAGGAGATGGTCCTCAAGATACTCGCGGAAGTGGCTCTATCCGTCACAGCATTTGGTGCCGGTGGGATATGGTGGCAGTTGTGGAAGCGACAAAAGTTTCTCAAGAAAGTCGTGAACGATGAAATCCTCTTGAACAGTCTTATTTCAAAAGAGGCTCTCGCTAATCCACCGGCTGGGATTCTTCCCTATGCAGCCAAGAACGAAATCGGATTCTTCGTGAATATTGAAGTCGTTCTTCGAGCCGATCAAACTTCCCAGAGAATCCCAAAGCTGCTGGCTACAGTTGTTTTAGTGCTGGCCTTAATAGGTTCTGCAATGTTGGGAAAGACCTTCCTGTTGATTAACTTAGGGATTTTTCTCCTCGTTGGGTTTGTTCCAATAATGGAGACTGCAAAGGAGAATGCGAAGGAGCACGTCTTGACAATATGTCTAGTCCTTCATAAGTGGCGTACAGAGAATGCTCACGAATGTGATGAATTTGTGGCTCGAGTGCATGGTCTTCAGAAACTGTACGATGCAGTCCAGAGAGCTACTGGGCAGCGTATGCAGGAAGAGTTGGTGTTTGCATACGGGTCAAACATGGACCCTGAGCAGATGCGCGAACGTTGCCCTGAGTCAGGTCTCACATGGTTCTTGGCAAGAGCTGAAGGATGGGGACTCTGCTTCCCTCGACTGAGCGTGAAACGAAAGGGTGGAGTCGGGAGCATCGAGCGAAGGCCTGGCCACGATGTGTGGGGTGTTGTTTTCTCGGTAACGCAAAAAGATTTAGATCGTCTGGACCAATTCGAGGGAGTTGCTTCAAAAGCTTATCAGCGAGATCGAATCGAAGTCGTAAAAAGGGACGGTGATCGAATTAAGGTATGGACTTATTTTGGAATTCCTCAAAACACGCCAGTCTGTGAATACCCTCCCCATAAGGAGTACCTCAGCCTTTACGTCAGGGGAGGAGAACACTTCGGATTGCCCGAGAGTTATCTAGATGAGTTGAAAGGTATCAGTACCAGGGGTGCCGACAATTAGATGGCGGAAGCGGGATCATTTGCGGATCGGGTGAAGCAGCAGGCGGACATAGTTCGCGTGATTGGCGAATACGTGCGCCTGAAGAAGAGCGGGCAGAATTTTACGGGGTTGTGCCCGTTTCATGGGGAGAAGACTCCGTCGTTTGCGGTGCACCCGGTGAAGCAGATTTTTCACTGCTTTGGATGCGGGAAGGGCGGCGATGTTTTCAGCTTTGTGATGGAGATGGAGAAGTGCCCGTTTCCGGACGCGGTCAAGGTGGTTGCGGAGAAATGCGGCATTCCCGTTCCAAGGCAGAAAGAGCGGACGCCCGAAGAGCGTAAAGAAAATCAGCAGCGGGCAGCGTTGATTGAAATCCACCGCGAAGCGCAGGCATTTTTTGTGCGGCAACTGGAATCGACGGCCGAGGGGCGGGCGGCGAGAGCTTACCTGGAAGACCGCGGGCTGAACGCGGAAACGATTGCGCGATTCGGGATTGGGTATGCCCCGAGCGGTGGCGACGTGCTGCTGCGGCAGCTGAAACCGAAGTACGCGGAGAAATTGCTAACGGAGTCGGGGGTGATTTCGCGCGACCAGTCGGGGGCGCGCTTGTTCGACCGCTTCCGCCGGCGCATCACATTTCCGATTGCGAACGAATCTGGAAAGATTGTGGCGTTTGGCTGCCGCGCACTAGGCGACGACTTGCCGAAATATCTGAACTCGCCGGAGACGCCGATTTATTCGAAGAGCAACGTGCTTTATCACATGGACCGGGCGAAAGAGCCGATCCGGCGGCAGGATTTCGCTATCCTGGTGGAAGGCTACATCGACGCGATTGCGGTGGCACGCGCGGGAATCGGCAATGTGGTGGCGAGTTGCGGCACGAGCCTGGCGGAGCCGCAGATCAAATTACTTGGGCGCTTCACGAAGCGCGTGATTGTAAATTACGACCCGGACGTGGCGGGGCAGGCGGCAACGGAGCGTTCGCTGACGCTGCTGCTGGAGCACGATTTCGAGGTGCGCGTGCTGGCGCTGCCGGCGATTGGCGACAAGAAGGCCGATCCGGACCTGTTTATCCGCGAAAAGGGGGCGGAGGCGTACATCAAGCTGCTTAAGGAAGCGCCGCCGTACGTAGATTACTTGATCGCGCGGGCGCGGCAGATGGATTTGTCCACCGGCGAAGGGAAGCAGCGGGCGCTGAATTTCCTGATGCCGTACGTGCAGAGAATTCCCAACCGGCTGCTGCGCTCCGAATGGGCGACGCGGATTGCGCAGCAGTTGCGGATCGACGAGCCGGTGCTGCGCGCGGCGCTGAACAAATCGGCGACGGAACGGCGCGGCGAAGTGAAAGTGTCGCCGCAGCTTGTCGGCAAGCCGGCGAAACAGATTGAGCGGAGGCTGATCCGCATGCTGGCCGAAGCGGAAGGATTCAAGAAGGAGCTGGCGCAGCGCCTGCAGCACGGGCGGCTGTACGAAGGGCTGGAGACAGAGAAAGTTTTCGCCGCGTTGATTGTTGCTGGACTGTCGGACGAACCGATACCGGCGACGGAGATTGGCGCGCAACTGGATGAGCGGGAGCGACGCGTATTTTTTGAAATTCTGTTTGAAGACGCGCAGGAACCAACGTGGGAAGAAGCGGAAAGCTGCCTGGATGCCTTGCGGCGCCGGCAGATTGAGCAGGAGTTGGCCAAGGTGCAGAAAACGATTGAAGCCAATCCTAGCGGGGCGGGGCTGCGCGAATTGCTGGAACGCAAGCAGGAGTTGATGAAGCAGCTCACCGCGGCAGGCCAGCCGGGGTGAGTGAATCAAGTTCAATTTGTGCAGAATCTTTATGTTGAGGTCCTTCGGAGCACAAACGGCGCGCTCCTCAGGATGACAACGTTTTTTTATCGCGCATGACATTCAAAATTGTTTTCCGGGAGATATACAAGAATCCGATGAAATTGAAATTGCCGGAAGGTTTGTTTGGGGCGTACTTGTTTGATTGCGACGGTACGATTGTGGATTCGATGCCGCTGCACTACCTGGCGTGGAAGAAGGCCTTGGGCGAATGGAATTGCGAGTTTTCGGAGGAGCACTTTTACGCGTGGGGAGGAATGCCGGTAGCGGAAGTGATTTCCACGCTCAATCGGGAACGCGGATTGAATATGCCGGTGGAGGAACTGGAACACCGGAAAGAGAGCCTGTATTTTGAATTGCTGCCGCAACTGAAAGCGGTTCCCGAAGTTTTGGAGCACATCGAGGCGCAGCACGGGCGGATTCCGTTTGGCGTGGTATCAGGCAGCAGGAGGGAATCGGTGACTGCATCACTGAACGTCCTGAAATTGCTGGACAGGTTCGACACGTTGGTGTGCGCGGGCGAATACACGAAGAGCAAGCCGGACCCGGAAGCGTTTTTGCGTGCGGCGGCGAATCTTAGCGTTGCACCTGAGGCTTGCCTGGTGTTTGAAGATACAGAGATGGGGATTCAGGCCGCGAAGGCTGGCGGGATGGCCTGGGTGAAGGTGCCTCCGCCGTGGGAAAGAACGACGTAGTTCTCCGAACACACGCTATACAGCACGAGCGACCACGAAGAAATTCATCCATGAAAAATTCTCAAACCAGGATGGTTCGGCTGATCGCGCTGTTCAAGCTGCTGAAGGGGGTTTTGCTGATTGCAGTGGGCGTGGCAGCACTGAAGTTGCTTCATACGGACATCGCGAGCCTGGTGGAAGGTTGGGCCAGGCTGCTTGGTGTCGATCAGAACAGCCGATTCGTGGGTCGCGCTCTTCTGACGGCGGCGGCGCTTACTCCAAACAGGGTGCGGGATCTCACCGTCGGCAGCTTTCTTTATGCCGGCTTGTTTCTGACGGAGGGAATCGGGCTGTGGCTGCTGAAGCGGTGGGCGATGTGGTTCACCGTCATCATCACCGGTTCGTTTCTGCCGGTGGAGATCTATGAGCTCGCGCGGCACCCCAGTGCGGGTAAGGTCGGCATCTTAGTGGTCAATCTCGCCCTAGCCGTGTATCTGTTGCGGCGGATACGGGATGAACGCCCGGGCTGAGGGCGAAGCTCGTGAGACCGGTCGGTATGGCCCGGCTGTGGAAGGTTCGGATCCCGAAATGGGAAAATCGCACTGAGGCAAAGCTAAACCCTTTATCTGGTGTGGAATTCAAGGGATGCTGGGCTGCCGAGTCTTCCACTTCCTTGTGCCGTTTTCCACAAACTAAAACATTGACCGGAAGGGACTTAAGCCTGTAACGTAGAAGGGTTGCGCGGATAACGGATTGGTCTGTTCCGGCATCTATATTTATGTCTATAGTGCTCGGAACCGTTCGGCAACGGCACGGCGGGCTAGCGTGCAGCAGCACAAAAGACACAGCACGGCGCATCGGGCTTCACCGAAAAATTTGAGAGTCTTCCGGGGGATTCGCTCCCTCCCTTCGCCCATTGCGGGCTTTCTCTCTGCATTTCGTGTGGACAGTGCGCGGAACTACAGCGGTGAAGTTCGCGCGAATATCGAGAGACAGATTTAGGAAGCGGGAGGAGTGCAGTGGCAGCAACCGGTTTAGAGGAAAAATATGATGCGGTACGCCAGCTCATTGCCGTCGGCAAGGAGCGCGGGTACCTGCTGTATGACGAAGTAAACGATTCTCTTCCTGCGGAAGTGCATTCTTCGGAAGAGATCGACGACCTTCTCACCACATTTGAACGCAACGGCATCGAGATTTACGAGGATGCGGCGTCGGCGAAAGCGGCGCGAGCGGTCGAGGTGTCTTCTGACCACGGCGACCGTGATGCGGTGGTCAAGGACGATGGACACGAGGCGGAGGGCAGCGACCTGGATTTGACGCCGGGATCGCTCGAAAAAACCAACGACCCCGTTCGCATGTACCTGAGGGAAATGGGCACCGTGCCATTGCTGACGCGCGAAGGCGAAGTGACCATCGCGAAGCGCATCGAGCGCGGGCAACTGGTTGTGATGAAGGCCATCACCCGGTCGCCGATCGTAATCAAGGAACTCATCGCCGTCGGCGACGATTTGCGCAAGGGCGCGCGGTCGATCAAGGAAATCGTCCAGTTTGACGACGAAGAACTGACCGAAGAGAAGATTGCCAACAAGACCAAGCAGACGCTGAAATATATCGACAAGATTGCGAAGCTTTACGAACTGGCATTGAAGCAGGCGGTGAAGCTGGACCACACGGCCAAGGCGAAGAAGAAGCAGTACGTGCGCGCGAAGTGGGAAGTGGCGCGGACGCGCATCGCGATTTCGCTGGAAATCCGCGGGATTGACTTCAACCCGTTCGAGAAGAAGCGGCTGATCGACAAGATGCGCGGCACGGTCGAGCGTTTGCAGTCGCTCGAACGCGAGGCCGGGCGTCTGGAGCGGCGCGCGGACGTGTCCAAGGGCGACAACGCGGCGGAAGCGCGGCGGGAACTGCGCACCCGGCGTTCGGAGCTGAAGGACATCGAAGAGGCCAGCGAAGTCGGGCTGACCGAGCTGAAGCGCACGCTGACGATCATTCATCGCGGCGAAGCGGAAGCCGAGCAGGCCAAGAAGGAATTGATCGAGGCCAACCTCCGCTTGGTCGTTTCCATCGCCAAGAAATACACGAACCGCGGCTTGCAGTTCCTGGATTTGATTCAGGAAGGCAACATCGGTCTGATGAAAGCCGTCGACAAGTTCGAATGGCGCCGCGGTTACAAGTTTTCGACCTACGCGACGTGGTGGATTCGCCAGGCGATCACCCGCGCGATTGCCGACCAGGCGCGCACCATCCGCATTCCGGTGCACATGATCGAAACGATCAACAAACTGGTGCGCACCAGCCGCCAGTTGGTGCAGGAACTTGGGCGCGAGCCGACCAGTGAAGAGATCGCCAAGCGAATGGACATTCCGGTGTCCAAGGTGCGCAAGATCCTGAAAATCGCGCAGGAGCCGATTTCGCTGGAGACGCCGATCGGGGAAGAGGAAGATTCGCATTTGGGCGACTTCATCGAAGATAAGGCGGTGGTTTCGCCGTCCGATGCGGTGATCAACTTGAACCTGAAGGAGCAGACGTCTTCGGTGTTGAAGACGCTGACGCCGCGCGAAGAAAAAGTGATCAAGATGCGGTTTGGCCTGGACGACGGAAGCGAACATACGCTCGAGGAAGTCGGCCAGTCGTTTGCGGTCACCCGCGAACGCATCCGGCAGATCGAAGCGAAGGCGCTGCGCAAGCTGCGGCACCCGTCGCGCTCGCGCAAGTTGCGAGCATTTTTGGAAGGGCCTTCGCGGGACTATCTATAGAGGCGGCTAAAAGCAATTAGTTTTCTGTTCTGAATTAGAAAACGCCCGGCAATTGCCGGGCGTTTTTATTTCCGATTCCTCTCGGCCTGTTCAGGCTAAGGTGACTCGGCGTCAATAGCAACGTCTTTGCACGCAACTGTTCTCGAGGAAGTTCTTGCGTTTCCGGAAGGAATCCGGGAAATTGGGAATTCCCAGCGAAAGCCAACGCTACCCTGGTTGCGTGGACACCTGATGACCAAATCGCAGAAGATTCTCGGCGCCGTCGTCGTTTTGCTGCTTGCGATTTCCATTTATGGCTTCTGGATTTCCCGCGAGCCGGAGACGGTGCGCGTGGAGCAGTCCGCCAAAAAATCAAATAGCGCCCTCGTCACTCTGGTGGACATGTCGCCGCTAAAAATATCCCAGCAAGTGGCGAAACTCGCGGGCACCCCGGAAGAGCGCGCGCTGGCTCAGGATGCGCTGCACCGCGCCGATGAGGAAGTGGACCTGACCTTTGATTCCGCGCTCCGCGAAGCTCTGCTGCATCCGCCGCCGCTCAGCGCCGAAGTGAAGGAAATCCAGGACCGTCTGCAAAAGTCGCAAAAGCTCCTGAACGCCGACCAGGAACAGGCCAAATTGCTTGCCGAGCAGTTGGCGAAAGCGCCCGCGAGCAAGCAGGACGCGCTGCAGGTGCAGCTGGCGCAGGCTGAAGCGGACATGGATCTCGACCAAAATGAGGTGGACGACGCGAAGGAGGATCTGGCCCGCGCGGGAGGCAGCCTGGCCGATCGCATTCAGGCGCTGAAGAAAGATCACGAGGACGCCGCGCACATTTCGGATACTGCGATTCCCACCGGCGGGCCGCCCGTGGAGCAATGGGGCCTGGTGCATCGCGTTCAGCAATTGCTGGCGCTGCATTGGGAAAAGTGGCAGCTTGCCGATGCGAAGGCGAAGTCGGACGTGGCGGCCGCGGCGCTGGCGGCGCAGCACAACGCGCTGGATGCGAAAGTTGAGGAAGAAAAGGGGAAATCGCCGGGGTTGGCGCATCATTCGAAAAAGCGCACCGACGCTACGCCCGTTGCAAGTACGCAGGCGGGGGAGAAAAGCCAGGAAGACTCCGCGGCCCTGCTGAAAAAAACAGAGGAGATTGCCGGAGAGCAGAAGACGCTAGCGTCGCTGGACAAGCGCGTCGAACTCGACAAGGAGCTTTCCGCGATCTACGGCCAGTGGATGCAGTTGGTCGCGGCGCAACAGTGGACCGTGTTCCACCGCGCCGTCGCCGGTGTGCTGATTATTCTGGCGATCGCGCTAGTGGCGCTGTTTTTCAGCACGTGGATGAATTCGCTGGTCAACCGGCTCTCGATGGACCGGCGGCAGATCCAGTCGCTCCATACAGTGACGCGCGTGTCGCTACAGTTCCTGGCGCTGCTGCTGATCCTGCTGGTGATCTTCGGGCCGCCGGGGCAGTTGGGAACGTTCCTCGGACTTGCCGGCGCCGGGCTGACGGTGGCGCTCAAGGATTTCATCGTGGGGTTCATCGGTTGGTTTGTGCTGATGGGTAAGAACGGGATTCGAATGGGCGATTGGGTGGAAATTAACGGAGTGACCGGCGAAGTAGTGGAGATCGGGCCGTTTCATACAGTTCTTTTGGAAACCGGGAACTGGACCGACTCCGGGCATCCGACCGGACGGCGCGTGACGTTTACCAACAGTTTTGCGATTGAAGGGCATTATTTTAATTTTTCCACCACCGGGCAGTGGTTGTGGGACGAACTCACCGTGGTGTTGCCGACCGGCAAGGATCCTTATCCCATCGTCGAAGCGATCCGCAAGAAGGTGGAAGAAGAAACGCGCGAGAGCGGCCAGCAAGCGGAGCAGGAGTGGCGACGCGCGGCGGGTTCGCGTGACATGAGCGGATTTTCCGCCGTGCCGTCCCTCAGCGTGAAACCCGTGCTGGGAGGCGTGGAAGTTGCGGTCCGCTATATCGCGAAGGCTAACGAACGATTTGCCCTGCGCTCGAAATTGAACAGGGAAGCCGTGCAGCTGTTGGGCGGAAAAGAAGAGAGCTGGCCGGCGCAGAAGTAGAACGAGGTTTATTCGGCAGCATTCAGGCGGCGGACTTCCTCGCTGGTTAACCCGTATAGCGGTGGCGTCGGCACGCCGAGCATCGCGAGGTAGAGGTAGATCTGGCCGCGATGGTGGATTTCGTGCTCGACCATCAGCCGCAGCCACTTCCATTTAGTGATTTCGACGTCGCCCGGCGTTTTGCACTTGGTCTGCAAGTCGGCGTCGCTCAGGCTACCGAAAATTTCCAGTGATTCCTTGTGCAGTCGCTCCATCAGCGCCAGGATATTTTCGTAGCCGTCGGCCAATTCCTTCCCGTGGGTTTTGTACTGGCTCGGTTTTCCCTGCAGATTGTCCCCCCAAATGTGGCGTTCGGTGACCGCGATGTGCCGGAGCAAATCGGCGAGTGTGAATTTTCCCGGCGCGTAGGTCCAATCGAGTTTGTCAGGCGGGATACAGCGGGCCACGCGCATGGTGCGTTCACGGACGGTGCCGAAATAGTGAAGAAAGGGTTTGATGTTTTGAATTTCCATGGGGCCTCGCATCGGATTCTGCTCTTATGAGCGATGCAAGAAAAGTTTAGTCCTGTTTTCTTACTTTGAACATTTCGGTCAGGACTCAACCCCCAAAAACATTGTCATCCTGAAGGGCGCGCTGTTTGCGCCCTGAAGGACCTCAACTGAAACGTTTTCACAAAGTCAATGTTGAGATCCTGAGGCTATCCTCATCGGATAGCCTCAGGATCACACGCCGCGGGAAATGGCGATCAGCGCAGAAGGGCGCGGGCGCGCGAGGCGGAGAGCGTGGCGCCTGCATACATCACAGCGAGGAGAAAGAAGCCGATGGCGATGCTGAAACGTTGCGCGAGCCAGCCCAGCGAAAAGCTCATCGCAAGCTGCAGGATGGTGGCGATGATGGCGAAGGCGGATTGCGTGCGCCCCATGAAGTGGCGCGGCACGATGGACATTAGAGAGGACTGCGCGACTATGCCGCCGAGCGCGCGGAAAAATCCAAAGCAGCCTTGAAGGATGGCCGCGCCGAGGAGAAACGTGACGAACGGCACAGCCACGTGGCCCAGCGCCAGGCCTGCCATCACAGCAACGTACAGCGGCAAGCGAACGCGCTGCGGCAACTGGCTGGTGATCAGGCCGCCGGCAATCGCGCCGATCGCCCAGCCCGCTTCGATGAAGCCGAATCCGCGCGAACCGGAGTGCAGCACATCGTTCGCCAGCGCTACTACTACTACGTTGCCGCTGACCACGCTGGCCATCAGGATGGCGTGCGTGACTCCCAGCGCAAGCACCACCGGCTGGCTGCGCAGATAAGCAAAGCCTTCTTTCATGTCGGCGGCATAAATGGCCAGCGAAGTTCCGGCTTCCGCGATTTCAGGATTTCCGCCGCTGCCGAGCGCTTGCGACGCCGTGTCCGTGGATTCGGAATATTCGCGCGGATACTGGCGGTGATCGCGCGGAGAGACGTAGCCTGTGCGCAGGCGGTAGAGGCAATAGGCGGAAACGAAATAGGTGAGCCCGTCGATCAGCAGAATTCCCGCGATGCCCATGTTGTCGTAGAAAAAGCCGACGAAGGTGCCGGCGAGCAACATGCCGCTTTGCACACCAACGAGGACGGACGCGTTGGCGCCCGTGAACTGGCTGGGCGGCACCACTTCTTGCACCAGCGCGTTGACGTTGGACCAGTACATCGCGGAACCCGTGCCGGTGATCAGCGTCATGAAGTAGAGGTGCCAGATTTGCAGGTGGCCGCGCCAGGCGATGTAGGCGATGGCCAGCACCGCGAGGCCGCGCGAAAGGTCGAGCAGCACGCCGAGGTAGCGGCGGTCGAGGCGGTCAATCAGCACTCCGCCCAAAAACGGCACGACGAGGCCGGGCAGCGTGACGACAATAACCTGCCAGCTCACCGCGACCGTCGAGTGCGTGGCCGACATGATGTACCAGCTCACGCCGATGAAGTTCATCCCGCTGCCGAACAGTGAAACGAACATCGCTGTGAAAAAATAACGGAACCCGCGCTGCTGCCACAGCAGCGACCAGTCAACCCGGTGTGTGACCGCGGTGGCCATCGAGCCTATCAGTTTACTATTTCTCGAGCGTGCGCTGAGTTGTGACAGCGGGAGGCATTTCCGCGTCGTCACTCCTTTTTCACCTATGTCTTGATTCGTACAGTCTGCCGGTGGTCGTGCAGATGGCTACACATATTGCCGTGATGGGTGCAGGCCGGTTCACCGAATTTGGCCCGACCAAACTGATTCTCGAGTACCCGGAGTGGGACTATACAAAAGAACTGCTGGGCCGTACCCGAGATACCGCGAGCGCGCCAGGTGTGATATTTTCCCTGCGGGCCCCGCGTAGCATTCTCAGCAGAAACTCACGACATCTTCGTGGTGAAGGAGTCCTCGATGGCTAGCATTCCTGTTCCTGTGGCTGAGCCTCAGGCCGCAATCTCCCCGGTTGGCCGCATCATCGGCGTATTCGTTTCTCCCAAGCCAACCTTCGAAGATATCGTCCGCAAACCCAATTGGCTTCTGCCCATGACCCTGATTCTTCTATTCAGTCTTATCGCCGTCATCGCTCTGAACAGCCACTTCAATTGGCGCGACTACATCTCCCAACAGATCGAGAAAAGCCCGCGAGCTGCGCAACTTTCCGCCGACCAGAAGGAACGGCAGGTGGAGATGAGCGCAAAAGTTTCGCCTGCAATCGCTTACGTTTTTGGCCTGGTGCTCCCCATTTGCGGTTTGCTGGTCATCGCGCTGGTGCTGATGGGCGCGTTCAGTATAATGGCCGGCGGGGGAACAAACTTTAAGACCGCGCTCGCGATCGTTTCCCACGCCGTTATCCCTGCTTCGATTGTCGGCACAATTCTATTTATCACCGTCTTATTCCTTAAGCCGGTCGGAATGTTCGATCTGGAAAATCCCGTCGCCACGAACGTTGCAGCGCTTCTGCCCGAAGATGCCTCCAAATGGCTCGTCGCCCTCGGCAAGAACATTGATTTACTCGAGCTCTGGAAACTGATCCTCCTCTCGATCGGTTTTGCAGCCGTATATCCCAAAAAGCTCAAGGGAGGCAAAGCCTTCAGCATTGTTCTCGGAGTGTTCCTGATTTATCTGGTGCTTCGCGTGGGAATCGCGTTCGCCTTCTCCTGATACACTAAATGAGTGAATTTTTCGTTTGAGGTTTTCGAAAACGATCCGACCGGTGCGCGCCGCGGCCAATTGAAAACGCCGCATGGAGTGATCGAAACGCCGGTGTTCATGCCCGTGGGCACGGCGGCGACCGTGAAGGGCCTGACGCAGGAAGCGCTGGAAACCCTCGGCGCGAAGATCATCCTCGCCAACACCTATCATTTATATCTCCGGCCAGGCCACGTGCTGATCCGGAAGCTGGGCGGGCTGCACAAATTCATGTCGTGGAACAGCGCGATTCTCACCGATTCCGGGGGCTATCAGGTATTCAGCCTTGCGGAATTGCGGATGATCACCGATGAAGGCGTGCGCTTCCGCTCTCATCTCGACGGCTCGGAGCATCTGTTCACGCCGGAAAAAGCGGCGGAGATCCAGCTTGCACTCGGCTCCGACATCGCCATGGTTCTCGACGAATGCATTGAGACACCGGCACCGCGAGACATCGCCGAAGCGGCGTTGAAACGCACGACGGACTGGGCGAGGCGCGCGCGAAAATATTTTCTGCAACAGGCGCAGCAGGATGGCGAACCCGCCCAATGGCAATTCGGCATCGTGCAGGGTGCAACGTTTCTGGATTTGCGGCGAGAGAGCGCACGCCAACTTTTGGAACTCGAATTCCCCGGTTATGCGGTCGGCGGCCTCGCAGTCGGCGAGCCGCACGAAACCACTTGCGAGATGACCGCGGAAGTGACCGCGCTGCTGCCGAAAGAGCGGCCGCGCTACCTGATGGGCGTCGGCCGGCCGGAGCAAATCGCCGATTACGTGGCGCGCGGCATTGACATGATGGATTGCGTACTGCCGACGCGCGCGGCGCGGCACGCGTGCCTTTACACCAGCGAAGGCCGCGTGCTCATCAAGAACGCCCGCTACATCGAAGACCAGCGCCCCATCGATCCGCGCTGCACTTGCGCGGTTTGCAAGCGCTACACACGCGCTTATCTTCGGCATCTCTTCGCCGCCGGAGAAATCACCGCGGCCATCCTCGCCACCCACCACAATGTCCACTTTTACCTTGACATAATGCGGCAAATCCGAGAGGCTATCAGTTTTGGACAACTTGCAAATTTCGCGACAGAGCTGCGCGCGCGCTATGCGGCGGGTCCAGTCTGAAGCGAACCGCCCGGGACGCGCGTAAAGCGTTGGAGGGCGTGGGCAACCCGCACAAGTCGAGTCTCAGCAGGAGAATCGAGCGGGAAGGGAAGCGGGAACTCACCCGCTGGAGAATGGTATTCTCACCTTTCGGTTCGGGATGCGGCCCGCAGGTTGTGACAGCAGGCTGATTCAGAAAAACCCGGAAAGGCATGGAACAATTCGGAACATGAATCTGGCGGCACTGATTTTCTGGCAAGGCGGCGGCGTCGCCGGGGGTTTCGGCGGTTTTCTTATTCCTCTCGGCCTCATGTTCGGAATCATGTATTTCCTGGTGATTCTGCCGCAGCAGCGGCAGCGCAAGAAAGTGCAAGAGATGCTGGCGGCCGTGAAGAACGGCGACAAGGTCATCACCACGGCGGGCATCTACGGCACAATTAATGGCATGGACGGCGACACCGTGATTTTGAAGGTCGCCGATAATGTAAAAATTCGCGTCGCGCGGGCAGCGATTGCTCAAGTGGAGGCATCCGACGATGCGAAATAACTCCATGAGCCGCTCGATCTCGCGCTTGATCTCTTAACCATGAACCCTAATCTGAAGTGGAAAGCTCTATTCATCCTTGCAGTCATTGTGTTGTGCATCTATTCCGTGATCGGTTATCCGGACTTCCCGACGTCGCTCACCACGCTCAAGAACAACTTTGAGCACCAGATCCAGCTCGGCCTGGACTTGCAAGGCGGCACGCACCTGATCTTGCAGGTCCAGGTGCAGGAAGCCATCGTGCAGGAAACCGACCAGACGGTGGATCGCCTGACTACCGCGATGCGTTCCAAAAATATTCACTACGACGAAGTGCGCCGCGCCGACGACACGCACATTGTTGTGCGCAACATTCCACCCGACCAACTGTCGCAATTCCGCGATTTGATTCGCGATCAATATGAGAGCAACTGGATCCTTGGCTCCGTCCCGGGTGACCCTAACGCCGTGTCGCTTACGCTTCGTCCGACGACGATTTCATCGATTCAAGAAAATACGATGACCCAAACAGTCGAGACAATTGGACGCCGCATCAACGAGTTGGGCCTCAGAGAACCGACCATCCAACTTCAGGGGCGCAAGGACAACGAAATTCTCGTTCAGCTTCCCGGGGAGGCTGACGCAGTTGGCGCAAAACGCGTGATCCAGGCTGGCGGGCAGCTCGAACTCAAGCTGGTGCAGGACCAAAATCCTTATCCCTCCGAAGCGGCAGCCTTGGCGGCACACGGTGGGATTTTGCCTCCAGATACGGAGGTCGTTCGTGGACGCTCCGAATCCCGCCAAAGCACCCAGGATTCAGGGGAAAACTGGTATGTTTTGAGCCGAACACCCATCGTCACTGGCCGCGACGTGAAACCAGGTGGGGTTCAGGAGAACCGCAACACAGATATGCCTGGCCAGTGGCAGGTTAATTTCACCCTTACTCAGGATGCGGCGCGCAGGTTCGGCCCGTTCACAGAACAGAATAAAGGCCGGCAGATGGCTATTGTCCTGGAGAAACACGTATTTTCCGCACCGGTGATCCAGAGTCGAATTGAAGATCAGGGCCGGATTGACGGAAACTTTACACAGGAAAGTGCTCACGAACTTGCACAAATTCTCCGTGCGGGCGCGCTGCCGGCCTCCATTGTTTACCTCGAAGAACGCACCGTCGGGCCTTCGCTCGGAGCCGACTCCATCCGCCACGGCGTCCAGGCGTCCATCCTGAGCTTGCTCGTCGTAATGGTGTTCATGCTGTTCTACTATCGTTTGTCGGGCGGGAATGCGGTACTCGCCTTAATCATCAACCTGATTATTCTACTCGCGGCGATGGCCATGCTTGGTGCGGTGCTGACCCTGCCAGGCATCGCAGGCGTGATTCTCACCATCGGCATGGGCGTGGATTCGAACGTCCTCGTTTTTGAACGCATTCGTGAAGAGCTTCGCAATGGCAAATCCTCCGCTGCTGCAGTGGATGCGGGCTTCTCCAAGGCATTTGTGACCATTATCGACACCCACGTAACCACGGTGGTCTCGGCCTTCTTCCTGTTTATTTTCGGAACGGGCCCCATCAAGGGCTTTGCCATCACCCTGACCATCGGCTTAATTGCTAACGTCTTCACCGCGATCTACATTTCCAAGGCGATTTTCCAATACCACTTGGCGAAGATGGATCGGCAGGCGGAACTGAGTATCTAGGCTACGTACAGCCCTAAGGTTCCGGTACTACCCCATCTTTTGGGGGCTGGGAACAAACAGGAAGATAGTGGAGTCTAAAGAAGGGAAGCGCAAAAAGGCATGATCGAGCTCTTTCATCAGCCCAATCTCGATTGGATGGGTAAGGCTAAGTATTTCTTCGCCTTGAGCGGTACGTTGCTGCTCATCGGCTGGGCGGCGATTTTTCTGAAGGGCGGCATCAAGTATGGCATTGATTTCCGGGGTGGCACGAACGTGGATGTCCGCTTCGCACAAGCGCCCAACGTCGACCAGTTGCGCAACGGCCTCCAAGGCCAGGGACTCGGCAACAGCGAGATCCAGAGCATCAGCGATATCGCGAATCCCAACTCCAACGAAGTGATGATTTTCGTCGAACAAACCGGCCAGGCGGATCAGGCGTTGGATGAGGGTAAAGCCAAGGTGCTGAACGCGCTGAATGCCACGTACGGAGTTTCAGGCTCCGGCAAACAGGATCTGAACGCGGCCACGCCGACGGCGCTGGCGAATTTTCTTTCCGCAAAAGATCCGCTCGCGCTTTCGGTTGGCGCCGGCGACAAATACCCGCAGTTGGCAAAGGCGATTCTTGCCTTCCGCGATAAAGACAAGAACGGCGTCCTCACTAGTTTCGACGACCTTGCGAAAGTGAGCGGCGTGACTCCCGCCGTGATTTCCGCGCTGAAAGACAACTACTCCCTCGCGCCTTTCGCCATCCGCAATGTCGAAATTGTCGGACCCAAGGTGGGTGCCGAGTTACGCAATCAGGCCATCCGAGTTACCCTCTATGCTTTGGCAGGCATGCTGGTATATATTGCCTTCCGGTTCGAGTGGGTCTATGGAGCCGCGGCGGTTCTGGCGGTATTCCACGACGTCCTGATTACACTGGGTCTTTTCAAGATTTTTGGATTCGAAATTTCGCTGACGGTCATCGCAGCTTTGCTTACCCTGGTCGGCTATTCGATGAACGATACTATCGTCATCTTTGACCGCATCCGGGAAAACAGCCGCCTGCTGCGCAAGGAGCCATTCGCGGACATTGTCAACAAGTCGATCAACCAGACATTGTCGCGAACTATCCTGACCAGCGGACTAACCTTTCTCACCGTGCTCGTCCTGTTCCTGATGGGCGGCCAGGTGCTTCGGGCCTTCGCCTTTGCCCTGGTGGTGGGGATTGTGGTAGGAACGTACTCCAGTTTTGGTATCGCCGCTCCGCTCGTCGTCGCCTGGAATAACTGGCGGGGACACGGCGGAGTCGCAAGCACCGGAACCGCAGCCGGCAGCAGACCCCGGGGCAACGAGGGCGGGCAACCGCGCCTCGCGACTTCTGGGAGGAGGTAGTCGTCACCATGTTTGAAGAATTGGTTGTCTCAAGCCCGTCGGAAAAGAAAACGAACAAGCCGTGGACGGTTTTCATTTCCATGGCTGTTCAAGTCCTGTTCCTGGCTATTCTCATCCTGATTCCACTGATTTACACGGAAGCGCTGCCGAAGACGCTGATGTCTTCGATTCTGCTTGCACCGCCTCCGCCACCGCCTCCTCCGCCACCGCCGGCCGCCGTTCAGGTGATTCGCAAGCCGATTCAGCACTTGATGGACGCTGGCAAGCTGGTGACGCCGAAGGCCATCCCGAAGGACCTCAAAGTTATTAAGGAAGAAGCCGAGCCCGACTTGGGCGGAATGGCTGGCGGCGTTCCTGGCGGCGTTGCCGGCGGGAACTCTGGCGGCGTGCTGGGAGGCATAATTGGTGGCGTGGGAAACGCACCGCCGCCGCCCAAGGTTACGCCGAAGCGCGTTACCGTGGGTGGTAACGTGCAGGCCGCGCGCCTGGTCAATCGTGTTCAACCTCTATACCCGCCTCTTGCGCGGCAGACGCGCATCAGCGGCACCGTGAAACTGCACGCGATCATCGGCAAGAACGGCGCCGTCGAACAGTTGCAAGTGGTTTCGGGACATCCACTCCTTGTGCAATCCGCACTGGACGCGGTCCGGCAGTGGCGCTATCAGCCCACGCTGCTGAACGGCGATCCGGTCGAAGTGGACACCGAAATTGACGTGATTTTCTCTCTGGCACAGTAAGTTGTTCAACGGGGCGGCGCGGGTGTCGTGGGACGTGCGCGCCGGTCTGAGTCCGCAGTCGAATTAACTCACTTGTGGGTCCGGCTCGCCCGGCGCCCCTCGGAAATAAGGAGCAAACGAATGTTAGCAACTTTGTTTATTTACGCGGCGTGGCTGCAGGAGGCCACCACCTCGTGGGACTTGCGTTCCATGTGGATTTCGATGGGCCTGCTTGCAAAAGTCGTCGTTGTCATCCTCTTCATCCTCTCGGTGTACTCGTTCGGCGTCATGATTGACCGATTCCTGATGTACAACAACGCGCGCAAGCAGTCGCGCCTGTTCGTGCAGCAGGTTGCCGGGGCGCTCAAGGACGGTAAACTCGACGAAGCCATCGCCATCGCCGAGCGCAACAAGAAGAGCCACATCGCCAAGGTTGTCGCCACCGGCCTTTCGGAATTCCAGTCGGCTTCGCAGCAGGTTTCCGACGCGGAAGTGATCGAAGCCGCAAAGCGCGGCCTGGAGCGTTCCGTTGCCATCGTGCACGCGGAAATGAAGCGCGGTCTCTCGGCCTTGGCCACCATCGGTTCGACGGCGCCGTTCGTCGGACTGTTTGGTACGGTCGTCGGCATTTTGAACGCGTTTAAGGGCATTGAAAGCCAGAAGGCGACCGGTCTTTCCGCGGTTGCCGGCGGTATCGCTGAGGCGCTCGTGACCACCGCATTCGGTCTCCTCGTTGCCGTGCCCGCCGTGTGGGCTTACAACTACTTCACGAACAAGGTCGAAGCGTTTGACGTGGAGATGGACAACTCCTCCATGGAGCTGATCAACTACTTCATCCTGCGCCGCGGCGCGACCAAGAAGTAACACGGAAGAAGGAAGACTATGGCTTACAAGCCGCAAGCTGGACCCCAGATGGCAGCGCCGAACGTGATCCCGATGGCGGACATCATGCTCGTGCTGCTTATCATCTTCATGGTGGTCACCCCTATGTTGCAGAAGACCCACCAGGTGGACTTGGCTTCGGCCAAGAATGCCCGGGACATGAAGGACGCCGACAAGGATGACGCGATCGTGGTTGCGGTCACCCGCGACGGCAGCCTGTACATGGGCAACACCAAAATTAAAAAAGAAGAGATCACCGGCCAGATCAAGGATCAGATCGCCAACAAGCTGGACAAGACGGTTTACGTCAAGAGCGATGCGCGCGCCAAGTATGGCGACGTGGTCGCCGTCGTGGATGAAATCCGGTCCGCGGGCGTCGACCAGCTCGGTTTGCTGACGGATAAAACTGTGACCACCGGGAATACACCTAAACCTCCTGAAGCGCCGGCCAATCCCGGCGACTAAGGACGCAGTAGCGATTTCGCTGTACGCTCATTCGTTTGCTGAAGTTCGGGCTCCGCGCCGGCTCCCACCCGGCGCGGCAGCCAAGCTCTCAAAGCGGTGAGCGGCGGCTTGACAGGAGATCTCGCAATGGGGATGGATGTAGGTAGTAGCAGCTCTGGAGCAATGGCAACGCCGAATATCGTTCCTCTGATCGACATTCTGCTGGTGCTCATCATTATCTTCATGGTTATCACCCCTCTTACGCCCAAGGGTATGGATACCCTCGTGCCGCAGCCCTCGCCGAACCAGCAGCAGAACCAGGAACTCGAAAACAAGACGGTTGTGGTCCAGGTTCTGAAGGGCGACAAGCTCAAGATCAACAACGAAGACGCCAACTGGGATACTCTCGGGCCGCGCATCGAGCAGGTGTTCAAGGACCGTGCCGAGAAAGTCGCCTTCGTCAAGGGCGACAACGATGTATTGTTCATGTCCGTGGCGCGCGCGATTGATATCATGCGCGGAGCGGGCATCGACAAGGTGGGCCTGATCACCGCCAAGCTGGAAGCAGGGCAGTAACTCGCACTCGGTTTTCGCGCAGGGATGTGGGAGTCCTCCTCGCAGGGTAATTTCGCTTCGCGAGGTGGCTCATGGGCACGGGCGTTGTTGTGGGCAGGCGCGGGATCGTTTCCGAAATGAACGTGGTCCCGCTGATCGACATTCTGCTGGTGCTGCTGGTCATCTTCATGATCATTCCGCATCGCCAGAAGGGGCTGGACGCGGTTATTCCCCAGCAGCAGACAGACCGCATGGTCCCATACGATCCACCCGGAACAATCATCGTGCAGATTGCGTCGGATGGTTCGGTTTGGATCAACCAGTCGGAAGTGCCGTTCGAACAGTTGGGCGACAGGTTGCAGAATATTTTCGGCCGTCGCTCCGATCGAGTCGCGTTTCTTCAAGCGGATCGTTCGCTGGAATTTCAAGCGGTTGCCCAGGTTCTGGACCTCATGCATTCGACGGGCGCTACCCCCATCGGGTTGTTGAGTTCTGAACTGGAAAAAAACCGCTGAACGTGATGGAATGGCCCAAGTGGGCGGATGTGAATCCTAGCTGCGGCGGGAAAGCCGGCCGCGCTTATCAGGGATGGTTGCTTCAATGACAGATGAAATAGTGTCACGGGAAACCCGCTCGCGGTTTTCCCGCACGGCCAACCGGGCGTTTGCCCTGGTGGCGTTGTTGATCCTTGCGGCCGGCGTATCGGGCTGCAACAAATTGCGCGCGCGCGACCTCCTGAACAAGGGTGTTGCCGCTTTCAAGGAAGCGCAGTTTGACAAGGCGGTCGAATACTTCAAGGAAGCCAAGGAACTTGATCCCGATCTCATGAACGCCCGCCTGTACCTGGCCACGGCGTACGCCAGCCAGTACATTCCCGGCGCGCCGTCGGAAGAGAACAAGCGCCACGGCGAGGAAGCCATCGCCGAGTACAAGCTCGTGCTCGAAAGAGCTCCCGAGAATATGAGCGCGATTGACGGGCTGGCCTCCATCCTCTACCAGATGGCCGGGCAGCCGTTTGACGAGAAGAAATTCGAGGAATCGAAGTCCTATCACCAGAAGCATATTTCGCTGAAGCCGCTGGATCCGCAGCCGTATTACTCCATCGGCGTGATTGACTGGGCGATCGCCTACCGCGGGAACACGGAAATGCGCGCTGACTATAACAAGGGGCACATCAATAAGCAGGTAAAAGACACCGATGCCCTGCCTGCCGATGTTCGCACTACTTACACCCAGAAGTACGGCCCGCTGGTGGATGACGGCATCGCCAGCCTGAAGAAAGCCATTGAAATTAATCCGGAGTATGACGACGCCATGACCTACCTCAACCTGCTCTATCGGCGCAAGGCGGACATGGTGGAATCCTCCGCGGAACGCGATGCACTCACCAAGCAGGCTGACGATCTGCTCGACAAGGTAAAAGAAATCAAGCAGAAGCGCGCCGAGCAACCGGAGCAGAAGCCGGCCTCCTGACGCGGCACGCCATTCGAACGATCAAAAGCCCCGGCCGATCGGCCGGGGCTTTTTTTGTTTCATTTTTCCCTATTCCTCGGCGCCGGTCAGTTACAAAATGTGGGTCTGAGAGTTACCGGGAAACAACGCAGCCTACTTTCATTCTAGAGTAGCCGCCGAATGGCTCGGGACAGAGCTGCTTCGCTCACTTCCCCTCGAATAATCTTCACCTCCCGGCCTTCTCGATTGACCAGGATGCCCGCGGGAAGTCCGCCCTCGAAACCCAATTTACGCGAGACTTCCTCGCTTCCAAGAAGCACCGTGTAGTTGATGGCGGTGGACGCACCGGTCACAGAAAAACGCCGCGACTGCACGAAAGATCCCACCGACTCTTCGCCCTGGTCATCTACGGCGATGGCGACGACGTTGAATCCCTGCGCGCCGTATTCCTGCTGCAATTGAATGAGGCTGGGGACTTCATCGACGCAGCCCGGGCACCAGGTGGTCCAAAAACTGATGAGAACCACCTTGCCCTTGAACGTCGACAAATCAACCCAATCGTTACCGAGGGTCGGCAGGACCGCGTGGGGCAGCGGTTGATCGATCTTGGCGATCGGTCCGTTTTCGTCGCTGGAGGCATCGGCTTCCCAGGAGAAATCCGGGCGATAAAAGTGAAATGCGACGACACCGCAAATCGTAACCACTATCGAGAAAAGAAGGAATTTTTTCATGGTTGGCCTCGTCTCCCTGGGATTCCTTGATCAGAACGAGAGTGGAAAACGCTCAGAGTGCTTTCGACCAGAGTAGTCGATAATCTCGCGCCACCGAGCCAAAAGTGAGCGCAAAGTGACGAGTTTGTTCCGGTGCAGGGTCGTCAAGCGATTACGGGCAAGCTGCCGCATTATCTTTCTCTTGTCTTCACACAAGCGATAACGCTACAATCTTCTAACGGCAGCGGCTAGCGGAGACTGATAGATTCCGCTCGCGGAGAGGACCTTGATCATGGCAGTTCTCGACAACATGGAAATCCCGGCGCGTGGCATCTCGCCGAACCCGCCAGAAAAGCAGCGTCCACACGGCTTCTTTTCCAGGATGTCAAATTCGGAACTGCTTCGATTCGGCTTGTGCGCAAAATTCAGATCCTCTCAGCGGCCGGCTCCGGATAATCCCCAGCCGGAAGATCTCGCGGCACAGCTGAACGAGGCCCGGATCGAATGGAACCGGCGACATCCGGATTTGCCGTTGCGCGATTCGTTCTAACTTGCTTGTGAGCCGCGGCAAGTTTCGCGGGCAGGAACAGCAAAACCAACCGCCGGACGAGCGGCATCGTTCGTCAAGGTGCTTTGCCAATCCACCATAGGACGGTAGCGACAATCTTCCAGGGTTGCTTCGCGCTGATGGTAACGGCTGTATATTCGGAATTTTCGGGAACGAGAACCACAGTGTGGTCGTAGAGCCGCAAGCGCGAGATGGTCAACCCCATGTCCTTGTGCCAGGCGATGACAATTTTTCCGTCCAGGCTGTTCATGTCGATTTGTGATGAGTCAACCGCAACCACATATCCGTCCTGGATCATCGGCGCCATGGAGTTGCCACGCACCCGCAAACAACTGGTGTAGGCAGGATTGGGGCACCAGTCCTTCGGCGCGGCCATCATACTTTCAATCGGCGCATCGCTGAGCAAATGCAAATCGTCGCCTTTTTCCCCGTGCGAAGCGGCCACCGCCTTTAACAGGGGCAAGGCAACGAGCTGGATTTTGTCGTGGTGTTGCCTCGGGCCGGTGCCGGCGCTCACAATTTCAAAATTCTGCAATTTGGAAACCCTGGTGTTTCGTTCCAGGGTCGGCAAGACTCGCAGTACATGTTCGCTGCGGAGGCCGGCGCGTTCCCAGAAATACCAGCAGGTAGAGTCGCGGGCGAGATTCCCAAGTCCGATGAAGCCATGCGAAGGTGGCTCCTGCGCGCCGCGTTCCCAGCGGGAGACGGCCATCGCGGAGAAGCCCAATCTTGAACCAAATTCGGCCTGGTTCAGTTGCAGGCTTTCACGCAAGGTGCGGATGGCCTTTGCCCAAGAAGGCTTGCCGGAGGAGGGTGGTTTCCGGAGCATGGAGGGCCTCATTTCTAGTGAAGCACTGTACGCTAGCGTACGATTCGGTGCAACTATTCCCGGGCCGCGCCGCGCTAACGTATTCAACTAGCCGCAAACGGTAAAAGGGCGTATTGTGAGACTGCTGGCCCGGGCTTCTCTCCGCCCGGTTCGGGCCGGCTTTTCGTGCGAATCCCGATGAATTTCGTCAAGGAGCCAGGTGACCAAGCGCGCCGCGCTCACTAACGGAATTCTGCGAAGATTGCCCCGCAAGGAATTCAAACTCATATTCCCGAAATTGAAGCTGGTGCCGCTGCATCTGCATTCGATTTTGAACGAGGCCGCGAAGCCGATCGCCCATTGCTACTTTCTGAATTGTGGACTGGCTTCCATCCTCACAGTCCTCGGGAACGGCAAAATTGTGGAGGTCGGCCTCACCGGCGCCGAGGGCTTTGTAGGGTTGCCGTTGGTTGCCGGACTTAAGAGCAGTGCCAGCCGGGTGATTGTCCAGGTTGCAGGGAGTGGGCTCAGGATCAGCGCCGGGAACATGATCGCTGCCCTGACTGTTTGCCCGGTGCTTCGAAAGACTCTGACGCAATTTGGTCAAGAGGTCACCGTGCAATCGGCACAAATCGCGGCATGCAACCGGCTCCACAACGCCAACCAGCGAATGGCGAGATGGCTACTCATGAGCCAGGACCGGTTGGGCGGCAACCATGTACGCCTCACTCAGGAATTCCTCGCGCATATGCTGGGGATGCGTCGCGCCAGCGTAAATGTCGCCCTGGGCTTCCTGCAGAAAAAAGGGCTTATCGCCTATACCCGCGGCTCGGTCAGAATTGAAGACCGTTTGGGGTTGAAGGTCGCCGCGTGCGAGTGCTATGCCTCTATTATCCGGCAGCACAATCGGTGGCAGAGGGAATCCGGGGGATGATCGCGGCGCCAGGAATCCCTGTCCCGGCATTTGTCACGTCCGGGCTGCGCCATTCAGCCGAACGCTGCAGCCTGTCCTGAAAGTCGCAAAAACCGGTTTAATGGCGGCTTTTGGTATACTGGGGAATGCCGTCGCCCGCCAATATCCCGCTGAACTTTAACCGGGACCGGACCCAGAGGCAGCTCAACGCCCGCTTGGAAGAGCTCCTCGAAAAGCTGAGAACCAACCGGCCGTCAGAGGACCCCTGGCCGGTGCGGCGCGCCTACGAGATCGCCTCGGAGCGCCATCACGACCAGTTCCGCGCGTCGGGCGACCCCTACATCTCGCATCTCCTGGAAGTCGCCCACATTCTTGCGGACATCCGCATGGATGCCACCACGCTAGCCGCGGCGCTGCTGCACGACGTCATCGAAGACACAGAGTTTCCCCTTTCCCGCCTCCAGGAACGCTTTGGCGGCGAGGTGGCCCAGCTTGTTGAGGGCGTCACCAAAATCAGCCGCCTGAACATGATGGCGCCCGAAGCGCGCCAGGCGGAAAACGTTCGCAAAATGCTGCTTGCGATGGTGCAGGACGTCCGCGTGGTGATGGTGAAGCTTGCCGACCGCCTGCACAATATGCGCACGCTGGAGTTTCTGGAGCCGGCCAAACAGCATCGCATCGCCCGCGAAACGATGGACATCTACTCGCCCATCGCTCACCGCCTCGGCATGTCCGTCATCAAGGGCGAACTTGAAGATCTTTCCTTCCGCTACCTGGAGCCCGACGCGTATTTTTCCCTGCAGAAGCAGTTGAGCGACAAAGCTCCGTTTCACCAGCGATTTCTCGAGGACGTCCAGAATACTATCCGCACGAAGCTCGTCGAAAACAGCATTCCCGCGGAGCTGGAAGCGCGCGTCAAGGGCCTCTATTCGCTGCACCGCAAAATTGTCCGGCAAGAGCGCAGCCTCGACCAGATTTACGATTTGCTGGCCATCCGCGTCATCTCCGATTCCGACCGCAACTGTTACGCCGCGCTGGGCGTCGTCCACCACATCTGGCGGCCGGTGCCCGGGCGCTTCAAGGATTACATCGCCATGCCGCGGCCGAATCTCTACCAGTCGCTGCACACCACGGTGATTCACTCCGGGCAGCCTTTTGAAATTCAAATCCGCACCCAGGACATGCACCGCATCGCCGAAGAGGGCGTGGCCGCGCACTGGAAATATAAAGACGGCAAACCGATGTCCTCCGGCGACGACCAGCGCATCGCATGGATGCGCCAGTTGATCGAGTGGTCGCAGGAATTGCAGGAGCCGGGCGAGTTTCTTTCGACGCTTAAAGTGGACCTCGCCCCGGTCGAAGTCTACGCGTTCACGCCAAAAGGGCGCGTGCTGGAGTTGCCGCGCGGCGCGACGCCGGTGGATTTTGCCTATTCCGTGCACACCGAGGTGGGCCACCAGTGCGTGGGCGCGAAAGTGAACGGGCAGATGGTTTCCTTGCGCCACGAAGTCGTCAGCGGCGACGTGGTGGAAATTCTTACGCAGAAGGGCCACAAGCCCAGCCGCGACTGGCTGAGCTTCGTCAAATCCTCGCACGCGAAAAGCAAAATCCGCCACTTCATCAACACCCAGGAGCGCGAGGAAGCCACGGAAATGGGGAAGCGGCTGCTGGAAAACGAGTCGCGCAATTTCCCCCGAGGCTTGAAGAAAATATCGACCGAGGATTTGCAGAATCTTTCCTCGGAATATGGATTGTCGAGGGTGGAGGATCTGTTCGCGGCCGTCGGATTCGGAAAATATTCCGCGCGCCAGGTGTTGTCGCGCTATTTCGGCGAAACCACCCGCGAACCGGATAAACCGGCGGAAGATGCCAAGCCGACGCTGGTGAAAACCGTCAAGCGCATGCTTGGGATGGGCGAAGCGCCGCTGATCGTGAAAGGGCACGACGACCTGCTGGTCTTCCGCGCGAAGTGCTGCAATCCAATTCCCGGCGACGACATCATCGGTTACGTCACCCGCGGGCGCGGCGTGGCCGTGCACACGCGCACGTGCCCCAACGTGCAGAATCTGCTTTACCAGACGGAGCGCCGCATCGCCGTCGCGTGGGGCGGCGAAAGCTCCGCCACTTTCCCGGTCGAACTGCTGGTCCGCGCCAAGGACCGCGCAGGCCTGCTTGCCGAAATCACCGCCGTGATCAGCGATGCCGGTTCCAACATCCGTATGCTCGAAAGCCGCCCGGACCACCAGAACGCGCGGGTCGAAGCCAGCCTGGAAATTGTGGACAGGCGGCAACTGGAGACCATCCTCTCCAATATCCGGCGCATTAACGGTGTCTACGGCGTCGAACGCATTTACCAGGTCTGAGCCGCTTTTTCTTCACCTGTACAGTCGTCCAGTATGGGCCAGAGCACACGCTCACCCGTGCCGCCTTGTACCGCATACACTGGGAGCATGCGGAAATCGCTCCTACTTTTCTCCCTTCTGGGATTCGCACTTGCGGGGTGCAAGGCGAAGCCGAAGATTGACTACACCGCTCTCGATCAATCGGGGATGTGGTCCACCAACCTTGCGCAGGTCAAGAAGATGAATGTTTCCGCCGTGGAAGTTGGCGAACTCACCAAGCTGAAACAAGCCGGCGCCAGCGACCCGTTGTGTCTCTCGCTGCTGAGAGCGGCGCGCGACCACAATCACGAATTCACCAGCGGCGACGCCGTCATTTCCTTGTCCGGCGCGGGTTATACCGACGCGCAAATCCTGGAAATGGCCCAGGCCGACAAAGTCGATGCCCTTAGCAGCGACGCCGTCATGTTGAAGCTGATTGGCCTTTCGAATTCCACGGTTCAGGTCGTCATCCAGCGCCGCGAGCAGGGCCTCCCGACTCTTACCAGCGCGCAGATCGGCCGCCTGAAAAATATCGGCGAGTCCGAAAAAAAGATTCTCGAACTCATCAACCAGGGCCTTTCGGGCCAGCAGGCCGAAGCCTACGTCACGCGGCTTGAGTCCGCCCGCAATCATTCCCACACGGAATTCGTGCGCAACCGCGGCCGGCGTCCCCGCTAGTTCTCCCGTTCGTTCCTTCCGTCTGTTATTCTGCTCTCCGCACTTCAGGAGAAACTCCGATGAAAGATGTCGTACTGACCCCTCGCGGCCCGAAACCCATCGGTCCATATTCGCAGGCGATCAAGGCTAATGGATTTGTTTTCGTTTCCGGCCAGATTGCGCTGGACCCGCAGACTGGAGAATTTGCCGGCGCCGATGTGCGCCAGCAGACCGAGCGCGTCCTGGATAACCTGAAAGCGATCCTGGAGGCCAGCGGCGTCGCGCTCGGCCATGTGGTGAAGACCACCGTGTACCTGAAGGACATGAACGATTTCGCCGCGATGAATGAAGTTTACGCGCGCTATTTCACATTGTCCCCGCCGGCCCGCTCCACGGTGCAGGCGGCACGGTTGCCGAAAGACGCCCTGGTGGAAATCGACGTGATCGCATTCCTCTAATGCGAATGCCTCGGCCGCTTTCCCGGGAACGCCATTCTCCCGAATGGCGCTCCCGCTCGTTTTCAATGCCCAATCGGGAGATTCTTCCTGCCGAACCCGCGGGATTGGGCAGAGGTGGCGTTCCAAAAAAAAGGCCATCACTCGGGTGATGGCCTTTTCGATCTCAGTTGGTCTTAAGCGCTACGGGCGATTCGGGCTTTCCAGCGCTTCGGATACGGCCAAGCCTGTAATGATCGCCGAAACTCCGACGGCCGTCACCAGGAAGTAGTTGCGTCCCGCGTGGAGCGGCGGGCCACTCATGCCCCGCCTCTTATCCTCTTTGCCCGCGCCGGCGCCTTCGGGACCCTGCGCCATCGTGGGTGGGGGGTCAAGGAGCACGCGATACGCGGTGCCCTCTGCAATCACTTCCGTTTCCCCGTCAACGGTAACCGTCAGCGGGCCGCGCTTGCTGACCACCAGAAGTTCCTTCTCGTTCAGGTAGGTAACCTGGCCGATCGTCGGCCCGTCCGATTGCGCGCGGATGGCGGCTTTGGAAGCGAACAGCGTGAATGCCTTGGAATTGCCGGTTGAAAACGTTGCTGTGCCGAGAAGGAGTCTGGCCGAAGGTGCGCCTTCACTATCGTTCAACGTCGCCATGCTTCCGCTCTGCAATAGCAATCGAGCCGCGCCGGCGCGAACCTGCACGCTACCTTCCCGGTTGGTGCTCAGGCGGTCGCCGCTGAAAACCGTGGTGCCGACTTCGGCGGACGAATCGCCGACAAAGGCATGTTCGGCCGTGACGATGGTGCCCAATGAACTAGCCGTCTTCGGGCCGGCCCATGCGGGCGCGACCGTCAGTCCGATAGTCATCAAGGTCGCGAGCGGTGCGCGCAAACCTCGCATATAGTCCTCCACGGGCGGTGCTACCAAAGCTTACTTCCGTGGCCTCCCCATCGTCAATCAATAAACAATCCCATGCTCCGTTAAGGTACAGGTTTCCCGGCATTTCTTTCGTAATAGGCCCTGGAACGTAGCGAAAATTGGGGTACGCATTTGCCCCGATGAAATCGAATCGCCCTTCAGGGATAATTGGCGCGTCACAGAGGGACGAGGAACACCCGCCACAATGGAGGCCGATGCAACCGAGCGCGAAGAAACCCAGTTCGTCCGATCCGATAGAAACTCCCTCTTCGGCGGTTGCCCCGGCTGGCTCCAGCACGCGACTGCTGCCGTGGCTGATCGCCGTGGCGTTTTTTATGGAATCGCTGGATACCACCATTCTAAACACTGGTGTTCCCACGATAGCCGCAGCCTTGCACGTGGCTCCCCTGAGCATGAAGTCCGTGTTGGCCAGCTATACCCTGAGTCTGGCGGTGTTCATTCCCATCAGTGGGTGGATGGCGGACCGCTTCGGAACGCGCCGGGTGTTTGCCTCGGCGATCGGCATCTTCACCCTTGGCTCGTTTTTGTGCGGCATCTGCAGCAACATCCACTTGCTGGTCGCCTTCCGAATTCTCCAAGGCTGCGGCGGAGCCATGATGGTGCCGGTGGGGCGGCTGACAATGGTGCGGACGTTCGCCAAGTCGGAACTTGTGCGCGCTATGAGCTTCGTTGCCATCCCCGGGTTGATTGGGCCCATGCTGGGACCCATCGCGGGGGGACTGATCGTTGCCTACCTCCACTGGCGGTTCATTTTCTTTGTAAACATTCCGATCGGGCTAATCGGTCTGCACTTGGTCTACATCCACCTGCCGGACTACCGGGAAGAACGCACCGATCCGCTCGATGTGACCGGGTTGATTCTGTTCGGATCCGGAATCGCTTTGCTCTCTTACGTGTTGGAAGTATTCGGCGAACACACTCTGACCACCCGCGAAATTCTGGGACTCTTGATGCTTTCCATCTTCCTGCTGGCGGGTTACGGATTCCACGCCACACGGACCCCACATCCGATGTTGCGCTTGGTTCTGTTCCGGATTCGCACTTTCCGAACGGCAGTCAGCGGGAGCTTTCTGACTCGCCTGGGGATTGGCGGTATTCCATTTCTATTTCCGCTGTTGTATCAAGTCGGTCTGGGGTTTACGCCGGTGCAATCCGGCCTGCTCATGATGCCGCAGGCGATCGCCGCCATGAGCCTCAAGCTGACCATGCCGAGGATCCTGGCGCGGTTTGGCTACCGCGGCGTTCTGATTTCCAACACTCTGATCATCGGGCTGCAAATCCTGCTCTTTGCCACCATCGGAAGAAGCACGCCCTTGTGGGTCGTGGTGGCGCAGATGTTCTGCTATGGCTTTTTCACCTCACTGCAATACACGAGCATGAACACGCTCGTATATGCCGATATCACTGAGGAGGACGCGAGCGCGGCCAGTTCGATCGCCAGCACCATGCAGCAAATGGCCATAAGCTTCGGCGTCGCTTCCGCGTCCCTGGTCACCGCATTTTTTCTTCCCGATCGATTCCGTTCCGACCCCGTTCAATTCATTCACGGCATCCACAACGCCTTTTTTGTACTTGGCGGGATGACCATTCTTTCCACCATCGTGTTCCACGAACTGAAAAAAGGAGACGGCAACGCAGTCAGCCAGCGGAAAGAGTTGCACCTGGAGTAAGACTGGGGAATTGGACTTTCTCGAGGTGAACCCGACTTTTCCCGCCACGCGCGGTTGCAACGGCATTTTCACTGATGAAACGCGGTCCGGAGCCCAGCCATCCCTTAATTAGTGGATCAATCAGACCATGAGCCACCTCCGGTAGCTCGCTTTCGTTGGCAGAAGCGCACATTCACTGTTAGAATGCCTTCACTGTATGGCCGACTGGAAGCAGATCACCGCGCGAATCCGCAGAGCACGTACCGGAAAAGACCCCGCGGCACAATTGGCGAATCTTTTCACCAAAACGCGTGACGCCATGGTCGCGTTCGAACTGGCGCGCTATCTGGAATCCATCGGCAATTCCGCCGATGCCGGCCGGTGGTATCTCACCGCCGCTGAACGATTCCGCCGCTCCGATTGGAAGACCAAGGCGCAGGAAAGCGCCACCCGGCTTGGGGCCACCGAGCCCGCGGAAATCCCCGCGCCTGTTTCTAAATCGGACGACACGACCGTGGCCGGCGAAGTGAAGCAGGCACCTGAGGCTGAGCCCGAGAAAGAGCAACCGGAGGCGGCCGGGGTCGCCTCTGAGCCGCAAACGCCCGTGGAGCGCAGTCCCGCTCCCGTGGGGCCAGGTTCGCGGCATCGCCGCGGACGGCGCGGCCACGACTCGAACCGCTCTCCCCGCCGGGCCGACCACGCCACCGGCCAGCGCGAATCGCGGCCACTGGGACCAACTCGTGGGTACACGCCTCCAGCTACCGAAGAGGAAGCTCCCGCTGCTGCTGAACGGCCGTCCCGCGCGTCTTTGGATGATTCCGCGGAAGTATCCGCGCCGAGTCTTCGCGGGCGGTACGGCGATCCCGGGCTGGCTTCGCGGCTTACGCAACTCGAAATGAATTTTCGCCGGTTGCTGGCGTGCGCTCCCACAAAACTGGACGATGCGGATCGCGCTCCCGCGGGACCTGGCGTTTGGGTGCTCACCGACTCCGATCTGACCACCTATTATTATGTCGAAGCCTGCCAGACTTTGCGCGTGGCCATCCCCAACATGGCGCGCGGCGGCACTGCACGGCGCGGTGGCGAGTCCATCAAGCCGAAACTTGCCGAGCATTTGGGCATTGCCGAGAGCCGCGTCTCCAAGTATCTGGCGGATCATTGCGTTGTCCGCTGGCTGCAGATGGATGAAGGCGCTTCTTACTTCGCCCATTTCCTCATCGCCGTTCTTCACCCCAGCCTCAACGAGTAACCGTGTTCTCCTGCAAGCCCGCAATTGCATAAAACCTTTGGTACTTGCTTCCTAGCAGTAACCCCCTTTTCTTACCATCAGTTAGCCCCGTTCGCTGGCCTCATGCGCCGTTTAACCCCCCTTTTTCACCGTTCGCCGTATCCCTCTGGCATATACCCTTTTACCCATTCAAACTATCTATGCTCAAGCACTTAGAGCTCACGCCGTAACGCGTGGTAGTCTGGAAATGCCTATGGGGGGCAGTTCCATTAGGCTATTCGGGGCTTTCAACCTGATTATTACAAGTTTTGTTTGCACCACTCTGAAAGAGAGGCTACGGCTGTATGGCCAACACGATTAGCACACAGATTTTCCGGTCCCTGGACTGGGTGCTTTGCAAGACGGCGGGCATCACTTTCAACACCATTCAACATTTCAACAAGAAGAATCCGAATCCGTCGGTCACCCCGCAGTGGTCCGATAAGCCGCTGCTGAAGTCCTGGGAAAAGACCCGGCCGACTCTCGGCTTTCCGCGCCAGACCGACTCGCTCTGCCCGGCTTGCGTGAAAGAAGCGCGCGAATCCATCATCAAGGGTGAAAAAGACTGGCGCGACCTGATGAGCGAGAAGATCGGCGAAATCAAGGCGCAGATTATCGAGCGCGACGGCCAGGTCTGGATGGTGAAAGACTGCCCGCTGCACGGCCACTATGAAGACATGATGGCCATTGATTCCGACTTCCTGAAGTGGATTGAAAAGCAGTTCCCCGGCCGCGATATTCCCGCGCACAACGATGAAGGCCTGCACAAGCACGGCTCTTCGAACGTTCGCTACGGCCGCGGCTCCGTGCTCACAGTCGACCTCACCAACCGCTGCAACATGATGTGCGATCCCTGCTTCATGGACGCCAACCAGGTTGGCTACGTCCACGAACTGAGCTGGGACGAGATCGTGGAAATTCTCGATAACGCGGTGAAGATCAAGCCGCGCCGCCAGATGTCCGTGCAGTTCTCCGGCGGCGAGCCGACCATGAGCCCGTATTTCTTCGACGCCATCCGTTACGCCCGTAAGGTTGGATACAACTCGGTTCAGGCAGCCACCAACGGCATCGAATTCGCCAAGAGCAAGGAATTCGCGAAGAAGGCGTTCGACGCCGGGTTGCGCTACGCCTACCTGCAGTTTGACGGCATCGGCAACGACGCCAACAGCCACCGCCAGATCGGCAACCTGTTCGACGTGAAGCTGCGCGCCATTGAGAACCTGCACGAAGCAGGCATCGAAATCGTGCTGGTCGTCACCATCGTCAACAACGTGAACAACGACCAGGTCGGCTCCGTCGTGAAATTCGCGATGGAAAACCCCAAGAAGATTTCGTTCGTCAGCTTCCAGCCGGTTTCGTTCACCGGCCGCGACGAAGACATCACCCCGGAGCGCCGCCTCCGCCAGCGTTACACGCTTTCGCATCTTGCGAAGGACGTCAGCAACCAGGTTGGCAAGATTCAGCCGACCCGCGACTGGTTCCCCATCTCGTTCATCAGCACCTTTGCCGGCTTTGCGGACATGGTCAAGGGCAACGAATCCCAGTGGGGTTCGCTCTCCTGCGGCTGCCACCCGAATTGCGGCGTGGGCACCGCGCTGATGATCAACAAGGAAACCAAGGAATGGGCGCCGGTACCGCGCTTCCTAGATGCGCAGCAGCTGACCACGGACATCACTGCCATCACCGATGCGGCTCGCGGCAAGAATTTCTCCAACTTCATGATGGCCATGGCGCTCCTGAAGAACTATCACCCGTTCCAGGGGCCGAAGGGCCTGAAGCTTTGGGACCTCTTCAAGAAATTCGACAAGACCTGGGCGCTCACCAAGGGCGCGACCAGCAAGTACGGCAAGACTTCCCCGGAGCGCACGTACGAAGATGCCATGAAGCGCCGCGCGCAAGACCCGTGGAACTTCCTCTTCATCGCCGGCATGTGGTTCCAGGATCTCTTTAACTACGATTTCCGCCGCACCGAAATGTGCATCATTCCCTACGGCACGCAGCAGGGTGAAATCAGCTTCTGCGCGTACAACACCGGTGTGGGCTGGCGCAACATCATCGAAAACATGCACAAGAACGCGACCGTGGCCGAGTGGTACAAGAACAACGGGAAGCACGAGATTTACGCCAAGGGCAAGAGCGTCAACCTCGGCTCCTACGAGCACTCGCTGGTGATTGACGCCGATGACGCCGCGCGCGTTCGCCACCTGGAGCACGACATTCCTCTGACCGCTGCCGAAGAGAACCGCATTCGCCGCAAGATGGCTCTCGAGGAGCAGGCCAGGGTTCGGGCCATCTACGAAGAGTTGGTTCTGAAGAAGCCCCAGACGGCAGTCGTGCAGATCGGCACGGTTTCCGACATCGCCAAGGCCGTTCCGGCAAACTTCACCAACGCGAACAAGCCGATCGGCATCGCTCCGGCCAATGGCAACGGCAACGCGGCCCCCAAGTCCAAGGAAGCCGCCGCCGAAGCCGTAGCCGGCGACTAAAGCGCGGTCCCACTTTTGACATGCAAAAGGCTCCTCCATCCGGGGAGCCTTTTGCTTTTACAACCGAGGCTTTTCTAGAATCATTGTGAGGAGTTTGGTTGATGTGCAGAAACATTAAGACGCTCTACAATTTCGATCCGCCCGTCACCCCGGAAGAGGTCCGCGCCGCTTCGCTGCAATTCGTTCGGAAAATCACCGGCTTCAACAAACCATCGAAGGCCAACGAACCCGCGTTTCTCGGCGCCATCGATGAAATCGCGGCAGTGTCCCTCCGGCTTCTGCGATCGCTTGAGACCACTGCCACTCCGAAAAATCGCGAGGAAGAAGCTGCAAAAGCCAAGGCTCGCGCCGCCGAAAGATTTGGCGACTGATTCCGGTGGCTGTTTTTCTAGCCCTTGTAGCGGCCGCCTTCTGAGGCGGGCGCCTTTGGGGGCGCATCTCCCAACCTTCCCTGTTTTCCCCCGTAAATTGCTATAATTAACGCGATAACGGCGACCGAGGAACCCAATGCCCATCTACGAATACATCTGCGAAGACTGCAAAGAGCACTTCGAGAAAATCGTGATTAACAAGCAGCAGGAAATCGCCTGCCCCAAGTGCTCCAGCAAGAAAGCCGCGATCCAGCTATCCGTCTTTGCGACGGCTGGCTCAGGCGGCTCCTCCGGTCCTTCCGGTGGCTTCTCCGGCGGCGGAGGCGGCTGTTGCGGTGGCGGCTGCGGCTGCCACTAGACCAACAGGATTCCCAACCTGATGCTCATTGCTCCCTCATCTCTGGTTCTATTCATGACCGGAGCCATGCTCCTGCTCCTGGTTCCAGGTCCCGCGGTGCTTTACATCACCAGCCGGAGCATCGGCCTCGGAAGGGCCGCTGGCCTCGTCTCGGCCATGGGCATTGCGGTTGGCACGCTGTTCCATGTCGCCGCAGCCACTCTTGGCCTTTCCGCTCTGCTGGTCTCTTCCGCCGCTGCTTTCCAATTCGTGAAGTACGCGGGCGCGGCCTATCTGATTTATCTGGGGATCCGAACATTGCGCGGCGGTGACGTGCCGGCGCTGGATCCCACCGGCGAGCGCCGCAGCTTGCGCAGTATTTTTGGCCAGGGAGTTTTAGTCAACCTGCTCAATCCCAAGACTGCTCTCTTCTTCCTCGCGTTTCTGCCGCAGTTCGTCGACCCGGCGCGGGGCCACGCAACCCTTCAGATCTTTGAGCTGGGGTTGCTGTTTGCGCTGATGGGCTGGGTGAGCGACTCGGTCTGGGCAACGATCGCCGGAACTTTTGGAACGCGTCTTCGCGGCAACGTGCGCCTGCGCAGCACGCAACGCAAAATTTCCGGCGGCGCCCTCATTGCCTTGGGACTGGCATCCGCATTTTCCGGTGCAAAAGCCAAGTAGCCGCACCGGCTGCGCTCCAAGCCACCGCGTTAGACAGCCGCACTCTTCGCCTTCACCGCGGCATCAATCTGTTCGAACATCGCCATGCGGTCCCAGTTATCCCAGGTTTCCTGCACTTTGCCGCCGGCGATCCGCGCGATTCCCATCCCGCGCAACTTAATTTCCGCGCCCGTCGCGTCGATTCCCAGGCCCGGCCCGGTATGCCGCATCGTTGCCGTCCAGCGCACCACAATTTTGTCGCCGGCGCCAAAGCAGTCGTGCAGTGCGAACTGCATGTCGGGAAACGCGCTCAGCAGCTTCGAGTGAAGGGCCAGGAATCCTTCCGGCCCGCGAACGTCCTCGCCGGTCTCGCTGATTCCGTGCATCACGCAGTCCGCCGCCAGAAGTTCCGTCACGGCGTCGCTCTTTTTCTGATTCCACACTTCCTCGAACCACCGCCTCCCCAAAGCCACATTTTCTTCCGACATTTTGCCCTCCGCGGCAACGACCGGGTTCCGCGGTCGTTACTCTACCAAACAGTATCGTCCCCCGCCATGCGGAGCAGCGCCCCGTTCACTAACGGACAGTATGGCTCGTGTGCGTATTGCAACAGACACGCGGCGCCCGGCCGCGCAGACTAACTTCGTCAGAATTTCGATTCGCAAGAGAAATGACAGGTAGAAATATGTGGCGCAGAAATTGTCCAGTTTGCCGGCAACCCTTGGAAAAGAAACTTCCCACGGAAACCATTTTGTGTTCCTGCGGAAAATTCGTCTGGAAGGGCTAACGGCGGCTTGCCCGCGAGAGAAAGGCCGTGCTGGATGTCCTGGACGAAACGCTTTGCCCTACCGGTGTGCACACTATTCCTGCTGCTGCCACATGCTCTTTTCAGCCAGGGATTGCCCGCCACCCCTGCCGAACTCGTCCTGCCAAGCGGCACGCCTGTAGAACTGCAATCGGTGCAAACGATCTCCTCGGCCCGCGCTCACAAGGGCGATCGTGTCGACTTTGTCGTCACAAAAGATGTCCAAGCTGCGGGTTTCACGATCATCGGGGCGGGCGCACGGGCCCAGGGTTCGATCATTGGAGTAAAAGGGAAGCGGCCCTTGGGAATGGGCGGCGACGTGATCATTAAACTGGACTCTGTGGAGCTCGCGACCGGTGACAGCGTGGCTTTGGTCGCCCGCAAGGAATTCAAAGGAAAATCGCACACCATCCGAATGGGAGTGGCGATGGCCATCACAGCTGCGATTTATCTCCCCGCCGCGCCGGCTTTTATATTGTCGCGCGGCCGGGACAGCACCGTACTCAAGGGGACGGAACTCACGGCCTACACGCGGACTGATTCTTCCGTCGAAATCGCAGGTTTGCCGCCCGCGCGGGAAAATGTTTCCGAACTCAACGAGATGCTCAAGATGTTGCCGTCGCGAGTGACCAACGCAGAGGGACGCGAGGGCGACATGCTCAACCTGATCTTCCAGGCCAGGGAAGAGGACTTACAAGAAGCCTTTGCGCACGCCGGTTGGGTGAAGGTGGAGAAGTCCAAGCGCTTAATCTTCTGGCATCTGCTGTGGCAGCGCGGGCACTACACGAAATTGCCGATGGACCGGCTGTACGTCTTTGGCAGGGCCCAGGATTACTCCTATGCGTTGCCGGATCCGCTTTCGATCGTTGCGCGGCGCCATCATTTGCGCATCTGGAAAACGGGCCGCCTGGTGGACGGCGTCCCTCTGTGGGTGGCGGCGGCAACGCACGACGTCTCGATTCATCTTGTTAAGCACAAATTTCGCCTCTTTCACAGGATTGACCCCAACGTGGATGCCGAGCGCGACTTCATCGCTGGGAACCTTTCGGAAACAAAGCGGCTCACCCGCGAGGAATACGTGAACTGCCCGGAGCCGGTATCGGGTGCGCAGACGGCCACCGGGCAAGACTATTATTCCGACAGCCGCATGCTGTTGTTGGAATTGCATCAGGGACCGACCTCGATGCCCGCCGTAACACAGATCGCCAGCAAGTTGCCGTAGTCTGGCGCCACGCCGCGCAGAAACCACATCTTTTATCGGGAATATTTCTTAAGATATTCCGGCACCGCTGGATTGTTCTTCCTTTGTGGGTCGGGCAGCGGTTCCTTCGCCACGGTTTCGAGCGGCAGGACGCCAGCCCACACCGGCAACGCGTAATCCTCTTCATCGTCAATCGGGCCACCGGTGCGAACCTTGGCGCTGACTTCCTCAAGCGGCAAAGCAAGCACGGTAGTGGCTTTCAATTCCTGCTCGGTTGGCTGGCGCACATCGTCCCAACGTCCCTTCATCACATGCTCGGTGAAAACCCGCAACGCCTCCATTTTTTCAGCAGGTTCCGTCACCATCCGCGCAGTGCCCAGAACCACCACCGAGCGGTAATTCACCGAGTGATGAAACGCAGAGCGCGCCAGCACCAGGCCGTCCACGTGGGTTACGGTAACGCTCATCGGAACGCCTTCGCTCAGGGTGCGCAACATGCGGCTAGCCGCGCTGCCGTGCAGATAGAGGATGTCTCCCGAGCGGCCGTAATTCGTGGGGATCACATAGGGCTGCCCGTCCACGGTGAATCCGACGTGGCAGACGAAGCCCGCGTCGAGAATCGCAAGCACGGTTTCGCGCTCATATTTGCCGCGTTTCGGCAGCCGCTTGACCTGGGTACGTTCGGTGGGGGTGAAGTCGCTCATGCACTCCAGTTTAGTGCGTTGCGGCCCCTGCGCCAGAGCCAAGTTGGCCTCCCGCGGTCTGCCCGCGCTTTTGCGAAGAGAGCCAGGGCAGCAGGTCCGGCTCGGCAAAGGCCTTTTTCCAGACTTCGTGGTCTGCTTTGCGGTATTCGGTGTAGCGAAGATTCGCGTGGGCTTTGTTGAGCTGCTTCATCATGTCGCGCACCAGCATTACCGGCACCGTTTGGTCGTCCTCGCCCTGAAAGACCCAGAGCGGTGTCGTCGCCAACGCCTTTACATTGGTGAAATTGTCGTATGCGGACATAATCATCGCTGCAGCCCACTTGCCGGGATACGCCTGCAGCGCCGACCACACGCCCAAACCCCCCATGGACTGCCCGGCGAGGTAAATCCTATCTGGGTCTATCGAAAATTCTTTTTCCACTTCCGCTAGCGCACTCATCGTCAATTCAAACCATTTGGTCGGCTGGTTCAGCTCCGGGTCGGACCAGTTGTCGCCGGAAGGGCACTGCGGCACCAGCTCAAACATCGGGAATTTCAGTTGCACGTCTTTGCCGGCCCAGAAATGCGTACCCAGCTGGTTGCCGCCGTTCAGTTGTTTCACGTTATCGCTGCCGCGGCCGTCGCCACCGTGCAGCCAGAGCAGCAGAGGGTATTTCCGGCTCGCGTCATAGCCGAGCGGCACGTACAGGCGAAACGGCAATTGCTCACCCTTTTTGTTGGTGTAAACCTTTTTTCGAAACTCGATGTCGTCGCTCCTCGGCTGCCCGCCAAACACAGAGGGCGCAAGAAATAAGAGCAACATCGTCAATATCGGCATCTTCGTCCGCATCCTCACCACGTTTCTCTGTTGTCCATCGCGGTTCAGCCGCTCCCCTGCAACCCTGCGGAAAACTAAAAAAACTTGTCATTCCGAACCTCGTTCGCCTTTTGAACGGGGTGAGGAACCTGCTTTTTCTTTAACTCTTGCGAAAAGCAGATTCCTCGCGTTGCTCGGAATGACAACGGATCTCTAGTTTCCCACAACCGGCTGTGGCTTCGCGGCGCCGCGCACTACGCGGAAGCCGATGTATTCCACTGCCGCCACGCAGTTCGAACGCGCGTCCGCCGGGCAATCCGCGCTTCCACCTTCCGCTTTGCCTTTTCCATCGGCCAGCGCGACCCACTCCGCCACGTTTCCTCCCAGGTCAAACACCAGTTCCTGATCCTCCTGGCCTTGTCCGGGGAAACTCCCCGCGGGTTTCAGCAGCGGCGCGTTGCCGCCAAGTTCTTTCACCTTTTGCCGCAGCCGGTTCGTGTCGTCGGGATTTGGCGCATAACCCGCCCAATAATCCAGCGTGTTTTCGCCGTCCTTCTTGTCGTACCAGCTGGCCGTTTCTTTTTCCGTGGGCAGTCGCCAGGTTTGTCCGGTCAGTTTGGAGAGCCATTCCGTATAGGCCTTGGCCTGGTCGAACGTCACGCCATTCGCAGGATAATTTCCCGTGCCCGGCTCTATTTTGTAATTCTTATCGAAAGCCGCGAACTGCACACGGGTCACTTCGAAGCGGCCAATCTCCACCTCGCCGCGCTTCACAACTTCTGGAATCACCACCGCTTTGCCCTTGCTGGCGAAATTGCCGCCCAAGTCGCCGCCGGTACGCACAACATTTTTCGTTTTCAGCGCGGCATCCAGCGGCGAGCCGGATTTCAGCGCTTCGTTTTCCCCGGGCGTGGTCTTGAAGAAATATTTGTCGAACCACGCCATCTCTTCCTCGACCTTGCGCATCTGGTGCGTCAGCTTGCGCGGCCCGTGCGGCTCGCCGGGGAAAATTACGAACTTCACCGGCACTTTTCCATAGTATTGCAGCGCGCGGAAATACGACCAGCTTTGCGCTGTCGGCACGTTGGTGTCCGCGGTGCCGTGGAAAATCAGCACCGGCGCCTTCACCTTGTCCATCTTGAAAAACGGCGATTTGCGAATATACAGATCCGGATCTTCCATCGGCGATTTGCCGAAATAGTAGGAGTCGAATGAATCGCCGAAAACCACGTTGCCCCAATCGCTGATCCATTCCACATCGCCCGCGCCAACGCTCGCGACCTTATAGCGATCCGGGTAGGTGACCAGCAGGCTCGTCGAAAGAATCGAGCCGTTCGACCAGCCGAGCGTCGCCACCTTGTCCGCATCCACAAATCCCTTTTCGATCAGGAAGTCCACGCCCGCGTTGATGTCCGGCGTTTCCAGGTCGTAATACTTGCCGCAGCAAATCGATTCCACCCACTTCAATCCGTAGTTGCTGCTGCCGTGATAGTTCACCTGCAACACGAACGCGCCGCGCTGCGTCAACAGTTGCAGGGGATAAGCCCAGTTGTTGTCCCAGAAATCCTTGTCGGAGCCCGCCGGCCCGCCGTGTATCGCCGTAATCAGCGGATACTTTTTCCCGGCCTCGTACTTCGCCGGGTAGTGCAGGATACCTTCCACCTCATCGTTGTTCGAGCCTTTCCAGCGAATCACTTCTGCTTTCGCGATCGCGCGCGATTTGACTAGACCGTCATTCAGATGCGTAAGTTGCGCCGGTGAAACCAGTTTATTGCCGTCGAGTTGCGCCTTAAACAGCTGCGGCATGACGCTGGAGGTCGAATGTACGAATACGAGCGTCTTGCCATCCGGCGTCACCTCGTAATTTTCTATGTTCTTCACCGGGTCACCTTCGAGCGATGCTCGCCTCCACGTCCAGGAATCGCCGGGCTTACCGCGTGTATAGAGCGCCAACTCGAACCGATGGCCCGCGGCTAGACCCGCCACGAAGCCGTCGGCCGTTGCAGACACTCCCGAGCCGACGCCATTTTCCCAATCGAGCGGCACCGCCGCACTCTTCCCCGAGACGGCGTCATAGAAATAGAGCAGCTCGATAGAAGCGGTGATGAACTTGGGGTCCGTCGAGAATGGGGCAATCGCATAAAAGCCACCGTTGTCGGGTACCCAGGAAAAGGCGCGCGGGTAAACGCGGCCCTCGGCGAAAATCTGCTTCTCCGTGCCGTCCGCCAGATTGTGCAGAATCGTCACCGGCGGAACTTTCTGGTCAAACGTGTAGTGCAGGCTCTTCTCGTGGACCGCAACGGCGAACTTGCCATCCTTGGATACGCTCCAGCTGCCAATCCAGTCGGTGTTGGTGGTCAGGCGAGTAATCTTTTTGTCCTTCACGTTCATTTTGAACAGGCGCACCGGCGGTTTGTGGTCTGCATCGTCGGCCACTTCCGAATCGTCCTTCCGTTTCTTTTCCGCCTGCTCGTAGGCGCTCGGATCCTCTTCCGCGCTGAATATCACTGTGTCTTTGTCCATCCAGTCCACACGCTGCGGCCCGCGCGCAAGCTCCGTCAACGCATACGGCTCGCCGCCGTGTGGATTGATAAGCCAGATTTGCGTGGGCGCCGTATCGGGTTTCGCTTGCGGCCGCGCCTTGGAGCTGACGAACACGATCCACTTGCCGTCCGGCGACCAGTTGAACGAAGAAACCGTGTCGGTGCCTCGGGTGAGTTGAATTTCCATGTCGCCCGAGAGGCTCGAGAGGTACAAATTCGAAACCGCGGCATCTTTTTCTTTGTCGCCTTGCGCCTTGATCCAGGCCACCCACTGGCCATCGGGCGAGATCCGGAATTGCCGCACGTTTTCTGCGAACACCACATCCTCCGGCTTCCACGGCGATGTCTTCGCGAACATCTTCGTATCTTCAGCCGCCCTCGGCATGTTCGCGAGGCAACAGCCAAGGGCAACGAGCACAAAAAAACGAAGCTGGAGAAAATTCATGGCAATCCCCTGTGAAGGATGTATGTTTCGGCGTGCGTTTCACATCCAATTAGACGCGCAACGAGAATAGTGGAATTGACGCAAATTGGGAATGGTGTAGTCTGATGCCCGCCACCGAAAAGGGGAATGATCATGGCTTCAGCTAAACCTGTTTTTACCCAGGAGACGTTTCGCTTCTTTCGCGACCTCGGCAGGAACAACAAAAAAATCTGGATGGACGCGCACCGCGACCGCTATCAGGCCGCGGTAGTCCAGCCCTTTCGCCGCTTGCTGGAGGAGCTTGCTCCCACGGTGCTGGCCCTCGACGACCGCTTCGACACCACCGGCCGCACCGGCGCGAATTTCTCGCGCATCAATCGCGACATTCGTTTCGCGAAGGACAAAACACTCTACAAAACGCAGATGTATCTGAAATTTCAGCAGCCGCTGCCAGGTGACCGCGAAAGCGGCCAGCTGTACGCAGGACTTTCCACGGACGTCGTCACGGCCGGCTTCCGCGTCTATGCGGGTCCAAAGCGCCGAGAATCCACGTTGGCGCTGGTCGCGGAGCCGCGCGTCGCGGCAAAACCAAAATGGGTCGCCGGCCAGAAGCGCCGCCTTGGCAGGAAATTCGACAGCTATTGGTACACTACCGAAAAAGGGAATTGGACGAAGCACGAGGGCTGGCCGGTCCGCGCGGAAGACTGGAAGAAAATCCAGGGCTGGATCGTGCGCAGGAAAATGAAGCCCGGAGAAGCGACGAAGCCAGGTTTCCCAAAAGAGCTGTCCAAAATATTTCGAGAGGTCTACCCGCTGCTGAAATTCACCACCATCCCATAACTGCAAACCGCGCAAAGAGAGAGACAATGAATCGATTTTTGCAGATCCTGATTTGGACCGCCGTGGCCGCGCTTGGCGCCATCGCCCTCGGCACCATCGCCTTTCACCGCGGCGAGCCCATCAACGCGACGTGGTTTGTCCTCGCGGCGGCGTGCTCTTATCTGGTGGCGTATCGCCTCTATTCGGCGTTCATTGCGGCGAAGCTGCTGGCGCTTGATAACACGCGTGCCACGCCCGCCGAACGCCGCGACGATGGCCGCGATTTCGTGCCCACCAACAAATGGGTTCTCTTCGGCCACCACTTCGCCGCCATCGCCGGTCCAGGGCCGCTCGTCGGTCCGACGCTCGCCGCGCAGTTCGGCTATCTTCCAGGAACCCTTTGGCTGATTGCCGGCGCCGCGTTTGCCGGCTGCGTGCAGGATTTCGTGATTCTGTTCTGCTCCATCCGCCGCGACGGGAAAACGCTAGGCGAAATGGCTCGCGACGAAGTCAGCAAGCGCGGCGGCTTGATCGCACAGCTTGCCGTGCTCACCATCATGATTATTCTGCTGGCCGTCGTCGCGCTGGTTGTGGTGAACGCGCTGAAAAGTTCCCCGTGGGCCACGTTCACGCTGGCGATGACCATTCCCATCGCGCTGCTGCTCGGCGTCTATCTCCGTTATTTTCGGCCTGGGCGCGTGCTCGAAGCGTCGTTGATCGGCGTCGCGCTGGTGCTTTTCGTTGTTGTCGCCGGGCAGTGGGTGGCCGATTCGCCGTACCTGGCCAAGGTGTTCACGCTTGGCGGTGTCACGCTGGCGTTCGCAATCATTGCGTACGGTTTCGCGGCTTCCGCGCTGCCGGTCTGGCTGTTGCTGGCGCCGCGCGATTATCTGAGCGCGTTCATCAAGGCTGGCGCGATCTTTTCGCTGGCCGCCGGAATCCTGCTGGTGCGGCCGCAAGTGCTGATGCCACCGCTCACGCGCTTCGTGGACGGCAGCGGCCCGGTCTTTGCCGGGAAAATCTTTCCCTTTTGCTTTATCACCATCGCCTGCGGCGCGATCAGCGGATTTCACTCGCTGATCTCCAGCGGCACCACGCCGAAAATGATTCAGCGCGAAGGCCACGCCCGCTTCATCGGCTACGGTGCCATGCTGCTCGAATCCTTTGTCGGCGTGATGGCCATGGTCGCGGCCTGCGCGATGACGCCGGGCGTCTATTTCGCGATCAACAGCCCCGCTTCCATCGTGGGCGCCACGCCGGAAGCCGCGGCCGCCACGATTTCCGGTTGGGGCTACCCACTCTCCGCTGGAACGATGACCGGGCTGGCACATGCCGTCGGCGAGCAAACGCTCCTGAATCGCGCCGGCGGCGCTCCGTCGCTCGCTGTGGGCATGGCGCAGATTTTTTCCAGCACCATCGGCGGCGATCGCCTTCTCAGCATCTGGTACCACTTCGCGATCATGTTCGAAGCGCTGTTTATCCTTACCGTGCTGGATGCGGGGACCCGCGTCGGCCGCTTCATGATCCAGGAACTCGGCGGCCGCGTCTGGAAGCCGATGGCCCGCCTGAACTGGATGCCGGGGATTCTTCTTTCCAGCGCGCTGATCGTCGGCGCGTGGGGATATTTCCTCTATCAGGGAGTGATAGACCCGCTCGGCGGCATCAATTCGCTGTGGCCGCTCTTCGGCATTTCAAACCAGTTGCTGGCCGCGGTCGCGCTAGTTGTGGCCACCACGATTCTGCTGAAAATGGGCAGGCTGAAGTGGATTTGGGTCACGCTGTTGCCGATGGCGTGGCTGGTGATCATCACCATGACCGCCAGCTACCAGAAGATTTTCAGCGCCAACGCCCGCATCGGATTTTTGTCGCAGGCAAATGCCCTGGCCGCTCAACTCGCTGCCGGAAAAGTCGCGGCAGCCAGAATTGCCGACACTCAGCGGAATATTTTCAATCTCCGCCTGGATGCAGCGGTGACGGCAGTGCTGGCCGCGATGATCCTGGTGTTGCTGGTGGAGGCGCTCGGCCAGTGGTATGCCATTCTCAGCCGGGGCAAGGAACCCGTGTTACAGGAGACGCCATACGTGGCGACGCAATGGGCAGAGGGGGACTGATGCAATCCATTTGGCTTCAATTTTCGGGAGCGTTGCGAAATTTCTGGCGCGGCCTGCGCCAGTGGAGCGGCGATTCCGCCTACGAAACCTATCTAGCCTGCGCCGAGCGCCAGTGTGCAAAGAAGCCGCTGTCCGCCACCGAATTCTACGTCGAGCAGCTGAACCGCAAATATTCCCGCCCCAACCGCTGCTGCTGAGCCTATCCCACGTAGCGTCCACCTCAAGGTGGACGCTACAAATCGCTTTCGTCCTCGGCTGGCTTCAGTTGCGTCGCTTTGTGCGTGATCTTCACGCCGCTTTTCTTAACCCCGGCCAGGATGGCGCGGCGCACCTCCACGGGCAGCGCTTCCGGCGGAAACACCCCTTCGCTATCGCGGGGGAAAAATTTGATGAACTGCGACGCCACATGTGCCGTCGCGTAAGCCACCGGCGTGTTGAATTTTCCCTGTCTCCGAATCTGATACAACGTCGGAAACATCACGTCGCTGCGAATCGACAGCCGCTGATCCTCTTTCGGCGAATGCTTCACGCCGATGACGATCACCGACGCCGCAAACCGCGCGTTCTGCAAAACGCCCTGGCGGATCAGCGCGGCGATCTTACGCGGCGACGACGTTTCGGGGAAGCGATGCCGGGGAAGGCCTCGCGATTTCGAAAGTTTGCCCTGCTTGTGCCAGCGGCGCAGCCGGTCGAATTCGTTCCCGCCGATTTTCACGTCCAGTTCGCGCATCGGGATGTAGTGCGGCAGTGTAGCTACTTCATCCTGCGCCGCCAGCACCACGTTGGCCGCGCCGATGGGTTCGGGAAAGCGGAATTTTTCGAGTTCGGAAAAGCGTTTCGCAAGTTGATATTTCTTATCGCGGTAAATGCGCGGATGCGATATGGCCTCATCGAAAGAAACTTCCGGTGACCACTGGGAAATCGGGTCGTCGCTTTCCGTACTTTCGTACAGGCGGATGTGCACCGACTGGACTTCATCCAGCATTTCCGCCGCGCGCTTCACCAGCAGGTTGGTGAGTCCCGGAGCAGCCCCGGTATTGATAAGCGCCGCGCGATGCTTCTCTTCAAATTTCTTTTTGTAGCGCACCTGCTCCGGCTTAAAGGGATTCTTTCTCAGATGTGAGCTGAGGTCGAGATAGTGCGCGCGAAGACGCAACGCCGCGCGCAGCACGATTTCGTTGAACACTGAGGCCGACGCATTGACGATTAACTGGCAGCCCTTCGCCGTCTTTACAATGCCGCGCAAATTCCGCGCATTCACGGTGGTTATGGGAATGGCCGATTTCTTGCCCAGAAAACGCCGCGCACGCGCGGGGTCGCGATCCCCGCACCAGACCACATGTCCCTGGCGTTCCAGGAGTTGCGCGAGCAGCGAACCGGTCGCGCCCGCACCCAAGATAAAGATTCGCATGGCGTTAGCAGACTTTATCACACTCCCCGCAAACCGCAGGCGGCTGGTTAGAGTTGTTGCCGAGTAACAAGCTCAACTCCGATTGCAAGGATTTTCGGACCGGCGTAGGATTGGAGATGTAACTCCGACTCCGTCGGCCTGCGGGAGAGACATCCCATGGCGGCGGGGCGAGGCGGCCGACGACGGCTTGCCGAGGGTTCGGGTGGAAACGCCCGCGCCTCCCGCGCTTGGAAAGGAGCCAGTCCACCGGAAATCTGCGGATTTTCGGCTAGAGCCCGATTCCATGTGCGAATCGGGTTTTTCTTTTTGGGGCTACACTGATGACGCTGCACGACAAGTTCGGACGCCAAATCACCGACCTGCGGATCTCCGTCACCGACCGCTGCAACTTTCGCTGCGTCTATTGCCGCTCCGCCGACCCGGAAAATTACCGCGAGCACGAACAGATTCTTTCCTGGCCCGAACTCGAGCGACTGGCGCGCATTTTTGTGGATCTGGGCATCCAGAAAATGCGTATCACCGGGGGCGAGCCGTTGGTCCGCGATGGCGCGGAAGGCTACATCCGCAAACTGCACGAGTTGGGCGTGCCCGATATTTCCATGACCACCAACGGCCACCTGCTGGCCCAACGCGTGCCCTCGCTGATCGCCGCCGGCCTCCACCGCATCAACATCAGCCTCGATTCGCTCGACCCCATCAAATTCGAAAAAATCACTCGCACCCGCACCTACGACTCCGTGATGCGCGGCATTGAAGCCGCGCAGAACTCGCCTCTTGGCCCGGCCAAAATCAACGCTGTTCTCGTCCGCGGCTTCAATGAAGACGAAGTCGAAGCCTTCGCCGCCTTCGCCCGCGATCGCGGCGTGATCATGCGCTTCATCGAATTCATGCCGCTCGACGCCGACCGTCACTGGTCGCGCGAACTGATGGTCCCCGCCGAGGAAGTCTTTCGCCGCATCCACGCGCAATGGCCACTGGTCCAGATTCCTCACGCGAAAAGCGAAACCGCGCGCAAGTACAAATTTGCCGACGGCGCGCCCGGCGAGATCGGCCTGATCGCTCCCGTTACTCAGCCGTTCTGCGGACACTGCTCGCGCATTCGCCTCACCGCCGACGGCAAGGTCCGCACCTGCCTCTTCAGCAAGGACGACCACGACCTCCGCGCCCTGCTCCGCAACGGCGCCTCCGACTACGACATCGAAGAACGCATTCGCGCCATGGTCACCGAAAAAGAAGCCGGCCATCGCATCAACGAACCGGGTTTCGTTCCGCCCTCGCGCACCATGGTCTTCATCGGCGGATAGGCCGTTCCCCGCGCGACCCTTCTCCAGACTCCCGCACCATCGCGTGTTATCCTTGCCATAGGCCTTTAGTTGTCCCGGAAACGGACGGAAAAGCATGCCGGAAGACCACGACGACGAGCGCGAAGAGCAGCCAGAGCAACCTCAGCGATTGTTCTCCCTCACCGAGGCGGAGCGCACCCGCCAGGAGCTGGAACCTTTCCTGATTGAAGCCATCGGCGCGCGCAAAAAACTCTCCGTGCTCGAGCAGGATTTAACCGCCGTCTCCACGCGAATCATGATGATGGGCGGCATCCTGGTGCCCTACGCCAAGCTTGCGGAAAAGCGCATGGAGCACCAGAACCTCGCCGAAGTGATGAAGAGCAACCTGGAAAAAATTCTGTCCACCGGATGCCTCATCAAGGATCTCGACGTCGGCCTGCTCGATTTTCCCGCCATCGTGGACAACCAGGAAGTGTACTTGTGCTGGAAGTTAGGCGAAGACCGCATCCGCTATTACCACCGGCAGGATGAAGGCTACTCCGGCCGCAAGCCGCTGGACCCGCGCGATCTCGGCCCCGGCACGCACTTGCAGTGATGGCGTTTGCTAGGTTTTTGTAGCGGCCGCCTTCTGAGGCGGGCGCCTTTCATCAACACCAGACTGGACCTGCTCGACGAGCAACTCACCATGACCGAAAACCGACTGAAAGATTCGACCAGCCCCTACCTGCGTTCGGCCGCGCACCAGCCCATCGACTGGTACGAATGGGGCGACGACGCTTTCGGCCTTGCTAAGAGCCAGGACAAGCCCATCCTGCTCGACATTGGTGCGGTCTGGTGCCACTGGTGCCACGTCATCGACCGCGAAAGCTACGAAAATCCCGTCATCGCCAAAATCATCAACGAACATTTCGTGCCCGTGAAGGTCGACCGCGACGAGCGCCCCGACGTCGATTCCCGCTATCAATCCGCCATTAGCGCCATCAGCGGGCAGGGCGGCTGGCCGCTGACGGGCTTTCTGATGCCCGACGGCAAACCGTTTTTTGGCGGCACGTATTTCCCTCCGGAAGATCAGGGCGGGCGCCCCGGCTTTCGCCGCATCCTTCTCGCCGTCGCCGATGCCTATCAGAACAAGCGCGAAGAGTTGCTGAAAACTTCCGTAGCGCTCGCCGAAGCGGTGGCCAAAGCCGAAGCATTCGCCGGCGCAAAAGGTGAATTCGATCTTGGCGTGATCGATTCGCAAATCAGCTCACTGACGCAACTTTTCGATCTCCGAAATGGGGGCTTCGGCAAAGCTCCGAAATTCCCCCACGCCTCGGCCGTCGATCTTCTCTTTGAGCGATTTCGCCAGACCGGCGAAAAGCATCTCCTCGCGATGGCCGAAACCACGCTCGAAAAAATGGCCAAGGGTAGCGTCTACGACCAGCTCGCCGGCGGCTTCCACCGCTACTCCGTCGACGAACACTGGCTCGTCCCCCACTTCGAGAAAATGTCTTACGACAACTCCGAATTGCTGCGGAACTATCTCCACGGCTGGCAGGTGACCCGCAATCCGTTTCTGAAAGAAACCGCCGAGAGCATCATTGGCTGGGTGAACCAGGAACTCTCCGATCAGGCAAACGGTGGATTTTACGCCAGCCAGGACGCCGACGTATCTCTCGATGACGACGGCGACTACTTCACCTGGACGCTCGTGGAGCTGCGCGCGGCATTGTCTCCTGATGAAGCACGCATCATGGAGTTGTACTACGACGTCGAAGCGCACGGGGAAATGCACCATAACCCCGAAAAGAACGTGTTGTGGATCGCTCGCAGCCCCGCGGAAATCGCCAAGTCGCTCGGCCTCGACGAATCTACCGTCCGTCTGACCATCGCCGGTTCCAAACGCAAGCTGCTCGCTGCGCGCAAACCCCGCCCCACGCCCTTCATCGACAAGACTATGTATGCGAGCTGGAACGCGATGTTCGTCTCCACCTACTTCAACGCAAGCCGCGTGCTGGATGGCGAACTCGCCTCAAATTCCGGCTCCTTTGCCCTGAAAACGCTGGATCGCATGTTGCACGACGCTTGGAGCGAGGAAAACGGTTTTGCGCATCGCATCGGCGGCCCGGCGTTGCGCGGCTCGCTCGACGACCAGGTTTTCGGCGTGCTGGCGCTGCTCGACGCATATGAAGCCACGCTCAACGCAAAATATTTCCGCGCGGCGCAGCGCACCATGGACCTCACCATCGAAAAATACGGCGACGCGGAAAGCGGCGGCTTCTTCGATCGCGCTTCCGACGCTCCCGCGATGGGCGGCCTCGAAGTCCGCCGCAAGCCCTTCCAGGATTCCCCCACGCCCAGCGCGAATTCCGTCGCCGCAATGGCCCTCACGCGAATGCACGCTTATACGGACGATGCCAAGTATTTCAACTGGGCGAAGAAAACGCTGGAAGCCTTCGCGGGCATCGCCCCGCAGTACGGCCTCTTCGCCGCAACCTATGGCCTCGCGGCAATCCTCTTCGCGGAACACCCCACGCAGGTGGTCATTACTGGCGCGGAAGGTGACGCCGCAGCAGACAAACTCGAACGCGCCGCCAACGACGTATTTCGCTTCGGCAAAGCCGTTCTGCGCGTCACATCTTCCACCTCGCTGGAGCACTTACCCCTCGCCTTACGCCACACACTGCCCCATCTCCCCAAAGACAAAGCCAGCGCCCTGGTCTGCTCCGGCAACACCTGCCTGCCGCCCACCAGCGACCCCGAAGAACTGAAGCGCCTTCTGCAAAAGGGAATCGCTGGCACCGCCGCCGGCTGATTTTTGAGTGCGGGAGCGAAGCTCCCGCTTTTACGGTGTAAGCACTGTCTCCCAATTTAATTTCGGAGGCGGATTGTGCCCCTCAAAAGCGGAGGCCCCGCCTCCGCACTCAAGAAAGGACGCTCTCCCAAAAAAAAGGCACGATGCCATCGCACCGTGCCCTCACTAGCAAGGAGGCTCCCGAATCCTTTACCTCATTTACCTCCTCTACTTCCCTTACTTCTTTATTTCTTCGGCCTCGATTCCGGCGGCACCAGGCCGTTCGCCCGGTAGTACACCACCAGTTGCCCGTAATGCTCCCCAGAATGCTCGATCAGCCCATACGCCAGGTCGTACAGCCGGTCCAGATGCGGCCCGCCATCATTGACGGCTTCCATCAGGCCTTTGTCGCCCTTGGCCTTGATCGTGGCCGCGCCGTCTTCCACGCACTTCTTCACGAATGCCACCAGTTCCGCCCGGTTCTTCACGCTGACATCCTTCGGATCATCAGCGTAGCGCGGCTTCTTCCCCGCGGCGGGATCCGTGAAGAAGTACATCGAAGCCGAAGCGTGCACCAGGTTCGCCACAAACGTCCGGGACTCCGCCTGCGGCTTAAACGAGAACTTGTCCTCCGGAAAATCCTGCGCCATGGCGATCAGCTTCCGTCCGACATCATTCCACGCCTCCAGCACGGCTTCCGACGGGCTGGGAGCTGGTCCCGGCGCCTTCTTTGGAGATTCCTGCGCCCGCAGGGGAGCCAATGCAAAACACACCGCAAACCATACCAAGGCAAACCTTGAAAAACGTTTCATCTCTTTTCTCCTTTGAGCGTTGAGGCGAAGGGCTTTCTATCCCCCTTCAGACGTATCGCCTCTCCGGATGTTTCATTTTGGTGGGTAAATGGCAGGCCAACCAGGCCTGGCCGCCTGCCATCATACTGAATAGGCCCGCGGAAGTCGCCTGAAGGTACAGAAAAGGGGAGGTTTACTTCTCGCTACGGGGTCAGAAGACTGCACCAGAGGCTTACGTCCCAGCGTGCTACTCTGATAGTACCTATTCGAGGGAGTCAAACATTCATGTGGAGTTGGTTCTTACTACGCCTTCTGGTCGGGCTGTCTCTGGTGACGGTCCTGTTCTTGTCCCAGCGGTTCTGGTACCGGGCCTTGTGGCGCGTCACCGGACACTGGGGCCGCACCACCCTGCGCGTGGGCGTCCGCCTGCTTTACCTCTCAGGCTGGCTGCTGATCATCCTGGCTCTCACCGATAGTATCCGCCAGGACCGCGGGCGGTTCCTGGCAAACCATTCTCCCGTTACCACGTTCGCAGGTCTGTGGTTTGTCAGCGCGCTGTTCGGTTATCTGGCCATCAAGTTTGTCCATGCCGTCGAATGGCTATGGCACCGTTTCCATAAGCCGGTTCCGCAGGACCCCACCAGACTTCCGGCCCACCGCATCGATCTGGAAGATATCGTTCCCGACCCCTCGCGCCGCACCTTTTTCCGAACCGCCAGCGTTGTCGCCGGCGCCGCCCCGTTTTTGGGCGTGATGTACGGATTCGCCGCGGAGCGCCTGCGCTATGAGGTTCGCCGGATCGAGATTCCCCTGAACAACCTGCCGGCGGAGCTCGACGGCATGCAGATCGTCCAGATCAGCGACATCCATCTGAGCGCGTATATGTCCCGCGAATCGGTCCGCCGCGCCGTGGACATGGCCAATGACGTTGGCGCCGACCTGGCCGTCGTCACCGGTGACTTGATCACCGGCATGCACGACTCCATGTCGGACTGCGTCGAGGAAGTGCGCCAGTTGCGTGCGCCGCTTGGCGTCTATGGCTGCAACGGCAACCACGAAATTTACGCCCGCGCGGAGGACCTGGCCGAGCGCCTTTACCAGCAGGCCGGCATGAAGCTGCTTCGCCGCGAAAACGCCGTCATCAACTATAAGGGCGGGCAACTGAATTTAATTGGAGTGGATTACCAGCGTGAACGCGGTCCAAGTGGCCGTAAGCAGCAGATGCTCCCGAATTTTGAGCCGCTGGTGCGCCGGGACATGCCCAACATCCTGCTATCGCACAATCCGAACACTTTCAATCGCGCCGCGGAATTGGGCGTTGAACTTTCGCTCGCCGGCCACACTCACGGCGGCCAGGTGCAGGTCGAAATCCTGGATGTCAGCCTCAGCCCCGCGCGCTTCATCACCGATTACATCGCCGGCCTCTATCACCGGCCGCTGCTCATGCCCGACCAGCCCAAGCGCATGGGCGAAACCATCAAGCTCATGCCCAACGCCCCCAACGGCCTCGCTGCCCTCTACGTAAACCGCGGCCTCGGCACTGTCGGCGCGCCCGTCCGCCTCGGCGCCCCGCCGGAAATCACCCACATCGTTCTCCGCCGCGTGTAATCCGGCCTCTTCTCTACTTCTTGAATCAAGCGTCATGCCTTGCTGGAAGCGGGCAAGGTTCCGAAGTTCCAGCACGGCAGGCCGTGAATTCAAAACGGGGATACGTTACACCTGGTTTCAGAGAAAGCGCGCGCTGCTTCTGCTCCGCGCCGGTAACGTCGCGGAAGCGCGCATCGTCTTTCAGTCCAGGTTTTGCCTCGTCGCATGTGGCGACTGGGTTAGTCCTTATCTGGATGGCTATGCCGCCAATTCCAGTAGTTCGACTGCTGCTTGTGGTTCGCTCTGGAATACTCTTGGGATTTTTGGTGGTTTTCCGTTTGGTACTGCCCCCAGGCTCGATTTTCGTTGTCATTCCAATCGTGATAGTCCTTGTGGTCCTTGTCGTACACCCGGACCTGAACCTTGGCTTCTTGCGGCACTGGGCCGGCCACAATTACCACTGGGGCCACGAGTGCAGCCGTCAGGAAAAACGGAGCGAGATAACGATGTGAAACATGCATAGAATAGTCCTCCAAATTCGCGATGTCCGCTCGATGAAATGCGGCTTCCATTAGTTAGTGTGCAGCTAGCTATGCTTGATTGATGTTCCATACAGCACACGACTGAAGGCCCTTGAGATGTGCCACCGGACGCGGGGAAAGAGCAGTGGTGTCTCGTCTGCGCGAGACTGCCGGTATCAGTTATGTGAGAAACGCCGTTTTCAGGAACCGACGCGCTACTGCCTTCCTCTGTGCGTTTATTGTTTGCGATGTGGATGCTAAGATTGCGGCGGGAAATCCATGATCATAAAAGAACGGAACTACTGGCTGGATACGGTGGCGGAGCCTGCCACGGGCGCAACCGGCTCCTTGCCCAATAAGGTGGACGTCGCCATCGTTGGCGGGGGATTCTGCGGCCTCTCGGCGGCCCGCGTGCTGGCGCAGCGCGGCGTGCGCGTGGCGTTGCTCGAAGCCGAATCGCTGGGTTGGGGCGCCAGTTGCCGCAACGGCGGCATGGTGCTGACCGGGATGAAGCTGCCGGTGCCTACGTTGATCAAGCGCTATGGCCGCGAACTTGTGCAGCGCATGTACGCCGCCTCGCTCGAATCCATCGACCTCGTCGAGCGGATCGTCCAGGAAGAGGGGATCGACTGCGATTTCTCCCGCTGCGGCCACCTGGAAGTCGCCTGCAAGCAATCCCACTTCGATGATTACGCCGCTGCCGCCGCGCGCATCAAAAGCGAATTCAATCACGAATTGCGCATCATTCCGAAGAACGCCCTGCAAAGTGAAATCGGCTCGCAAATCTATTTTGGCGGCATGGTGGACGAAACCAGCGCCGGCGTGAATCCCGCGCGCTACGTGCATGGCCTGGCCAAGGCCGCACAGCGCCATGGCGCCTGTCTTTTCGACCACACGCGCGTCACGCGCGTTTCTTCTCAGTCGAATGGCGCAAGCGGCAACTTCCGCGTGGAAACCACCCGCGGCTCGCTCACTGCAAAAGAAGTTCTTCTTGCCAGTGGCGCTTACACCACCGAAGCTACGCCGTCCCTGCGCAAAAAAGTGATCCCCATCGGCTCCTACATCATTGCCACGGAAGTTCTTCCCGATTCGCTTGCCGCCGAAGTCAGCCCGCGCAACCGCATGATTTACGACTCCAAGCATTTCCTCTATTACTACCGCCTGACGCCCGACAATCGCATGCTCTTCGGCGGCCGCGCCGCCTTCTTCCCGGAATCCGAAAGCACGGTGCGCGAAAGCGCCGAACTCCTGCGCCAGGGCATGATCGAGGTCTATCCCCAGTTGCGGGACACAAAAGTTGAATATGTCTGGGGTGGCACGCTCGACTTCGCTATGGATGTGATGCCGCACTCGGGAAAAATCGACGGCATGTATTTCGCCGTGGGATTCGCCGGCCACGGCGTAGCAGCCGCCACCTGGATGGGGGCAAAACTCGCCGGCGTCCTCTGCGGCGATCCCGACGACAACCCATTCTCCCGCATCCCATTTCCCGGCGCCCCCTTCGGCCTCCGCAGCGGCAACACCTGGGCCCTGCCCCTCGCCGGCGCCTACTACAAAATCCTCGACTGGCTCACCTGATTCGCCTGTGGCACAGGCACTCCTGCCTGTGCACCCGGGCCACCAGCAACCATTTCCATACGTACGAGAAAAACGATGCCCGCAATCCACCCTCGTCGCCTTCAACTTCCGTGAACCGTAAAGCGAGAAACGCTACCTATCCTTCCACCAACGTCTTTATCCGCGGAAACACGAAGTACGCCACGACGCCCAGCGCCACCGGCACTGGCCCCCACTTCAACGCAAACTTGTCGCTGCCGACCAGCGCCACAATGGTCATCAGCATCGGCGCAATCACCACGTAAGCCAGCCCCGCGTTGCCCCACGGAATCCGAAATGGCCGCGGCTTCTCCGGCTGCGTCTTCCGCAATTTCCACGCCGCCATCACGGTGAGCACGGTTACCAGGCTCCGCAGCCACACATACACGGTCAGCAACTGGGCCAGCGTGTGAAACGCCAACAGCGCGTAAATCCCCGACGAAATCAGAATCGCGATCCACGGCGTGCCGTATTTCGGATGCTTTGCCGCAAACACCGGCGGCAGGTAGCCATCCTCCGCCATCGAAGACGGCATGCGCGTGCTCGTCAGCACCGTCGCGTTCAGCAACGAAACATTCCCCAGCATCGCGGCGACCGTCAGCGCGAATCCCAGCAAACTTCCTCCGATAAGCATGCCCGCCGTCGGCAAATACGCCGTGTTCCATTGATCCCAGTTTCCGAGCGCCGCCAGCGATAACAGCGCCGGCAGAAAATACGTCGCAATCGAAAGAGGCACCACAATCGCCAGCGCAATCGGGAAATTCCGCTGCGGATTTTCAATTTCCTCCGCCACGCTCGAACACTGCTCGTAACCCGAATAAAGCCACAACCCCAGCGCCAGTCCCACGCCGAACACCTGAAACGGCGGCACGTGCGGTGGAACAAACGGATGAAACGGATTGAAATGCCATTTCGTGGCCGCCATTACGCAAAGCACCACCACCGGCACAAGCACCGAAATCTCCAGCACGGTGGACACGATCCCCACCATCTGAATCCCGCGAATATTTACATAAGCCAGCAGCGCAATCAGCGCCACCGAAACCAGATAATGCTTCCAGCCCACCAGCGAAGGAAAAAAGCCCCCCAGATAATCGCTGAACAGCACTGCGTAGCTGCCGCCCAGCAGCCACGAAGCGCTCCAGTTCCACCACCCCGCCAGGAATCCCCAAAAATTTCCGTAACCCGCGCGCACCCAGCGGTAAAATCCGCCCTCCACGGGAATCGCCGTCGTCAATTCCGCCGCCACCAGCGAAACCGGAATGCACCAAAAAAGCGGGATCACCAGCAAATACAGTAGCGTCACGCCCGGCCCGCTCGTCGTGACCATCTCTTCCATGCCGAACGGGCCGCCCGTCGTGTACGCAAACATCACGAACACGAAATAGAGCAGTCCCGCTTTTTGTGCTGTTGTTTTTGCTGTGTTCAAGGGGTTGCCGAGAGTTTACTCCACTTCGCGAACGATTGCTGGACTTGCCACGCGGAGTGCGCGACACTCGGCCCGCCCGATTCTCGGACCTGACGAATGATACTTCTCATCATGGGAGTGACCGGCTCTGGAAAAAGCACCATCGGCAAACTCGTTGCCGAGCGGCTGGCCTGGGTGTTTCTCGAGGCCGATGAGTTTCATTCACCCGAAAATATCACCAAAATGCACAACGGCATTCCATTGACGGACGCCGACCGCCTGCCGTGGCTCGATGCCATCCATGCCAGGCTCGTAGCCCTGCACGCGGAAGAGAAAAACGTTGTCCTCGCCTGCTCGGCGCTCAAGGAAAGCTACCGGCAGCGCCTCGCCAAAAATCTGCCCATGGAACTTGCCTACTTGAAAGGTTCGCCCGTTTTCATCGGCAGGCGCCTGAGCGAACGCCACGGCCACTTCGCGGGAACGCCCATTCTCGCGGGACAGTTTGCCGACCTTGAGGAGCCGCGCGAAGCCTTGACTCTTTCCGTGGAATTGCCCCCCGACGAACTAGTGCGCAGAATTCTCCACCATTTTTCCCTCACGCCAAAAACCTCCGTAGATGTCCCCACGCTCCTGACGAAACTTCGCTGGCGCCTGCTTCCGTTCCTCTTCCTCTTGTATGTCGTCGCCTATCTTGACCGCATCAACGTCGGCTTTGCCGCCCTGCAAATGAAGGCGCAACTCGGTTTCAGCGACTCGGTCTACGGCCTCGGCGCGGGAATTTTCTTCCTCGGCTATTTTCTGTTTCAGGTTCCGGCAAACCTGGCGCTGGAGCGTGTCGGCGCCCGCCGCTGGATCTCCGCCCTGATGATCTGCTGGGGCATCATCTCCGGCTCCATGTTCTCGGTTCACTCCGTCCCCTCTTTTTATTCGCTGCGGTTTCTTCTCGGCGCCGCCGAAGCAGGATTTTTCCCCGGCGTAATTTTCTATCTGCGCTCCTGGTTCCCCGCCAGCGCCCGAGCCGGAGTCGTCGCGCTGTTCATGACCGCCGGCCCCGTCTCCGGCATGATTGGCGGCCCGATTTCCGGCTTGCTCCTGGATTGGAATCACCGCGGAGGCCTCGCCGGATGGCAGTGGATGTTTCTTCTCGAAGCCATTCCTGCAATCCTGCTTGGTTTCGCGGCCTGGTTTTTTCTTGCGGACAAACCCGGCCGCGCGCCCTGGCTTTCTCCCGCAGAAAGATCCTGGCTGCTCCAGACGCTCGACGGCGAAGCAATCCCAGCACTGGCAACTTCAACAGAGCGTCCCGGTCTGTGGTTCGTGAAGGCCCGCCTCTGGGGATTTGCGCTCGTCTATTTCGGCCTGAACACGTGTACCTATGGGATCAGCCTTTGGCTGCCAACGGCATTGCACTCGCTCACCGGTCTTTCCAATTTTCTCCTTGGACTCTTATCTACAGTCCCCTATCTCGCGGCAGCGATCCTCATGGTCGTGATCGGCGCGCACTCGGACCGCACCGGAGAGCGCCGCTGGCACATAGCGTTTTCCGCGTTTGCCGGAGGCATCGCCCTCGTCGTCAGCGGCTTTTCGCCGGGCATCGCCATCAGCGTTTTTTGTTTTGCCATCGCTCTGTCGGCGTCTTCCTCGATGGCCGGGCCGTTCTGGGCCATGGCTTCCGGCTCGTTCGCGGCGGCCGCCGCGGCGCGCTCCATCGCTCTTGTCAATGCCATCGGCAATCTCGGCAGCGGTTTCGGCCCCTACTGGATCGGCCATCTTCGCGACACGACTGGATCGTTTCGCGCCGGTTTGTTGAGCGTTGCCGCCTTGCTCATCCTCGCCGGCCTCATCGTCCTGTTCCTTGATCGCGGTCCGCGGCACTCAAATTGAAACGGGCAATCTGCTCCTCAGCGTCATCCGCTCAAATTGGCTCCTTGCAGCTTCTCTTCAATCACGGAATAATCGTTCCCTTGCACTTCAGGAGCTTTTCTTGACAAGATCAACTCGCTTCGCCCTGTTCGTCGCGTGCCTCATACCCATCGGCGCTGTCGCGCTTCATTCGCGCGTCGCGGCGGATGAATCCCCGCTCTACGGCTACTCCGCCGAATCCTCCCGCGCCGAGCGCCAGTGGGAAGAGAAACTTCGCGCCATTCCGAGCCCCGACAACATGCGCGAGTACATGAGGCGCCTCTCCGCCCGCCCTCACAATGTCGGTTCGCCCTACGACAAGGACAACGCCGACTGGCTCGCCGCAAAATTCAAGGAGTTCGGCTTCGACGTACACATCGAATCCTACGACGTTCTTTTTCCCACGCCCAAGGAACGCCAGCTAGAATTGCTCGATTGCAAAAGCGTATCCACCACCGACTGCTCCGTGAAATTCACCGCGAAGCTCGAAGAGCCTACCCTCGCCATTGATCCCACCTCCGGCCAGAAATCCGAGCAGTTGCCCACCTACAACGCTTTCTCAAAAGACGGCGATGTCGTCGCCCCGCTCGTCTACGTCAACTACGGCATCCCTGAAGATTACGAGCGCCTCGAGCGTCTCGGTGTCTCCGTCAAAGGCGCCATCGCGATCGCGCGTTACGGCCACTCCTGGCGCGGTATCAAGCCGAAAGTTGCCGCCGAACATGGTGCCGTCGGGTGCATCATCTATTCCGATCCCGAGGGCGACGGCTACTCTCCCGGCGAAACGTTTCCCAAAGGCGGCTTCCGCCCTAGCGATGGCGTGCAGCGTGGCAGCGTTGCCGACGATCCCATCTATCCCGGCGACCCGCTCACTCCCGGCGTAGCCGCGAAAAAAGATGCCAAGCGCTTGAAGGTCGAAGATTCTCCCGTCATCACCAAAATTCCCGTGCTGCCCATTTCCTATGGAGATGCGCAGCCGTTGCTCGCAGCTCTCCCCGGCCCGGTCGCGCCCACCGAGTGGCGCGGAAATCTTCCGCTCACCTATCACCTCGGCCCCAGCACGCTTAAAGTTCACTTGAAAATGAAATCGAACTGGGATCTGAAGCCCATCTACGACGTCATCGCCAGAATCCCTGGCAGCACAAATCCCGACCAGTGGATCATCCGCGGCAATCACCACGATGCCTGGGTCAACGGTGCGGAAGATCCGATTTCCGGCCTGGTTGCCGAACTCGAAGAAGCGCGTGCCTTCGGTGAACTTTTGAAAACCGGCTGGAAGCCCAAGCGCACCATCATTTATTGCGCATGGGATGGCGAGGAACCCGGCCTGATCGGCTCCACCGAATGGGTGGAAGACCACGGCGACGAGTTGACGAAACACGCGGTCGTCTACATCAATTCCGACACCAACGGCCGCGGCTATTTCGACGCTGAAGGTTCGCACACGCTCGAAAAATTCATCAACGATGTTGCCCGCGACGTGCAGGATCCCGAAACCAAGCTTTCCGTCTGGAAGCGTGCACAACTTCAAACCATTTCTTCCGCCACCAGCGCCGACGACCGTGCGGAAGCCCGCAATCGCCCCGATCTCCGCATCGGCGCGCTCGGCTCCGGTTCCGACTACGGCGCGTTCGTCCAGCACGACGGCATCGCCTCGCTCAATCTCGGCTATGGCGGCGAGGACGGCGGCGGCATCTACCATTCCATCTACGACGATTTCTACTGGTTCACTCACTTCAGCGACACCGACTTCGTCTACGGCCGCGCTCTTGCGCAGACCTCCGGGACCGCCGTCATCCGTCTCGCCGACGCTGACATTCTGCCGTTCGAGTTCACGGATTTCGCGGACACGATGCAGACCTACGTGAAGGAACTCAAAACTCTCCTGCAGCGAGAACAAGACGAGATTCGCGAGCGCAACAAGCAAATTGAAGAAGGCGTCTTCCAGGCCACCAACGATCCCCGGCATCCCACCGTCGCTCCAAAACACGAAGAGGTCGCCCCGTTCATCAATTTCGCACCGCTCGACAACGTCATCGCCGAGCTGGCGAAAGCTGCCGACGCCTTCAAGAAAGCCTATGACGAAGCCGCCGCACGCGGCGACCTGACAAAAACCTCCACCTCAGCGCAAGCGCTGAACCATCTTTTGATGGATAGCGAGCGCCGCCTCACCAATCCCGACGGCCTCCCCGGGCGCTCCTGGTTCAAGCACGAAATTTACGCTCCCGGCCAGTACACCGGTTACGAAGCGAAAACCATTCCCGGCGTCCGCGAAGCCCTGGAACTCAAGCGCTGGAAGGAAGCCGAAGAGCAAGTCGGCGTAGCCGCGAAAACCCTGCAGCAGGAGGTCGCGCTCATCAACGATGCCGCTGTGAAATTGTCGACGCTCCACTGAGCTATTTGGAGTGCGGGAGCTCTGCTCCCGCTTTTACGGTGTCAGGGCTATCTGCCAAATGAAGTTCGGTTCATTTCTGGAAATCTCAAAAGCGGTGGCAGAGCCGCCGCACTCCAAAAAACTCCGTCTAAAATCCGCTATAATCTCCGCGCGATTCGCTCTCAAGGAGACCTCTCATCCCTTCCTACAACCTCGCCATCGTCGGCTTCGGGCACGTGGGGCGCGCCCTGCTGCGCCTGCTCATCTCCAAGGAAAGCGAGCTGCGTCGCAAATACGACGTCCGCTGGCGGCTCACCGGCATCGCCACCCGCCGCTTCGGCTGGATCGCCGAGCCCGAAGGCCTCAACCCAATCGCCGCGCTCAGCAACCATTTCCCTCAGCTGACCAATATGCCGCGCAACGTCCGCGAGTGGCTCGAACGCTCCAAAGCCGATGTGCTCTTCGAAGCCAGCTCGCTCAATACGCTATCCGGGCAGCCCGCCATCGATCATCTAGTCGGCGCGCTCGAAGCCGGCGCCCACGCCATCAGCGCCAACAAAGGGCCGCTCGTCCACGATTACCAGCGCATCGCCGCGCTTGCCAAAGCCAAGGGCAAGCAATTCTTGTTCGAGTCCACGGTCATGGATGGCGCGCCGATTTTCTCCCTCTTTCCTCTCGGCCTCCCCGCCACGGACTTGCGCGGTTTCGCCGGCGTTTTGAACTCCACCACTAACGTCGTGCTCACCGAAATGGAAAAAGGCCGCTCTCTCGACGAAGCCGTCAAGCGCGCGCAAGCCATCGGCATCGCCGAAACCGATCCGTCACACGATCTGGATGGTTGGGATGCAACGGTGAAGGTCGCTGCCATCGTCAATGTTCTGATGGGTGTGCCGTTGCGTATCGAACAGGTGCAGCGCACCGGCATCCGCGAACTCAGCGAGGAAAAAATCCGCTCCGTGCGCGCGGCCGGAATGCGCTACAAGCTGATCTGCCGCGCCGAGCGCCGCGGCGACGGCGTCGAATGCCGCGTCGGCCCCGAACTCTTGCTCATGTCCGATCCCATGGCCGGCCTAGAAGGCACCAGCTCCGCCATCCGCTTCGATCTCGACGTGATGAGCATTTCTCTCGTCGAACACAACCCCGGCATCGAAGCCACCGGCTATGGTCTCCTTGCCGATTTCCTCCGCGCCGCCCAATCCTGAACCCAAACGGCGATAAGTTGTAGGGCCCGCCTTTTGAAGCGCATTTCTTGCGCCCCGGACGGTTCTGCGAGGCGGGCCGCCCCTATTTTTGAGTGCGGGAGCAACGCTCCCGCTTTTACGGTGCATAACGCAATCTCCCAAACTAATTTTGGTGGCGAGCTCTAATCCTCAAAAGCGGCGGCTCCGCCGCCGCACTCAAAAAAACTGCAATACCCAACCTTTTACCCCGCCCGCGTTCCATCCGGCACCGGCTTTTCCGGCATCGCCAGCACCGGCGTCACGCCGTCCGCATAGCCAATATCAAAAAGCATCCCCTCCGAAATTTCTCCGGCCATCTTTCGCGGTTCCAGATTCATCACAAACAGCGCCTGCTGGCCCTCAATCTCTCTCGGATTCTCCCGTTCCTTCTTCATCCCCGCCAGAATCGAGCGCGTATGATCACCGAAGCTGACCGTCAGCTTCATCAGCTTCTCCGAGCGCGCCACCTCTTCCACCTTCTGAATTGTGCCAACCCGAATGTCCAGCGCTTCGAGCGCCGCAAACGCCACAATGGGTTTTATGGGTGCCGGTTTGAATGTTGAAGGAAGTTCGCTCATGCCTCACCTGCGAAAATGCGCCGCGTACGCCGGCGTGGGAGTCGAAGCGTCGCAGCGCTCATCGCGAATTGCCGCATCCGCCACCAGCCGCAGCGGAATAATGCCCGCCCAAACTGAAAGTGTGTAATCCGCCGCATCATCTTCCACATCGCCCGTACGCACTTTCGCGGAAACTTCCGTCAGCGGTAATCTCAGGATGCTCGTTGCTTTCAGCTCCTGCTCGTTGGGTTGCCGCGCATCCTCCCAGCGGCCGGGAATCAGCTTCTCTGTGAACGCCCGAAGTGCCGCCAGCTTTTCCACGGGCTCGCTGATCAGCGCGGCCGTGCCCAGCGCCACCACCGACCGGTAATTCATCGAGTGATTGAACACCGAGCGCGCCAGCACGAGGCCATCCAACAGCGTCACTGTGATACAAACCGGCAAGCCGCCGGCGGCTCCGCGGAGCATACGGCTAGCCGCCGAACCATGAAAATAAATCGCGTCGCCCACGCGCGCGAACATGGTGGGAATCACAAACGGCTGGCCCTCCGCCGCAAAGCCGACGTGGCAAACGAATCCTTCGTCCAGAATTTTGTAAATGGCCTCGCGGTCATACACGGCGCGGTTGGCCTCGCGCACTACCCGCGTGCGGTCGCTCACGGCAAACGAATCAGGCATGGAAGACCTCGGAATGAAACACGGCGCGGAGTTGATAGCCGGCGCCATTGCGGCATGAGTGGATTACAACTGATTCGATGGTATCACGCGCCTCTGGAAGCCTTGCACCGTTACGTGCTACTGGAGTTTCGCAGTACAACTGCCCGCACCAGTGTGAGAAACTAATCTCCGAGACATCCCAATTTACTTTCGTTCGAGAAACGAGTTATGACCACACCTGGTTTGAACGTTCGCGCCACACCTGCTTTGGATATTGCCTGGGTCCGCTCCCAGTTTCCCTCGTTGAAAACGCAGGTCAACGGCCAGACCGCCGCTTTCCTCGACGGCCCCGCCGGCACGCAGGTGCCCACGCAAGTCATCCACGCGATTCAAAGTTACCTGCTGACGGCAAACGCCAACACCGGAGGCGCGTTTCTCACCAGCCGCCGCACCGAGGAAATCATCGCCCACGCACGCGCAGCCATGGCCGACCTCTTCCACTGCGAAAAAGACGAAGTGGTCTTTGGCCAGAACATGACCACCATCACCTACGCGATCTCTCGCGCCATCGCCCGCGACTTGAATCCCGGCGACGAAATCCTGCTCACCACGCTCGATCACGACGCCAATTATTCCCCCTGGAAAGCCCTCGAAGAAAAGGGCGTGGTCATCCGTCAGGTAGACATCCGCGAACCCGATTGCACGCTCGACCTTGACGATCTGAAAAGCAAGCTCAACGAGAAGACCCGCCTCGTAGCCGTGGGCTACGCCTCCAATTCCGTCGGCACTATCAATCCCGTCGCCGAAATCACCCGCCTCGCCCACGCCGCGGGCGCCATGATTTACATCGACGCCGTCCACTACGCTCCCCATGGCCTCATCGATGTAAAAGCCCTCGACTGTGATTTCCTCGTCTGTTCGCCCTACAAATTCTTCGGCCCCCACATGGGCGCGCTCTACGGCAAGCGCCAGCACCTGCAATCCTTCCGGCCCTACAAGGTGCGGCCATGCAGCGATCAGCTCCCCGATCGCTGGGAAAGCGGCACCCAGATTCACGAACTGATCGCCGGCATCGGCGCGGCCGTCGAATATCTCGCCGAACTTGGTCGCCGCTGCGACGCCAGCGCCAAAACGCGTCGTGAAGCCCTCGCCGCGGCCTATCAGGCAACCGTCGCCCATGAAACCGGAATCCTCTGGCGCCTCATCGAAGGCTTGAAGACCATCCCCGGCGCCCGCGTTTACGGCATCACCGACCCTCAGCGTTCTGCCGAACGCTGCTCCACGCTTTCCCTGCGCATCGGCAATCACCACCCCACCGCCATCGCCACATTCCTCGGCGAGCGCGGCATCTTCACCTGGGACGGCAGCTACTACGCCCTCAATCTCAGCGAGCGCCTCGGCGTCGAATCCCAAGGCGGCATGCTCCGCATCGGCCTCGTCCACTACAACACCGTGGAGGAAGTGGATCGATTGTTAACCGCATTACGGGAATTTTCAGCCAAGTAGCTTACAATTTGTTAGATCGCCGCTACCCGAATTATTCAAATCGAATATTGACGCTGGGCCTCGACTTATCGATGATTGCTAAATTGGTTGTTGATCCGCCATGAAAAAAGGTAATAGACCCGTCCCAATCCGCAATGCACCTCTTCAGTATGCGCCGGACAGCGAAATGGGTGTCGTCTTTCTGTTTGCCACAGTTGCCAAAAAACTTCAGTTCCGGGTAGAGAAAATTCGATCCAATTTCCCAGACTGCATAGCGTATCGGCACGTGGGCGATTCTGAGAGAAAGATCAGAATCGAATTTGAATTTCGATCAAGTAGCTTCAGGACGCATGGCCACGATCCACACGAGTGCGACTGCATTGTCTGTTGGCACCATGATTGGCATACGAAACCGAAACACATTGAAGTGATCGAACTAAAGTCTTTCTTTGGTGTGCCACTCAAAATTTGGATTCAAGCGGCGATAAGGAATCAGTGGGAATATCTTGAACAGAACAGCAATATGCAGTGGGCGCTCTCCAAAAGGGTGACTGAGGGGGATCTGCTTTTGATGTATCGAGGTTATCCCGAATGTAGCATTACGGACTTATGCCTTGTGACAAATGCTCGTTTGCGCCCTGGGCGGCCAGGCTGGAAAGCCGGAGGCAAAGTAAACTTTGGGGACATTCGCCGGATCTGTAGATTTGACTCGCCAGTGTTCCTCGATGACATGCGTAGCCACCGGGTCCTGCGAACGGCCTCCTTTATTCGGTCGAACATGCAAGGAAGAGGGGGCCTACTAGTATCCGAATACTGGCCCTATTTATACAGAATGTTATGCGACCGCAATCCAAAGAATCGAGAACAGCTGAGAAGATTCGCCCCTGAAAAGCTCTCTCTATGACGCTGATAAGATTTTTGAGGAAGGGGACAAGTAGACTTCGGAGTTCACTGCTCTAATTTATGGCAAAACGACCGAAACCTCTTGTGCTCACCGTCCTCGATGGCTGGGGCTTCCGCGCCGAAACCAAAGGCAACGCCATCGCCCTCGCGCGCAAACCCACTTACGATGAATTGCTGCGAAAATTTCCCAACACGCTCATCCAGACCTCCGGCCCCGCCGTCGGCCTCCCCGAGGGCCAGATGGGCAACAGCGAAGTCGGCCACCTCAACATCGGTGCCGGCCGCGTCGTACATATGGACATCACCCGCATCGATCTCCTCATCGCCAACAAACAGCTCGACCAGGTTCCCCTCTTCCAGCAAGCCATGGAGCGCGGCCGCCAGCGCCAGTTGCATTTCATCGGCCTGCTCAGCGATGGAGGCGTTCATTCGCACATAAACCACCTCTTCGCGCTCCTCGAAATGGCCAAGCACTGGAAAGTCGAAAAAGTCTTCGTCCACTGCTTCATGGACGGCCGCGACACCCCACCTAACAGCGGCCGCGACTACGTCCGCCAGCTCCAGCAGAAAATGCGCGAACTGTGCGTAGGCGAGATCGCCACCCTCGTCGGCCGCTATTACGCGATGGACCGCGACAACCGCTGGGAGCGCATCGAACTCGCCTACCAAGCCCTCGTCCATGGCGAAGCGGAAACCAAATCCAACGACCCCATCGCCGCGCTGCAGCAGAGCTACGAACAGGGCGTCACCGACGAATTCGTCAAGCCCATCGTAATCACCCGCGGCACCGGCCCTGCCGCGCCGCCCGTCGGCCTGATTCGCGACGACGACGCGGTCATCTTCTACAATTTTCGCGCCGACCGCGCTCGCCAGATCACCTACGCTCTCGAAGCCCCCGACTTCGACAAATTCGCCGACCCCAAACGCCCCAAAAATCTTTTCTTCGTCGGCATGACCAAGTACGACAAAAACTGGCCCTGGCTCAAGTGCGTCATCACCCCCGAAAAGCTCGAGCAGATCCTCGCGCAAGTCTTCCAGGAGCTGCAGTACAAAAATCTCCGCTGCGCCGAAACCGAAAAATACGCGCACGTCACCTATTTCTTCAACGGCGGAGTCGAAAAACCGTTCGGTGGCGAAGAACGCATCCTCGTGCCCTCGCCGAAAGTGGCCACCTACGATCTAAAACCAGAAATGTCCGCCGAGGGAATCACGGACACGGTCGTAAAAGCCATCGAAAAGGGCGAATTCGACGCCATCATCATGAACTACGCCAACGCCGACATGGTCGGCCACTCCGGCAAGCTCGAAGCCGCCATCAAAGCCGTCGAAGCCGTGGACGCCGGCCTTGGCCGCCTTTATCAGGCGCTCAAACCCCGCGGTGGCGCGTGGATCATCACCGCCGACCACGGCAACGCCGAAACCATGATTGATCCCACGACCGGCGGCCCGCACACCTACCACACCACCAATCCCGTCCCCTTCATCTGCGTCACCGAAAACGACGCGCTCCAACTCTCCCCCGGCGGCGCCCTCCGCGACATCGCCCCCACCATGCTCGGCATCCTCGGCGAACCCGCGCCCGCCGACATGACCGGCCGCGACCTCCGCCTCAAGCCAAAAATTTAAATGAACCGCACCACGCCAGAAAACACCAAGCTCACCATCTGCGTCTGGCACCCGTTCACCGAATGGCGCCCGCACGCTTCGCTCGCCGACGCGATTCGAAAGCGCTGGCCCGCGATGCGCGTCGTGCACCTTTCAGACTACGACCGACTTCCGCAGGAACTCCCCGACACGGACATCTTCGTCGGCTACTCGCTACGCGCGAAGCAACTCGCGGACACTAAAAAATTAAAATGGATTCATTCGACCGCCGCCGGCGTGGCGCAGCTCATGTACCCGGAACTGCGCGATTCCGGCATCCTTGTCACCAATCCCAGCGGCATCTTTTCCGTGCCGATGGCCGAACACACCATGGGCCTGCTCATAGCGCTAGCGCGCAATTTTCCAGATTCCATTCGCTATCAGGATCAGGCGCGGTGGGCGCAGCAGGAACTCTGGGATCAGCCACAGCATCTCACCGAATTAAATGGCCAGGTATTGTTGATCGTCGGTTACGGCTCCATCGGCCACGAGTTGGCCCGCCGCGCAAAAGCCTTCGACTTGCGCGTCTGGGGCGTCTCACGCTCCGGCAAAGGCGATTCGGCCCTCGCCGAAAAAATCGTCCCGATCAGCCAACTTCACGAAGTCTTGCCGCATGCCGACTTTGTGGTCGTCAGCGCGCCCGAAACCCGCGAGACGGTGCATCTCATCGGCGCGCCCGAGCTTGCCCGCATGAAGCCCACCGCCCGCCTCATCAATGTGGCGCGTGGCTCCCTGCTCGATCAATCCGCGCTCCTCGCCGCCCTCCAACAGAAAAAAATCGCCGGGGCCGCCCTCGACGTCACCGACCCCGAACCTCTTCCCGCCGCCGACCCGCTCTGGAAAACGCCGAACCTGCTCATCACTCCGCACACCAGCGCCATCAGTGACCGACTCTGGCCGCGACAAACCGCTCTGCTCATGGATTTATTGCAACGCTGGTTCGACGGCCGCGAACTTTTCAACCAAGTCGATCTCCACCGCGGCTACTGAAGAAACTCACCCAAATTATCTACGGAGACGCCCTTTTTTGAGTGCGGGAGCGTAGCTCTCGCTTTTACACCGTAAGAACAATCTCCCAGATTAAATTTAGTCTCAATTTGTAATTCTCAAAAGCGGCGGCTTCGCCGCCGCACTCAAAAAAGTCCACACCCAGCGGCGCTTAATCTCCCACGCCGCCCTTCACCGACTGATATCCTTCCCTCGTATAAACCACAATCTTCTGCTTCTTTCCTTTTTGATCCGTAACCACAAGTGGCCCGCCATCCGGCGCCACCAGCTCCACTTTAATCTTCCGGAACTTGCCGTCCTGATTCTGATTCGAAGGAGTATACGAAATGCTGTACTGGTGTCTCAAAAACGACGCCACTTCCCGCATGATCCCGGGAAGTTCCCCGTCAAATTGCGGGAACCACGCAAAGCCCCCCGTCATCTGCGCAAACGTCTTCAGTTGATTCTCAGCTTGCAGGAACGTCAAGTCTCTCCTCCCGCTTAGCCTCCCCTGCATTTCCATCCAATTGCTGATCGGCTTGTCCACACCAACGGCAAAAATCGTCGTATCCGTTCCACGAAGCAGCTTCATCGTTTGATCAAGTGTGTGTTTCGAGAACGTATCGATTCCCGACGCAATTACCAGGATTGATTTTTTCCCCTTTACGTCCTTCAGCCGATCCGTAGTGTCCAGGATCGCGTCGAACAAATTGGATTCGCTGAAGCCGGGCACAAACAGGTGATAGATTGCGCTGCGCACCTCTTCCTTGTTCTGCGTGAAATCCACTTCCGTTCTAGGCCGCATGTCAAAGGTGACCAACGCTACCCAATCCTTCTGATTCAGGTTCGGGAACAGCGCGTCCGCCCAGTACTGCGCGTAAGCCGAAAACCACCCGCCGCGTACGTTGCTGAATTCCATCAGCACCACCATCGTGATCGGCGCATCCGTCGGCCCAAAGCTCGTGATCGTCTGCGGTTGCCCATCCTCCAGCACCCGAAAATTTTCTTTCTTCAGCCCGGGGATGACGTCGCCATTTTGCGTCGCCGCCACCACATCCAGCGTCACCACCGGCACTTCCACGGAAATCGATACTCCACCCTCCTGCGGTTTCGGTTGTTGCGGCGCCGCTGGTTTTTGCGCAGGCGCCGGATTTTCTTGCGCCGGCGAGGTCGGCTGCGGTCCTGCGGGAGCTTGCGCCCAAATCGTTGCGCACCCCGCGGCAAACACTCCGGCCGCCACACCCACCCGCACTGTCGCCAGCAAATAAAAGGCTTTCATCCGTTTTCCCCTAGGTCCCCCGGCCTTTGCTTAGATGCCGATTTTCCGCCCCGCGTCAACTGCAGATTGGACGTATCCCGTGTGAAATACGTAACGTCGGCATCCCCCAATTCCGGCCCCGGAGACACTGCATGTTAGTATGGAATTTAGTTGTGGCAAAACGCATTCATACGCTGGGGGGTGTTTACGTGCTGCGCAGGCACATTTCTCTTTCGATTCTAAGCCTATTGTTCTTGTCCGGATTCCTGAGCTGCAATTTGAACGCGCAAGTCTCGCAGAAGCCTGCCGCCCTGGGCATTCCGGTAGCTCCTCCGCTGGTCGGCGACACGAGTGCCCTCGCTCTGGAGGCGCAGAACTGGCTCATTGATCTCCTTAAAATCAACACCACGAATCCCCCGGGCAACGAGCAGGTCGCCGCAAAATACATCGCCGGCATTCTCGCCAAGGAAGGCATTCCCGCCGACATTCTCGACCTCGCGCCCGGCCGTAGCGCCGTCGTCGCCCGCCTGCGCAGCAGCGCCATCGCCGACCCTTCGAAAGCGCTTCTTCTCGTCGCCCACATGGATGTCGTCGGCGTGGATCGCAGCAAGTGGTCCGTGGATCCCTTCGGCGGCGTCATCAAAGACGGCTACATCTGGGGACGCGGCTCCCTCGACGACAAGAGCATGCTGGCCGCGAATCTCGCCGCCTTCATCGCCCTGAAGCGCGGCAACGTTCATATCAATCGCGATGTCATCTTCTTGGGTACGGCCGACGAAGAGCAATTTGGTGACGCCAGCATCAAGATGATCATCGCCAAGTATTGGGACAAAATCGCCTCCGGCTTTGCCATCAACGAGGGCGGCAAGGTCGTCCTTGGTAAAGATGGCAAGGTGCAATACGTCGCCCTCCAGGCCGCCGAAAAGGTTTCGGTCAACGTCAGTCTCACCGTCACCGGCAAGGGCGGGCACGCCTCCATGCCCACAAAGGACAATCCCGTCGTCCATCTCGCCGCCGCCGTCGACAAAATCGGCAACTACAACACGCCTGTGCACCTCAATTCCATCGTCCGCCGGTATTTCGAGGCCCTCGCCCCGCTTGAAGACGAGGAAACCAGCAAGTGGATGCGCGTGATTGACACTCCCGATCGCGGCGAACACGCCCTGCGCTTTCTCTCCGATGCCAGTCCCATGTGGAATTCCATGATGCGCGATACCATCGCGCCCACGATCCTGCAGGCCGGCTTCCGCGGCAACGTGATTCCCTCGGAGGCGCACGCTGTTTTGAATATCCGCCTGGTTCCCGGCGACACGATTGACGTCCTCGTTAACGAATTGAAAAAACTCGTCAACGATCCACAAGTCCATTTCGAAATCACACCCGAGGGCGGCCTCGCCGCGCCCAACTCTTCTCTCGAAAGCGATTTCTTCACCCTGATCACCAGAGTCAGCGCCCAGGAATTCGGCGGCGCGCCGGTGATCCCGTTCATGTCCACGGGTGCAACGGACTCCGCGCAGCTTCGTTTGCATAGCGTGCAGGCTTATGGCCTTCGCCCCTTTCCGGTCAACGAAGCCGACGACGCCCGCGTCCACGGCGACGAGGAGCGCCTGCCCCTCGCCGCGTTCCCCAAGGGCGTGGACCTGATAGTCCGCATCGTCGCGGAGTTTTCCGTCAGCAGGTAATCACCCGTTTGTTCTACAATTGAAGTTCACACTGCGATGAGTTCGCGCCACTCCAAAATTGTCTGCACACTCGGCCCGGCCACCAATTCGCCGCGCATGATCCGCCGTCTCCTCGAAGCAGGCATGGACGTGGCCCGCCTCAATTTTTCCCACGGCACGCATGAAACCCACGCGCAGTCGATCGCCATGGTGCATGCCGCCGCCGCCGAACTCGGCAAAACCGTCGGCATCCTAGCCGACCTGCAGGGCCCGAAAATCCGCACCGGCGCGCTCGCCGGCGGCGGCACCGTCAACCTGCGCTCCGGCCAGCAGTTCATCATCACGACCCAAAAAATCCTCGGCGATTCCACGCGTGTCAACACCACCTTCCGCCCGCTTCCCCGCGAAGTGAAGTCGGGCGACCGCATCCTCCTCTCCGACGGCCTCATCGAACTCCGCGTGGAAAAAGTCCGCGGTCAGGAAGTCCTCTGCCACGTCATCAATGGCGGCCCGCTCGGCGAGCACAAGGGCATCAATCTCCCCGGCGTGAAACTCCGCGTCCCTGCCTTGACGCCTAAAGATCGGGAAGACCTGCGTTTCGCACTAGATCACAATGTTGACTTCATTGCTGCCAGCTTCGTCCGCCGCCCCGAAGACGTGCTGCTCGCAAAAGCTCTTATCCGCCGCGCCAAAAAAGACACCCCGGTCATCTCCAAGCTCGAAAAGCCCGAAGCCATCGAAAATCTCGAAGGCATCCTGCGCGTCTCGGACGGCGTGATGGTCGCGCGCGGCGACCTCGGCGTGGAAATGAATCCCGAAACCGTCCCCGTCGTTCAAAAAAACATCATCGCCCGCGCCCGCGAATTCCGCCGCCCCGTCATCACCGCCACGCAGATGCTCGAGTCCATGACCCAGAATCCCCGCCCCACGCGCGCCGAAGCGTCCGACGTGGCCAACGCCATCTTTGACGGCTCCGACGCCGTCATGCTCTCCGCCGAAACCGCGTCCGGAAAATATCCCATCGAAGCCGTCTCGATGATGGCCCGCATCATCCACGAAGCCGAGGCCAGCATTCAGGAATATCCCCGGCCCACCACTGCGCAGGAGCAGCTCAAGGTCGCCGAAACCGTCGCCGAGCTCGTTTGCCACGCCTCTCGCGAACTGCACATGAAGCTCATCGCCGTCTTCACCCACAGCGGATTCACGGCGCGCCTCGTCTCGCGCTATCGCCCGCTCGTTCCCATCGTCGCCTTTTCTCCTGAAGCGGCCACCCGCCGTCGCATGTCGCTTTTCTGGGGCGTCACTTCCCGGCACATCTCCGACATCAAGAAAATCGATGGCCTCGCCGAAGTCGCCGAAAAGCGCCTCCTCGAAGAGCGCCTGGTCAAGAAAGGCGACGTCATCGGCATCGTCGCGGGCACACCCATGGGCATCCGCGGCACCACCAACTTCATGAAATTTCACGTTATCGGGGGGCTATAACAATCGTGCGGGGAGATTCTCTCTCACTGAACCACAAACAAATGTGTGACCTGTCATCCTGAGCCTATCCGATAAGGATAGGCGAAGGACCTCAACGTAAAGTCCTTCCAAAAAGGTAACCCAGCACGCAAACTCTCTCAATTCACCCAGCTATCCGGCCGCGACGGCGGTTCTTCCTTCGTCTTCTTCATATACACCTGAAATTTCTTCCGGTTGCGCTGGTATTTCCAGTCCGCCATCTCATTCCGCACGCGGTACAAAAACGACCCCCGCCGCAAATACAGCCACCCGATCAGCATCCCGCCCAGGTGGCAAAAATGGCTCACGCCGTCGCCGCCTGCCCCTAATGTGCCAAAGAATTCGATTGCGCCCATCACCGCCACGAACGGCCGCATCGGAATCGTCAGCGGCAGGGGAAACAGCCATATCCGCCGGTCCGGAAACAGAATCGCATTCGCGATCAGAATTCCAAAGATCGCTCCCGAAGCCCCAATCGTCGGTATGTCATACGGCCGGTTGCCCCACAACATCGGCGTCACTTTCACAAGGATCGTGATGATCCCGGCGCCCACTCCGCAGATGAAGAAATAATTGAGGAACCGCTTCTTTCCCCACACCAGTTCCAATTCCCGCCCGAACATCCACAGCATCAGCATATTGATCAGCAGATGCCCCAGCCCGCCGTGGAGAAAAATATAGGTGACCGGCTGCCATATACGCAGCCCCGGAATTGGCCCTAGGGGAACCAGTCCAAACCAGTGATTCAACCACGAAGTCACATAGGGCGGAAAAAAAATCGACACCAGCGTCTGCACCAAAAACACACCGGCGCAAATCAATACCAGGAGTTTTACCGCAGGCGTAATAAATCCGCGCCAATCAAATCCCACCCGCGGCGCGAACGTCGAGCTCATAAAATCAGTGTACGGCGGGGCATCCTTCTCAGTCAAAAGGGACTTTACCGCAACCGCCGGGCTTCAGCCCGGTCAGTCCTCCTGGCTTTTTCCTTCTTATTCTTACTGGGTGCCCCACGTGCCGGTTTTGCACGTGGGTTCTTTCTTCTCTGTGCCCTCTGCGCTCTTCCTCTGCGCCCTCTGTGTTGAGTCTTTAGCCTTTCTTCTCTCCCAATTCTTCCCCTCAATTCAATTTCTTCCTCGCAAAATAAAACAATGTCCCTGCCAGAACCACGAACATAAATGCCCCAAACAAATTATTCGTCGCCAGCCCGCCCAGAATCTTCGGCCCAATCGCAAACAGATCCGGCCGCCACGGCAATCGCAGCACCGACGAAACCCACTGCGGCACGCGATTCGAAATTTCCGGGTCCTGCAGCAAATTAATAATGATCCCCAGCAGCCCGAAAATTCCCCCCGCAGCAATCAACCCGCTCGAATACAGCGCCCCCGGACTCGCCTCGCTTTCCGTGTCGCTCTTTTCCTTCATGCTCGCTTCCACCGCCCAGCGCACCAGCCCGCCCGCAAACATCGCCGCCGTCGTCGCGATCGAAATATACATCCCCGTCGCAAACGCCAGCGACCTCACGCCCAGGATCTCCACCGCAATCACCAGCGCCACGCCCATCAGCACCAACCGCCACGGCAGCCGCTGGTTCAAGATTCCGCTGATCACCGTCGCCATCAGCCGCGCTTGCGGCGCCGGAGCCTTGTCGCTGCCGATCCCCTGTGCCCACTGGTATTCGATCCGGCTGGTGCCGCTGTCGTACAAATATTCGCCGTCCGGAATCTCATGCGAACCCAGCACGTTGATCAGCACATAATTCTTCCCCTGATACACAAACTGATCGCGCTCCACCTTCACGCCCGACGGCAGCGTCTGCAGCGTCACCGGAATCTGCGTCGGGATGTACCGCTCCAGCCCCTTATTCATCAGGTTCAGCGTCGCGCCAATCGCGACCGTCGAAATCGTCACGCCCACCAGCAAGCCCATCTGCTGCCAGAACGGAGTCGCTCCCACGAGGAATCCCGTCTTCAAATCCTGCGAAGTCGCCCCCGCGATCGCCGCCGCGATGCACACCACGCCGCCGATCATCAGCGCCAGCACCGCGTAGTTCGGCGCCGTCCATCCCGCCAGAAAGAAAATCGCGCAGGTCGCCATCAGTGTCGCGATGCTCATGCCGCTGATCGGGTTCGACGAATTTCCCAGCAAACCGCTGATGCGCCCCGCCACGGTCACAAACAAAAATCCGAACACCACCACGAACACGCCCGCGAACAAATTCTGGTACCAGCGTGTCGCGGCTCCCTGCATCGGGTGAAACGTCAGCAGCACCCACATCATCACCACGATCAGCACCGATCCCGTGACTACCCACTTCATCGGCACATCGCGCTCTGTCCGTGTGTCCGCCGCTGCGCCGCCGTTGACGCCTTCCGCTCGCACGTCCTTCAACCCCGCCGTCAGCGCGGAGATAATCGTCGGCAAGTCCGCAGCAGCGTGATCAACCCCGCCGCGGCCACCGCGCCCGCGCCCATCGGCCGGATGTAGCTCCTCCACAAATCGTCCGGCGTCATCAGTGGTATGGGAATTGTCGAAGGATAGATCGGAGTGTTCCCGGCAAGCTGCCCGTAAAACTTGATCGCAGGCATGATCACCAGCCACGACACGATGCCCCCCGCAAACAAAATGCCCGCAACCCGCGGCCCGATGATGTACCCGACTCCCAGATATTCAGAAGTCACCGCCGCGCGAAACGACGCCCCCGGGAACCATTCCGGCCGCGCTTCCGGTTGGCCTGTCCACACCTGCACCGTGTTCATCAAAAACGTGTACACACCGCCGAGTCCCAGCCCCCAAAACACTCGGCCCGCAAACGACCCGCCCCGTTCCCCCGCCACCAGCACATCCGCGCAAGCCGTTCCCTCTGGAAACGCCAGGTTGCCGTGCTCCTTCACAATCAGTTGCCGCCGCAGCGGCACCATGAACAGCACGCCCAGCCACCCGCCCAGCAGCGCCATCGGGAAAATCCGCCAGAACGTGAACTCCGACCCGAATCCCAGGAAAATCAGTGCCGGCAAAGTGAACATCACCCCGGCAGCCAGCGATTCCCCCGCCGACCCCGTCGTCTGCACGATGTTATTTTCCAGAATCGTCGAGCGCCCGAACGCCCGCAAAATGCTGATCGACAGCACCGAAATCGGAATCGACGCCGACACCGTCAGCCCCGCGCGCAATCCCACGTACACAGTCACCGCGCCGAACAGCAGCCCGAACACGCCACCGAGCAGCACCGCCCGCAACGAAAACTCCGCCAGACTCTGCGCTGCCGGCACATAAGGCTGAAACTCTCCCACAGGTGCCGTGGAACTCCATGGACGGTCGCTCACCGTTTCCTCCCTGAATCCTTCTCATTTCAGTGCAAACGTTTTGTCGCAAACGATTCGCGTCGAACACCCCGATTCGAACGCTCGTTTGTTTCCGTGTGCCCGGATTATGCCCCACCCCGGCCCAGCCGCAAAGCGCTTCCTCTCCCCTTGGGAACGCCATGCCCCGAATCGCGTTTCCCTCCGCCCCTCCACCACAACGAACTCCACCCCCACGTTCTCTTGACATCCTCCGCACTAGTCAGTATTGTCACCGGCATTCGGCAGCAGTCTCGGTCGGTGTGAACTTGGTGGGTCCCCCAGTTCCAGGTCTGGAATGGTCTAGCCCTGGACCGGGTTGTCCCCTTCGTTCCTGCCAGAACTCATTTTTCATCAGGAGCCTTGTGTGAATCCGCGCCGCCTCGCCTTTCTTCTGATTCTCGTTTCCGCATCGCTGCTTTGCCGTCCTTTCCTCCCCACCACGTCGGGCGACGAGTGGCAGCCCATCGATCCCGCCGACCTCAAAATGACCGGCGAACCCAAAGCCCCCGGTGCGCCCGCCATCTATCTCTACCGCCAGGTTGACCGCAAAGACGCCAGCAAGGCCGGCACCGAATATAATTACCTCCGCATCAAAATCCTCACCGAGGAAGGCCGCCAGTACGCCAATATCGTAATTCCTTACTACAAGCAGGACGCCAGCGTAAACATCAGCAACATTCGCGCCCGCACCATCCGTCCGGACGGCACGGTGATCAATTTCGATGGCAAGATCTACGACAAAACCATCGAAAAAACCAAGGGCACCAAGATTCGCGCCAAAACCTTCAGCATCCCCGACATCCAGGTGGGCAGCATCGTCGAATACCATTTCAACTACGATTTCGAGGATTACTACATCTTTAATTCATACTGGACCGTGAGCGATCAGCTCTTCACCCGTCTCGCCAAATTCACCCTGAAGCCCTACGCCGAGTGGGCCGTCCGCTGGAGCTGGCCCGCCGGCTTACCCGCGGGCACGGTGCCTCCCAAACAGGATCCCGACAACATCGTGCGTATGACGGCCCACGATATACCCGCCTTCGAAGTCGAGGATTACATGCCCCCGGAAAACGAACTGAAATTCCGGGTTCTCTTTCTCTACAGCCAGGAAGGTTTCGAACAAGACCCCGCCAAATACTGGCGCAAGTATGGAAAAAAGAAAAATGACCAACTGGAAAGTTTTGTCAGTAAACGCAAGGATCTGGAAGGCTTCGTCTCGGGCGTCGTCTCGCCCAACGATTCGCAGGACGTAAAATTGCGCAAAATCTACGCCCGCGTCCAGCAGTTCCGCAATCTCAGTTACGAACCGCGCAAATCGGCGGAAGAAGAAAAACGCGACAAACAGAAGAAAATTGAAAACGCCGCCGACCTCCTCAAAAATGGTTACGGCAGCGGATCGGACCTCACCTGGCTATTCGTCGGCTTGGCTCGCGCTGCGGGGTTCGACGCTTCCGGAGCGCTCGTCGCGACCCGCGACGACTATTTCTTCCAGCAAAACCGCATGAACAGCGAAGAGCTCAACACCAACGTCGCTATCGTGAAAGTTGACGGCAAGGATCTTTTCCTCGACCCCGGCTCTGCCTTTGTCCCCTACGGTTTGCTGCCTTGGATGGAGACCGGCGTTCAGGGCCTGAAACTCAGCAGGGACGGTGGCGCTTGGATCGAAACCCCATTGCCGCTTAGCGCCGACTCTCAAATCATCCGCAAGGCCGATTTCAAGATCACCAGCGAGGGCTCTCTCGAAGGGAAGGTTACCGTCACCTACACCGGCCTCGATGCCTCCACCCGCAGGCAGGAGTGGCGAAATCAGGACGCCGAGGCCCGCAAGAAATATCTCGAGGATGTCCTCAAGGACTACGTGCCCGCCAGCATCGACGTGGAGCTAAAGAACCCGCCCGACTGGGCGAATTCCGAAAAGCCTCTCGTCGCCGAATACGAAGTCAAAATTCCCGGCTGGGTTTCCTCCGCCGGCCGCCGCGCCCTGATGCCCGCGGGAATTTTTTGCTCCACCGAAAAGCGCATGTTCGAACACACCAACCGCGTGAACGCCGTCTATTTCCAATATCCGCACCGTAAAACCGACGACGTCACCGTCGAACTTCCCGCCGGCTGGAAAATCGGCAGCGTCCCCAAGCCCCAGGATCAGGATGTGAAGGCCGCCGAGTACATCCTCACTGTGGAAGAGAAATCCGGCGCAATTCATGTAACACGCGTGCTCCGCAATGATCTGCTTCTTTTGCCGAAGGAACATTATCCGACGTTACGCAACTTCTTTCTGGTGGTGAAATCCGGTGATGAAAAACAGATCGTTCTTGAACCTGGCGCTGCCGCGGCCAACAATTAAATCCCTCCTGCTCCCGGCGGCGGGCGCGCTCGTGCTTCTTTTGCTGCTCATGCCTCGTGCGGCATTTGCCGCCGATGCACCCGCTTGGATGCACGCGCTCACCGGCGCTCCGCTCCCCCCTCACGATGAAAAGACCGACGCCGTCCTCCTCTATTCCGAGGAAATCCTGATCGTCCAATCGAACGGCAAGCTCAAGGAAATCGACCGCGCCGCCTACAAAATTCTTCGCCCTGGTGGCAGGCATTTCGGCAAAGTCACTCTGGCCTTTGATACCGAAACCCGGATCACCAACATCCATGGGTGGTGCATTCCAGCCCAGGGAAAAGATTTCGAGGTGAAAGACAAGGACACCACCGAACGCGGATACAGCGACGTCGAAGGCGGCGAACTCGTCACCGACCTTCGCGTCAAGGTGCTTTCTATCCCCGCCTCTGAGCCCGGCAACATTGTCGGCTACGAAGTCGAGCATGAAGATCGCACCTACATTCTTCAGGATGAATGGTCCTTCCAGGAAAGCGTCCCGGTCGGCGAAGCCCGCTATACCCTCCAGCTTCCCCCAGGTTGGGAGTACAAAGCAGTCTGGCTAAATCATCCCGATCTCCAGCCCACTGCCGTCGGCAACAATCAGTGGCAGTGGATCGTCAAGGATGTCCCGGAAATAAAGCACGAACAGCTCATGCCGCCGTGGAAAGGCGTCGCGGGCACGATGATTGTTAGCCTCATCCCGCCCAGCGGAGTCAACCACGGTTTCTTGAACTGGTCGGAAATGGGCCTCTGGTATAACGGCTTGCTGCAAAATCGCCGCGATGCTTCGCCCGCCATCAAACAGAAAGTTGCCGAACTCACCGCCAATCGCAAGGGTCCTGTCGATCAGATGCGCGCTCTCGCGGAGTTCATGCAGAAAGACATTCGCTACGTCGCCATTGAGCTTGGCATCGGAGGCTGGCAACCCCACGCTGCTCCCGAAACCTTCACCAGCCGCTTCGGCGATTGCAAGGACAAAGCCACTCTTCTCGCCTCCATGCTCAGGGAATTGAATATCGATTCGTATCACGTCGTCATTAATACCAACCGCGGCGGCGTCACTCCCGCCACCCCTCCCCACATCGGCTCATTCAACCATGCCATTCTTGCCATCCATCTCCCGGACAGCGCGAATGACCCCTCGCTTGTGGCCACCATTCAGCACCCCAAGCTCGGCCGCCTGCTTTTCTTTGATCCCACCGACGAGATCACACCGTTCGGCGAGCTCCACGGCCCCTTGCAGGCGAATTACGCCCTGCTGGTCTTTCCCGGGGGTGGCGAACTCACGCAATTGCCTCAATTAAGTACTTCTGCCAACGGCACCACGCGCGTCGCCAAGCTCACTCTCGATCCCCGTGGCACTCTCAGTGGCAGCGTCCACGAAACCCGCGTCGGCGATTCCGCCTGGTATCAGCGCATGACTCTTCGCTACGTCGAAAAAGATGCCGACCGCATCAAGCCCATCGAATCCATGATGTCTTATTCCCTGGGCGACTTTCAGATAACCCACGCGTCCATCGCCAACCTGAAGCAGAACTCCTTGCCCTTCGCCTACGATTGGTCGTTCGTCGCCCGCGACTACGGGAAAACCGCCGGCGACCTGCTGCTCGTTCGTCCTCGCGTCATCGGCTCCCACACCAGCGGAATCCTCGAAACCAAGGAACCCCGTATATATCCCGTCGAATTTGAAGGGCCTCGCCGCGACACCGACAACTTCGAAATCAAAATTCCCACCGGCTTCGTCGTGGATGAACTGCCCCCCTCCATGGACGCCGACTACAGCTTCGGCAGCTACCACAGCAAAACCGAAGCCGTCGGCGACACCATTCGCTACACGCGCACCGTTGAAATCAAGGAACTCAGCGTCCCCGTCTCAAAAGCCGACGACCTCAAAAAGTTCTACCGCATCATCGCCACCGACGAGCGCAACACCGCCGTCCTGAAACCCGTCGCCCACTAACTGCCCGGCGCGCCGTCGTAAACCAGGAAAAAGAAAGTTGGGTGCCTCGTCCGATTAACCCGACGTGGCACCCGCTCTTTCAAAATAAAATCGCTGCTGTTTGAAAATAGCGGGTAGGCGACGCCATCGCCGCCTACCCGCTCTGGGCTGAGCTCCCCGTGATTACTGGACCTTGAGCGCTATATTTGCGGAGTGACTGATTTGTCCGGAAGTAGCCGTCACGACCAGCGTACTCGTACCGGCCTGTGTGCCGTTGTTGGAGGCCGAGTTGGATCCGCCGCCGCAACCGCTCACGCCAATCACCAAACTACCCAGCAGAAGCAGACTCGCCGCGCTGAGTAACACGAACCGTGTGGATTTCCTCGCCGAGAACTCCCCGCCCCGCGAATAAATCAGAATCACGCACACTCCCAGGCATAGCACTGCGAGTGCCGCGGCTCCTCCGATTCTGTTGAGAGGCTGGCGGGGCATGTAAAATCCTTGCCCGTAGATCCCTCCCGGCATTCTTGTGGCAAGCGTGAGAGTGGTCGTGGCCGTCCCACCGCTCGCGGGTGTAACCGAGCTCGGCGAGAACGTGCATTGGGAATTGGCTGGCTCCCCGGAGCAGGTAAACTGCACTGCGGAGTTGAAGCCGTTTAATCCGCTGACCGTCACTTGAATCGTCGCGGTTTGTCCGATAACCACCGTCGCCGTCGTCGGCGTGGCGGAAATGCTGAAATCGGCTCCCGCCGGTGGCGCTGCCGCGTTCGGCGTAAGTGTGGCGAACACACCGTGCTGTTCGTTTGCCAGACCCGCCGTGAAGTACAGCGTGTTCGGATCGCCGGAGGATCCCCCGCCTCCAAACACCATGTCCCACATGGAAGCATTGGTGATGACGGCGCCAGTGGCATCCTTCATTTGATCAATCAAGCTCCCCGAGGCCGGGTCGAATACATCGATGACGCCGTTGCCGAATTCACCCACCAGCACTTTGCCCCCAAAGGGTCCGAACCCGCTGGGCGGAATCACCACTCCCCACGGTGCGTTCAGATTTCCCTGCGACACCAGCCTTTGGCTAAATCCGCCATTCAGAGTGAATATGTCCACAAATCCTGCGCCAGCCATGTGAACGGGATCGTGTTTGGCCGTGTCCTGCAGCGCGTAGGTGACGAAGAGCTCCTGATTGATCACGTGGATGCCGAAAGGCGCGTAGCCCGCCGGAAGTTGCGGATCAACCAGAGTCCCGGTGAGCTGGGTTGGGTGGAAATTGCTATCGAAAACATCCACATTGCCCGAGTTAAAATTTGCCGCCACCAGGAACGTGCCGGTTTGCCCGAGATTCACGAGGGCCAGTCCTTTGTAAACCGCCCCCGCTTTCGAGTTATCCACCACCGTGGTGATGGGGTCGCTGCCGTTCCAGGCCGAAATGGTTCCGTCCTCGGAGTCGAAAATGAACACGGCTGGCTTGCCGTTCACGTTGAAACCCGTACCCGCAACGTTGGCGACAATGCCCGTCGGGGTAGCGGGGTTCGCGTCTCCCACGGGCGCCGGTACCTGAAAGCTGCCCGCATTCACCCCCTGCGGAGTGTACAGCGTGGAGAAGCCGGAGTTGTTGTCGGCAATCCAGAACGTTTGGCCCGGGAAAAAAGCAATTCCCCAGGGATTAACCAGCTGCGGATCCGTATTGGCGGCCAGGCCGGCTGTGTCGGAAGTGAGATTCGTCTGCTTGAAAGAATTGGTTTGCGCCGACGCACTTCCCAACGAAACGAACGTAGCGAATAGTGTCGCGGCCAATGACCATAAAAAGCGTTTGTAATGCATTGCATTACCTCCAGTGAAATTCCATTGGCAGATTACGAGAATCCGAAAATGGAGTTGTCCGCTGGAAGTTAGAAGTTGGTCAGTTAAAAAGAACCTCCCACGAAAATAATTTGACAACTTTCATGGAATAAATCCCGGCCGCGCATCGCGTTTCGGGGCCGCTGCGGTACGCTCTTGGTACGCCCCGGCCTGCCGGTTTATTTTGATGCGGCACGAATTCGGTTCCCGCTCAGCGTCACAGAACCCGTCAGCGCAAAAACTCGGCCGCTCACGCTGGCGCCGGTTGTGACAGTGTCGCTGATCATCGCGAGAATGCTTCCTTCAAAAGCGGTGTTCGTGCCAAGAGTGGCGGAGCTGGTCACCTGCCAGAACACGTTTCCTGCCGTCGCTCCCTTGGCCAGGACAACAGCGGACTTGCTCGCTGTCGTAAGCGTGCTCCCTATCTTGAAAACGTACACACCGCTGCCGTTGAGCGTGAGCGTTCCGGTCAACTGCGCCGAAGAATTAAAACAATAGACGCCGGGCGAGAGCGTGACCGCGCCGGGACTGGTGCCTAGAGTCTTCCCGGTCAAGTTGGTCCCGCAGGGCTCGGCGACCAGATCTTGATATGCCTTGTGCGCACCGGCCTGAGCCGCGGTTGCGGTCGCATCGCCCGCGTGGACTGCTCCTCCGCTCACGCTCCCCGGAGGAAAGCCGGTGACCGCTGTGCCCGGGCTCACACCCAGATCTCCGGTGACAACCGTCGCGCCCGTATTCGTCACCGTTGAGCCGCCCAGGACTGCGAAGCTCTGCGCGGAACCCAGTGACGGCGCCGACTGCGCCCAGCCCAGCCTGCCCGCGCTCAAGAAGCAAATAACCAACATAAGTTTTTTCATTTCAAACCTCCTCGGCTGGATATCTCTGCATCGTCCTCACCGGAGTCGAATTTCCAGCCCCAAAACCGGAATGTATGCTAACCGCTGCTGCAAACCCACATCTGTCCACTCTTGGACATCCTCGAAACACACTGGCCGAAGGCCGGGTGGCCTACCCTTTGCGGTTTTGGTTTTGGCTCCTCTGCGCCATCCCGCCGATTTTGCGGGATGAACGGCCGGGGCGGCTCTTCCTCTTCTCTTGTTCTTTTCGCGGTGGGTGCCCCAGGTGCCGTTTTTGCACCTGGGTCTTAGGTCTCTTGGGGCCCTCCTGCACTCTTTTCCTCCAGCTCGATTGTCATCCCGAATCCCCGCGGTTTTGGCGGGGTGAGGGATCTGCTTTTCCCTGTTTGACTACCCTTCAGCGAGCATGTCCCCAGTCTGGGCTCCATTTATGAGACAAGTTGGAGGGCTTTTCCGTCGAACGCCTGATGAATTTTCTGACCGCGCTGAACCGCGACGTGGATATCGTGATTCGCCGCAGGCCGGGAACGCGCAGGGGCGGCCGTATCGTGGTGACGGCTGGTTAGGAATGAAGAGAAATCGGTAATGAGTAAGTGGCGAGCTAGAAGCGCGGAGGGGAAACCCCGAGACCCAGGTACCAAGGACCGGAACTTGGGCGGGTGGCGCACTCTTAACGCACTAGGAACTCTTGGGTGGCGGGTGGCGCACTCTTAACGCACTAGAAACTCTTGGGTGGCCTACCCTTCGGTTTTGGAAGGGTGGGCTACTCTTCTCTTTCCTTACGACCCTGGAACCTGGGGAAATTCAAATCAACCAACGAAAACAGAAAGGAAAATATGATTGACCACGTTATTCTCACAGTCAGCGACTTCAAGCGTTCCGTCGCTTTCTATGCCCAGGCTCTGAAACCACTTGGGATCGCAAGCCTTTCAGACTACAAAGGCAAAGACGGACACCCGGACTTGAAAGGTTTTGGTATTGGCAAAAGCCATTTTTTCTGGCTCAAAGAAGGGAAGCCCGATCCTCAGGCGGTTCACGTCGGATTTGTCGCGAAAAACCATGCCGAAGTAGATGCATTCTTCAAGGCCGCTTTAGCAGCTGGAGGAAAGAGTAAGAAACCACCTCAAGCGCGTCCCGAATACTATCCTGGCTATTATGCGACCTGGGTGCTCGATCCAGACGGCCACGATATTGAGGTCGTCAATAAAAGCTAGCCGCGTGGCCCACCCTTAACGCACTAGAAGCTCTTGGGTGGCCTACCCTTTCGGTTTTGGAAAGGGTGGGCTTTCTGCTCCTTCTTTCCTTTTCGTACTTTTCTTCCGTTCGAACTTTCAACCTCTTCCTCCCCCCTTTACCCTTTCGCCGCAAAATCGTCCCAGTACTAGAAAATACTGTTTGTAAAATAGCTATAGACTGAGAAAATGCCCCATGTGCGTGCGGGCAGTTCTCTCTTCCTACCTGCCGCGTTCGCTCGCCCTCAGTCGCTTCCCTACTAAGTCTTTTATTTCCCCTACATACAAAAACTTCATTCGCAACTCTTTTGTTTCCCCTACTTACGCAAAATCGGGGGGTGTACCCCAGCAAAAATGTCGGCGCGCCGACATTTGCTCTCTCTTTTTTCCCAATCCCCACTCTCCACTCTTTTTCCTTTCAATTACTTGCGCACTCTTTCATTTTCCGTATCACGCCTATCCGCCGTCCTTCCAATACCTTCCGCACTCTTTGCCCAAAACCGGGGTACCCACCCCGCTCATACCAATTCCCCATCGTGCCACTCGTCCGCCGCAGCTTCAGCGGAGGCGGGTCGCTCATCCTCCGACACTCTTCACCGGCCGCTGGCCACTGGTCGCTGGCCACTCTCCCTCGGACACACAAACGTCACCGCCGCCGGCGGCCGCAGCGTGCTCCAGCGATGCTTCAGTTTGCGCGGAGCTGCGGCGAGCATTGCGGCGAGCAACTCTTGCGCTTGGTCGAAGGGGAGGGAAATGCGAAAGAGATCGGCGCGGCGGGCGTGCGCGTATTTCTCGTACCGCGCGGTTTTGCCGGAGACGAAGGTTGTGAGGACATCCCAGGGAGAGTGTTTGGCGAACAGTTTCTTTTGCGCGGCGTCCTGGCGGGAAATTTCTACTACAGTGCGTTGGGCGCCGCCGCCGACTTCAACGAGGACGGCGATGGCTTTTTCGGGCTCAAACGGCCGCGACGGATCGTCTTCGGGGAAGGGAATCAGCAGGCGCTCGATCTCTTCGCGCTCGGCGGGGAGGGCGTCCCACCAATAGCGGTAGCCGTTGTAGACGACCGTGCCGCTGCGGAAAATTTGCTGCACCCGGGCGGAGTCTTTACCCGCGACGCTGACGACCATGTCCACGAGTTCGTGGAGACGGAAGGTTTGCTTGACCACCGGGCGGACGCTGACGAAGCCGGCGTCTTCTTCGGTGTAGCGGAGGGGGATTTGATCGGGGAGCGGCATGGAAATCGGGATTGTAGTGGCCGGCCTTTAGGCCGGTCTCCGTACAAATGTCCATCGCGCGGGCATCAGCCGAGCTTGGAGAGTTTTTCGCGGACGCGGTCGCTTAGGGCTTTGCCGTCAACGGCTTTTCCCGTCAAGGCTTCCTTGGCCGCTTTTACTACGCCGCCCATTTGTTTCATGGAAGTCGCGCCGGTGTCGGCGATGGCTTTGGCGATGGCGGCGTCCATTTCGGCTTCGCTGGCGCCCGCAGGGAGATACGCTTCGAGAAATTTCAGTTCGGCGTTTTCTTTGTCCACCAGGTCCTGGCGGCCGCCTTTTGCGAACTGGTCGATCGATTCCTTGCGCTGCTTCACCAGCGTCTGCAGCAACTGGATGGATTCGGTTTCATCAAGCGGGCGCATCTTTTCCACTTCTTTCAACTGCAGCGCCGCCTTGGCCATGCGCAAGACGCTCAGGCGCATCTCTTCTTTCCCCTTCATCGCGGCCACGATGTCTTTTTTCAATTGTTCGGAAAGGCTCATTTTCGCTCCCTTATTTTGAAACTATAGCAGAAGCGCGTTCCCTCACTCGCCATTCTAACGCGTCGCGATTTGACACGCTCCAAGCGGAACCTTAACTTAGAATGTTTCGAGACCATTGTTTCGACACCAAGGGAAGAGACCGCACAGCGCTCGCCGCGGCTTTTACCCCGAATAGAGGAATCATGAAGGTCATTGTTGCGGACAAGATCAGCGATCGCGGTATTGAACTTCTGAAGGAAACCGGCTGGAACATCGTTCTCACCACCAAAGACAATCTGAACGCGGAACTCGCCGATGCGGACGCGCTGATCGTGCGCAGCGCCACGAAAGTTACGGCGGCGCTGCTGGATCATGCGCCGCGGCTGCGCGTCGTGGGCCGTGCCGGCGTTGGCGTGGACAACATTGATCTGGACGAAGCCACCAAGCGCGGCATCCTGGTGATGAGCACGCCCGGCGGAAGTTCGGTCAGCGTGGCCGAGCACACGTTTGCGCTGCTGCTGGCGCTGGCGCGGCAGCTGCCTAAGTTCGACGCGGCGATGCGCGAAGGGAAGTGGGAGAAATCGTCGTCGGGCGCCGAAGTGCGCGGGAAGACGCTGGGGTTGATTGGGCTTGGGCGCATCGGAAGCGAAGTGGCTACACGCGCCGATGGGTTTGAGATGCGGGTTATCGGCTACGATCCGTTTATCAGTGAGGCGGCGGCGCGGGAATTCTCGGTGGAACTTGTGCCGCTGGAAAAGCTGTACGCCGAAAGCGACTTCATCTCGCTGCACACCGCTGTCAGCCCTCAGACCAAGGACATGATCAATGCCGCCACGATCGCCAAGATGAAGAAGGGCGTGCGCATCGTGAACGCGGCGCGGGGAGAGCTGATCAACGAAGCGGATCTTGCGGCGGCGATCAAGAGCGGCCATGTTGGAGGAGCGGCGCTGGACGTGTTTGCCGAAGAGCCGCCGAAGAATTGCCCGCTGATTGGATTGCCGAATGTGATCACGACGCCGCACGTTGCGGGTTCAACCGCGGAGGCGCAGGAAGAGTTGGGCACGCAGGTTGCGGTGCAGGTGCGCGATTATCTGGTCGAAGGCGTAATTCGCAACGCCGTGAATCTTCCCGCGTTTTCGCCGGAGCAGTATCGGCGGGTGCGGCCGTACCTCGCGCTGGCGGAGCGGCTCGGCTCGCTTGTCTCGCAGGCTGCGCTTACGCGGCCCGCGCGCATTCGCATCCGGTACGCGGGGGAAGTTGCCGAAGTCGGCACGCATCTTTTGCGCAGCGCGGTGCTCGCCGGGATGCTGAACGCGATTCTCGATGAAAAAGTGAACGTGGTGAACGCGCCTGCGGTCGCCGCCGCGCGCGGCCTTACCGTGGAAGAGGAAACGCGCCGCCGCGAGCACGGCTTTCCGCACACGCTGGAAGTTTCCGCGTTGCCCGACAAGTCCGGCTCGCCGGGCTTCACTGCGGAAGGCACGGTCCTGCACGACGGGTCGCCCCGCGTGATCCAGATCGACGGCATCCCGCTCGAAGCGCAACTGAATGGCACGGTGCTCTTCCTGCGCAATCAGGACCAACCCGGCGTCATCGGCCACGTCGGCAGCACGCTGGGCAAACACGGCGTGAATATCGCCACGTTCGCGCTGGGCCGTCGCGACTCCACACCGGGAGCCGAAGCAGTCTCGCTGATTCGCGTGGACGGCGAGGTTTCCGAATCGATCTTGGAACCCGTGCGCCAGCACCCAGCCATCACTCAGGCCCGCCTGATCCATCTTGGCAAGGTCTAGCGTTTTTCGCAGGCTGAGTGACGCGGCCGGGGTCCTGCCGGCGATTGAACGAGTTCACGGCGTTTCGCTGCCTCTGCTTGATGCCTTCTATTTAAAAATCCTTGGCTGGCTATCAGCGTATCCTGCTTGACATGGCGTTCATTCTGTCCTAAAAGGTACAGCAATTCCGGTGCATGCGAGTGGTGGAGCAAGCTGGCTAGGGGTGGTATAGTCTCTCACCTTCAATGACGGAGCCAGGATTACTGGTGTTTGCGGTAACTTGGCTTTTCCCAACTCGTACAGAAAATTCTAGAAATTAATTTGCGCAAAGGGAGTGGCTTATGAACTCGTCCTTCTGCACGAAACGGAATTTGTTTGCCTTTCTTGTGATCGCGATGCTGAGTGTTACGGCCGCGCGGGCACAGGAGGCGACGGGCCGGATTGTTGGGAATGTGACCGACCAGAGCGGGGCTCCGATTTTGGGCGCCCAAGTCACCGCGACCAATCTGGGCACGCTGATTTCCCATGAGACGAAAACCGATCGAGATGGATTTTTCCAAATTCTGTCGCTGCCGATCGGAGACTATAAGATAACGGTGGAGCGCGCCGGGTTCAGAAAGCAGGTATTTGAACGAGAGGCTCTGCAGATCAGCCAATCGCTGCGACTCGACACGAGGCTTGAGGTCGGCCAAGTCAGTGAAACGATCGAAGTAACTGGTCAGGCCACCAACGTGGAGACGGTCAACCAAACGATCGGAATGAGCGTGGTGGGGGAGACCATCCAGCGAGCGCCGCTTAATGGAAGGAACGTGCTGGATCTGGCGAAGTTGCAGCCTGGGGTTACTGAAACGAATTCGGACAACACCAGCGCCGGGACGTACAGCATTGCGGGAGGCCGGACGGATTCCGTCACATTCCTGCTGGATGGCGCGTTGAACAACAATTTGTTGAGCAACGGGGTGGTTTACAACCCGAATCCGGACACGATAGCGGAGTTTCGCATCCTGGAGAGCAATTACTCCGCCGAATATGGGCGCAATGGCGGCGGCGTGATCAGCGTGGTGACGAAATCCGGGACGAACGAATGGCATGGAAGCGCCTTCGAATTCCTGCGAAACGACGCATTTAATGCCAACTCATTTTTTAACAACGCCGCCGGGTTGCCGCGCGACGTCTTGAAGCGCAATCAGTATGGAGGGACGTTTGGCGGGCCGATCAAGAAGGATAGATTCTTCTTTTTTGTGGGGTATCAAGGGCAGAGACTTTCCGCCCAAACAGCAACCGGGCAGGGAACGGTGTTTACGCCGGCGCAGTTGAACGGAGATTTCTCGGGTGTTACAGGCGGCTATCAGACGGGGAACGCCTGTCCCAACGCAGATTCCGGGGTCGCTGCGTTTTTGCAGGGGAATCCGTATTTCCAATCGAATCCGGCTCTGGCTTCGTGCGCTGTGATTGATCCAACGAAAATCAATCCAGTTTCGAAGAACTACATTGCTGCCGGACTGATTCCGACGAGTCCAACCGGGCTGGGCAATTACCAGGGCGCGCAGACGAACAACAATAACGAACTGACAATGAAGTTTGATTTTCTAGCGACCCAGAGCGATAAGTTCAGCGTGACGCTGGGCGGGTATCGCAACCCCAGGGTGACCCCATTCGCATTTGCCACGGTGCCTGGGTTTTCGGACATCAACGGGGACAACGATTATATTGGAAACCTCTCCTACAACCATACGTTCACGCCCAGCCTGGTGAATGAATTCCGCGTTTTCATACAACGCAACAACCACAAGCAAGAAATTCCTTCGGGAGGGGCCACATCGGTTACGGCCGCGAAATTGGGTATCGGCACCACCCCCGATCAATCCACCGGACCACCAAACCTGTTCTTTGACAACGGTCTATCCGTGGGATACAGCGAACAAGGTCCGACGGCGGAGATCAACAATACATACGGATTTACAGAGACGTTGAGCTACATTCACGGGCGCCACAACTGGAAAATGGGCGGCGGCGTCTCCACTTATCAGAACAACACCGTTTACGACTTTTATGTGGACGGCGAATGGGACTTTACGGGAGGTGGGGGATCCGGATCGGGTAATTCTCTGGCCGATTTTGTGTTGGGGATCCCGTCTTCGTATTTCCAGTTTCCCGCCGCGCCGTCGAATATCCGCAGCAAATCGTATTTTGGATTTTTGCAGGATGAGTGGCGGCTGACCAAACGGTTTACGCTGAATCTGGGGGTCCGCTACGAGTACAATTCACCGAAGCTGGATACGAAGGGACGCTCGTTTTCGGTGATTCCGGGCGTCACGACGCCATCTACCGTTTTCGTGAATGCCCCGATTGGCATGTTGTTCCCGGGAGATCCGAACGCTCCGAGGGGTGTGAACTTCCCGGACAAAAATAATTGGGCGCCACGCATTGGATTTGCGTGGGATCCGAAAGGAAACGGCAAGACCAGCCTTCGCGGTGGATTCGGAATGTTCTACGACATCCTGAAGGGCGAGGACAATTTGCAATTCAACGGCCAGCCTCCCTTCTTTGGTTCCGAAGGGCTGTTCTTCCCCACGGTGGGCCCCGGTCAAGCCAGCGACGTTTCGTATTTCCAAAATCCATTCGCGGCCACCGGAACCACCAATTCATTCCCATCCCACACGCCGCCGTCAAATCTCGATTTCGGCGCGGCGGGTTTTTTGCCGATCAATGGGGGCGGAGCCATTTACCTGGTGGACCCGCACCTGAAGACTCCGTACACGTACCAATACAACCTGAGCGTGCAACACGAGTTCGCGCCTCATATGACTGTGGAAGTGAGTTATGTAGGCAGCAGTTCTCACGGCCTTACTTCCCTGCAGGACATCAACCCATTCATCCTTGGAACAACGGACCGGGTCCTGAATCTCGTGTCTGGCAACAGCTCTTGCGTGGATGAATCGGGGAACAGCTCTTCAGGAGCCACGGGCACCTGCAGCTATGCAACGTTGCCGGAGTTCAGGAACGTATCGAAGGCAAGCTATAACAGCTTGCAGGCCAGCCTGACGCGGCAAATTGCCGATGCGCATTATCTGGGCCGGACCTATTTCACACTGGCGTACACGTTCGCGCACAGCATTGATAACGTGTCCGGGTTCCGGCAGAGAAACAGCAATGTGCCCACGTACAATCCGGATCTATTCCGCTCCTCGAGCGATCAGGACGTCAGAAATCGGATCACGTTCAGCGGCGGATGGGACATGCCGTGGGATCAACTGTGGAGTTCCGGACCAAAACGGTTGACGCAAGGGTGGAGCCTGTTTCCGATCGTGACGTGGCGCTCTGGCTTTCCATTCGATGTTTTTGCCAGGCTTGGAGACAGGTTCAATCCCGGCGCTGAAGGCCCCTCGGGCGCTGGAGATCCGTACAACGTCCATGCAAACATTACGGGCCCAACCAACACTCTGAATCCGCGGCAGACCCAGACGTTTAATGGCCAGACCGGCAACTTCTGGTTCAATCCGAATAGTTTCAGTAGCGCCCAGTGCGGCGATTCCAACGATCCACTTCCGTGCACACCGGGGCCGACGATCCTGCCGTCGAATGACCAAGTTGTCGCAAATCCAGCGTTGGCCACATACGGCACGTTGCCGCGGAACTTCCTCCGGGGACCGGGCTATATCAACTTTGATTTGTCACTAAGCAAAACGACGGCCATCACCGAGCGGATGAAATTGGAGTTCCGAGCGGAATTCTTCAACATTTTCAACCACGCCAATTTTCAGAATCCAGGAGGCGACAATACGCAGGGCGTGAATATCAACAGTTCCCAATTTGGACAGATTCTGTCCACTGGCGTGGGGTCAGGCTCGACGTATGATCCTGAGCCGCGCATCATTCAACTAGCGTTGCGATTGACGTTCTGAGCAGCACGAATCGGGCATTTACTCCGCCGGGCGGCTCGGGCTTCCCGGCGGTTTTCTTTCTGCGCTGGGCATACTTGGGAAGGGACCGAAGTCTGCGGACGGGTTTAAGGTGAGAATCCGTCCGCGGTACTAGAGTGCTGGAGCGGGAAAGACACGCCTGAGAAAAGAACCGCGGTAGCCTGGAAGCACGAAGGTGTGATAACCTGAAAGTCCTGCTTGGTTTGCAAGGATGCATCCGAGTGTAACAGTCGGGGCGTAGCGCAGCCTGGCTAGCGCGCCTGGTTCGGGACCAGGAGGTCGAAGGTTCAAATCCTTTCGCCCCGACCATTATTTCCCCTCTCGATTCAATACTTTACGCTGCGCTTTCTACTGCGACTTCTGGCCGGGATTTGGGTACAACAGGTACAACTGAGGGGTTTTTCGTCGAAAACGTAAAACCCAGCCCAACTCTCTCCACTACTTCTTTTCTGTATTCCACGTCTTCCCGGAGCTTTGAATACCCATCCGTGACGGTCTCGTCGGCATGACCGAGCCAGTAACGAATGAGATCCTCTGGCGTTCGGTTCTTGCGAAGCCAGGTTGTGCGGAAACGCCGGAAGGCATGAAAGCCTGCCTTGGGTTGGCCCAACTTTATCAAGGGTGGGTGCAATCCACGTCTCAATAGGTTTGTCTGTGAGAGAAAATTCCCCTTCCTATTGTGAAAGAGGAAGCCGGAAGTCCGGCCTCCCACATACGCCTCAAGCATCGTTGCTAGAGCAGGGCAGAGATCAACGTCTCTACGTCCGGCATCGGTCTTGAGAAAGTGTTCTAACTTCGTTCTCCGGACTTTCTGGCGAATGTAGAGCGTTCTGAAGTCCTCTGAGATGTGCTTGTCAATTTCAAGCCCCATTGCTTCTCCAGCGCGGAGCCCCGTTCCACCAAGCAGGGCACAAAACATTTGCTTGTACCCTTTGGAGAACCCGAGAATCCCGGTCACTACTTCGCTGGTGAAGTGGGGTGTGTTTTGTTTGCTCTTGTCCACCACTGGCATGTCGACGAATTCATGGTTCCATTTGCGAGGGAAGAGTTGCTCACCTTCCTCGTTAACAGCAGAAGCCACGACCGACTTCACGACCTGTGTGTAGGTATTGACCGTCTTGGGTGAAAGACCGCCCTTGACCATTTTTTCCACGAGCCCTTTGAGAGCGAGATTCCCGACATAGGATAGGGGAACATCTCCAAGGTTTGGCAGAATCCATGTGTCAAGGCAGCCGCGCCACGATTCGACGGTCGCTGGAGCAATGGGTTTGCGCTTTCGTTGTTGCACGTGTTCGATCCACCATGCCGCCTGCTCACGGAACGTCACACCGCTAGAAATACCTTCCGCGTGGGCAAGGCACTCGGGTGTGTCGGCTCCGCTTTCGGCAATGATTTCCTTTGCCTTCCTTTCTCGTTCGGATTTGGTCAGATGTCCAGGCCCGGAGATTGGGCATATCTTTTCACTTGCGTGCATTCGTTTTTCCTGGCCCACAACATCCTTCCAAAACCTAACGACGTAGTATTTACCTCTGACTTCAATGTGGCCATTTTGACCAGATCGGCGGCTCATGCACTTTCTTCTTTCCCGCTTTTCTGGCGTCGCTCTCGCGACTGTATCAATCACGCGGCCCGACATCAATGGTGTGTTTGATTCCATTCTTGATTCTCAAAGCTAGTCGAGTGACCCAGGTGGGTCAGTGAAGACTAATGGTTGTGCTCCCGATTGTTACCGGCGTCCGTGGGAGAGCCGGTTCTGGATTGAGAGGGCGGAACTTTGCGCTCGGCCAACGCCTTTTCCACCGTGTGACGTGCGTAGTAATTGGGATCTGCTTTATCCTCCGAGCGGTAGTCAGCAATGCGCTGGATCACTACTTCTGGGTCGTCGCCCCGGGCGAGGGCGCGCTTCGCGTAGGCCCAATCGTGCTCGGATTGGCTTTTGTGGTCACTCGGGATGGTCCGCTTGCGTTGTTTGTACTCGCCAAAATGCCGGGGTGCTTCGGGTGAGTCTTCGTCGATCACGAATTCGCGGAGGGTGTAGACCGCATCGCTTTCCTGGCGCGCTTGGACGATGAATTCGTCCGGGAGTTTTCGGTTGGCGAATCCCGGCAAGCGCAGCACGCGCGTCGAGTCCGTTGCTGCCAGATCGCCGCCGAACTTATTTGCCAGGCTATGAAGGAGAGACTCCGCCTCGTCCTGGGTGAACCCACTCACTTTCCACACGACCTGGTGCTTGCCGGGCGAGGTATCGAGGACAAAATTCGGCGCTGGGACTTCGGGTGAATTCCGTATCGTGTCGAGAGCTTCATCGCCCTTTCTGTCGAGGTCGAGATAGACGTGGCATATATCCCGTATATTTTCCTTGGTGCGACTGTACGCGCCATCCTTGATCGGATTCATTCCCACATATATGTCGGAACCGGCAGCGTTCTGATTCGTCAACCAATATTGAAAGCCAGGGCTGGCTATCGCTTCAGCCTTAGCGATGGTTTGAACCGTGTGGCCCGTGGAGCGATTCCGAACGAGGATCGCAACGTTGTCCGCTGGGCCAAAAAGCTCGCGCACATACTCCGAGGCATTGAGAGATCGCGGTGTGAATGTGCGGTCGGCGCTCATGGGTGATCCTGCTTCGCCAAGAATACGGCGCCGTAGTCGAACAGGTCCGAGTCTGGGTCGTAGCTGTTGACTAGGAGAACCTGGGAAATGTATCTGCGCCCAGGCCGGCGCTCGACGTGGATGACGACATTGAGCGAATCGGCAATGTTCGTCTTGATTGATCTGTAAGGCAGTTCGACGCCGCTTTGCAGAACACAACTCGTGAAGCGCGCGAGACCTTGTTGGGCGGAATTTGCGTGGATCGTGCATAGCGTACCGGAGTGACCGGTGTTTAGAAGTTGCAAGAGATCGAAGGCTTCTCCGCCGCGAACCTCGCCCAGAATTATCCGGTCGGGGCGATGGCGGAGGGCCGCTTTCAGTAGATCGCGGATGGCCACTGCCGGAAGGCCATTCTGTTCCCGGCGTGCTTCAAACCGGACAAGATTTTGCTGCGGCAATTGAAGTTCGGCTGTGTCTTCGATAACGAGCACTCGTTCGTCCTGCGGAATGAATTTCCCCAGGATCGAAAGTAGGGTCGACTTTCCAGTGCCCGTTCCGCCACAAATCAGGACGTTTTTTCGCGCAAGCACATAGTCTT
>Ga0210394_10000171_pt1 | contig 155717 bp, 119 predicted proteins | sample IncBWC12MmetaG_FD_160121 | JGI IMG/M metagenome (GOLD analysis project Ga0210394, IMG submission 160121) | Forest soil microbial communities from Barre Woods Harvard Forest LTER site, Petersham, Massachusetts, United States - Inc-BW-C-12-M | ecosystem: Environmental > Terrestrial > Soil >... | reverse complement strand
CTGAAACGCGAGAGCACACAAACAGGCTCAAAGGTGTACTGCGAATCCGGAGAGACCAGCAAGAAACTCCGCACGCACTCCAAGAGGGAGAACTACGCTCCTGGTTTCGAATCGGAGAGGCTCACTCGGCTTTTCGGGGCTGGCGCCCCATTCCGGCCGCTCTTCTGTCCCATTCCATCGAACTTGTTCCGGGACCGAAGAATTCCCATCAAACCAGCCATCCTGAATATATTCTGGGCGGGTGGCTGTTACTGCTCGGGGAAAATACCCCTGAACAAACATAAAGTATAGAGAAGCATGAACCTTCTGTCAAACCTCTTTAGCCACAGGGCAGTGGAAAAATATGTGGAAAAATGGTGAATGGCATGGGGCTTGCCTTTGGGAGGGCCAGTACCCGCCAAAGCCCACCAGACCCGGACATGCGATGGGCAATGGCTAAACCAGGACCTTCGCCCGTCCGTATACCTCTAAGTGAAAGTAAATAGGCATGTTACACCCTATTGCGGGCTTTGGCCGAGGTTGCCGAACGTCCATAGGCCAAAGGCGTTGATCTTTTCAAATTGGCCGGTCTCACGCAGCATTCGAGCGGTCTTTTCCGCAGGCCAGGGGGAGGCAAAACGGTCCGGACGGTCGGCGATCCAGTAGGCCGTCAATGCCATGATGGTGGCATCTTGCGTCAGCACATCAGGTTTCACGGCTTCAAGCGCGTCGGCTTCGGAGTGATGCGTGAATTTATATTCCGCGGGATCCTGCGCGAGATTGATGCCCGGCAGGCCAGCGAGGATGAAGGGCGCGGTATCGGACTCGAGTTCCATCTCCGCAGTGACTTTGATGTCGCGAATGTTTTCAAGCGAATCGGAGAAGGGATCGAACGAAGCGATCAGATCGTCGCGGCCGCCGAGTTGAAATTCCTTGACGGGCCCCTGGCCATTGTCAAGAACGACCGCGGCGACGTGATCCTTGATTTCGGAGGCATGCTGCTTCATGTAGGCGAGGGAGCCACCAAAACCCTGTTCCTCTCCGGTCCAAAGGACGAAGCGCATGGTGCGACGGGGGCGAACACCGCTTTTCATGATGGCATCAGCGGCGGCTAGAACACATGAAACGCCGACACCGTTGTCCGTGGTGCCTTCACTGAGATCCCAGGAATCGAGGTGTGCGCCGATGACGACGACCTGCTCGGGATGCTCCCGGCCAACGACTTCGCCGACGACATTCGCGCTTTCGACCGGGCCGCTGGTGAACCTGTTCTGAATATTCACGTGCAGCCGAACGCTCTTGCCTTCGGCGAGATAACGCTCGATCTGGCCTTCGTCTTCCTTGGCCATGGAGACGACGGGGATTTCCTCGTCCACAAAGAAGCCGAGGATGCCGGTGTGGGTTAGATGCATGCCTTCGGGCTTGAAGCCGAAATCACCGCCGATGACAGCGACCGCTCCTGCCGCATGAAGTTGCCGCAGGAAACTCGCGTAATTGCCGAAGATGGTCCAAAAGCTTTGCTTGGGTTTTCCCTGCGCGACAACGTAGACAATTTTCCCGCGAAATTTGGAGGCGTTTTTCGCTTCCTCTTCGAGGTCGAAGAGATTGGCGGCGGCGATGTCAGCATCGACCCCGCCAGTGGGGGTTGAGCCGGTCCAGCCCATGGCGGAGATGGCCAGCGGACGATGGAGGGGAGCGAGCATTACGGCTTCGGCGGGGCCACGGGTCCAGCCCTTCCACAGGTTCCACTTTTCGGTGTGCACGTTTTCAAGGCCGATGGACTTCATTTTGGCGGCGCTCCACTCGATTGCTTTCCGGGCTTCAGGGCTGCCGGTGACGCGCGCGCCGACTTCATCGCTGAGTTCGGTGAGGAGCTGGAAGGCGGGGGAGTCCATGGTGGCGTTGCCGGCGATTCTGACCAGGCCGGGTTTTGTCGTGTCGGCCTCCGCACTTTTTGGAGCGGAAAGTTCTCTGGCGAAAGTGCAATTCGCCGTGACCAGCACCGCAGTCAGGATCAGCAGTCGATTCTTCATTCGTGCGCTCTCCGGAAAATTTATGTTCACGGCACAAACGTCTACTCTAACATGCTCTTAGACGCACCAACCGGCCAGTGGCCTTCCTTTCGAACTGCTATCGTGTGGTTATGGTCTCGGGATCGCTTTCTGGAAGAGATTCGATTCGGAATAGCTTTCCTATTTGAAAACTATGGCGCAAGACCGGTTCCGAACTCTAGAGGGGAAGGCGAATCGGGTTCAGAAACTTGCGCATACATCCAGGCGAATACGTTGATATTTCGTTTCTCCAAATGGCGAGATGAAATTCTCGAGGCGAGGGTCGCCAACTGCGCCCGTCTGAAGGACATGTATAGCCTCGACGATGTGTTGGCGGCGATAAAGCCTTAGGGATCGGACGAGTTGTCGAATGGGGACCGGAGCCTCCGGCGTTATGGCCAGCTGTTGAAAAGCAGATTCGATCTGCTGCGGCTCTGTCCGAAAATCAGATCGAGGAAATGCGTAAGAAGCTGGCCGAATGGCGACGCCAGCGGCTCTAACTCGGGAAGCGGGGCCCGTTGTCCGCACCGAAACATCAGAGCAGGAGCGGCTTTACGCTAAGCGGCGTGGCTCCTACACTTTCAACGTGAGTTCCCTGGTTCATGTCCAATCCAGGCTTTCTTTCGCGTATGTCCTGCTGTGTGCTCTGGCGCTCGGACAAGAGCCTGGGGCAAAACCAGGAGCCGCGGCTCCGCCGGACGGCAAGGCGGCTGCGGCCAAAAGCGAGGAGAAGTCGGCGCTTCCGTTTCAGATTCAGTTGCTGGAGACGCACGTCAGATTCGAGAGCAACGGGGATTCGCGGAAGGAAGTGCACACGGTCGTCAAAATCAACGATCTTGCTGGCGCGCGGCAATTTGCGCGGCTGGGGTTTGATTACAATCGTGCGTTTCAGCAGGTGGAAATTCCGCTGGTGAAAATCAGCCACGTGGATGGCGGAACCAGTGAGATTTTGCCGGGCGCGATCACAGATGCTCCGAATCCTGCGGTTCGGGACTTTCCCGCGTATGACGATGTTCGTGTGAAATCTGTGCGTATTCTGGGGTTGCAGGATGGCGACACCATCGAATACCAGGTGATTACGACGACCACCAAGCCTCCGCTGGCGCCGGATTTCTGGTTGGAGCACACCTTTGACCGTTCTGGCCAGGTCCTGGAAGAGCGTTACGAGATCGATCTCCCTTCCGAGCGCCGTCCCGAAATTCGCTTCAACCCCGCGACCCCGGCGACATCCGAGGAAGCTGATTCGACTGGCGCCGCTGGCCGGAAACTCTATCGTTGGGCTGGAAGATTCTCCGCTCCCGGCAGCGAGAACAGCGGGGCCGAATCCGTGCCGGATTCACAGGTAACTCCCGACGTTTCGCTTTCTACTCTCAGCTGGGAATACTTGTCCATCCGACTGGACGAGTTGCTGCTTCCCGGTTCACAACCGCTTACGGAGATCAAGACATTTGAAGATCAGGTAAAGGAGTTGGGCCGGCAACCCGAGGTAGCGGCGGAGATTAGAGAGAAGGCAAATTCGCTGACGAAGGAATCCAAAACCGACCTGGGGCGATTGAAAGCGATTTACGATTTCGTGTCGGGGCGGATTCGGACTCTGGATCTGCCGCTTGGGGCGACGGGTTTCAGGGTACATGCTGCGGCAGAGGTGCTGAAGACAGGGTACGCGAACGCAGAGGACAAGTATGTGCTGTTTGCCTCTCTTGCGACCGCATTGAAGCTTCCAACGAGAGCCGCACTCACGGGATTTTGCGACAAGAAAACTTTGCCGTTACCGACAAGATTCAGGCACCTTCTCATTTCCGCTCAAGCGGCGGAAAAGACCTTTTGGCTGGACCCAAGTTTGGAAGTCGCGCCGTTCGGAATGATCGCACCCGTACCCGATCAGTGGGCCCTTCTGCTGAATCGTGGAATCTATGCGATGAATTCACGAGGACATGAATGGATAGAAATTCCACCTGCTCTTCCCTTCCCTGCGTTTCAGAAAGTGAATGTGGAAGCGCGCATAAGTGGGGAAGGCACGCTCACGGCGAAACTGAACTACGTCAGTCGAGGCGAGAACGAGTTGGTGCTGAGGGTGGCATTTCACGAGACGCCGAAGGAGCGGTGGAAGGAGGTGGCTGGGTTGCTTGCGCTTTCCGATGGGTTTCGCGGGGCGATTACGAATGTGACGGCTTCCGATCCGATGGCGACGAAGGATCCGTTCACCGTGGAGTATGAGATTACGCAGGCGAAGTTTGTGGATTGGTCGAAGAAGCCGGTGCGGATTCCGGCACTGCTGCCGCAGATTGCGCTGCCGGATCTGCCGGGTAAGACGGCGGGGGAAATTGAGTTGGGGACGCCGCTGGATGTGCAGACCAGTCTGACCTTGCGGCTTCCGGCGGGGACGACCGTGCAAACGCCGGCGGCGACCTCGGTGGCGCGGGATTATGCGACGTTCTCTTCAAAATACGACGGGCATCTCAACACGGTGAGCGTTTCGCGGCACATTAATTTTTTGAAGAGAGAGATTCCGACGGAACGGGCTGGCGATTACAACGCGTTTTCGCGCGCGGTACAGAATGATCAGGCGCAGGTAATTGTGTTGTTACCGGCAGATACGGGAAAGAAAGATTAGGAGCAGGAAAAAACCGGATTCCAGCACGGAAGACCCAGGGGGCAGAGAGCCGGAGAGGAAGATCAGAAAATAAAAGAAAGAGGGCGGCATAAAGCCGCCCCGACGTGGGGGAATTTCGCGCTAAAGTTCCATGACTTCGCGCTCTTTGGTGGCGGAGAGGTCTTCGATTTTTTTGGTTTCGGCGTGAGAGAGTTTCTCGAGTTCGTCAAGAGAGCGCTTCTGTTCGTCCTGGCTGATTTTCTTGTCCTTCTCGAGCTTGTCGATGGCTTCCTTGATGTCGCGGCGGATATTGCGGACGGCGGTGCGGTGATTTTCCAGCGCCTTATGGATCTGCTTGACGAGTTCCTTGCGGCGCTCGCCCGTGGGAGACGGAATCGGAATGCGCACGACCTTGCCGTCGTTGGTGGGATTGAGGCCGAGGTCGGAGCTGCGAATGGCCTTGTCGATGAGCGGGACAACGCTCGGATCCCATGGGGTGATCATCAGCATGGAGGCGTCGGGCACGGTCAAGTTGCCAAGCTGGTTTACGGGCATGGGCGTCCCGTGATAATCCACACGAACGTTTTCCAGGATCGCCGCGTTGGCGCGGCCAGTGCGGACGCTGGTGAGTTCCTTGCGAAAATCGTCAACGGCCTTTTCCATGCGGGTTTTTGCCGCGGCGATCGCGGCTTTTGTGCTGTCCAGATTGCTCATCGTTCCATCCTCTGCGTTATGTAGTGTTTCCTGTTCCAGCGACTCGCCCAACGAGGCACGAGGACTTCATGCGTAGGAAGACCCAATGCCTAAAATCAATTAAGCCGGGGTGACCGTTGAGCCGACGCGTTCCCCAAGGACGGCGCGGCGGATGTTGCCGGGCTGATTCATATTAAACACCACGATGGGCATGCCGTTGTCCATGCACAACGAAATGGCGGTGGAGTCCATAACCTTCAGATTCTGGTGCAGGACCTCGCGATAAGTGATTTCCGCGAAAAATTTTGCGCCGGTGACTTTTTCAGGGTCCGCATCGTAGACACCGTCCACTCGGGTGGCCTTGAGGATCACGTCGGCTTTGATCTCCATGGCGCGCAGCGCGGCAGCGGTGTCGGTCGAGAAGTAAGGATTGCCGGTGCCGGCGGCGAAGATGACAACGCGGCCTTTTTCGAGATGGCGGACGGCGCGGCGGCGGATAAAGGGCTCGCAGACCTGATGCATCTCAATGGCACTCTGCACCCGGGTGTGCACGCCGAGCTTTTCAAGCGCATCCTGCAACGCCAATGCATTGAGGACAGTGGCCAGCATGCCCATGTAGTCGCCGGTAGCGCGGTCGATCTCAAAACCCTTTTGCCGCGCGCCGCGAAAGATATTGCCGCCGCCGACCATGATGGCGATTTGCGTGCCGAGCTTGTCGACTTCGCGCAATTCCTGGGCGATGGCATAAATGGTTTCGCCATGAATGCCGAATCCGTTCGGGCCCTGGAAGGATTCGCCTGATAGTTTCAGGAGAATCCGATGGTAGGCCGGGCGTTTTTTGCCGCTTTTCTTCACCGCTTTCGATTGCGATGCCATGTGTCTCCGTTGGGTGGGAATGAACCCAGCCGATTGTAACAAACATCAGGAGGTTCCGGACAACCAGGGTGGCTGGGTCGAAACGGCAAAAGCGGCGGGCGGGCCCTGGAAAAGCGGGGAGAGGAAAAGCGAAACGCCCCGGAGGCGGGGCGTTTTGAGCGACAAGGGAATGCCGCCAGATTGCTTGTTCGATGCCGGCTTAGGCCTGCTCGGGAGCGGGGGTGCCCAGCTGGTTCGGAACTTCGCCGACCTTGAAACGGGCGAAGCGGCGAATGGCGATGTTCTCGCCCAGCTTGGCAATGGCCTGGGCGATTTTTTCGCCGATGGTCATGGTCTCGTCCTTGATGAAGTGCTGTTCGTAGAGGCAGGTCTCCTCGTAGAACTTCTCCATCTTGCCGGTGACGATTTTCTGGATGACGGCGTCCGGCTTGCCGGTGGCGCGCGCCTGGGCGGCATAAATTTCGCGCTCGCGCTCGAGCATCTCGGGCGTCACGTCTTCCCGGCGAACGTAGCGCGGGTCAACGGCGGCGATGTGCATGGCCACGTCATGGCAGAGCTGCTGGAAGGCATCGGTGCGGGCCACGAAATCGCTTTCGCAATTGATTTCGACGATCACGCCGATTTTGCCGCCGGCATGAATGTAGTGGCCGATCAGGCCTTCGGTGGCTTCGCGCGTGGCCTTCTTGGCCGCGGCGGCCTGGCCCTTCTTGCGAAGGACGTCAATGGCCTTCTGGACGTCGCCGGCGGTTTCGACAAGCGCGGCGCGGCAATCACTGAAGCCAGCGTTCGTGAGTTCTCTCAGTTCCTTGACGAGCTTGGCTGGAATTTCCATAACTGGTTTTGAAGTACTCATCCTTTTCTCTTTCTTGAATTCGTGATTACACAATTTTACAAAAATGGCCCGGTGTGGACTTCGCTTTCAGCACCGGGCCAACAGAATGATTGAGCCTTGCGCCGTTTTTAGCGGGGTTCCTCGTCAGGAGGAACAGTGGTTCCGGCCGCTTCGATGAAGGCTTCGGTGCCTTCGACGAAGTCGCCTTCCTGTTTCTCGTACTGCTCGTAGGCGCTGGTGTCCACGTAATCCGGTCCGGCTTCGAGAGCGGCCTGATCGGCGGCGGCCTTCTGGTCGGCAACCTGGGACTGCTCGTACTGCGCGCGGCCTTCGGCGACGGAGTCGGCAATCTTGGTGGTGAACAGGCGGATGGCGCGCAGGGCGTCATCGTTGCCGGGGATAATCCAGTCAACCATGTCGGGATCGCAATTGGTGTCCACGACCGAGACCACGGGGATGCCCATGCGGCGGGCTTCCTTCACGGCGATCTCTTCGGCGTTCGAGTCGATGACGAACATGGTGTCCGGCAACTGGGTCATGTTCTCAATGCCTTCGAGATTCTGGAAGAGGTGCTTCATCTCGCGGTCGAGACGCGCGCGCTCTTTCTTGGAGAGCTCCAGCATGCGGCCATCTTCGGTCATGGCCTTCAAGAGTTTCAGGCGCTTGATGGACTTCTGAAGCGTGGCCCAATTGGTCAGCGTGCCGCCCAGCCAGCGATGATTCACAAAGAACGCACCGCAGCGCTTCGCCTCTTCGGCGACCGCTTCCTGGGCTTGCCGTTTGGTACCGACAAAGAGAACGGTTCTTCCCTGCCCGGAGATGTCGGCGACGAAGCGGCTGGCTTCGCGGAACATTTTCAGGGTTTTCTGCAGGTCGATGATGTGAATGCCATTGCGTTCCCCGAAGATGTATTCCTTCATCTTGGGGTTCCAACGGCGCGTCTGGTGACCGAAATGAACGCCGGCCTCCAGCAGCTCCTTCATGGTGATTTCTACAGCCACTTTTCCTCCTAAGTAGATAGCTGCTTTTCGTTCGGCTCTTAGAAGCGCGGGCATAAAGCCAACGCTACAGGAAGAGGAGATACGCAGCAGCCTCTTGCCGGCAGCTTGCCGGCCGTGATCTTGGCGGCGCCGCTTGCGCGTCGCCGCCAGAGTTCGTTCGAGCGGGGGAAAACCCCCGCCCAATTCTTTAACGCTTCGTGAACTGGAAGCGCTTGCGTGCGCCCTTCTGCCCGTACTTCTTGCGTTCCTTCATACGGGAGTCGCGCGTCAAAAATCCGTTCTTGCGCAGAGCCGGGCGAAGCTCGGGATTGAAGCGGCTGATGGCGCGGGAGAGCCCCATGCGGACGGCTCCGGACTGCCCACCGACGCCGCCGCCCTTGGCCGTGGCCACAACATCAATCTGCTCGGCAAGGCTCGTGAACTTCAGCGGTTCCGTGGCGTCGTGCAGCCATGCGTGATTCGGGAAATATTGCTCGGCGGTACGGCCGTTGACCGTAAACTTTCCCGAGCCCGGCCGGATGAAAACGCGCGCGATGGATTCCTTGCGGCGTCCCGTGCCGTAAAACCAGGTTTTGCTGCCCGCTGCGGGCGAATCAACAGTGCTCAATGCTCCTCCTCAAACCCTTTTTGACGAGACGAATCCCGCTCGTCAGATCGAAATTCACGCTCGGCTGGATCCCTGCTAAGGCAAAACTTAGAAAGGAACACTCAAGTGCGGAACCTTGTACCACAGACGTTAGCCTGTGAACCTCGCGCCATACCTTACCGAGCAACGCAGGCTAAAGCCTGTGTTACCTTAGACCGCGACAGCCTGGGGCTTCTGCCCGGCGTGCCGCGCCAAACCGGCCGCATCGCGATAGACGCGCAATTTCTTGGCGCGCCGCGCCCGCAGCTTGTTCTTGGGCAACATCCCGACAATCGCTTCGCGAACCATCCATTCCGGCTTGGCTTGGCGAACACGCTTCGCCGGGACTTCCTTCAGACCGCCGGGGTAGCCGCTGTGCGAGTAGTACACTTTCTGCTCAAGCTTGTTTCCGGTCAGCCGGATCTGGTCGGCGTTAATGACCACCACGTGGTCACCGGAATCGAGATACGGCGTAAAGCTGGGCTTGTCTTTGCCGATCAACAAGCGCGCCACCTTGGTGGCCACGCGCCCAAGCACCTGATCTTTTGCGTCCACAACAAACCACTGAGCGCCCACTTTCAGGGCTTCAGCCTCTGCTCCCTTGGCTACGTACGTCCTCATCGCAACAGTCACACCTTTCCCTGTAAAGACAAAATCTAAGTCTAGGGGGTGAGTCCAGGTTTGTCAACGAAACAGTTTGCGTGGAAACGCGGCAATCGCTGCTAAACCATGAGAGTTGTGGATGTTGGGAGTGCCGCGGGGGGCGTGGATTGTACACATGTCCTTTGCTATGCTCGCGGCAAATTGCCTAATCCCACCTATACTTGCAGGAAGAAATGAACCGGGAGTGACGATGGCCCAGCAGTCCTTGCCGCCGTTTTCAGAAACCGTAAAACTTGCGTGGCGTCTGGCAGCGGAAGAAGCGGTACACGCGGGGCGGCCGCAGATTGAACCGCCTCATCTGCTGCTCGGCATTTGCGGCGTGGAACGCGTAATCCGCGAAGAAGCGTGGGAGCGGTACGCGGTTTCTCCCAGCCGGTTGGCAAGCGTGCGGCAAGAGTGGAACGAGGTCAGCTCGGTGGCTGCATTGGCCGGGCTCGACGCCATTCATCTTCGGCGAGAGGTTCGCGGGCGCCTGCCGCAGACGTCCTTCGCGCTGCCCGCGAATCATGTTGCGAAACGCTCCGACCCGACCAGGGCGGTGTTCGATCAAGCGGAACAGCGGGCGGGGACAGTGGGGCACGCGCTGGTGAGCTTGTTTGACCTTCTGGGGTGCCTCCTGCCCACGATGCTCGAAAAAGATCCGGTAATTCCCCCGCATTTCGAGGCGCCATTGCACAGACTGGAAACGCTTATGGCGCCGCCTCCGGTTTCCGGTGTCACACTTCTGCTGGATGCCACGCGGACCGCGGTCGAGGAGCCACTGGAACACTTGAAGACGACAGCGCGAGAGGCGCTTTTCTACGACCTGCCTTTGCAGATGGCGTCGCAGGCGAATTATCAGGCGATGCTGGATTGCGCGGTCAGTTCCCTGCTGAAATTTTTTCCGGCCGCGAGCCACGCAGTGCTGCTGCTGCGGGATCGCGGTTCGAACTGCCTGCTGTTGCAGGCACATGTGCCCGCGGGAGAGCCGTCGGCGAGCATGGAACTGGCGGAGCATGTTCTCGAGAAGAACTCGGCGGTGATCTGGAATCCGGCCGCCGCGGCCGGGAACGACATCGGCGCGCGCAGCTTGATCGGGTTGCAAACCACCTGCGCGATGTATGCGCCGCTTTCGTGGCAGAACGAACGGCTGGGCGCGCTTTGTGTGGACACACGCCGCGCTGGCTCCACATTCACGCCGGACGACCTGCGACTGTTTATCGCCATCTCGCATCACGTTGCGCTTTCAATCTATTCGCAACGACTGACGCGCGACCTGCAAGCGCAGAATCAGCTGCTCGAACGGCTGCTGACACATTTTTCACCGAAGGTGCGGCAGAGACTGCTGGAACGCGCCGGGCGCGGGCGTCTAACGCTTGGCGGCGAGCGGTCCGAAGTGAGCATCCTTTTCTCGGATATCCGCGGATTCACGCGGATGAGCGCGACGATGGAACCGGATGACGTGGTTGATATGCTGAACGCTTACTTCGCGGCGCTGGTGGAAGCAATCTTTCGGTGCGAAGGCACGGTGGACAAATTTATCGGCGATGCGATTCTGGCCGTGTTTGGAAGTCCGGATCCAGATCCGGAGCATCACCGGCAGGCGTTGCACGCGGCGCTGGCGATGCAGGAGGCGGTGCAAAAGCTGAATGCCGCGCGCAAGGAGCGCAATCAGCCGACTTGCGAAATCGGGATTGGCGTTCATTCGGGCGACGTGCTGCACGGATTTGTGGGGACGCAGGAGCGGCTGGAATTTACGGTGGTGGGAGACGCGGTGAACCGCGCTTCGCGTTTCTGCGCGGCCGCGGGACCGAACGAAATCATTCTGAGTTCGGAATTTCTGAAGCACGTGTGGCGCGAAGTGGAGGTGGAGTCCCGCGACGTGCCGACGAAGCATGAAGGAATCTGGGCGGCCTTCCGGGTGCTCAAAGCGAAACTCCCGCGTTGAGTCAGGCTCCGGGCGCCAGAATGGCCCTGCGGGCGAGCAGCAGATAGCCGTGCTGTTTCGCTTCCTCGGCAAACGCCTTAAGCTCCGCCTTGCGAGCAGCCCCTTCCATGCCTTCCGCGCGTGCCAGACGCGCATCGAGCGCCAGTCCGAGGAAGCCCGCGGATCTCATCTGATTCTCCAGTTTGTTCAGGTCATTTGCCGCCGAGGTCCCGTGCTGGCTCCTGGCTTCCAATCTCCCTTTCTGAATCTTCAGTGTGGCCGCGATCGTGGGATCGGCGGATTTTGCGGCCAGGTCCAACCCTTTGGCGATTTCTTCCCGGGCTTCTCTGACCTTCCCCAACCGCAGGTAGAGATCGGCCAAAATGGCGCGGGTATTCGCTTCGTCGTCAGCATCATCGGATTGCGCAAATTCAGGCAGAAGTGCTCTCAATTCGGATTCGGCCTGGGGAAAGCTCCCGCGCTCCATTTCTATTTGGGCAATTCCCCGGCGCGTTGTGCGCACAGTGGATGCTTCACCAATATTTGTCTGGATTGCCAACGCTGCGCGGTACTTCTCCTCGGCTTCGGGCAGCTTATCGGAAGCGGAAAAATAATCGCCCATATCCGTGAGGGAACGCGCCAGGGCGGACTGGTCCTGCATTTCCTTGCGAAGCCGGAGCGCCCGCTCGCAATTTGATTTGGCGGCCAGCAGTTCGCCACTGGAGATCTGGGTGCTGCAGATGTTCCCCACGGCGTTGGCGAGGCGTTCCTTGTCGCCTATGGACTCCGCTTCCTTCGCCACCTCCTCCAAAACACTGATCTGGCCTTTGGGATTACCCATAGCCCCGTCGACGTTGGCCATGGCTTCCTGGGCTTGCAGCAAATCGCTGTTCACGCCGCCGCGCTCGCGGGAAACGCTGAGGCTGCTCTCCAGCCATTTGCGGGCCTCGGCTAAGTGGTTCTCCTGATACTGAACCAGCCCGAGATTCAACAATGCGCCCGCCTCGTCGTACAGGTCGCCGACCGCATGCGTGGCGGCGCGTGCTTCTTCATACAAACGGCCCGCTTCCGGATATCGTCCGCGAGCGTAGAAAAGATTGGCCTGAGCCGTTTTGGCGTGGGCTATCAGGGATGCGATTCCAAGTTTCTGACTTTGTCCGACGGTTTCCGAGCAGACGGGATCCGCTTCTTTGACGCGGCCGAGATCCTCGAGGGCCAGGCACCGCTCGATGCCCGCATTTGCGATGAGAAACTGTGAACCGATCGACTGAGCCTCGTTAGCGGCCCGCTCAGCAGCAGTGAGCCGCTGCTGGTTGTCCCCCAGCCGGGTTTCTACGGCCGCGAGGCGAAGATCGGCTTGCGCCTGAACGCCAATCGGCACGTCTTTAGCCTTGAGCTGTTCCAGAGTCGCGAGCGACTCTTTCAGGTGGTTGCCTTCCATCTGGTTTCTGGCAAGTTCGAGGCCGTAAAAGTAATTGTCGGGTTGCGTTTTCCAGAGGGCACGATAGGTGTCGGCGGCATAGTCCCACTGCTTGGCATATTCCTTTTGCCGGAGGCCGATGCGAATCTTCTGATCGCTGGAAAGATTCTTGGCCTGCTCGAGCGCCGCGGCGGATTCCTCCCTGGCCTTTTCTTCATACCCGAGGTTCCAGAAAGCCTCGGCCAGGGCGCTGCGAATCTCGGCGTTGGCGGGATCGGCGTCCAGGGCTTTCTCCAAATCCTGGCGGGCGCCTTCGAAATCGAAGCTTTCCATCTTGCGCATTCCGGTTCCGAAGGATTCGGAAACCAGGTTGGACTTCACCTGGAGATTTCCGGCTACTTCAGAGACGCCCAAAATATTGAGAAGCTCGCCGCCCGTGGAGACGGCCACGGTTTCGCGGTCGGATTCGAGCAGGCGCTTGTGGATGCTGCCGCCGCTCTGGCCCTTCTCGACGTCGAACATGTGAATGTCCCAAACGATGGTCCGCGAGCCGGCATTCCCTTCGACCGCGTAGGTCCCATAGATGACGTAGCGGCAGCCGAATTGGTGGACTCTGGTGAGGAGATCGGGCGGAGGTTCGTCCGGCATCTGGCTCGGAGCGGGCGGAGTCCAGGGATTCGCCATGCTGCCGAGCGTTTTGTACGTGACGGGTTTGATATCGAGCCTGGATTGCAGGGTGTTGCGAAACTGGTCGCCCCAGGGATCGAGATTTTTGTCTCCGTTGACATTCTTGAAACCCAGAACCGTGACCGAGGGGGCTCGGCGCCAGGGAAATAGATCTGGAAAAGTTACGCCCAGAATGATTCCGATTACCGCGACGCCGGCCAATCCAAGAGCCATCAGCAGCGCGCGCTTGCGGTGCTGGCGGACGACAGACTCAGCGTGGAGCAGGGTGTCGGCCTCCCCGGCAAGCGCCCTCTCAATGTCCTGAACTGAAGCAAAGCGGTCGGCGGGCTCGCGCTCCAGGCATTTAAGAATGGTGCGAGACCATTTTTCATCCAGATCGGGCACCAACGTTTTCGGCACCGGCGGCGGCGTTTCAAGGCGGCTGAAGGCGACTTCCCGCCAGTTGCGTCCGTCGAAGGGCAAGCGCCCCGTGACCATTTCAAACATCACGACGCCCAGAGCGTAGATGTCCGTTGCGGGAGTGATTTCCTTGCCGGTGACCTGCTCGGGAGCCATGAAGGCAGGCGTGCCGAGCATCTCGCCGGTGCGAGTGAGCGCGAATTCGCCGGCGTCCAGCGAGTGGGCGAGGCCAAAATCGCTGACCACCACGCGAATGGAGCCGGAACCAGAACCCGGCGGGACGAGCATCACGTTATTGGTCTTGAAGTCCCGATGGACTACTCCCGCCTGGTGGGCCGCCGCCAGCCCGGCCACCATCTGTTTCACCAGCGGCAGGGCCAGGGCAATGCTCATTTTTCCTTTTTCTTTCAGGAGTTGATCGAGGTTTTGGCCGGCAAGAAATTCCATGCTGACCACCAGCAGTTCCGAATCGCCCTCTTTCCCGGCTTCGTGGCGAAACAGATCGTAAGTCCGGCAGACATTGGGGTGAGTGACACGTTTCGCCACAACGATTTCCTGGCGAAACCGTTCGAGCGCGTTGGCGTCGGCGAGCAACGCCGAACGCACCGTTTTCAGCGCCACTTTTTGCTTGAGTTCGATGTCCAGCGCTTCATAGACCTCGCCCATGCCGCCCTGGGCGATGAATCTAAGAATCCTGAATCGCTTGGCAACCGTGTCGCCCGGCGCAAACGCGGATTGCCGGGTGGGCGGGGCCGGAGCGGTGATCTGGTTGTGATCGGGAGAACTGATTTGCGCGGGAGTGCTTCCGGCGCGCGTCTCTAGCGTGTCCTGGTTGCGATCGTTCTCGCTCGGCTTGAACGGCGGCTTATCCATTGATTCCAGGGAAGCTCAGTTGGGCAGATTATGCCACAAGGCAAGCGGGATGGGTCAAAAGAGGCGGGCTAAACAGGCCCAGGAAGCGGTTCGAGGTGCTCTGAACTGAGACAGGAAATGCAGGGAATGGGCGAGAGTTAGCAAGGAAGGTAAGCAAATGTGCAGAGTTTTTCCGCAGCTTCGCCATAAAGTGAGTCGCACGAAAGAAATCATTACGTTGACTAAGAAACTACTTGACGCAGGTTGGGACATTTGTGAAACTCACACCAGAAAGTCCCCGCGGAATTGCTGTAATTCGTAATCTCATTTGAGGTGATCCATGCGATCGAGCAAGCCTTGGTTGATTGCATTTTTATTCCTGCTCGCGCTTTCGGCCAGCTCTGCTTCGGCCGCTACCTACATACGTGGTTACGTAAGACCATCCGGTGACGGTGGCCCGTGCGCCACTACGACGAGTCCACTTTGCGTGAGTGACGACGGGAGTACGTTGTTGGATGGACTTTTGGCGAGCCCCGATACCTATCAGATTCTAGGCGTCACCAGCGTAGCCTCGGGAACCCAGGTGGATTTTACCTTTGCCGGCCCGGTCACTACCTCCGTGACGCCGGTGAATCCAGATAACGCCCATACAGCGTTCTCCAGCTTCTCGGTCCTTGCCTGCGCTTATCAGAACAACGGGATTAGCGTCCTCCCAGGAATCTACAATACGGATGGAACTCAGGAGAGTACCAATTGCACTCAATTGGGGGATTACTCCACCGCGGGCGCATTCACCGACCCGTCTAGTTTCATCAATGAGGTCGCCTGCGCTACAGCGAACATGGTCTGCCTAACTTTTTCAGGGTCCGGTTTACCCTCTACCTGGTTTTTCGCCGAGGATACAACGACCGGCCCAAGAGTGCTTTCGCTAACCGAGACGTTTTCACCGCCACCGGCACCGACGCCGGAGCCGGCTTCGATGTCGCTTCTTGCGGCCGGGCTGATTGGGCTGGGCTTACTCCGGCGTAAACGGGCCGCCTGAACACGTTTCGAGGTATCAATTCTGCGGGGTGAAGATTCTTCACCCCGCTTTTTCTTTTGGGGCGCGCGTGTTTGTCTTGCCCTGTCGAGACAGCATTGACAGCGGCATTTGCACTCGGTAAGATGCGCCGCAAAGCGGGTAGGAAATTGTCTGCGCAGATGTAGGGCCCTCGGTGTGAGGTCCAGTGATGAAAGAGTTCCTGTTGGCGGCGCCCTTTCCGGCTCCCTTTCCGGTCTTCAAATCCGCAAACCACGAATTTCGGGACGAGACTTCTCGAACCCAATCGATTTCGTATGGGTCGTTGTGCGGATGTCCGATCGAAGACCAACGGCGGAGCAGCGCCGGACTGATTTCGAAGTTGGGGGACGAGATCGACGGAGGGAATTATGAAGCGGAGCGAGCCCAGCAAGGCTGTTTTTAGGTGTTTGTTGCTCTCGTCAGTTCTCGTCGGCACAGCAGCAATGGCCGCGGCCCAAAAGAAACCCGAGACGCCTGCGCCTAGCAAGCCCGCACCGGCCGCGCCCGCTCCGCATCCAGCTGCAACTGCACCCCAGGCCAACAACAGCGCGCCACATACGGGAGCGCCCGGCGGCGCTCCAAATGGCCGAACCAATTCCACACCACATGGCAGTAACCCCGTTAACACACCCGGCGGAGTAGGCTCCGCGCACGGCGGAAACGATAGTGCGACGCGTGGTGGCACAGCTTCTACAACAACCGGCGGGACGGGGAAGGGCGGGAGCACGGCTACAACGCGCGGCGGCACCGCTCCCAAAACGCCTGCCACCACCAGTGCGGCTCACGGCGGTACGACTACCACGGCGCATACAAGTACGGTCGCCGGGGCGAAGACCCCGGGAACGGTAAATCACCCCGGAGGCGGACGGAGCGTCACGAGTGCTTCGGGGCACACCACCAATTTCAATAGTTCGGGAAAACGCACCAGCGTTGAGACTCGAGGCGGAACCCGCGCGGGCTTCGACCGCAACGGTCACGTCAGCTCGATTCATACCCACAGCGGAATGGCCATCAATCACGGAGCCCACGGCGAGCGGCGGTATGAGTCCAAGCGTCCGGGAGGCGGCCGGGTTGTGGGCTATGGCCATGGCCGGGGCTACGCCGAACGCGGTTACTACCGTGGTGGCAGACCGTACATGCGGCGGACTTATTATTATGGCGGGCGCAGCTACGCTTACGCATATCGAGGCTACTACTACCACGGCTACAGATATTACGGATACGTTCCCGCCTACTACTATGCTCCGGGCTTCTATGGGTGGGCGTATAACCCATGGGCGGCGCCGGTGGCGTACGGTTGGGGATGGGGGGCATCTCCGTGGTATGGATACTACGGTTATTATTTCGCGCCAGCCCCTTTCTACGCCACTCCGTCTCTGTGGCTGACCGACTACGTGGTTGCCGCCAATCTCCAGGCAGCGTATGACGCCCGGGCCGCCGCCAACGCCAGTGCCGCAGCGGCGGAGGATCAATCCGCGGCGGCGGGTGGCCAGGTCACACTCACTCCCGAAGTGAAACAGCAGATCGCCGACGAAGTGAGAGCGCAACTTGCGGCGGAGCGCGAGGCCGCAGCGCATCCCGAGCCTGCCGGCGCGGTGAGCAGCGCTCCTCCCGCGGGCGGTGACCAGCAGACCGGCCCGGATGAGCGCCCGGCCTCACTCGATCCGGCACACCGTACCTTTATCGTTTCCGAAGTTCTGACCGAAACCACCCCGGAGGGCACAGAATGCGCCCTCAGCCCGGGTGATGTGCTCACGCGCATCGAGGATAGTCCGGACGCGAACCAAAACGTGAAAGTGCTGGTGGCCAGCAGCCAGAGGAATGATTGCGCCTCCGGTTCACAGGTCGCCGTTGCCGTCACGGATCTCGAAGAGATGCAGAATGCTTTTCGCGCCAAGGTTTCTGAAGGTCTCGGAAAGCTTGCGGAAAACCAGGGCAAGAACGGGCTGCCGGCCGGACCTGCCGCGGGCGCTCAGCCGAACCCGGCTGGCCAGGCACAGCCGGACTTGACGGTCGCAGCCGACCTGGAGGCTCAGCAAGACGAAGCGAGCCAATCGGAGAAGGAAGTTGCCGACGCTGCGGCCAGCAACCAGGGCGACGACGATTAGCCCCCGGAGGAAAAATCGTTCGACTTAGACGGCCCTAGAATGTTCGCAATCCGCATCGAAGAGCAGTTTTGTTTTGGAGATTTTCCTGCAAGATGAATATTCGCAGAGGACAAAAGGAGCCTACGATGGCCGGTAAATTGGGGAAAGCATTTCGGATTCTCGCCGTGGTCGCTGCGGGAATCCTTCCATGGATGGCAAACGCCCAGAGTGGGGGAGCTGATTCCCTGGAAGGTCAGATTGCCGCCCAGTACAAATTAACGAAACTTGGCACGGATTCCTCGGGAACCTCCGTCATTCAAGCTGGAACGGTGCTGGTCATCAAGAAAGGCGGGATTTTGAGCGTTTCCCAGGCGGACCCAGGGCTCCTTGCGAACATTGTCAAGGACGGGGATGTTCAAAGTCCCGTTGCGGCGGTGGTGAAAACGAAGAAGGACACGAAATTCCTGCCGGTGGGCGACAAGGTTTACGTCTCTAAGGTTGACGTGAATCGAAAAGAATCCAAGGTCACGCTGAACATCGTCGAGTGCGACTCCTGCAACAACGTAAACACCCCATCGTTCCGCAAAGCCCAGGTAGTTTTCCAGTACCCCAAGGGTTATTTCGACGGCGCGGACAGCGGACAGGTGGCTGACGTTATCAGCCAGGTTCTCGCGAGCGATGGAGGAGACACGGGACAGGCGCAGCAGGCTCAGGCTGATCCCCCACCGGCAGCGCCCCAACCCGCGCAAGATGCGTCCGGGCAAGCGGGTGGACCGGTTAAGAAAAAGCGCGTAGCGGTGATGAATTTCGATTACGGGACGGTGCGCACCACGGTCGCGCAGATTTTTGGCACGGATCAGGACGTAGGCAAAGGCATCAGCGACATGCTGGTGGAGAAACTGGTGAATGGCGGGCAGTATTCGGTGATCGAGCGCGCCGCGCTCGACAAAATTCTGAAGGAACAGAATTTTTCGAACAGCGACCGCGCGGATGCCAACTCGGCGGCGAAAATCGGCGCGGTCCTCGGTGTGGATGCGATTATCATCGGCTCGATCACGCAGTTTGGCCGCGATGACCAGCACACCAACATCGGCGGCGGCGGGTATGGGCTGGGGAAATTTGGCCTGGGCGGCGTGGGCACCAGCAAATCGAAGGCGGTGGTGGCCATCAGCGCCCGGGTGATCAATACCTCAACCGCGGAAATTATGGCCGCGGTTACGGGGAAGGGGGAATCCACGCGGGGCAGCACCTCACTAATCGGCGCGGGAGGCGGGGGTGGCGGTGGAGGCGGCGGAGGACTGGACATGGGAAGCAGCAATTTCGCCAATACCATTCTTGGCGAGGCAGTCCGAGGCGCGGTGGACAGCACGGCGGAGCAACTGAACGCGGCTTCGTCGAAAGTCGAGACGCTGAAACGCTCGATCAACGGAGTGGTTGCCGATGTCACCGGTCGGACGATCATCGTGACCGTGGGCAAAAAGGTCGGCGTGAACGTGGGCGACAAGCTCGAAGTGAGCCGGCAGGTGCGCGTGGTGAAGGATCCCTCCACGGGGAAAGTGATCAAGGCGGTAACCGACAAAATCGGAGTGGCTACGGTCACGGAGGTGGATGATGACTCCGCCACAGCCACATTCAGCGGCGCAGGTGCAGCCAAAGTGGGAGACGTCGTCAAGAACAATCCGTGAGACGCAACTCGCCCTGAAGTAAATCAGGAGTCCGGGCGGTTGTCCGGACTCATTCTGTTTTCGGTCCATTCTTTGGTGTATCCTCGGTGCACTTAGGGCGTCCCACCTGGAGGCTTCCATGACTGCCGAATTCACCGTTGGTCAAAGCGTTGGCGACTATGAGGTGCTCTCCATTCTCGGACTGGGCGGTATGGGAAAGGTGTACAAGGTCCGCAACGTGATTTCCGACCGCGTGGAGGCGATGAAGGTGCTGTTGCCGGACCTGAATTCGCACCAGAGCCTGGCAGACAGGTTCCTGCGGGAAATCCGCCTGCTGGCTTCGCTGAATCATCCGAACATCGCCGCGCTGCGCACGGCGCTGACTTACGAAAACCAACTGGTGATGATCATGGAATTCGTGGAGGGCGAGACGCTGGCGAACCGCATCGCGCGCGCCCCGATTTCGACGGCCGAGGCGGTCAATTACTCCCTACAAATACTTTCGGCGCTGAGCTACGCGCACAAGCACAATATCACTCACCGCGACATCAAGCCCGCAAACATGATGCTGACGCCGCTGGGCGTCGTGAAGCTGATGGATTTCGGGATTGCGCGATCGGGCACGGACGGCTCGCTCACTTCCACAGGCACCACACTGGGTTCGCTCAATTACATGCCGCCGGAGCAGGTGCGCGGGGAGGCGGCGGATGCCCGGTCGGACCTTTATTCATTCGGAATTTCACTCTACGAGCTGCTGACGGGCAAGCTGCCGTTCCAGGGCGATTCGCAATATTCGCTGATGACCGCGCAATTAAATCAACAGCCGGCTTCGCCGATCAGTTTGCGAGCGGACGTGCCGCCGGCATTGAACGAAATTATTCTGATGGCCATGGCCAAGGAGCCGGCGGATCGATTCCAGAGCGCGGATGCGTTTTCGAATGCGCTCGGGAGCGTGCCGGTGTCGGCGGCACCCGCCTCGGGCACCACGTTTGCGGCGGCACCGCGTCCGCCGGTGTCGCCCGACGATACGCTGATGGGAACGCTGGCGCCGGGAGCCGGGGCGATGGGCCGGATGGCCAGCCCGCCAGCGACCACCGAAGCCGCAGTCAGAGTGCCGGTGCCGCCTGCCCAGCCGCGGTCGCCTTCCGCAATTCCAACCGTGCCCATGGGGCCGGCCGCAACTGTGGCAGCGGCGGCCGGTTCGGCACCTGCCGGGTATGCCCCACCGCCGCCGGTACGTTCTTCGAGCCGCGGCTTGTGGCTGGCGATCGGGTCGCTGCTGGGCGCGGGAGTGCTGATTGCCGCCGGGGTTTATATTCCGCGGCGGATGAAGACGCATGCGGACCCGAAGCAGTCCAATATGCCAGCGCATACCTCCGCGGATTCCAGCGCAAAGGCGCAGAGTGGCGCGGACGCGCCAGTTTCCATAACGACGACGGCAGGCTCGGTGAATGTGGACGGGCAGGGAAATGTTTCCGTGCAGGCGCCGGGTGTTTCCGTGAGCGCTACACCTGATGGGAATGTGAATGTGACCGCGCCCGGCGCTTCAGTGCATGCCGGCGCGAAGACGAAGGCAGATGGAAATCCGAATGCTTCAGCGCAGGCGGCGCCGCCCGTCCCTGCGGGCCCATCGCGCGCGGAGGTGGCGAAGATGGAAGACGAAGCGGACCAGTTGAGCGTGCGCGCTGCCACGGTTTCGCGGAGCGTTGAAACCTTGCGCCAGCAGCAGCAGGCGGACGGATACAATCTGCGGGCAGACATTGCCTCGGCTCAGGATCGCATGCAGGTGTACCTGGCAAAAGGAAACGCAGCGCTGAAATCGCGAGACATGGCCAACGCGCAAAAGTACTTCGACCTGGCGGACGCGGAGATCTCCAAGATCGAGAAATTCCTGGGCCATTGATTCGGCGCGAGCCGAACCGCCCTTCTATTTCATCCAAGAAAAAGAGGACTGCCCACTTCGTGTGAAGACCATCGAGGTTCGGGATGGCCTGTTTTCAAATTTTTCCGCGGCGTGGGAAGATGTTGCCTCGCGCCTGGGGGTGACGCACATGCCGACCGACGAAAAGATAGGGACACACCAGAAGGCGCTGACGATCAACCTGGATGGCTCGGTTTTCGGGTCGTTCGCGGAAATCGGAGCAGGGCAGGAGGTGGCGCACTGGTTTCTGACCGTGGGCGGGGCCTCGGGGACGGTGGCGAAAACCATATCCGCGTACGACAAAGAAGTGAGCGACGACCTGTACGGACGAGGAACGCGATACGTTTCCGAACCGCGCCTGGAAGCGATGATGGAAAGCGAGTGGAAGCAACTGCTGGCGGAACTCGAGGCGAGCCGCGGCCTAACCACGCGGTTTTTTACCTATGTGGACACCGTGTCTGCCCGAAACTTCGCAGGGACGAACGAGTGCCACGGATGGGTGGGGCTCAGGTTCCAACAGGCGCCGGGCGCTCCCGCAAGCGAGGTAATACTGCACATCAACCTCCAGGACCCGACCAATCTGCAGCAGCAAGAAGCCGTCGGGATTCTCGGTGTCAACCTGATTTACGCGGCGTTCCGTTATGTCGGCTCCCCAGAAGAGTTCCTGGCCCGCGTGTATGAGGATCTGAGCCTCGGGCGGCTGGAAATTGATCTGGTCGACGTGAGAGGTCCGGCGTTTGAAAAGTGGGACAAGCGCCAACTGCATGCTTCGCTGGTGACGAACGGCTACGCCGAGGCGGTGGCCTTTACCGCGGAAGGTCAGCTGATTCCTCCGTCGGAGCTGCTCTATAAGAAAGCACTGGTGCTGGCCCCCGGGGTTTTCGAAACCGCTTCCGACATATACGGGCAATTGATCCAGAGCACGCTGGCGCAACTTCCAACGGAAGAACTCGAACAGAGCAAGGGGAGCCTGGGACTGTTTTGCCTGCCCGGCCAATTGATGATCGCGGGAGGCCCGGCGCCGACGACGGAAGACCTGGTGCGGCATGTGGATAACCTGCAAAAACTGGGATACGGCACGCTGATTTTTCGCGCCAAAGAGCTCTACACCATGAGCACATTCGTGAGCCGCTATACGAAATCGCAGGTGTACTTCGCCGTCGGCCTCTCGGTCCTCATTCACGCGCTGCAGGACCGCTACAAGAGCCTGGCAGGCGCACTGCTTGAAGGGACGGCGCGGCTGTTTTCCCAGAACGTGAGATTGAGCGTGTACCCGATGTCGGAGACTGCGCTAAAGGCAAGATTGGAGGAACTGGGGGCGAACGAGTGGACGTATGAGGTCACCGACGGGCTCGTGTATGTGGAACACCTTCATCCAGTGGAGCCTATAAAATTTCTCTTCGGGTATCTGGTGGCGTGCGGTTTTGTCGTTTCGGCGCGTCCCGCAGCCGCCTGATTCAGTGGCAGAATTCGCAAGCGCGGCCGACCGTGCCGATGCCCAGAAGTTCGATGCGCGGAGTCAGGTACCCGGAGCGCAGCGGCTCTTCATTCATCAAAGCGGTGCTCAGATATTTCTTGTTATCGTCGCAGAAAATGGTCACGACGTCGGAATCCGGCCCGAGCTTTTCCTGGGCTTTCAGGGCGGCCAGAAAATTGCAACCCGAAGAGATGCCCACCGCGAGTCCCAGAGAAAACGCCAGCTTTTGGGCCATCAGGATGGCGTCGCCATCGGGAACGGAGAGAACTTCGTCGATTTCCTTGAGGCGCACGATTTCCGGGATGAACTCGTCGGAGATTCCCTGGATGCGGTGATTGCCCACTTTGCAGCCGGTGGTCAGGGTGGGGGATTCCGCGGGTTCGACAGGATGCACGCGTATCGAGGGATCGCGCTGGCGGAGGAATTTTCCGACTCCCATCACGGTGCCGCCGGTGCCAACCCCCGCAACGAAGGCCTGCGGACGCTTCCCGATGGAGAGAAGTTGCGACCAGATTTCCGGGCCGGTGGTTTCTGAATGCGCTTGGGTATTGGCAGGATTTGAGAATTGCCGGGGTAGAAAGATGTCCTTCGAGGAGGCTGCCAGGTCTTCGCAGCGCCGGATACTGCCAAGGAAACCTCCGTCTTGTTTCGACACGGAGACGACCTCAGCGCCATAACTGCGGATCAGGTGAACGCGTTCCTGGCTCATCCAGTCCGGCATAAAAATCTTGACGGGGTGACCTAGCATGCGGCCGATGGCGGCGAAGGAAATTCCGGTGTTGCCGCTGGTTGCTTCAGCGATGGTGTCGCCAGGGGTGATTTTCCCGTCGTTGTAGGCCTGCTGAAGGATCCCGACCGCCATCCGGTCCTTGATGCTGCCGGTGAGATTCAGGTATTCGGACTTGGCGTAAAGAACGCGGTGCTGGCCCTCGAATCGGAAATGAATCGCAAGCAGTGGAGTGTTGCCGACAAGACGCGTCAGTGCCTGAAATTTTCGAGTGGTTCGATCAGTAAGCGCTGGCATACCAGAACGGTTGTCGCACGTTCGGCGGAATTCGACAAGGGCAGGCTCCGGCAAGAATGCTAGCCGGAGGAAGGGACGAGCGTGTTGAGCTTTCCGGCATCGTGGGCAGCGGATGACTGGAGGACATCCTGGATGACGCTGAACAATTCCGCGGGGCGGATGGGCTTCGTGACATAGGCGTCCATTCCCGCAGAGAGGCAACGCTCGCGATCTTCCTTCAAGGCGTGAGCGGTGAGGGCGATGATGGGGGTGCGGCGGCCGGTGAGTTTTTCGAGCTTGCGGATTTCAACCGTGGCTTCAAACCCATCCATCTCCGGCATCTGAATGTCCATCAGGACGAGGTCGAACTCCGCGCCTTGCGTAGCCGCAATCGCCTGTTTGCCATCGACAGCAATGGAGACCCTGAAGCCGCGCTTTTGGAGCAGGCGTTGCGCCAGTGTGCGATTGACGGCGTTGTCTTCCACCAGCAATACACGACACCCTCGGCCAGCGGCTGCTTCGAGGGCTGCGGAATCTGGCGATTGAGTTTCGAGCGCCTCCTGGAGGGGTTCCGGGTGACTGCCGACCGGAATTGTGTTCTCCTCTGCGAGAGCGACGTCCATCGTGAAGTGAAAGATGCTTCCCTTTTGGGCAGCGCTTTCGACCCAGATCCGGCCGCCCATCATCTGCACCAGGCGCAGGCAGATGGCCAGGCCGAGCCCTGTGCCGCCATACTTGCGGGCCATCGAACCATCCGCCTGGGAGAATGCAGCGAATATTTTTTCCTGAGTCTCTGCGGGTATGCCGATTCCGGAATCCTTCACACCAAAGTGCAGGAGCACGCGACCCCGGACAGGAAACGCGGCTGCAACGGCGACGAGAATTTGGCCATGCTCGGTAAACTTGATGGCATTGCCGATCAGATTGAGGAGCACCTGGCGGAGCCGGCCGGGGTCGCCGATGAGGGCATCGGGAACATCAACAGGCGCTTTGAAAGAAAATTGAAGTCCCTTTTGTTGCGCGCGGATGGCGCAGGTCTTCAGGATCTGCTCGAGACTCTCGCGAAGCCGGAACGGAATCAGCTCGATCTCGAGCTTTCCGGCTTCGATTTTCGAGAAATCCAGGATGTCGTTGATGATGGCGAGCAGCGAGTCGGCGGAGAAACGGACCAGGCCGAGGTTTTCGCGCTGCTCCGCCGTCAGTTGAGTGGCGAGGACAAGCTCGGTCATGCCGAGAATGCCGTTAAGCGGGGTGCGGATTTCGTGGCTCATGTTGGCCAGGAATGTGCTCTTCGCGGCGTTGGCGGCTTCGGCAGCGCGCTTGGAGTCGTGCAGCAGTTTCTCGTTCAGCTTTCGTTCTGAGATGTCCTCAGCGGAGATGATGATTCCTCCAACGTTCCCTTGGCGGTCACGCCAGGGATAAACGGAGGAGCTTACCCACTGCTCAGCACCATCGGCGCGAATCCAGACGTCTTCGCCCAGATGCTGCTTCTCACCGGCCAAACCGCGGCGATGGGATTCCCGCCATTTTTCGGGGAAGTTGGGGATCAGATCATAAAGGCAAATTCCGGTGAGGTCGGGATGGCCAAATCCGTAATCAGTGATCCAACGGTGGCTGGCCGCGAGGTAGCGGATGTCGCGATCGAACATGGCCACGGCGACAGGAGCGTGTTCGATGAAGGCGCGGAACTGGCCCTCGCTGGCGCGCAGCTCTTCCTCGGCGCGCTTGCGTTCCGTAATGTCGGCGGCAAGGCCGAGGACGTATTGCGGCGTGCCCGCGGCGTCGCGCAGGAGGGAAAGTTCCACACTGGCGGAAACGCGGCGACCGTCCCGCAAGATGTAGCGCTTGTCCAGGTGGAGATGATCGAGCTCGCCTTTGACCATCCCCTGAAAAGTGTCCAGATCGAGCTGGACGTCATCCGGATGAGTGAGCTTGTCAAACATGCTGATGGAATTCATCTCTTCGGCGGTGCAACCGAGCATGCGCCGGTAGGCGGGGTTGACGGTGAGGCGGCCATTTTTGAGCTCGGAGACGGCAATTCCGAATTCAGCGCCTTCGAAGATGGCGCGGAATTTCTGTTCGCTTTCACGGATGGCGAGTTCATAGGACCGGCGCTGCGAGATGTCCAGAAAGGTGACCACCGAACCGATGGCCTTGCCGTCCCGGAGCAGAGGGTGGGACCAGTATTCGACCGGGAAGCTGGTGCCGTCGCTGCGCCAAAAGACTTCCTCGTCGGAATGCGTGCCCTTTCTCGAACGAAACGCCTCAAAGATGCGGCAGTCCTGAACTGGGAATGGAGTGCCATCGGCATGGGAATGGTGAAAGAGCATGTGACCGTTTAGCCCGAGGACCTGATCGCGTGAGGAAAATCGGAGGATGCGCAAGGCCGCGGGATTTATGAACGTGCAGGCGCCCTGACGGTCAATGCCGTAGATGCCTTCGGCGGCGGATTCAAGGATCAGGCGAACGCGTTCTTCCTCGTCGGCAAGCCGATCCTCGACGTTCTTGCGCTCTCCGATAATGGCGCCGAGGATCAATGCGGTGAGGGCCAGAATCAACATCAGGAACTGGAGAACCGCCAGATCTTCCATCCCCTGGTGGGTCACGCGCATCATGAGGGCCACGCTTGAATCAACCAGGATCAGTGCGACGACAACGCCTCGCAGGCCGCGCCGAATGGCAATCCAAATGAGCGGGAGGAAGAATAAATAAAAGAGATGGGCGCTGCGGGCATAGCTGTTGCCAAATGTCAGATAGATCAGAAACGCGAGCGAAACGAGGAAACCCGCGTGTTCGAGCGTATCCACACGGCCCCAGGCCCATCTCTTTTTTCTCGGCTCTGGCTCTTCGGCGCCCTTATAACCGAGGTACCGCCGGCACCAGGGAATGACGAATTCAAGCAGGAAAGGAGTGAGACTCGAGAGGGCCACGGCGTCACCGATCCACCAGTTGAACGCCGCTTGCGCATAATTGACGGCGGAGATTTCGCCGCTCCAGACAAGGATCGCCGTGCCACCGGCAGCAGCGGCCAGCGAGGCGAGCAGGGTGACTCCCAGAAGAGCGTTGACATCGCTCGTCGAACGAATGCGATACTTGCCGGTCAATTTGCGCCGGAGATAAAGACCGGCTGCAGCATAGATCAACGGAACCAGCGGATTGATGAGGAGAAATGGAAGACCGGTGACACTCTGATGGTAGTTTATGTATCCGGCAAGATAGCTCGCTGCGATAATCACGGGAATGACCGCCGGCCCCAAGCCGATAACCAGAGCGACCGAGAGCCCAACCGGCGGATACCAGGCACTGATGCTCGGCCAAATTTGCAGGTAGACCGTGGTGCGATCGAGCAGACCGTAGATCAGGATGAAGACGATTCCGAAGGCCAGTCGCCGGAGGTAGTAGGACAAGGGTGGGTTGGGGATCAAAAAAGCGGGCAAATGACGAGCGAGGAACGAAGTGAAAGAAGAAGGAATAGGAGCAGGGGCTGATCCATTTTGAAACACAGGGTTCGGGCTGTGGTTCATCCTGGGGGCCGTTTGCTTGCCCCCATTCGCACCAACGACAGAATCGAGTCTCCGGCGAACCACTGATCCCCTCTAAACTGTTGAGCCCTCGAGACCCGCGATTTGCGGTGACGAAAACTCGCTCCACTAGCCAGAGCTGGCCATGGAGAATATGAGCATTTGGGATACCGAACCGCCGATGCTACTGGGCGACGCGGGTATTCCGGTACAATGCGACTGGTAGAAGATTTGAAGATCTGCGGACAGGTGGAAGCGTGATTCATCGATTTGTGTTTCACAACGAAGAGCTGAAGGCAGTGGACAAGGTCCGATGGTCGCCCGGGCAAGCGGGGTTGATCTGCGGATGGGGCCTGTTTACGACCGTGCGCATCGTGCGGGGGGAAGCGTTTGCCTACGAACGCCACTGGCGGCGGCTGGAAAAAGATGCCGCACTCACGCGGCTGCCGCTCAGCTATTCGAGCGCCAAGGTGCGGGTGCAACTCCAGGATGTGATCCGGGCGAATAAAGTTCAAGATGGATGCGCGCGTATCTATCTGGTGTGGAACACCGTGGGTTTCTGGAAGAGCGAGGAGAAGGTGCCCGAAGTGGACCTGGTGATCACCAGCGCGGATGTGCCGGTGTATCCGGACACGCTGCGCGTTGCCGTGCGCGAGCATGGCCGGCATGCGGCTTCGCCGCTGGCCGGAGTGAAAACCACTTCGTGGCTGAACAGCGTCTGGGCGGTGGCCGAGGCGCAACGCGAAGGTTTTGATGAAGTGGTCTTGCTGAACGAACGCGGAGAAGTATGCGAATGCACGGCGGCGAATATCTTCGCCGTGAAGGGCGACAAAGTATTGACGCCGCCGCTGAACTCGGGATGCCTGGAAGGCGTGACGCGGGGAGTGTTAACGGAAGTGGCGGGGGAAGCGGGAACTTCGGTGGTGGAGCAGACCCTGCGGCTTGAAGATTTGTACGCCGCGGAGGAAGTCTTCATCACCTCCACAAACCGCAACGTGATCGGCATCCGCGAAATCGCCGGACGGAAGATCGGGAGCGGCACGACAGGCGAGGTCACAAAGAGGCTCGACGTCGCGTTTGATGCCTTCGTGGAAGATTACGTGGAGCGAAGAATGTCGGCAAACCGTTAATGGATCCTGCCATCGGAAGCCGGTGATCGGACAGAGCCTCGGCAGGTAGCCGCCGGGGAATCACGCGAGGAGGGCGCCCGCCCCGGTATCTTAGTGATTCCTGATCGAGCGGCAGGTGGTATGGTGGTTGAGTGCCGCACCATGCGCCAGAGCGAAGGCGCAGCACGCGAGCGCGTGTTACAATGCGCGGCTGAGTGGGGGGAGCAAGGGCGGAGGGCATGACAGAGCCACTGGTACAGAGCGAAGCGGTCCTTGAGGTGATCTCACCCGATGGTGCGCGGAAATACGTTCGCGTGACGCAAGTTCCCTTCCTGATCGGCCGGGGCGCGGAAACCGGCAACCATTTGCAATTGACCGACCGGCGCATCTCGCGGAATTGCGCGGCAATCGTCATGGAAGCAAACCGCTACTATCTGGAAGACCGCGGGCAGCGGCGCGGGATGTTTGTGAACGGGGAAAAAGTGGAAAGCCGGATGCTGAACGACGGCGACGCGGTCACCTTCGGGCTGGAAGATTCCTACCAGTTGATATTCCGTTCCGCCACCGGCACCGCCGAGGAAGCAATTCCCCAGTTGTTAACCCGCATTGATCACATGACGAGTTCCGAGTCCACCGGCGGCGGTCTGCGGAAACTGAACATGCTCCTGGAAGCGACGTCGCTGCTACACTCGCAATTGCCGCTGGATTCCGTGCTGGCGAAAATGATTGATCACGCGATCGCGGTGACGGATGCGGACCGCGGCCTGCTGCAGGAGGCCGTGGACGGGAAAGTGGAAAACATGCGCGTGCGGCTGGCGCGGCGCAGCGGCGGGCAGCGGCTGCCTCCTGAAAGCATGACCCCCAGCCAGACGGCCATCCAACTGGCGATGAAGCAGCAATCACCGGTGATCACCGAAGACCTGGCACAAGCGGAGATGAATCTGCAGGCGGCGGCGAGCATCGTGGCGCAGGGATTGCGCGCGGTGGTGGTGATTCCGCTCTATGCGAGTGCACGTGCCAGCACGGATGCCTCCTCAACGGATGTGCGGCGCGGCGATTTTCTTGGCGTGCTCTACATGGACTCGAAGCGCCCGACGGCGTTTTCGAAACTGGATCGACAAATTCTGGACGCGCTGGCGGCCGACGCTGCGAGCATTCTGGACAATGCGCGACTGGTGGAGCGGGAGCGCGAACGGCAGCGCCTGGAGCAGGAAATCGGCATCGCACGCGACATCCAGCAGGCGCTCCTTCCCAAGAATTTGCGCGAGTATCCTCACCTGGCGGTTTCCGGCGTGAATTTTCCTTGTTTGTCTGTGGGAGGAGATTATTTCGACGTCTTCCCGCTCGATGACCGGCGCACGGCATTCCTGCTGGCCGATGTCAGCGGCAAGGGTTTGGGAGCGGCGCTGCTGACCACGATGTTGCAGGGCGCGCTTTCCGGCATGACGCTGGGCACGGACCCGGCACGGACGTTCAACCACGTCAATCGCTTTCTGTGCGACCACGCGGAAGTGGGGCGGTATGCGACGATGTTTTTCGGCATTTTGGAGGACAGCGGAAAGCTCGAATACATCAATGCAGGGCATCCTTCGCCGATATTGTTGCGCAGGGAAACGACGCAGGAAGCGTTCACCGAAGGTTCCTTCCCCGTTGGCCTGGTGCCCGAAGCGGAATTCACTACCGCCTCTCTGCAACTGGAGCCGGACGATACGCTGGTGCTTTTCAGCGACGGCGTGACCGAAGCGATGGACCCGGAAGAAGAACTTTACGGCGTGGCCAGATTGCGCGCCGTGTTGCAAGGAAAGACCGACTTGCCGCTGGATGAAATTCAGAAGACGGTGCTCGAATCGGTGGAAAATTTCGCGCGTGGCGCGCGCCAGGCGGACGATCTGACGATTCTGGTGGTCCGCTACCGCGCCGTGGCCACCGGCATAACCGAAGCCGGCGTTGCCACCGGCAAATCCGCCGCAGCCAGTGACTGAGCGGCAGCCCCCGGGCAACAAATTGTTCTACTTCGCGCAGGCAGGCGGAGCCGGTGATGCAGGCGCCACCGGCAGAGCTTCCGCTTTCTGATCCTTCAAAAGCTTGTTCAGGGCCGGCAACGTCTCCGCGTTGAGCTTGTTCCAAGCGGTGATGTTTTTTTCAATGGCATTGCAGCCGCTGTTGACGGCGTCATACGCCGATTCGGCGGGCCTCATGTCGGCGCTCTGGACCATGACGAGGTCGTGGCCGAAATCGCGATTCAGGATGCCGAAGCCGGCGGCTTCCGCGTTGCCGTCCTCCAATGCGTGAAATTGTTTTTCAACTCCAGCAAGAGCATCGGCAAGTTCTTTCGGTTGATTTCGAGGCAAGGATTTTTTGCGGGCGTCGAATTCCGCGTGTAACGCCACGATGGCCTGGAACGAGCGCGCGGTGTCTTCCATGAACGCGGAGATCCTGCGGGACAGCGCGAGTTGCGCGGCGTAATCTTCCGCGCTGATGTGGACGCGCGGGTCGGGCAACACTTGCAGCTTCTGCTTGTACGTCTTCCCTTCCCGGGTGAAAAGCAGATCATATGTGCCCGGCGCTGCCAGCGGCCCCGGCGGCTGAACGCGCGGCGTTTCGCCGGGAACGGCATGATCGGGCACCGTGTATTCGGTGTATTTCAGCCGCGCGCCAAAATATCCGTAAGGCAGTGCGGTCGGGTGCGCGTAATGGAGATCCCAGACGAAACGGTTGATGCCCGCCTGATTGGGGAGCGCGTCCTCGGGGTAGAACCAATATTCCGGAACATTCGGGGGCGGAATCGTTTCCTGGACGGCATGGTTCGAATAATGACGCACCAGATTTCCCTGTTGGTCGTAGATGGCAAGAGTGAGTTCGCTCTTCGACGGAGACTTTTGAAAGTATTGGAGCGCGACGCCATCCGCGGGATTGCGGCCTGCGGGCGTCTCCGTTTGCAACGGCGTATCCGGATAGTTGTCCCAGCGGACGCGGATTGCAGGCTCCGGCAGGAACATTTCTGCAGGAGAGTCTCGGAGTTTCGCGGACCACTGGCGGAGAGCGGAAATGTCGTCGAGAATCCACAGGCCGCGGCCGAAGGTGGCGGCAACAAGATCCGCGCCGTGGATGGCGAGATCGGTGACATTGGCGGCGGGCAAATTGAGCTGCATCGGCTGCCAGTGATCTCCGGAATCGAAGGAAACATAAACCGCGTTGGTGGTGCCGGCGAAAAGGAGTCCCTTGCGGCCGGGATCTTCACGGATGGTGCGGGCCATGCCGTCTTCGGGCAGGCCGGTGACGATTTTTTCCCAGGTTTTTCCGGCGTCACGGGTGCGATAGAAATACGGACGCACGTCCCGCGGTGCATAGAGCAGCGAAAACGTGCCGTGCTTGGCGAAGACCGCGGCATAGGCAGTGTTCCTGTCGTGCGGTGAAGCTTCGACGCAATTGATGTAGGGATTCTCCGGAAGATTGGCAGGAGTGACATCCGCCCAGGTTCGACCGTCGTGGGTGAGGTGGATGAGCCCGGTGGTTGAGCCAACCCAGATCAGGTTGGCGTCGAGCGGCGAAGGAGCGATGCTCTGGATCGCGCCGTGCGGAGCGGTTTGAGCATCATCGTCGTCATCCGCGCCTTCCCACAGTGAAAATTCGTTGGCGTCTTTCGTGAGCCGGTGGCCATTCTCCATGGGTTTGGCCGCGCCGGGAGGTTCGGGCGTCTTGCTGGTAAGATCCCCGCTGATCTCTTTCCAGGTTGTGCCGCCGTCAGTCGTCTTCAGGAGATATTGCGCGCCGTAATAGAGCGCGTGGGGATCGCGCGGAGAAAAGATCAACGGCGTTTCCCAGGTTACGCGATAGCTGGAGGGCGGAAGAAAAATCGTGGCCACCTGTCCCGTGGTCCGGTTCAGGCGCAGCACAACGCCATACCAGCCGACGGAAAATACGGAGTTGGCATCGAGCGGATCGGGGGCGATGAACGCGCTTTCGAACGAACCGGTAGGAAACCAGTCGCGATAGGTGATCAGGCCGTAGTCGGTGCGATTGGGCACGGAGACGGAGCCGGAATCCTGCTGCGAGGCGTAGAGGCGATAGGGAAAGAAGCGATCGGTCGAGACTCTGTAAAACTGCCCGGTCGGCTGGTTGTACCAGGTATTCCAGATTTTTCCCCCGTCGAGTGTGATGACCGCGCCCTGGTCCGTGCCCATGATGATACGACTGGGGTCTTCAGGTGCGATCCACAGGACGTGATCGTCTTCGCCGCTCGGCGTGCCTTTCCATGCCACGAAGCTGCGGCCGCCGTCGGTCGACTTGTATGTGGAGGTCTGCATCACGTAGACGACTTCAGGGTTTTTCGGATCGGAGTAGACGCGGCCAAAATAATCGTCGCCGAGCACGCGCGGATCCTGCGTGATCTGCTGCCAGGTTTCGCCTCCATCGTCGGAACGGAAAAGTCCCTGGCGCATCAGGGAGAAAACCCGCTTGCCGGAAAGGCCGGGAGCGACGGCGAGGCCGATGCGTCCGCGGTGGGAGGGTGGCAATCCTTTTTCACCGGTTGGAGTCCAGGTTTCGCCCGCGTCGGAGGATCTGATGATGACGGTGTCCGCTTCCTGTTCCTGGGGCGTTTTCTCTTCGGCAGGTTTTTCCGACGGCGGCCCGGGAATTCTCCGGACGACCGCGTAGATCACGCGGGAGCTGTTGGCATCGAAGCAGAGTTCCGTTGGACCGTGGCGGTCGTCTTTATAGAAAACCTTGCGCCAGGACTTGCCGCCATCGGTGGTTTTGTATATGCCGCGATAATCGCCGGGCGTGCTGTCGCCCACTGCCGCGACATAGACGATGTTGGCATCCTTCGGGTCGACGAGGATGGAGGGAATTGTGCGTGATTCGCGAATGCCGATGTTCGTCCAGGTGGCGCCGGCATCGGTGGATTTCCAGAGGCCGTTTCCCGGCGACTGCTCGCCCGTGGCGACATAAATGGTGTTGGGATCCGACGGTGCTACGACCAGGTCGCCGATCGAGGCCACGCGTGCGTCGTCAAAAATCGGCAGCCAGGTGACGCCGCCGTTGATGGTTTTCCAGACGCCGCCGCCGGGCGTGCCCATGTAATAGGTTTTTGGATCGCCGGCGATTCCTGCGACGGCGGTGACGCGTCCACCGCGATGGGGCCCGATCAGCCGCCAGGAGAGGCCTTTCATCTGGTCCGCGGAGAGTTCCTGAGCGGGAGCGTTCGAGCCGAGCAAGATCGAGATAGTGGTCCAGAGAAGGATCAAAAACTTGCCTGCACGGCGGACGAAACGAGCGGTGGCTGAGGTCAAGACGGTCTCTCCTGGGAAAAAGTGAGTGTAACATGCACGGGATGCCGGAGACCTGGACCAGAGGGGAAAAAACCTGCAAAAAAAGTTCCGCAAGTTGCCGGATACCTCCGTCTTCGGCGAGCAGGCGGGATGATGTGTCGTGTTCTCGGGTGGAGGAAACTCCAGTCGGTTCGTCGGGCTCGATGCGTGAGAGCGGAAGCCCCAGCCTGCCCGCGGCTGGCAAGCTTCCGCGCTCCAGAAGGGGCGCCGACCTGGCCGGAGCCGCGCTACACGGAAAAGGTTTAGAGTTCGCGCAGGGCGACGGCTACTGGACGGACGGCGGCGCGAATGGCCGGAAGCAGGCCGCCCAATACGCCCATGACCAGCGCAAAGAGAATGCCCATCAGCAGCAGGTCAAACGTGATCTTGAAGGCGAACGCCAGGTTCGAAAAGGTCTGGAAGTTCATGGTGCTGGTGGTAAAGCCATTGAGAGGAAGCACGGCCAGACAGCCCAGGATCCCGCCGGCGATTGAGATCAGCAGAGCCTCGAACAGGAAAGAGAGAAGCACGTTTAAGGTGGAGAACCCCAGCGCGCGCATGGTGGCAATTTCGCGCCCGCGTTCGGCGACGGCGGAGTACATCGTATTCAGCGCGCCAAACACGGCGCCAATAGCCATGATCAGAGCCACGATGCCGCCGAGCACGGTGATCAGCCGCGTCATAACGGTGGACTGTTTTGCGTAATAGTCCACTTCGCGAACCGCGTCGACGGTTAACCGCGGGTCGGAGGTGACCGAGTCCTTGAATTGCTGGAAAGCCGCTGGCGAAGTGAGGTGAACAGTCGCCGACTGAAAGATGTTGGCAGGGCGTTGCAGAACCTGGCTCAGTATTTTTGCGTCGCACCAGACTTCGGAATCAAACGACGAGCCGCCGGCATCAAAAACGCCGACAACTTTCCAGTGTCCCCCACCCATATTTACGGAGTCGCCTAATTTCAGGCCTGAATAGGTATTTGTGGCGTTCTTGCCCACGATCAACTCCGAAAGCCCCGGTTGAAACGTCCGGCCCTGGGCCATTCTAACGAAGGTGCGAATCTGCAACACGTTCGGCGAAACGCCGCGGACCTGTACGTTGGCGTCCGTACCCGTAGTAATGAGCGGAATCGGCACCACGCCCACAACTTCCTGGGTCACCAGCGGTCCGGAGGAGTCGTGCGCAACTCCCGGCGCATCCTGAACGATGCGTATGGAATCGAGCGTGATGCCTCCCAGCATTTCCGAGGCAGAGCCCGCGCGCATCACCAGCGCGTTCCCGGCGGACCCCGAAGCGACCAGGGTGGACTTGAATCCCTTGGCCAGCGAAAGCATGGCCACGAACACGCCGACCGTACCGGCGATTCCCAGAACCGCAACGATAGTGGATGTCCAGCGTGCGCGGATGCTGCGAAAGTTGTAAGACACGGGAACGGTGTTAAAAAGCGGAGCGACCAGCCCGACGAGGATAGTCAAACCGAGCAGAAAAACGAACACTGCGGCCAGCGTTACCACCAACCCGAAGAATAGTTTGGGCAGCATCCCTAGACCCTCCTGAGGGCATTGACTACGCGCAACCGCATCGCACTGACGCCGGGAATCACTCCGCTCGCGAATCCCACGACGATGGCCAGAGCAAGACCAAGCAGCAGCATCGACGGCGCCAGAACGATGCTGGGTAAAAGTCCGGCCAGGACCTTGCCCAATGCCGGAACCAGGATCATGGCACCAAGGATGCCAAGCAAACCGCCGAAGAGCGCTATCGTCAGCGCTTCGGCGAGAACAAAAAACAAAACCGCACGGTCGGAAAAACCGATGGCCTTGAAGACCGCAAGTTCCGAAGTCCGTTCACGAACGGAGATCGCCATCGTGTTGCCAGTGACGAGCAAAAGAGTAAAGAAAACCACCGACCCGATGGAAACAATCAGAAACTGGATGTTGCCGAACTGTTTCACCCAGTTGGCGGCGAAAGCCGACTCCGTCTCAGTCTTCGTTTCGTTGGGGGAGTTTGCAAACTCCGCGTCGATCGCTTTCGCGATGCGCGGCGAGTCGTCGGGATTGTCCACCCGCAGCACATACCATCCGATCTGGCCTTTCACTCGCTCCGGAACCTTTTCCTCGAAATAGTCCCACTGGAACCAGAACTGCGTTTCATCATCCTGGGGACGCTTGCCGTGGTAAATACCAGCCAGGTTGAACTCCCAGGAGCCGCCGCCGTAAAGCGTGGTCTTGATGGGGATGCGATCGCCAATTTTCCAACCGAACCGTTCAGCCGTTTTGGCGCCGGCAACTGCCCCCTGGCGGTCTTTCAGGAAATTGGCCCATTGCTCGTCCGAAATGATCAGTTCCGGAAAAACTTCGCGCTGGGATTGCGGGTCGATCACGAACTGCGGGAAAAAATTCTTTTCGTCAATGTACGTGCCGCCGAACCAGTTGTTGTGCGTGATCACCTTCACGCCGGGAATGCGCAGGATTTTATCCCGGTAGGAGAGTGGCATCAGGTTGATGATGGAAGTGCGGTTGATCACCACCAGCCGGTCGGCCCCGGCGACGTCAGCCCCGCGGTTGAAGGCATCCCTCACGACGGCGAGGAAGACAAACAGGAAAAGGGCGACGGCGAACGAGCCGATCGTAAGCAGCAGCCGAACTTTCTTGCGAAACAGGTTCGCGAGAATAATGCGCGAGAATTTCATGCCACACCCCCAGCCGTGGTCATCAGCGGCTGTCTGCGCCCTTCGACGAGCACTCCCTTTTCAAGATGCAGCGTGGTGTTGGCGCGGGAAGCGACAACCGGATCGTGCGTAACCATCAGTACGGTCTTGGAATGCTTGCCGACAAGTTCTTCAATCAGCGCCATGATTTCATCGGCGCTCTTGCGGTCCAGGTCCCCGGTAGGCTCGTCGCACAAAAGGAAGGTCGGGTCGGAAACAACTGCGCGGGCGATCGTGACGCGTTGCTCCTGCCCGCCGGAAAGCTGGCGCGGATAATGATCCATGCGGTCGGTAAGACCCACGACCGAAAGCGCGGTCTCCACGTGTTCGCGGCGCTCGGCCTTCGAAAGCTTGGTGAGCAGCAGCGGAAGCTCCACGTTCTGAAACGCAGTGAGCACGGGAATCAGGTTGTACATCTGAAAGATGAAGCCAACGTGGCGCGCGCGCCATTCGGTCAGGCGGTTGGCGGACATGTTGGTAATTTCATCGCCGGCAACGGTGATGCTGCCGCGGGTAGGGACGTCCAGCCCACCTAGCAAATTCAAGAGCGTGGTTTTGCCGGAGCCGCTCGGGCCCATGAAGGCGATGAACTCGCCCTTTTCCACATCGAGGTTCAGCCCCTGAAGCACGTGAATCTCTTCGCCGCCGCGACGATACGTCTTGTCGAGGTCGCGCACCTGAATGAGGCTGGAGTTACCGCCACTTCCGTCAACTTTCACCATGGGGAGCGCTCCTATTGTTGTTTAATCTGCACCGACTGGCCGTCACGCAGGGATTCCGGACCTTTCACGACGACAACTGCGTCCGGCTGAAGCCCGGCAAGAATTTCGACGTTCGTGCCGCGAACCGACCCCAGCGAAACCGCGCGGCGTTCCAGGGTATCGCCTTTCACTACGAACACAAATTTGGAAGAATTGTCCCGGTGGATGGCGGCTGCTGGTACCAGCGCGAGCGCGGGTGCCGCCGCAGGTGATTTGTCTGCAGCCGCTTTGGGCTTTTCTTCTTCAAGAAACGTTACCTTCACTCCCATGTCCGGAAGAATTCTTGGTTGGGTCGCAGGGTCGATGAGGCGGACATGACCTTCGTCCGTGAATGAAATACGGACTTTCACCGTAGCCTTTTGCCGATCGGCCGTCGGAATAACGGTCCGCACCTTCGCGGGGATGCTCCAATCCGGATAGGCGTCCAGAATCGCCGTGACCGGCTGGTTGGGTTGCACCTTCGCGATGTAAGACTCGCTGACGTCTACCTCAATTTCATTGGAGTGCAGATCAACGATGGTGGCGATGCCGGTCCGGGTGAAGCCGCCTCCCGCCGAAACCGGCGAGACCATTTCGCCGACCTGGGCATCCTTCGAAACCACGATGCCGGCATAAGGCGCGCGAATGGTGCAGTTGTCCACGGCCTGCTGCTGCTCTCGGATACGCGCCTCGGTACCTGCAACCTGCTGCTTCGCCAGATTAATCTTGGCGCGAAGGCTGTCGGCGGTCATAACCGCAGTGTCGAGGGCCTGCTGCGTCTGCACACCCTCCTTCACCAGCTGTTCGGCGCGGTGAAGCTCGATTTCGGCATTGCGAAGCTGCACCTCGAAGTCGGCAATGGCAGCTTGCGAGGAGTCGCGATCGGCTTTGGCCGAGTCCAGGGCGCGGCGCGCATCGGAATCATCGAGCGTAGCGAGGAGCTGCCCCTCGGCGACGCGAGTTCCCTCGTCGAACATGACGCTAGTGACGCGGCCGGTGATTTTTGCGGCGATCGTCGCGCGGCGGCGCGGCGTGATATAGCCGCTGGCGTTCAGGACCCCGGCGGGACCATTCGCCGGCTTGCTTACCGTCGCGACTTCCACTTCGGGTTTGCGATCCCGGAAAGCGGAGGCAGCAACAGCGAGCAAAATCAGTGCCAGCACGCCCAAAAACAGCCACAGCCAGCGCTTGCTGGACCTGGTGGCGTTGCGCTTGGTGTCGCTGATGCGCAGGGATCCCAGGTCAGGCTTCAGCGATTTAGGTGTCGTCGCCATGCGGCGGCATCTCCTTGGTGTGGGTGTGGCTCTGAAGACTGGATACGCACCCGGTGGCCTCAATATTTCAGCGAGAGAAAGCAGGAATTGTTTCGCCTTTATTTTACCGGGTGGAGGCCTGTTTGGGGAGAAGAATGAACGGGCGGGGTCAGGTCTGGGAGCCGTGGTAGAAGAACTGGCCAAGACCGATGGTGAACAGGAAATTGCCGAAAATGGCATGGTCCAGGCACGCGAGGAGCAACGAACCGGAAGTTTGATAGGTGACCGAAAATAAAAACCCGCCGATCAGGCAGAGCCCCACGGCCAGCCAATTCCTGAAAATAATATGAACAAAGGCGAACGCCAGTGCGCTGGCCATCAACATGCCCCATCCACGGCCGAACAGAGGCTCGTAGCGATGAAAGAAAAATGCCCGGTAAAGAAATTCCTGCGGGTAGACAGAGAGCAGTGGGTAGAGCAGAAATACCAGCGCCCAGAGCCAAGCTGAGCGCCGGATTAGGGAGAAAAGGAGTTGCGGCGCCAGGAAGTAGACGGCGATTCCCAGTCCCGCCACGCACACGGCATCTCGAACGAGGACGGTGGGGAGGAATGGCCGGATGTTGCCCCAGTGAGTGAGCTGCGAAATGCGGAACGCCGGGTCGCTCCGGAGGAGAAAAAAGGCCAGGAGCGCAATGAGCAGCAAATATGGAATCGGCAGGTTGGGAATGCGGCGGTAATAGATGAGCAGAGGGACAATTACATAAATTGCGGCGAATTCGATGACGAGAATAGGCAAACGGCTCACAGATTAAGCCCCGGGCGGCGAATTCAGGAATCCCTTTATTCGCTGGTTGTCGTTGGATGCAGGGCATCCGGATTTCGCAGCGATTTGCGGAGGCTGTTAACGGCGGCCTGCGCAGAGTGCACTTGCTTCTGGATGATCTGAGCGCTCTCGCGGTCGGGGGGAGAAAGCGCAGGGATGTCCGTCAACAGTTCAGAGTAGCCCAAGATGGCGGTAAGGGGGTTGCTGATCTCATGGGTGGCGCCGGCCGCGAGCCTCCCCAGTGCCGCCAGTTTCTGCGAGTGAGTCACGCGCGCCTGGACCTTTTTCAGATTCTCGAGCGAGGATTCAGAGAGGCGCACCAGGCGGCGGAGCTCCCGTGCAAGCAAAGTCAGCTTCCAGAAAACCAGGCCGCTCAGCAGCAACATCGCTACAAACACCAGGCGGAGCCGAAAGGCCGCCACATCCTCAGGGACATTCCTTTCGAACGAGCCGAGCAGGGCGATGACCGGCAGAGAAAGTATGGCCACCATCGCGATGCGCGCCGTCCACAGGCTTTGGTTGATTTCGCGATTCGGAGTCTTGTCCTCGCGGGGCTCGAGGGATAACCCGAAAGAGGCAACGACGGTGAACAAGAGCAGCGCCAGCAGGAAAGGCGTGTCATAAAAGCTGCCCGCATAATAAACACCGCGATCGATGGCCACACTGAGCAGCAGATTTCCCGCGGCGATCAAGACAAACAGGCAGAGGAAGCTGCCGTAGAAGGTGCGCCAGAGTCCCGTTGCGCGTTTCCACACGACGGCCAGCCCGGCAATGATCATCATATGCTGGATCAACGCCAGGAGATAATACGCAGGATTGTATTTGGAGAAATCCTGGATGACCAGTTGCCAGGGCAGGGCGAAGTAGGCATACAGGGCCAACCACCAGAAAGTGAGCAACGCGAAATCGAGGTGCCGGAGCCGCAGGTCGCCGCCCGCAGCGGCGGAATGCGGCCTTAAAACAAAGGCGGAAAGAAAGAAAACGTGCGCCAGCAGGAACAGTGTGTCGCCAATAACCGGGCTGGGAGCGGAATAGATTTTCAGCGAATCGTAGTAGAACCAGTAGGCCTGCGAGAGCAGCATCTGAAACAAGCCTGCGGCCATCAACTTCCAGAAGAGCGGCAGAACCCCGCGAGGGAAGCGGAAATTCTCGCGTACCGCCAGGATGGCCGCGATCAGCAATCCGCAGGGGATCGCATCGCCGAAAATCGTCAACGGGAACGAGGGTCTGGCGAACGCTGCAACAGCGGTATGCAATAGGAATATCGCGCAAGCGATACCAAGGAAGAGTTTGTGGCGGGGTTGAATACTCACCCTGGTCGCTCCGATACAACGGATGAGGCGAAGCCTGAAACCGAGGCTGACAAAGCGACCGCGGGGAGAAAGATCGTGAAGTAAGCGCCGCCCTCCAGGCGATTCCCGCAGGTGATGTCGCCGTCATGCTGGCGAATTATGCCGTAACACGTGCTTAGCCCGAGACCGGTTCCCTTCCCCACGGGCTTGGTTGTGAAAAAGGGTTCGAACGCGTGATCCGGATGCCGGATGCCGGGGCCGTTATCGGAAAACTGAATGCACACCTGCGGTTCGCAGGGACGTATGGAGATCGTGAGTTCGCCGCCGCCAACTTCTTCCAGGGCGTCCATCGCATTCGAAATGATCTGCAGAAAAACGTGAAGCAGCTGGCTCGAATCGGCCAGTACCGGCGGACAGTCCGTCTCCGCCTCCAAGTGAACGACTACGTTATGCAGTTTGTCGATGCGGCTCAGATGGAGAGCGTTCTCGAGCAATGGTTTTACTGCGACGGGAGCGACCGCTAGCGGGGTTTCCTGGGCGAAGCGCTGCATATTCTCGACGAGGGCATCGGTTCGCTCCGCATACTGGCCAATCTTTCCAGCCAGGGTACGGCTGCGGGATTCCCCATGCGAGCGGGAGGTGATCTGAGCCGCCTGCTGCCGGATAATGGTCATGGCCTTCCGAATCTGGTCAGCGACGCTGGCCACCAGTTCGCCGAGGGAAGCCAGCTTGTCGCCTTGCACCAGGTGATCCTTGAAGCGGTCGATGCTCGAGTAAGTATGGGAGAGGTGCCGGAGGGAACCGAACAGATTGGCGCTCAGGAAATCCTGCTTGATGGAAAGCAACAGCGTCAGCATAAAGATGGTGAGGAGGGTAATGTCGAGCCGGAAGGAAAAAAGTCTGTCGTGCGCCGCGTAGGTCGTCAGCAGCCACAATCCGATCGCCGGGGTGGAAAGCGTGACCAGCATGGCCAAATGCGAGGGAAGAAAGGTGAATCGCCTAAAGGGTCGCTTCTTGCCACCGTCGCGTTCCACCGCTCCCGGAGCGGGTTCTATAAGCGGCCGCCCGGCGAGGGAGAGACACACAAAGCCACCCATTGCGGCCACCAGCGGGACATCATAGAGAGAGCCTGTATAGTACTTGCCGAGATCGATCGCCACATTGATCGCGTCGGAGGCCAGAGCATATCCTGCGGCAGAGAGAAAGAAGATGCGGTACAACGGACGCCAGGCTCCGCGTTCCCGGAAAAACGCAACCCCCGTGGCAATGGCAAATAACTGATTTCCAATCGCGTCGGCGACGTTGAAATTATGGTTGTAGATGCCCATGGTGCCCGGAAGCAGGCGATACGCGTACACGTAGAACGCAAACAGGTAAAGCGAATACAGGATCAGAATGGCCAGATCCAGCAGACCAAAAGAGCGGAAGCGGGCATCGTGCGCTTTTTGAGGTTCCAGGACCGTCGCGGCGACCAGGGGGACCAATCCTACGAATAGAAAGATATCAGCTAGAGGCACATCAGGGACTGCCAAGTGGAACCACAGTTCATGCGTGGACCAGATCAGCAGGCTGAACAACCACATCGCCGCCCCGATGAAGAGCAGGAGCCAGAAGGCGCGTACCTGGGCCTGGCTCCGAAGCATGTTCTGAAACGTGAGGAAGGTGAATGCCCCCGCCAGCGCGGCCTGCAAGAGGTCGCCGAACAGGCCAAGCTCAAAGCCTTTGGGTAGAACCAGTGCCGCGACCGACGACAGGAGAACCGCAGCTGCGGTCAAGGAGTAGCCAAACAGCAAGGGCCGGTTCGAACGCCGGTCTTTTTCGGCTGGAGCGAGCGACGAGTTGTGGCCAGCTTTCATACTCACTCGACGGACACACGAATTTCGACAGTGCAGAATGGTGCTCGGACCCGCAGACAGAACCTCGGCCGCGGCACAATGCTTAAATTGGCCTGCCTGAATACCGCCTTCTCCATTTTTTTACACTTCCGGCAGATCCGGCCGGATTTCTTGGCCTTTGTGCGGCGAAGGTTAAGCAGTAACCCGCCCGACACATTGCTTTCCGGACTTGAACATGACATTCCGGGTCAGCCGAAGTTCTATCGGACTTGACTGGTCCTGTTTCGAAAGATTCTTGAAACATTTCGCTGCGCCAGAACATCGAAGCCACGTCGGTTCTTCCGGCGGCCCAGGGTTTAGGACTTGACAGAAGGCCCGGGAAGAAATATGAAGAGGGGGCCGCATCAGATCTCCTCACATCCTACGGAGGGTCCTAATGGACGCTTCTCGCCGTGATTTTCTGAAAATTGCCACAGTTGGGGGCACAGCCGCAGCGGTTTTCGGCTTTGATTTGAAACCGGCCTTCGCCGAACTTCGCACTCTGAAGATTGGCCGTGCCAGCGAGACGCGGTCAACTTGCCCGTACTGCGCGGTGGGTTGTGGAACGATCATCTACACCATTGGTGACCGCGCGAAGAATGTCACTGCGCAGGTTGTTCACGTCGAGGGCGACCCCGATCATCCGACCAACCGCGGCACGCTCTGCCCGAAAGGTTCTTCGCTTCAGCAAGAGATCATGAACGACAGGCGCCTTCTGAAGCCGCAGGTGCGCCGGCCGGGCGGCACCGACTGGCAGGACATTTCCTGGGACGATGCCATCAACGAAATCGCCGCCAGGGTCAAGAAGACCCGCGATGACACTTTCGTCGAGAAGGATGCGGCGGGGCACACGGTCAATCGGCTGGAATCGGTCGCCTTCATCGGCGGCTGCACCGACACGAACGAGTTTAACTATCTGGTCGTGAAAGCGATGCGCGCCCTGGGGGTCGTGCATCTGGAAAACCAGGCCAGGGTTTGACACGGCCCCACGGTCTCAAGTTTGGGACCAACGTTCGGCCGGGGCGCGATGACCAATGGCTGGGTGGACATGAAGAATACCGACATGATGCTGATCATGGGCGGTAATCCTGCCGAGAATCATCCTTGTGGATTTAAGTGGCCGGTGGAAGCAAAGCGCACCCGCAACGCAAAGATGATCGTTGTCGATCCTCGATTCACGCGCACTGCCGCTGTCGCCGACATGTTCTGCCAGATTCGCGCCGGGACAGATATCGCCTTCCTTGGCGGTCTAATTCACTACGCCATCGAAAACAATCGAATCGCAAAAGACTACCTGGTTAATTACACCAACGCGGGATTCATCGTAGAAAAGGATTTCAAGCTCCCTGATGTTGATGGCTTGTTCTCCGGCTTCGACGACCAGAAACAGACCTACAACCGGGCCAGCTGGAATTACCAGGGCTCCGGCGGGAAATCGCCCGCCCCTCCCGCCCCGAAACCCGGACAACCGCCCGCCCTTCCTGCGCTGCCGGGAACTGTCGACTTTGATCCCACGCTCGAGAACCCGAACTGCGTCTTCCAGCTCCTGAAGAAGCACTATTCCCGCTACACACCGGAGATGGTCGAGCGCATTACCGGCATCCCCAAGGAACAATTCCTCAAGGCCGCCGACCTCTACACTTCGGTTCGCAAAGACGGCGACATGAAGAAGGTCAGCACCATCATCTACGCCGTCGGCTGGACCCATCACTCATTCGGCACCCAAATCATCCGTACCGCCGCCATCCTGCAACTGGTGATGGGCAACGTCGGCCGCGCGGGCGGCGGCGTAAATGCGCTGCGCGGTCACTCCAACATTCAGGGCGCCACGGACATGGCCGGCCTCTTCGACAGTTTACCGGGCTACCTGAAGACTCCGACTCCCGCGGACGCATCCTTTGACGATTGGATGAAGCGCGTCACTCCAACATCTTCGAAGCCCGCCGCATGGGATTCGTTCAACTACTACAGCAACACGCCGAAATTCACGGTCAGCTTCCTCAAAGCCCTCTATGGCGACGCGGCCACCAAACAAAACGGCTGGGCCTTCGATTATCTGCCCAAGGTCGACAGAAATTACTCCTGGGTGCAAATGTGGGACGACATGTACAACGGGACCCTGAAAGGCATGCTCGCTTTCGGGATGAACGGCGTGGCCATCGGTCCCAACTCCAAGAAAAACATCGACGCGCTGAAAAAAGCGGACTTCCTGGTCGTCGGGGAAATTTATCCCAACGAGACCAGCGATTTTTGGCGAGCACCCGGGATCTCCACGGACGAAATGAAGCAGATCCAAACAACTGTCTACAACTTGCCTTGTGCGGGTTTTGCCGAAAAAGACGGCTCAATGACTAATTCCGCGCGCTGGGTGCTATGGAAAAACACGGCCGTGCCGACGCCCGGAGATGCCCGGCTGGACCATGCCATTCTGGCGCAGATTTTTCTGAAGGTACGTGAGCTCTACAAGAAAGAAGGCGGCAAGTTCCCCGATCCCATTTTGAACCTGACCTGGAATTACAGCTTTCCCTCCAGTCCTCCGTTGGCCGAAGTCTTGAAGGAAATCAACGGCAAGGCGCTGGCGGATCTCGAAGATCCAGCGACCAAGCAGCAAATCAAGGCCGGCCAGCAGCTTCCCGGTTTTGCCTGGCTGAAAGACGACGGCACGACGTCCTGCGGCAACTGGATTTACTCCGGCGCCTTCACGGAAGCAGGCAATCAATCCGCGCGACGCGACCCCTCGGATCCTTCGGGCATGGGAGTGCACCCGGCCTGGGGTTGGTCGTGGCCCGCGAACCGGCGCGTACTCTACAATCGCGCATCGTGCGACGTGGAGGGCAAGCCCTGGGATCCTTCACGTAAACAAGTGTGGTGGAGCGAAGCCACGCAAAAATGGGTTGGCAACGACGTGCCGGACTTCAAAGCCGATTCCAAGCCAAAAGACCACATGGGCCCGTTTATCATGACTGCGGAAGGCGTGGGGCGAATCTTTGGACCGCTCGCGGCCTTCGCCGATGGGCCGTTCCCGGAATTCTACGAACCGATCGAGAGCCCGATTGACAATCCGTTGCATCCGCAGCAGACCCACAATCCGGTGGTCAAACGATTCAAAACCCCCGACGACAAGTACGGCACACCGAAAGACGGTTACACGATTGTCTGCACCACCTATCGTATGACCGAGCATTACCACTACTGGACCAAGAACAATCCGATGAACGTGCAACTGGTGCCGGAACCCTTCATCGAAATTCCCGCCGAACTGGCGAACGACATCGGGGTTCACGGCGGAGAAAAAATAAAAGTCTCGAGCATCCGCGGCGAGTATATTGCGAAGGCGATGGTCACCAAACGCATCAAGCCAATGATCATCGACGGCAAAAAGGTCTACCAGATCGGCTTCCAGATTCACCAGGGCTATCGGGGCATCGAAGAGGACGAAGGAAAGAACGCAAGAACGCTGGCGAATCTGCTGACGCCAACGGTCTATGATCCAAACTCCTACACACCGGAATTCAAGGGCTTTCTGGTGAAGGTCGAGAGAGCGTAGGAGAGCTGACATGAGCCAAGCCACACTACGCATTCAGAAAATATCCGGACACGCAGGCACGGTCCCCGGCGAAGACACACAACGCGAGTTCACCGTCTGCAAACTCGTTGACACCACCACCTGCATCGGCTGCAAGGCGTGCGAAGTGGCCTGCGTCGAATGGAACGATATGCCGTTCTCGCAAACCACTTTCGACAACACCTACCAGACGATGCCGGACACCCGGTGGAATTACTGGAACCTGATCCTGTTCAACGAGCACGAGCGCGAAGACGGCACCCTGCAGTGGCTGATGCGCAAGCACCAGTGCATGCACTGCGCCGAACCGGGCTGCCTCGAGGCGTGTCCCGCCGACGGCGCAATCGTGCAATACACCAACGGCGTTGTGGATTTCCAGCAGGATCACTGCATCGGCTGCGGCTACTGCGTCACCGGTTGCCCGTTCAATATTCCGAAGTTCAACAGCGTCACCAAGCGGATGTACAAGTGCTCTTTGTGCACGGATCGCGTCAGCCAGGGCCTCGAACCCGCTTGCATTAAGTCTTGCCCCACGGGCTGCCTGCACTTTGGCAGCAAGGACGACATGAAATTCCTTGCCGAAAAGCGCGCCAAGCAACTGCGCGAACATTTCGGCTACGAAAACGCCGGCGTTTACGATCCGCCGGGCGTCGGCGGCACGGGGGTGATCTACGTCCTGCACGATGCCACCAAGCCGGAACTCTATGGCGGCCTGCCGAGCAATCCCACCATCCCCCTTGCCGTGAAGTTCTGGAAGCACCCCCTGAAGTGGCTGGGCAACATCGCTCTCGTCGGCGGCCTGATCGGGTTGTTCGCTCATTATTTGAGGTTCGGGCCGAAGGCGCATGATGAGCCGGACGTGGCATCGAAGGAAGGAGATTAGCCGTGAGCCATCAGGAACAGTTGCTTCCTCACGATCGTGTGCTCCGCTACGAATTCAATGAGCGTATGAATCACTGGGTCGCCGCCGGATCCTTTATTTATCTGATGCTGACCGGCCTCGCCTTCTGGTCGCCCTGGCTCTTCTGGATCGCCTCGGCGCTCGGCGGCGCGGAGCTTTCGCGGATGCTGCATCCGTGGATCGGCCTGGTCTTCTTCGTGGCGGTTTGCTACATGTTTGCCCTGTGGTCCAGACAAATGAACTTTGATTCCGTGGACGCCCAGTGGTGGAAGTCGCTTCATTACTACATCCAAAACCAGGACGACAAGATGCCGCCGGCGGGCCGTTACAACGCCGGGCAGAAGTTGCTCTTCTGGAGCTTCTTCGGCGGGGCGATCCTTCTGCTGGCTTCTGGGGTGGTGCTGTGGTTTACCGAATCGCTCCCGTGGAGCTTGCGTTGGATGCGCTACATCTCGGTCGTCGTGCACGCGGGAACGGCGCTGCTGCTGATCGGAAATTTCATGATCCATATCTACATGGGCGTTTTCGCTGAACGCGGCGCGTTTGGCAGCGTCATTCGCGGAGACGTTTCGCTGGCGTTCGCCAAGCGCTATCACCCGGGCTGGTATAAAGAGATCGTCGCGAATTCCAACCGCCCGAAATGACCATCCTGGCCGCCGGGAAAGTGAATTACCGCGCGCGGATTGAGCGCGCCGCTCTCCTGGCCGGGCGGCATGAGTTCGCACGGGAAATTCTTTCCTTCTACAGTGCGATCGCAAAATTTCAGCAGGAATTTTACCAAGCCCTTCCGAAACGATGGGGGAAGAAGGCCGTCGTCCCGGCGAATGGAGATTTGCGCTCGGAGCTTAACCTGGTCCTGCTTCTGGAGTCGTTCCCCGAGTTTCTCAAAGTTCTCGAAGCGCACGCCCCGAAGGCTCTGGTCGAAGCGGCGCGCAGCTTGAAGTCAAAAGGCGCCGGGCGGCAGGCGGAAATCCTCCAGGAATTCTGGAAGACGGGTTTGCTCGAAACTCATCTGCCAGTTGCCGCGCCATCGGAACCTCCCTTGGTCAATCCCTTCGAAGATTTCTTCGCGCGAGCAGTGCTGCAGCCCTACGCGGACTTCGTAACCGACGCGATGCTGCCGCCCGCGCCCTTGATGACGGTGTGCCGTTGCCCGCGCTGCAATGCCCTGCCCGTTTTCGGCCTGCTGCGCCCAGAGGGCGACAGCGGCAAGCGTTTCCTGGTTTGCTCCTTCTGCTCGCTCGAATGGGAGTTCCGGCGGATCCTCTGCGCCAATTGCGGCGAGCAAAAGGAACAGCAGTTACCTGTCTACGTTGCCGAGCAGTTTCCCCACGTCCGAGTGGAAAGTTGCGAAACCTGCAAGCACTACCTTCGCACCATCGACCTCACCAAAGACGGCCACGCAATACCCGTAGTAGACGATTTGGCCGCCGTGCCGTTAAGCTTGTGGGCCGAGGAGCACGGCTATACCCGGATTCAAGGAAATCTACTGGGAACGTAGCCCTCCCGGACGATCGAACTAAAGACAAACCAAGAAACGGAATGGAGCGGCTATGAAACGTTTTGGACTGCTCTTCTTGCTGGTCGTGTTGTGCGTCGCAGATTCCTTTGGGCAGGCGCAAAAGACGGAAACTGCACCGCTGACGGTGATTCGCGCTGGAACGCTGATTGACGGACAAAGCGAAACGCCGCGGAAGCATCAATTGATTTTCGTGCGCGGCCAACGGATTGAGAAGGTCGCGGACGGCTCCTCGTCCATTCCCGCCGGCGCGAAGACGATCGATCTTTCAAACGCCACGGTTCTTCCCGGGCTGATCGACTCTCACACGCATCTTTTCCTGTGGGGAGAGGATCCCGCCAAGGGCGGCTACGACGCGAACATCCTGAAAGCGGGAATCGCATTGCGGGCCGCGCGCGCAACCTACGCCGCAAAGCGCGCGCTTGAGCAGGGCTTTACAGCACTGCGCGACGTCGAGACGGAAGGCGCAGGTTACGGTGACATCGGAATCAAGCAGGCCATCGAAGAAGGAACCATTCCCGGTCCGCGCGTGTTCGCCTCCACGCGCGGGATTTCCACGACCGGCGGTTACAACCTGGAAGGCTACGCGCCGGAACTGGTGTTGCCCAAAGGCGTGCAGATTGTGGACGGGCCAGTCGAAGCCCGCAAGGCGGCGCGGGAGCAACTCGATCACGGCGCGGACTGGCTGAAGGTTTACATGACGCACCGCTCGTGGGTGGACAAGCAGGGCCATCTGATTTCGCAGCCAACGCTGACCGTCGAGGAATTGCGCGCGATTGTTGACGAAGCGCACGGCTGGGGAAAGAAAGTGGCCTGCCACGCGTACAACGGCGAAGGCCTGCAGCGAGGGCTGGACGGCGGCTGCGATTCGATCGAGCATGGCCTGGACATCAGCGACGCACAAATCGCACAGATGGCCAGGCAAGGCACTTGGTATTGCCCGACTCTGGGTGTGTATTACTCGGATTGGGCGGCGGCAGACACACCTGAAGGACAACGCGATCGCGCCCGCGCAAATCTACATGAGACGACCTTTCAGAAGGCGCTGAAGGCCAATCTGAAAATTGTTTTCGGTACGGACATTGGCGGTATTCCCTGGCAGCAGCCGATCGCCGAAGAATTCAAATGGATGGTGAAACTCGGCATGACGCCGGCGGCCGCAATTCAAGCGGCCACTTCGCGCCCCGCCGAAATGCTGGGGAGCAAGGGCGAACTCGGCCTGGTGGCCGAAGGCGCGTATGCCGACATTATCGCGGTCGGCGCGGACCCGCTCAAGGATATCGGTGAATTGGAAAAAGTGAAGTTTGTGATGAAGGACGGAACGGTGTTTAAGGACGACTTTCACGGGGCACCGCCTGTAGCGCCCGCAAAGTGATTCGATGAACGGTCGAATGGCAGAGCGATTCGAATCGCAGAGTTTATTTCTTTTCGGAAAGGGCAATCGAGACTTTGTGCAAAATGCTCTCGACCGTGGCCCCGTCGAAGACATGCGAAGAGTCTTGTGAAGTGGTGGGGGAGGAATTCTGCAACGCCGGCGGGAGATTGGACATCGGCGCGAAAGCAGGAGAGTGGGGTTCCTGACCGGCGCCGTACATGATCCGGGCAAAACTGAGGTTTGACATGATGCCTTCCCGCCGCAAGCTTAACGGCTATCTGTTTGATTGTGCATCCGCTCGAACGGAAAAACACTAGTACGCCGCGCCGGGCGCTTAGTTAATTACTGGCCGAATGGCCAGTGCCAGGACACGAATCAGGGACGGAGGAACGACGGACATGGCGGAACAGAATCTTGCAAATCACGTTCGATGGGTACCGGGCTATCATTTCTTCGTAATTCCAGCGCTCGGCTTGAATTTTGGCTGGTCCATCTATCGATGGAAGCTCGCCGGCTATTCGCTGGACGCATTTATCAGCGTGCTCACGGCCGCGGCGCTGGTCCTGCTGATGGTTTATGCCCGCACGTTTGCGCTGGCCGTGCAGAACCGCGTCGTACGGTTGGAAGAACGCATGCGCCTGGAGAAACTGGTGCCAGAGGATTTGCAACCTCGCATCGGGGAATTCACCTGCGACCAATTGGTGGCCATGCGCTTTGCGTGCGACGCGGAACTTCCGGCACTCGCGCGAAAAGTGCTCACCGGCAACATTCACACGGGCAAGGCCATCAAGCAAATGGTCGAGAACTGGCGAGCCGATTACCTGCGGGCATAAGCCGCAAGCCTCAGAGGATGCTTGCGACGACGCCGCCTTCGGCGCGGACCGCAGCCCCGTTGATGACGGATGCCTGTGTACTGGCGAGGAAAGCCACGACTGCCCCAACTTCCTCGGGCGTTTCAAAACGCTTCAACAACGAACTGGGGCGGATACTCACGAAAAACTGTTTCTCGAACTCCGCTTCGGTGATGCCCTGCTGCCGGGCAAAATCCTTGACGAACGTGCCGACGCCCTCCGACGCGGTCGGCCCAACCAGGACGGAGTTCACGGTGATACCAGTACCCGCAACGGTTTGCGCGACGCCCCGCGCGATAGAAACCTGCGCGGTTTTCGTCATCCCGTAGTGAATCATTTCCGAGGGGATTTGCTGCGCGGATTCGCTGGAAATAAAAATGACGCGGCCCCAGTTCTTGCGCTTCATTCCCGGAAGATAGTGGCGCGTGAGTCGCACGCCGCTGAGCACGTTTACCTCAAAGAAACGCAGCCAGTCCGAATCCGGAATGTCCGCAAAAGGCTGCACTTCGAAAATTCCCAGATTGTTGATGAGCACATCCGCTTCCGGCACCTGGCGCGCAAATTTGGCGACGCCCTCCGCATTGCCAAGATCGGCGGCCACACCGCGTACCTGCGCACCTTTGTGCTGTTTCAAGATCGCGTCCACCGCCCCGGTGACCCGCTCTTCCGTTCGGCCATTCAGCACCACCTGCGCGCCTTCAGCCGCCAATGCTGAGCCGATTGCAAGTCCAATCCCTGCGGTCGATCCGCTGACCACAGCAATCTTCCCTTTGAGCCCGAGATCCATCTGATTTTCCTCTCAATCCGAATGAATACGCGTCTTTCGCTTGGCCCAGTTGTAGGATGAGAGCTGCGACCGAATGGTTAAAAATGATTATTGCGCAACGAAGGTCGCGTCCGGCGAAACGCTTTCGCCATCCGGATTCGTCAAGACCAACAGCTGCCGGCCGGTGGGGGGCCCCGGCGTAGTTGCGGAGAACGTATTTGTGTCCTTGAAGGCGAGCGTCAGCGCTTTGCCGCGAAGCGTGGCATTTCTCCCCGATTGAATCGAAACGAGAAAAGCCGGATTGTGCACGCCCGACGGCATGGCGCAACTCCTAGGCGGGCGCTGGCTGGATAGTTCTCTCCTGTGGGATGAGGGCAACCACCCAAACCATGGGAATCAGTCAAAGACTTGTCAAGTTATTAACTAATGCGGGAGCCATGCTGGGGGTATAACAAAACGGCGTCCCGTTTGCCGTGGGACGCCGTCCTTGGGACGAACTTGGGGAAGGAACTGAAACCTAGATCGTCTTGGGCCCGACACCCGCGGGCGCGGAGGTCGAACGCGAAAACGCGCTGCTCCCGGATTCTTTCTCTCCGGACTTGTCGATTTCGATGGAGCCTTTGAAATACGCGCCGTCCTCAATCATGATGCGCGCCGTCGTCAGGTCGCCGTTCACCGAACCGTCCTTCTTGATCTCGATGCGGTCTTTCGCGCGGAGATTGCCCTTGACCGTGCCGTAGACCACCACTTCACGGGCGATAATATCCGCGGTCACCTTGGCGGAAGCGCCGATGGTGAGCTTGCGCTCGTCCAACTGTACGAGCCCTTCGACCGTGCCTTCAAGGAGCAGATCTTCACTTCCGGTAATTTCGCCTTTGATGTGCAAGCTCGGCCCAAGGCGCGCGGTAGCGCGATCGGCGGTTGCACCCAAAGGACGCATGGCATCTGTACTCATTGCGGTTGTTCCCTCCCAAGTTGCCGCAGAAGTCTTCGGCGGCAAATTCACTGGTGAATTTTTCATTTCCGGCGGCGCGGCTTGCGGCGTATCCGGCTTCTTGTTACCCCACATCGGTCCTCCAGGGATAGCACACCCCACGCAGGACTCCAGCCCGGGGTAGTAAGCAAAAGATAGTCCGCGGGGAGGCGTGCAGCAAATACAGTATCGTAAACCAGTGCTTGAAAGTAACTAGACCAACGAACAGGGTCGGCACTGTCCCTGGTACTAGGGCGTGCTCTCGAGGCTCAGGAAGTGGGCTTGTCGGGAACCGGCTGGGTGGCCATGAAGTCGGAGACAAATCTCTTTTCGTAGGTGGCCAGCAGATCCTCGATGCGATTTGCCGACGAGGATTTCAGCACGAACCCCGCGTGGTGATATTTCGAAATGCGATACACGATTTCGGGGTCCGTGTACGCCGAAGTATCCGGCTCTTGCTGCCGCGCAAGGGAAATGATGACACCGGCAAAATCTTTCTGCGCCGCCGGCAATTGATAGGGCTGTTTCCCCGCCCCCACTTCCAGTTGCGCCCACTCGCGCCACAGATTGATACCGGTTGCGGCCTGGACCACGTTGGATATATAGGCGCCGCCAATGCGCGCGGCAATTTCAAGGAAGTAAAGGCTGTCGTCGGTGTTGGATTTCAGGAATTCCGTGTGGGTAACGCCCCGTACCAGGCCGAGCGCGTCCACAAGTTTCTGGTGGATTTCCTTCAGCGCCCTCGAATCGGCCGAATCGCGCGGCATCGTCCGGGTGGTGAAAACTCCGCCATGATGCGAAACATCCAGCGGCGGCATTCCGTAGGCATGCGCCTCTGCAAATAAAACTTTTTTCTCTGAAACCACGCCGTCCACGTGAAACACCCTGCCCGGGATGAATTGCTCCAGCAGGTATTGGGACTGGTAATCGCCTAGCTGCTCGAGCCACGGCCACAGCTCGTCGCTCGCGCTGATCTTTTTCATTCCGATTCCGGAGGCTTGCGCGCGCGGCTTCAGCAACCAGGGTCCCGGCACGCGATTCATGAATTCGCGCAGGTTCTCATGGTTCAGCACGTGCATGAATTCGGGAACCAGGATTCCGGCTTCTTTCGCCCGCATGCGCATCGCCAGTTTGTCGCGGAAATAGTGCACGGTGCTGAGCCCCATTCCCGGCAGGCGCAGGTGTTCGCGGATGGCCGCCACGTTTTCCAGGTCGAACTCATCGAGCGCCACGATTCGATCTATGTGGCGGCTGCGCGCTGCGTAACTCACCGCGTGCAGAAGATCCTCGAGCGGAAGTGCCTCGGGCATGAAAAACATTTCGTCGATGGCTTCGCGCGGCCAATTGCCTTTGCGAAGTTTTTCGTCGGTCAGAAGAAAAACGGTGCAGCCCAACGCCTTGCACGCGCGCAGAAACTCCTGCCCCTTTTCGTAGGAGGTGACACACAGGATGGCGGTGGCGCGACCTGAAGACATTGGTTGTCCCATAAATGGGCACTCGAGCGCAGTGGTTCCTGCCCTAGAAGAAACTGCGCGGATTATACCTGTGTTTAACGGCCGGGAAACAGGAATTGGAGGAAGGGTCCAACGCGCTGGGCCCAGGCGGCTTCGTTGTGCTCAGCGCCTTCCACGCGCTCGTAGTAGAGATCACGCCCGGACTGCCAGCCCTTGCCAAGCAGGACGTCGCGGAAGCGTTCCACGTCTTCAACCGTCCGGCCGCCCTCGCGCGTGCCGGCATCCAGCCAGATGCGCGGGTGAGGGTGCACCGGAGCGGCAGCGGCGAAGCGCAGAATTACCCGTTCATTCCACCAGACGGACGGAGACAACGCGGCGATTCTGCCAAAAACCTTCGGAAGTTTCAGACCGAGATATAAGGATACCAGCCCGCCGAGCGATGATCCGCCGATCCCGGTGTGCTCCGCGCCCTCCGCGACGCGATACTGGCTTTCTAGGAAGGGGCGCACCTCCTCCAGCAGGAATTTCGCGTAGCGGTTCGCGCGGCCACCGCCAAGCTTTGGCGCGCGCGTGGGCGTGTATTCGCCGAGCCGCTGCTTGCCCGCGTTGTAAATCCCCACGATGATCAGCGGCTCCACCCGGCCTTCGAAAATCAGGTAATCGGCGGTTTGCCCCACATGCCAATCCATCCCAGGGATGAACGAAGTGGAGCCGTCAAACAGATTCTGACCGTCGTGCAGATAAAGCACCGGATAGGGGCGGTCCGGCTGTTCGTGATATCCCGGCGGAAGATAGACGATCAGATCGCGGCGATTGCTTAGAAAGCGCGAGGGAAACTGCTCGTGCTTGATGAGATTCGGCGAACTCACGGAGCGATCGCGACCAGAAGATCCTTCGCTTCCACGTGCTGCCCCGGAACCACATAGAGTTTTCTGACCCGCCCGGAGACCGGCGCATAAATGTTGGATTGCATCTTCATGGCTTCCAGTGTCAGAAGTTTAGCACCCCGTTCGACGGGATGGTTAACCTGCACGGCGATGGAGCTTACAAGGCCTGCCGTGGGAGCGCCGACCTGGCCAAGATCTTCCGGGTCGGCCTTCGGATGGCTGCGCTCGACGACCCGCAGCGCGCGGTCGCGCACGGTGACTTCGCGTGGCTGGCCGTTGAGCTCGAAGAAGAGAGTGCGCGTGCCGTCAGGATGCGCTTCGCCAATGGTGAGGAACTTCACGATCATGGTCTTGCCCGGCTCGATCTGAACGGTAATCTCCTCGCCCGGCTGCAAGCCGTAGAAAAACGCCGGGGTCGGCAGGACACTCGCATCCGCGTAGGTCTGGCGGAATTTGTCGTACTTCAGAAACACGTCGGGATAGAGCAGGTAGCTCAGCAGCGCATCGGTCTCGACCGGATGTCCGACTGTTTTTTCCAGCTCGGACTGTTCTGCGGCAAAGTTGGCCGCGGGAAGATTCTCGCTTGGACGCCCCTTCAGGGGAGCCTTGCCGCGGAGAATGATGCGCTGCAATTTTTTCGGCCAGCCGTCAGGAGGAACACCGAGCGCGCCAGAAAACATCTCCACCACCGAATTTGGCAGCGAGATGTCGTGATTTTCAGGAAGCGCCAGCAAATCGGCGGGCTTCATTTCATTGGCCAGCAGAAACAGCGCCATGTCGCCGACCGTTTTGCTGGACGGAGTCACCTTCACGATGTCCCCGAACAAATGGTTCACCTCCGCGTAAGTTCTTTCCACTTCGCGCCAGCGGTGGCCGAGCCCCATCGCAGCAGCCTGCTCACGCAGATTTGTAAATTGCCCTCCGGGAATTTCATGTTCATAGAGGCGCGCAGAACCTGACCGGGGCCCGGAGTCAAACGGTGAATAATAGGTCCGCACAGTTTCCCAGTATTCGGAGCACTCGTTAAGAGCTTCGGAATCGAGTTCCGTGTCTCGCGGTGTGTTTTTCAGGGTTTCGACGATTGCATTCAGGTTGGGCTGGCTGGTGCCGCCGCTCATGGATGCCACTGCGGCGTCTGCCACGTCAACGCCAGCTTCCGCTGCCTTGAGCAGTGATGCCGCGTTCAAGCCGCTGGTGTCGTGGGTATGAAAATGAATCGGGATCGCGATTTCTTCGCGCAAGGCTTTTACCAGTGAATACGCGGCGTAGGGCTTGCACAATCCCGCCATATCCTTGATGCACAGAAAATGCGCGCCCATTTTTTCCAGCTGCTTGGCCATGCCGGCGTAATACTTCAATGAATACTTCGGCCGGCTCTTGTCCAGGAGGTCGCCGGTGTAGCAGATGGCCGCTTCGCAGACGGCTCCGGTCTCGAGTGCTGCGGCAATCGAGACGCGCATGTTTTCAATCGAATTCAGCGAATCGAAAATGCGGAAAATATCGATCCCCTGGCGGTAGGACTCCTTCACGAACTCCTCGACAACATTGTCGGGGTAGGACGTGTATCCTACCGCGTTTGCCCCGCGCAGCAGCATCTGAAAGCAGATGTTCGGAACGCGCTCGCGCAGTTCCCGCAGGCGCTGCCACGGGTCCTCGTGAAGAAAGCGCATCGAGGTGTCAAACGTCGCCCCGCCCCACATTTCCAGGCTGAAGAGATTCGGCAGGCGCTCGGCGACGGCATCCGCCGTCGCCAGCAGGTCGAACGTACGCACCCGCGTGGCCATCAGCGACTGGTGGGCGTCGCGGAAGGTCGTGTCCGTCACCAGCAGGCGTTTTTCCTTCCTCGCCCAGGCCGCGAATTTTGTGGGCCCAAGCTTTTTCAGGAGTTGGCGTGTACCCGGCTTCGGCTCGATGCCCGGCACTGATGGGAGCACGGCCCTCTCAAGCTGCTCGGGCCGCTGCTTCCCTTTCACTTCCGGATTGCCGTTCAGGATGACGTCGCCCAGATAGGAAAGCAGCTTTGTCGCGCGATCCGCGCGCCCCGAAAAGCGGAAAAGCTCGGGCGACTCATCCAAAAAAGAAGTGGTCACTTCGCCGGCGCGAAATTTCGGATGGTTCACGACATTCTCGAGGAACGGGATATTCGTCTTCACGCCGCGGATGCGGAATTCGCGCAGCGCGCGATCCATCCGCTGGCACGCTTCGTTCAAATTGGTGCCCCAGGCAGTCACCTTCACGAGCAGCGAATCGTAATAAGCCGCAAGAACAGCGCCCGCATACGCCGTCCCTCCGTCGAGGCGGATGCCGAAACCGGCCGGTGAGCGGTAGGTGGAAATCTTTCCATAGTCGGGCGCAAAATTCTTCGCCGGGTCTTCCGTGGTGACGCGGCATTGCAGCGCCGCGCCGTAGAGCGGAATTTTTTCCTGCAGCGGCAAGGCCAGCGGCTCCTCGTGCAGCTTGTGCCCCTGGGCAATCAGAATCTGCGCGCGCACGATGTCCACGCCGGTGACCATCTCCGTCACCGTGTGCTCCACCTGCACGCGCGGGTTCACTTCAATGAAATACCAGCTCTCTGAATCAACGTCGTAGAGGAACTCCACCGTGCACGCGTTGCGATAATTCGCCGTGCGGGCAATCTGCACGGCCGCGGCGCAGAGTCCCTCTCGCACGCTCTGCCCCAGATTTGCCGCCGGAGCCACTTCAACGACTTTCTGATGCCGCCGCTGCACGGAGCAGTCGCGCTCGTAAAGATGCAGCAGATTGCCATGTTCATCGGCAAGTATTTGCACTTCGATGTGTTTCGCGCGCGGGAGATATTTTTCCAGGAACACCGAAGCGTCGCCGAACGCGGACTTCGCTTCGCCCTGCGCTTCTTCGAGCCGCGCCGCAAGCTGCGCCTCGTCTCGAACCACGCGCATCCCGCGCCCGCCGCCGCCCATAGCCGCCTTCACGATGACCGGATACCCGATCTCGCTCGCAATTTTCTTCGCCTCCGTCGCGGAAGAAACAGATTTTTCCGTGCCGGGCAAAACCGGCACTCCGGCCCGTGTCGCCAGCCTTCGTGCCGCCGTCTTGTCACCAAGCAGTTCCAGCAGTTCGGGAGTCGGCCCGACGAATGTCAGGCCAGCTTTGGCGCAAGCCCTCGCCAGCGCCGGATTTTCCGCCAAAAATCCATACCCCGGATGGATCGCATCCACCTCATGCGCCTTGGCGATGGCGATAATTCCCGCGATATCCAGATACGCCTCAACCGGCCCTTTCCCCGCGCCAACCTGATACGCCTCATCCGCTTTGAAGCGGTGCAGCGCCAGCCGGTCTTCGTGCGAGTAGATGGCCACCGTTCGCAGCCCAAGCTCGTTGGCAGCCCGGAAGATCCGGATGGCGATTTCGCTGCGGTTGGCAGCCAGCAACTTTCGTATGGGTCGATTCTTCTTCACAGGAACCAATCTGACCGGCCGATCGCCGGATGCGAAATTTTACATTCTTTCATGGATGGGGAACATGCGGAGGACAAAAATTTCGATCGCGCGCACAAGAATTCTTTGTGGGTCCAGCGAACCCATCCGGGGGCTTAGTGCTTCACAAGCGGCAGCGCGTAGCGGATCGGCACGCCGAAGTTGGACCCGCCAAAACCCTTCACGATCGCAAAGGTCACTCCAATCACTCCGCCTTGGCGATTCAGCAGCGGCCCGCCGGAGCCGCCCGAAGTGGTCTGCGCATCGTACACGATTTTGTCCGGCAACACATCGCCCACGTGGCCCTGCGTTACCAGCGGCCGGATCAGTTTTCGCTTCGCCAATTCCACAAGCACGAGTTTCGGGTCGCCCGCGCTCGCTTTGACGATTTGCTGCACCGTTTCATCCCCGGCCCGCGCGAGAATGGCATCCAGACCCGTCGCATAGCCCACGCTGATCAGTTCCTCACCGCTCACCGCGGCTTCCTTGCTGGCATCGAGCTTCAGAATCGGCCGGCGCAATTCGGAAAGGTCGCCGTGGACCAAAGCGAGGTCCGCTTCTTTGGAAATCTGCGAAATGTTCACCGGGATACCGTTCGTCTCTCCCGGAAAATACGCAGTCATTTCCGCGATCACCGGCTCCAGCCCCTGCTTCATGGCTCCCGACAACTCTTCATTTTCCCACCACGGTTGCACCACATGGTGGTTAGTCAGGATTTTGCCGTCTCCCACGATGAAGCCGGTGCCAAAGAAATCTCCGCGCACTTCGGGTCCGCGTCCTTCGGTGGTATAAACCGGGTTTCCGTCGCTGTCTTTGAGCGGCGAGCCATCGCTATCCATTCCGCCATAACGCAGCCGCCGGCCGGACGTTTTATCGTTGAAGGCCACGGAAACGTGCAGCAGGCCGACGCTCGGGGCGTAAGCGCGGATGATGCTCTCCGCCGCCTGGGATTGGCCTTCGATCTTGGCAAGCCGGCTGGTGGTTTCATCCAGTTGACGCCGAAGCTCGCTCGAACCGCCGTCGTTCTGCGCGGCCAATTTCTTCTTCAATTCCTCGCTCTGCTTCTGCAACTGCTCTTTCTGCTGCAGCATGTCGGAATTGGACGGGTCATCCCGCAACCGCCGCGCGGATGCCAGAAGCTGCTGCTCGGTCTGCACGCTGTGTTCCAGCTGAGCAATCTCGCTATAAGCCCGCTTGGTCTCCTTGTCCGCGCGGCGCGAGTACAGGAAGAAAACACCGGAAATGATCAGCGCCAAACCGAACAGGGAAACCACGCCAATCTTCAGAATCCGTTCCAGCGAGAACGCATCGCGGGTCATCTTTTCCGTGACCGCCAGCGCCTGAAACGCGGTCTGCGCCACTCCGAAGCTCTCTTCCGCGATGCGCGACTTTTCTTCCAGTTTTTCCACGGCACTCTTCTGCCGCAGTTGCCCGCGCACGCGGGCCAGCAGTTCGCCTTCGGTCCAGGGAACCGCCACCACATCATCGGCGCCGAGGTCCAGAGCGCGGGCACGGTCCGCCGCGCTGCCCGGAGATAACACAACGATCCGCGTGTCCGGGTTGTGCGATCGGGCAACGGCAATCGCTTCATTGCACGAACCGCTTCCCGCCGCGGCAGCGAGCAGCAGAATGTCCGGGGGCGCGCTCTGCATCTTGTGAAAGGCGTCTTCGCTCGAATCGGCGGTCGTGAGCGCGTACCCCGCGTCGGCCACAAGTTGGCCAAGCGCATCGCGGCTCGGGTCGGGTCGACCGACAAGCAAAAGGCTGGGAGTTTTTGTGGTCACAAGTAAGGGCTTCCTATGCTTCGAGATTATTCCCCTCGAAGGAGTTAGCAGTCTACCCTAGTCGGAGCGGGGTTTCACGCCGGCCGGTAGCCCTCACTGAATTTGATGCATGGAGGTAGCGACTGGCTCCATTTCTTTCAGCGATTCCAGCTCGGCCTGCACGCGATCCCAGGTCTTTTTGTCATTCTTGCCGTTGTAGGGAGCATCCACGCTGGCAAAGAAGGTCAAAATCTCCTCGCGCAAGTCCGATGAAACGCAACCGAATTTCTTTTGGGCCAATCGGTCGAGCAACTGCGCGTGCGCATCGTCATTCAGGCGGTACTTGCCGCCGGACGTTTCGCTGCCCACGTCAAAATTCAGGTTGGGAAGCTGCAGCGTCCCGCGCCGTTCCTCGCCCAGCAATTTCTGGTACTCCTGAACGGAGGCATTGAAACTCTCCTCGAACATTTTTTCGGTCTCGGGCGTCGGGGTCTTCAATTGCAACACCTTCAGCGGCCCGATCTTCGGCAGCAGTTTGTATAGAAAGGCATAAAACCGTTCCTTCCGGCTGGGGCGCTGGTAATCCTTGCCCCACTGCCTTTCATACTCCGAGCGCGAAAGGTTGTACAAGAATTTCCGGTGTGTAGCGCCCGGCTCATCCGCCCTGATTTCCTTGCTCTTCAGGCTCCAGGCGATGCGGGTCGCCTCGGGAATCAGTTTACTGACGTCCCGCCGGTAAGAATTCAGGGCCTTATCTTCGTCGTCCAGCACGGAAATCAACTCGATCCCGTAAACCTGCTGAAAGGCCTGGTCGAGCAGGGGCCTGGAGACTTCGAACCCGATAAAGTCGTGATAACTCGATGGGGCATACTGCCCCTTGGCCACTTGCAGCACGTCAAATCCAAATTCCGTTTTCACGTGGGCCAGCGTGTCATCTTCATAGGTCACGAAATCGCCAAATCTGGCTTTAAGCTTCGGGTAAAGAATGGGAACCGCGCGATTGGTCGCTAGCCGGTGCCCCTGGTTGTCCGTCGCGTAATGCGAGAGTGCTCCAAGCGCGAAGGCGTAGTCATGGACATTCTGCGCGTCCCGCAGAAGCGCCAGCACAAAATCGCCGCTGCGGACATAGTGCGTCAAATCGCTGAAAAACGCGCTGCCGTGCGGATAGTAGCCGAGGTCCTGGATGATCGAGCCGCCGTAGGCGTAAGCCTGCGCCGCGCTCAGTTCCTCTTCCGTAGCGCCGGGGAATCTGGCTTTCAGCAGCGGCTTGACATGCGATTCCCAGGTGGCATCGATCAAGGCCTGATGGGCAAGGACCGCGTAGCCGTATCCGGCTGGAGGCAGCAGAAGCTGGAAAAAGAGAAAAAGCGCGATCGCCGCCGCATTCGCGCGAAACCAACAGGAGAACTGGCCGTTCGGCACCGGGCTGCTCAAGACGTTTTGCCCGGAATAGAGGGAGTTGCCGTCATCGCCAGAGTGTAGCTCAGAAGCACCCGGCTTTCCCTCCAGAGAATACCTTAGTATTTGCGCAGGACTCCGATCACTCTTCCTTGAATCTTTACGTCGCCTGCCGCGACCATTATAGGCGCCATGTCGGAATTGGCGGGCTGCAGCCGCACCTTGCCGGATCCTTCGCGATAAAACCTCTTCAGGGTGGCTTCCTCTCCCCCCACCAGCGCCACCACTATATCCCCGGCATTCGCCACCTGGGTCTGCTCGCACACCACATAATCCCCGTCCATGATGTGGTCCTCGATCATGGAGCTGCCCTTCACCTGCAGCACGAAGGAATTGCCCCCGCGCGCAAAATCTCCGAGCGAAATCGTCTCGCGCTCTTCCACCGCCTCCAACGGCCGGCCCGCGGCGATGCGGCCAACAAGCGGCAACTCCTGGATGCGCCGTTCGATCACCTGTTCCTTCACGGATTTCGGCAACTGTACAATTTCAATCGAACGGCTCTGGTTGTAGCCGCGCCGGATGAACCCCTTCTTCTCGAGCGTGCTGATATGCTTGTGCACGGTGGCGAGCGAGGTCAACTTCAGGCCCTTCCCGATCTCCTCGAAACTCGGCGCATAGCCGTGTTTCGTCTCAAACGAAACCAGGTAATCGAGAACTTCCTTTTGCCGTTTTGTCAGCGCCATCGTTAGCCTCCGCGGCTTGCCGATTCCTTCTTGCCGTGCGTCTTCTGCACTCGGCCATCTGCCGGAGCAGAACCGGTCCAACCTGGACACACTCTAGGCGAAAAGAAAGCGAACGTCAAGTGACGTTTTGCGCAAACCTCCCTCTTCCCAACCCTTTTCACTCCCACCCCCATGTGTTCTTCTTATCGGCAGCCATGCCTGAAACCGTTTGGTCCTCCACTCGACGTTCCGCAGGCGTTACCTGCGCCGCCGCTCTCGCCATCTTGGGCAGCGGCTCCGCGTTGTTTGTCTGGGGTAGTCTTTTCCTCGGAGTACTGAATGCGCCGACGCTCCACCACGGCAAGCATCTCTATGAGCTTTTCCCGATCACCTTATTTCTGATGTTCACGGTGCCGCTTTTCCTGATTGCTTCCGGCATCCGCACCGGCATCGGATTGTTTCAGCTAAAACCGTGGGCTAGGCGGGCGGCGCTCTTGTGGGCCGGCGTGGCGTTGTGTTTCTGCCTGTACATGATTGCGTTCCGCCCGTTCGAGACCTTCTTCATTCCCAAGCAGTTCGTCAGCGAAGTGGAATCGTTCAAGCAACTCCTCGCCATTTCCCTGGTGATTGCGCTGTTTCCCGTCAGTATCTGGTGGATCTTCTTTTTCCGCATGCCCAGTGTGAAAAGGCAGTTCGAGGCTCAGGTTATTCCAGAATCCGATTCAGGCCGTCCATAAGATTTATTTCCCGTTCGACCGGGATTGGCTCCCTATCTTCAACGCCGTGGAAATGATATATAGCTGACCCATGGAGCCTTCAGGGCCATCCAGTTCGGTCGTAGCCGCAGCCATCCTCGGCATTCTCATAAGTCTGTTTGCCATTCTCGGCACGGTTGGCGCAATTGCTGGCTTGACCATGATCCCCGAGACCGGCACAACGGCAATTCCGCCGTTCGCCAGATCCATGGTTGTGGCGATCATGGGCCTGTCCGCCGGCCTGGCAATTTTTGGCGTTTTCACCTGTGTCGGTTTGCTGCGCTTAAAGAAGTGGGCGCGCATCTCCATGCTGGTTTGGGGCGGGGTGATGGCTGCTATCGGCGGAACTATGTTTGTCTTCACCTCCCTCGTGCCGATGCCGGAGATGCCCAGCGATACTGTGGCGAGTTTGCCCTACCTGCGGATCCTGATGTCTGCGATTTACGGAATCCAGTTTCTAATCGGGGTCTGGTGGTTGCTGCTGTTCAACAAGCGCGCCGTCAGGGAGCAGTTTCTGCGGGCAGGTGGCACCGAGAGCCAGCCCTTGGCCACGCCCCAGCCCCGCTGCCCCCTGCCCCTGGCCATTCTTGCCGGATTTTCTGTTCTTTCCGCGGCCTTCTGCCTGCTCCTGCCGTTCACGAACTTTCCGGTCAACATGATTCTGTTTGGCTACCGTTTTCACGGTGCCATCGGCGTGGCGTTTTTCTACCTTTCTGTCGCGCTCGTGCTGGTGGGCGCCACCGGGATGCTGCGCCTGAAGCGATGGAGTTACCCGCTGATGTTGAGCCAGTATTTTTTCTGGATGGCCAGCGGCACCATTACCTTGGTGAGCCCCAGCTACGACCGCAACATGCGGGAACTGATGTCCCAGATGGCTCCTCCGGAAGGCCTCATGGGACAAGCCGCGATTGCGCAGACCCGGGTGTTTGGCGTGCTCTCTCTAATCCCGGGCGTCCTAATCATCTGGCTGCTGCTTTATTGCCATACCCGCTTTGTCGAAGCCTGCGCGGCAAAGGAAGCCCGGCAGAACAGCTAGTACCTTCCATTCCCGCTTGCTGCTCTGCGGTGTGCTATTCTTAGCTTGTCGGCTTCCGGCGGTCACGTGTTCGCTCCCGCGAACTGCAGCTCGGGCCGCCCACCGAATAAGGACCACTCTCCTAGGCTCCAGGATGAGCAGTCCGCGGGACGGGGGTAACGCGCCAAAATGTCAACTTTGATGGATATTCCTTCTGGCAAGGCCAAGCGGGAGGTTCTTGACCAGGCAGTCATCCGCTTCGCCGGCGATTCCGGCGACGGCATGCAGATTACCGGCAGCCAGTTCACGAACACGGTCGCGATCTACGGCAACGACATTGCCACGTTCCCCGACTTTCCCGCCGAAATTCGCGCCCCTGCGGGCACGGTCCCTGGAGTCAGCGGCTTCCAACTGAATTTTTCTTCCGGCGAAGTCTACACGCCGGGCGATTCCGTGGATGTGCTCGTGGCCATGAATCCCGCGGCGCTCAAGGTTAACCTCGCCGACCTAAAGGCCAACGGCATCCTGATCGTAAATTCCGACAGTTTCGAGGAAGCCGATCTGCGAAAAGCGCATGTCACCACAAACCCCCTCGAAGACAACAGCCTGGACAAGTTCCGCGTGTTCCCGGTCGAACTCCAGCGCTTGACGCGCACGGCGCTGACCCATCTCGGTCTCGATGCCAAGTCCATGGATCGCTGCAAAAATTTCTTCGCTCTTGGCATGTGCTACTGGCTCTACAACCGCTCCATGGAGCCGACGGTCCGCTGGATCGACGACAAATTCAGCAAGAAGCCACTTCTTTCCGAGGCTAACAAACTGGCGCTGAAGGCCGGATATTCCTATTGCGAGGCCACGGAAGCGTTTCAGATCAGCTACGAAATCCCCCCCGCGCAGCTCTCGCCGGGCACCTACCGCAACCTCAGCGGCAATCAGGCTCTGGCCATCGGCTTCGTCACCGCCGCGCAGAAGGCGGGCTTGAAGCTGTTCCTCGGCAGCTATCCCATCACTCCGGCTTCCGACATTTTGCATGAACTTTCGAAGTACAAGAATTTCGGCGTGCTGACCTTCCAGGCCGAAGACGAAATCGCCGCCATCACCAGCGCCATCGGCGCGGCCTATTCCGGCGCGCTGGCGATTACCGCGACCTCCGGGCCGGGCATGGCCCTGAAAACGGAAGCTCTGGGGCTCGCAGTGATGACCGAACTGCCCATCGTGGTTTGCAATATTCAACGCGGCGGCCCCTCGACCGGCTTGCCGACGAAAACCGAGCAAGCCGACCTGTTGCAGGCCCTGTTTGGCCGCAACTCGGAGGCTCCCGTTCCAGTGCTCGCCGCCGCCACTCCCGGCGATTGCTTCTGGACTGCGCTCGAAGCCAGCCGCATCGCGCTCAAGTACATGGTACCGGTCATCGTTCTCTCCGATGGGTATCTCGCGAACGGTGCGGAACCCTGGCGTATCCCCACCGCCGAGGAAATTCCCCCGATTCCCGTGAAGTTCGAAACAATTCCGGAAGGCTTCTACCCGTATAAACGCGATCCGAAGACTCTCGCGCGCCCGTGGGCCATTCCCGGCACGCCCGGCCTGGAGCACCGCATCGGCGGCATCGAAAAACAGGACGTCACCGGCAACATCAACTACGAGCCGCTCAACCACGAAAAGATGGTGCGCATCCGCGCCGCCAAAGTCGAAGCCATTCGCCAGGACATTCCCGATGTCGTGCCCACAGGCGATCCCGAAGGCGACCTGCTGCTTGTTTCGTGGGGCTCCACATTCGGTTCTGTAACCCAGGCCGTCAATGAGCAACGCGAAAAAGGCCACAAGATCGGCCACTTGCATCTTCGCCATTTGAATCCGCTGCCCGGCAACGTGGGCGAAGTTTTGAAGCGCTACAAGAAAGTTCTCGTTCCCGAACTCAACATGGGCCAGCTGTTGTGGATTCTCCGCGCGAAGTTCCTCGTGGACGCCGTCGGCCTCAACAAGATTCAGGGACGTCCCTTCAAGCAAAGCGAACTCGCACAAAAGATCGAGGAAATTCTGGGAGTTTAGGAGATTCTGATGACCACGACCGCCCTGCCGCCGCTGACAAGAAAAGACTTCCAGACCGACCAGGAAGTGCGCTGGTGCCCGGGCTGCGGCGACTACGCGATTCTCGCCGCCGTGCAGTCCGTGTTCCCGGAACTTGGCGTGGCCCGCGAAAATTTCGTCGTCATCTCCGGCATCGGCTGCTCCAGCCGCTTTCCCTACTACATGAACACCTTCGGGTTTCACACCATCCACGGCCGCGCGCCGGCTGTGGCTACGGGCCTCAAGATTGCCCACCCGGAACTGGAAGTCTGGATGGTCACAGGCGACGGGGACGCGCTCGCGATCGGCGGCAACCACACGATCCACATGCTCCGGCGCAACGTCGGCATCAAGATTTTGCTGTTCAACAACCGCATCTATGGGTTGACCAAGGGCCAGTATTCGCCCACTTCTGAATTCCAGAAGATCACCAAATCCACTCCCTATGGTTCGCCGGATCGCCCATTCAATCCGATCTCATTGGCCATCGGCGCCGAGGCCACCTTTGTTGCCCGTTCGGTGGACATTTTCCAGGCCCACTTGAAAGACACTTTGCGCGCCGCCGCCGCGCACAAGGGTTCCGCTTTCGTGGAAATTCTGCAGAACTGCAACATCTTCAACGACGGGGCCTGGACCGACGTCACCGAAAAAGAGGCTCGCAGCGAAAACGTCATCCAGATCGAACACGCCAAGCCGCTCGTCTTCGGCAAGGCTCGCGACAAGGGAATTCGCCGCAAGCCGGACGGCGACATCGAAGTCGTGCCCCTCGGCAACGGCATCTCGGAATCCGATCTGATCATCCACGACGCGCACCACCCGCGCCCGTCCTACGCTTTCCTGCTCTCCCACATGGAAGACCGCCCCGGCTTCCCGACCCCCATCGGCGTTCTGCGCGATTGGGACGACCTGCCGCGCTATGAAGACGTGGTCAACGACCAGGTCGCCGGAATCATCCAGCAAAAAGGCCCCGGAAACCTCAACAAACTGCTCCGCGGCGGCGACGTCTGGGAAGTAAAGTAAGCCCGCCCTACCGGTAACATCCGCCCGCGACCCTGCGTATCACTCAGTTGACGAGAACTGTTTCTCGCCTGATGAGTGCATTTCCATCCAAAGGGAGGCGCCCAAAATGGCTTTCGACTCTCCGGGCCCCCTATGGATGTCCGTTGCTTCCAGGCCAGGCATTATATTTTCAGTTCATGAAACCAACTTGACCAAGTATCATCTAAACTCTTAGTCAGGTTTTTCCTCATGGATCAGAGCTCGCCAAATCCAATTCCCTTCTCGCTTCTAGGCGATGCCGACCCTGCATTGCTCGTAGCCCAGCCGGAGCAGGCCCAAACCATCTCCCTGCTCTATGAAATCAGCCATGAGCTCACCTCCATTCTCGATCGCGAGGAACTTCTGCGGCGCATTGCAGAGCGCGTCAAGAAACTGGTGAACTACCACGTCTTCACCGTCATGCTCTGGAATGAATCGACGCAGATGCTCGAGAGCGTCTTCTCGCAGCGCTACGAAGATGCGCTTCCTTCGCGTTTTCAGATGCCCCTGCATCAGGGCATCACCGGTACGGCGGCCGCCGAGCGCCGCACCATCCGCGTGGTGGACGTGCGACTGGATCCCCGGTATGTCTCTTGCGGCGAAAAAGTGGAAGTGCGCTCGGAGCTGGTCGTGCCGCTGCTGCTTCGTGACCGCCTGGTGGGTGTGCTCGACCTGGAAAGCACCATGCCCCAGGCCTTCAGCGCCGAACACGAACGCCTGCTGAATATTCTCGGCTCCTACATCGCGGTGGCCCTCGAAAATTCCCGGCTTTTTGAAGACGCGCGTGAAAATCAGACCCGTATGATGAACGACCTGGAGACGGCGCGCGAAATCCAGCGGCAGCTATTGCCGAGCGGCGCAAAGGAAATTCCCGGCCTCGACCTGGCCACCGCGTATGTGCCCGCGCGCGAGCTCGGCGGCGATTTCTACGACCTGCTTCCCTATGGCGTAGGGCGCTTGGCCATCGCCAACGGCGACGTGTCGGGCAAAGGCACCGCTGCGGCGCTCTACGGCTCGCTGGCCATCGGCATCTTGCGCGAACTTGTCCACGACAACGAAGTCTCGCCCGCAGAGATGCTCGAGCAGCTCAACGGCCGCTTGCTTGCGGCTCGCCTCGATGCGCGCTTTATCGCCATGCAGTTCGCCGTGTATGATGCCGCGCTGCGCGAACTCACCATCGCCAATGCCGGCGGCACCCTGCCTTTACTGATACGCAATCGCGAAGTCACCGAAATCAACGTTGCTGGGATGCCGCTGGGGCTACTGCCTGAAGCGGAATATGAACAAGTGACCCTCAGTCTTTCGACAGGCGACGTGGTCGTGTTCGCCTCCGACGGCATTCACGAATCCATGAACAAAGAGCAGGAAGAGTACGGCGTGGACCGCCTGAGAGGGCTCTTGTCCACCGTCACCTCCGCCGACCCGGGCTATAAGGTGGCGCAGCGTATCATCAAGGCCACCGATGAGCACACCGGCCCCGGCCGCTTGCCGCACGATGACCGCACCCTCCTCGTCCTCCGCGTCACCGACGACACCGAAGCCGACTTCTCCAAACTTCCAATCATCTATTGAGTGCGGGAGCAACGCTCCCGCTTTTGCGATTGAAGCCTTCGCCCTTACCGAACGGAAGCGCCGGGCTTCGGCACTCCTTCCCCGCCGTCCATCCAAGAATCTGGTCTTCCGTCGAATTCAGGGCAACTCCCGCCCTGCTTCAAAATGAGGTCAATTCTCCCGCTTCAAAAACGTCCCGCGATCCAGTTCATCAAACGCCTGCCTCAACTCCGCCTGCGAGTTCATAACAATCGGCCCGTACCACGCCACCGGCTCCTCCAGCGGCTTGCCCGAAACGAGCAGGAAACGAAGGCCATCATCCCCCGCCTGCACCATCACCTCGTCGCCGCGATCAAAAAGCACGAGCGAGCGGTTGTCCGCTTCAGACGGAGGTTTCGTATCCAGCCAGCCCACCGACTCCGTGGGAACGGCAAGCGGTTCGGAGGCATTGCAAAACTTCCCAGCTCCCGCGAAAACATAAGCGAACGCGTGCCGCGTAGTCTCAACCGGAAGCACTTTTCTCTTCCCTGGCGGCACCGTCACGTCAATATAAATGGGATCTGTGGCGATTCCGTCCACCGGCCCCTTTTTCCCCCAAAAACTTCCGCACACAATTCGCACGCTGGTGCCGTCGTCATCTCTAACTTCCGGAATGTCCGGTGAATTCACTTCCTGATAGCGTGGCGGCGTCATCTTCTTGGATGCCGGCAAATTCGCCCACAACTGGAATCCGTGCATGCGACCCACATGGTCGCCTTTGGGCATCTCCTGGTGAATAATTCCGCGGCCCGCGGTCATCCATTGCACGTCGCCGGGGGCAATCGCGCCGTGATTTCCCAAGCTGTCTTTATGCTCCACGGTTCCGGCAAGCACATAGGTGATGGTCTCGATGCCGCGGTGCGGGTGCCAAGGAAATCCCGCCAGATAATCCTCCGGCACGTCGTTGCGGAAATCATCGAGCAGCAGGAACGGATCAAACTCGGAAGTATTCCCGAAGCCGAACGCCCGGCGCAGATGTACACCCGCTCCTTCGCGGGTCGGCTTCGATTTGATAAGCCGCTTTACGGGTCGAATGGACATGGAAGCCTCCCTGCAAGGGTAAATGTCGCAATTGGCCACTGGCCAGAGCACGCTTTGGTGGATAGATGCTCCTGCGTGGTGCGGTGATACAAATAATTCTGTATCTTATCGCCACGCTGCATCATCAAGAAGCGAAACCCAAACGGAGGGGTGTAAACGATGGCTACTGGCTTATCGGCTTTGACTCTCGTGCACGTGGTAATCAGCCTCATCGGAATTGTTTCCGGGTTGGTGGTGACACTTGGATTGCTGCGCTCCGAGCGCATGGACGGCCTGACGGCGCTTTTTCTCGTCACGACAGTAGCCACCAGCGCGACGGGATTCCTCTTTCCCTTTCACAAGCTGCTGCCTTCGCATATCCTCGGTGTCATTTCGCTCCTGTTGCTGGCGTTTGCGATTGCCGGGCGGTATGCGTTTCATCTGGCCGGCGCATGGCGGCGAATTTACTCTGTCACCGCGGTGCTTTCTCTTTGGTTGAATGTGTTCGTGCTGATTGCCCAGCTCTTCATGAAGGTGCCGGCGCTCCATCTGCTCGCGCCAACGGGCTCTGAACCGCCTTTTTTGATCGCACAGACCGTGGTGATGATTATTTTTATCGCCCTGGCAATTTTGGCCGCGAAGAATTTCCGTGCAGACGTGGCTCGCGCGGCCTGACTACGCGTTACCGGTCGGGCGTCTTACTGCCGGCTTGCGCCTGAATCTCCAGGGTCGGCTCCATCACGGGCAGCCATTTCTCACACACAGCGGCGAACTCCGCCCAGTCCTTCTTGTTCACGGGGTCGGAAGGAGGCAGTCCGAGCGTCTCGAAATTCCGGAACTGGCCCTTCTGCGAAATGCGAAAGTCCAGGTGCGGTCCGGTCGCCAGTCCGGTCATGCCGACCAGCCCGATCGTCCGCCCGATCTCCACGCGTTCCCCGGCGCGGACCAATATTCTGGATAAATGGAGATAATAAGTCTCGTACCCATTGTTGTGAGCTACATGCACCATGTTGCCGTCGCCGCCCTTGCGTCCTACAAACACCACGCGCCCGCTGCCGATCGTCTGCACCGGCGTCCCGGTCGGCGCTCCGTAGTCAGTGCCCAGGTGCGGGCGAACCGTCTTCAGAATGGGATGAAATCTCGCCTTGCTGAAATGCGAGGTCACGGGAGCTCCGAATTTGAGCGGCGAGCGCAGGAACATCTTCGCGAGCGATTTTCCATCCGCGGTGTAGTAAGCCGGCCGGCCATTGGGATCATGAAAGAGCAGCGCCTGATATTTTCTTGAACCATTCACATACTCGGCAGCAAGGATCCGGCCGTAACCCGCTGTCTCCCCCTGCTCGTATTTCTTCTTTTCCAGCACCACGCGAAAGATATCGCCCCGCCGCGGGTCGGTGTAGAAATCCATATCGTATCCAAAAATTTGCGCCATGCGCATCGCCACTTCGGCGGACTCGCCGGCATCCTCCACAGCGTTAAAGAGCGAATCTCCCACCCGGCCGCTCACAACCGCCACTTCCGTGTGGGTGGGAATCTCTTTCACCTCCGCGGAAAAACCCTGCGGTTCGGGCACGATGTGCAGCATGCGATCCGCGTCGATCTTGTAATTGATTTCCCGCAGCGCACCTTCCACCGAGCGGCCCACCGTGATCGCGTTGCCTGCCCGAATCTGCCGCAGATTGTAAGCGCGTTCTGCTGCTGCCGTAGCGTCGGTAACCTCCACGACGGACAATCCGAGCTCCTGCAGCGCCCCCGCGAAATTCTCTCCTCGAGGCATCTTCTTCGCCCTCGGCAACACCACTTCCGCGCGGATGCGGTCTCCCTCCGCCTTTGCCAGTTCCACCTGTCCCTGGAACTCGTCCTCCGCCGCGCGTCGCTTCACTATGGCGCGACCATCCACGATAGCGCCCGCTGCCAGCAACACACCAACAATGATTCCCAAACGTCGATTCACCATTCCCCCAGGCCCATGCAGAAATTCGCGCTGGCGACGGGTAAACCAGCTGCCGCGCCAGAGGCCACCAGAATACGGCACGCTTACGTTTTGTCTTAATGTAGCGCCTGGGTCAAACCTTTGTGCGCACCCTGCGACCTATCCGCAACGCCCCCATTTTGCGCGCGGTAGCGAAGCTTCCGGTTTTTGGGGCGTTGAGTCCATACCGAAGCAATCGATCGGGAGGGCGGGGTTTAATCCTCAAAAGCGGCGCCTGGCCGCCGCACTCCCCATCAGCGCGGCGAGCTCCCTCAAAATGGTTGGGGCAACTCGCGCAGCGCAGCCCCGCAGCGACACACCAGTACTTGATAACAAATTGGGGCGCACAAAAATGCACTCATTGAACGTCGGAAAGGACGGCCCAAGACTAGATGAATTGAGTTTTCCTCTGAACTAGTTGCCGGTTGAAATCGACTTTATCGGAACGACGCCAGCCGTTTCGCCAAAATATTTCTGCTGCCGCAGCGTCCGGTAGATGTGCCCGGCAACTTGCGCCGCCGTCGGACCTTTCACGCGCCGCGTATTCCCGCGCAGCAAAACCGCCAGAGCGATCCGTGGATGCGCTTCGTCGGCATAGCTCAGAAACCAGCCAATCCGCGAAGGATTGGTGTGGTCGTCGCAGGTTCCGGTCTTTCCAAGCGGAGTCTCTTCGCCGCCCGGATCCGCGCTCAACCGGCCAGTGCCATAGAGCACTGCCGCCAGCATGCCTTCTCGTACTTCCGGCAAAACGTTGGCGATGTTCAGGTCGCGCTTCACCCGCGGCTGGAAAGCGTCCACTTCTTCCTGCGTATGCGGATATTGCAAGTAATAAAGCGTACCGCCATTCGCGAATGCCGCGGCCAGCGCCGCCATCTGCAGCGGTGTCACTTGAATGCCTTCACCGAAACTCGACATCCGCCCCACTCCGCCATACGCCGGCGCTTGTGTGGGGAAAGATCCCGGGTGCTCGTCGGGCAGATTGTAGCCGGCCAATTCCCCCAGCCCGAGCAAACGCCCGTAGCGGGAAACCGTGTCGAAGCCCATGCGGCGGCCAAGCTCTTCAAAGAATGTGTTGTTCGAGTGCGCCAGTGCTTCGGTCAAGTTCATGTACTTGCGGCGGCCCACCTTCAGCATGGTGTCGCGCGTAATCACGTTTTCTTCGAGCGCCGCAACCGCGATTGTCGGCTTGATCGTCGAGCAGGGAATGTAGCCGTCGCTGAAGGCAATCTTCTGATTCACCACCGTCAGAATGCGCCCTGTGTTCGGGTCCACGGCAACCACGGAACCGTTGTACCGGCCTAGCGCGTCCACAACCGCCTGGCGCACAATCGGGTCGTCATATGTCGGATCATCCGCGCTGATGGAATCGGCGTAAGTCGGCGCGTATCCGCGATACCGCGAAGGGGCGAGCCGCTTGCGCGAAGCGGACTTCACCGAAGATTTCGCAGCGGTAATCGCAGCGGCTTCCGCAGCAGGCAACGGCATGGCGAGTGACCCCACCAGCATGCCCGCAAGAATGGTTTTTCCCAGTTCCTTAATCATTCAGTCCTGACTTGGAGCGCTTATCAGTAGTCCTAGTATGGAATGAGTGGAAATCTACTCTAATTCCAATGCTTGGTCAAACTTCCGCTCATTCGATGCATCCCGCGAGCCACAGTGTTCCCTGCTCCATTAGAAGCATTTAACAGAGTCTCATCGGGGTCGTTCTCATCCACAAGCTTGTTATGGCTCGCAGACTGAGACGTAGTCTATGGGTCAAGAGATGCCATGGCAATAGATAAGGAGGTCCAGTACCAAGCTATGTGCTTTGTTATGAACGTTGCACCGTTGGCCAGCGAACCCGCGCCCGATTGCCCCTTTGGACACGGGGAGGGCACTGCCCGTAAGCCTGGAGTTTCCTTATATTTCACATTTTGAGACCCCAAAAACAGCGCGGGCGGCGCACCAAGTCAGTGCACCGCCCGCGCTTGGATTTCTCAGGTGGGCTTAACGCGCAGGCCGCGCTTTGTTGTCGGCGGAGGCAACCGCGGCCGCAGCCTTCAGTGGCGGCTTTTCGGCCGGTACGCTGGCGTGGCCATTTGCGCCGTTAGCGCCCGCAGCTGCGGGGTTCTGCCCGGAAACCGGGATTTCCATTTTCTTGCGAAGCGCGTTTTCCAGTTTGTCGCGGATGTCCTTGTTCTCTTTGAGGAAGACCCGCGCGTTCTCGCGGCCCTGGCCCATGCGCTCGCCGCCGTAGCTGAGCCACGTGCCGGATTTTTCAAGAATGCCCTTGTCCACGCCCAAATCGATTAGGTCGCCTTCACGCGAAATGCCTTCCCCGTAGAGAATGTCGAACTCTGCTTCGCGGAACGGCGCGGCCACCTTGTTTTTCACAACCTTCGCGCGTGTGCGCGAACCCACCACGCGATCGCCATCCTTGATCGCCTGGATGCGCCGGATATCCACCCGCATCGAAGCGTAAAACTTCAGCGCACGCCCCCCCGTGGTCGTTTCCGGATTGCCAAACATCACGCCGATCTTTTCACGAATCTGGTTGATGAAAATCAGGCAGGTCTTGGACTTCGAGACAATTGCGGTCAGCTTGCGCAACGCCTGCGACATCAAGCGGGCCTGCAAGCCCATCTGCGGATCGCCCATTTCACCTTCCAGCTCCGCCTTCGGCACCAACGCCGCGACCGAGTCCACAACCACAATGTCTACACCTCCCGAGCGGATCAGCGTCTCCGCGATTTCGAGGGCTTGTTCGCCGTGATCGGGCTGCGAAACCAGCAGGTTGTCCACGTCAACGCCCAGTTTCCGCGCGTAATTCGGGTCCAGCGCATGCTCCGCATCAATGAACGCCGCCTGCCCGCCCAGCTTCTGCGCCTCGGCAATCACGTGCAGCGTCATGGTCGTCTTGCCGCCCGATTCCGGCCCGTAAATCTCGATCACGCGCCCGCGCGGAAAACCGCCCACCCCCAGCGCCGCGTCAATTGACAAGCATCCCGAAGGAATCACGTTCACAGGTACCAGCACGTCCTTGCTGCCCAGCCGCATGATCGAGCCCTTGCCGTAGGACTTCTCGATCTGCGATATCGCCGCTTCCAGCAACTTTGCTTTTTCGTCTGTCATTTCACACCTCGGTCGAGGAAATTAGGAATTTCGCGAATGGGCCGGTCGAGGACATCGCCAAACGGGCGGGGGAACTCCGCCGCGGGTTCTCCCGATACGTTACGATAACAGAGTATTACCATTTCGTATCTGGCGATGCTACCCCAAGCTTTCCTTCCGCACTGCAAAGGCTTTCAACGGCCGCAGCCATGCTCCAGCTCGTGATCCACCAGCTGCGCCAGGGCTGCGCGCTCCCGGCGGTCCCACTCGGCCTGCTCTTCGCGGCTGATGCCGCGCAACCGGGTAAGGTACCGCCCGCGGGTGCGCACCTCAAGAAGCTCAAAAGTGAGTCTCTCATGTTCGACGCAGCCTAGAATAACCAAACGGGTCTGGGCCATGGGCCACCTGTTGAAAACCTGATGGCCACACTACGCCAAAGGCGAAACAAAAGCAAACAGTATTTTCGCCATATGTTCGCCTACAGCCTTTCTGCCGGGAAATCGGTTCGGGTCGGATTCTCCTGATAGGAAACGATGATTACCGCCTCGTCGTTCGAACCCCGGTTGAGGTATTGGTGGCCGGGCGACTTGAGCCCATCGAACAGTTCGGAGCATTCGAGCCACCCCTCTTTGTGTCTTTGAAATTGGAACTGGCATCCATTCGCATTCTCGCTGGCCTTTCGAATCATCCGAGATGGATCTTTGTCTTGGTGGGTCGAGAACGAATAGAAGCTCCTCGACGCCGTCCAGCCCTGCCCACCATGCCGCTCTTCCTCAGACTGATTTTTGCCGGGTCACCTTCCGATACTCGAGCAAATATTGCTTTCAGCCCTTCAAAGCTGGGTCCGATCCTAGATTTGAATCACAAGAGTTGGGCCGGACGCGCCCCGATAGAAGTGAAGGCGCGCAGCCTCTGGTGCCCGCCATCTTTCAACTGGGTCCACAATTCAGGAATAGTTATGAAACCCGCGGCCGGATTTGCGCCCCAGCCAGCCGGCGGCTACATATTTCTTGAGCAGCGGGCATGCCCGATACTTGGGGTCGCCAAGGCCGTCGAGCAGGACGTGCATGATGTCCACGCAGACGTCGAGGCCGATGAAGTCGGCCAGCTCCAGCGGGCCCATCGGGTGATTCATCCCCAGTTTCATCACCGCGTCCACAGCTTCTGGAGTGGCCACGCCTTCCATCACCGCATAAGCCGCCTCGTTAATTAACGGCATCAACACACGATTCGAAACGAACCCCGGCGCATCGTTCACCGCCACCGGCGTCTTGCCCAATTTCTTGGCAAGCTCAATCGTTGTCAGAAACGCCGCGTCGCTCGTCTGCAGCGCGCGAATCACTTCGACCAGCGCCATCACCGGTACGGGATTCATGAAGTGCATCCCCACAAACCGTTCCGGCCGCTTCGTCATCGCCGCCAAAGTGGTGATGGCTATCGAAGACGTATTGCTCGTCAGAATCACCTCCGGCCGCAGAACCTTGTCGGCCTCGGTCAGAACCGAACGCTTGATCTCCAGCTTCTCCGGTACCGCCTCAACCACAAAGTCCGCCGCCGCCACCGCCGCAATATCCGTCACCGGCTTCAGCCGCGCCAGCACCTGCGGCTTTTCCGCCTCCGTCAACTTCCCTTTCTTCACCTCGCGGTCCAGGTTCTTGCTGATCGTCTCCATCCCCCGCTGCAGAAAGCCCTCCTCGACGTCGCGCAAAATCACGTCGTACCCAGCCCGCGCAAACACATGCGCGATGCCGTTTCCCATCGTTCCCGCGCCCAACACCGCCACCGTTTTGATCGAATCCAAATTCACGCATCCTCCAGGCACTTTGCATTCGAAAGTAAAGGAAACACGAACGGTAGTTGCGGGTCAAGTTGGCAGAGCCCTCGTGGAAGCTCCTCATTCAATGACGGCGGTAGGCAACGGCCTGCAGTATTTCGTTTCGCGGAAACTTCAGGCCCGATCCGCCAAAACGAGCCAACCGGCCAGGGCTGCGTATTTTTCGTCTTGCGTCCAGGGAGACCCGAACGCAGTTCCGAGTTCCGTCAATCGTCGCAGGAGTTTGTCACGCCTCGTCCGAAGCGTCTTCACTCCGCGGTCCAACAGTTCCCGCTCCTTGATGCAGGTGATCTCCAGACCACAATCCGCGGACGATTGGCGGAGCGCTTCGCGGAACAGTTCTCCGTCCGCGGTGTGGATGAGCGCATGGGACCGCAGAATGCCCTCCAGGCCGGGCAGCGTCCTGCCAGATGCCAGCAGCAGCGCGCATCCCGCCACTTCGTATCCTTGTTTCCCGAGGTCTGTCTGCTTCGCGCGAAGCGCAGAAGTCGCCAGGCGCCTCGCGAGGGAGAGCGAACCGGCAACGAACTCGCGAGCCTTCTCCGGCGGCATTCTTCCCGCGGTGTGATAGGGCTGGCGGAATCTGTAACTGAACGTTTCGACCAGGTGAACTCTCTCGCGGCTCACAACAGTGGGCGCGCCATTCTCGAGGGATGTCGCTACGAGCGCACTCCAGCCCGAATGCACCCGGAAACCAACCGCAGCTTGCTTCATGGAAGCCTCCGCGGCAGAAGGAAGGGAGACCCCAAACTATACTCTCGCCCCGTAAAAGAGTAGACCCTTCCTGTGTAATCGCCCGCTTATTGCATTTGCGTCCCGCAGTCTACCGCAAGCCCGAAAAAATTGCGTGCACCGGACTCAGCACATCAATATTTCGGCGTAACGCCCAAGTTGTAGAAAATGAACGAGTACATGTCCGCGGTCGTTTCGATGGCCTTCGTGGTGCTGCTGGCACCGTGCCCGGATTTGGTTTCCACGCGAATCAGCACCGGATTCGCGGGACTTGCTTCGGCCTGCATCGTTGCTGCGTATTTAAATGAATGCGCCGGAACCACGCGGTCGTCGTGGTCCGCCGTGGTAATCAGCGTCGCCGGGTATTTCACTCCGGGTTTGATGTTGTGCAGCGGCGAGTACTTGTAAATGGCATTGAACTGCTCCGCATCATCGCTCGAGCCATAATCCGCCGCCCAGTTCCACCCAATCGTGAATTTCTGAAACCGCAGCATGTCCATCACGCCGACCTGCGGCACCGCAACATGAAACAACTCCGGCCTCTGGTTCATCACCGCGCCAACGAGCAACCCGCCGTTTGACCCGCCATTGATGGCCAGTTTATCCGGCGAAGTATATTTATTGGCGATCAGCCATTCCGCCGCGGCGATAAAATCGTCGAAAACATTCTGTTTCTTCAGCTTGGTTCCGGCGTCGTGCCACTTTTCGCCATATTCCCCGCCGCCGCGCAAATTTGCCGAGGCGTAAACAAATCCCTGTTCGAGCAACGCAAGCCGCAATGGGCTGAACGCCGGCGCCAGGGTGATGTTGAATCCGCCATAGCCGTAGAGCAGAGTCGGATTCGAACCATCCAGCTTCAGCCCCTTTTTATAGACCAGGAACATCGGAATCCGCGTTCCATCCTTGGTGTTGTAGAAAACCTGTTTCGTTTCGTAATTCTCGGGGAGAAAGCCATGAACTTCCGGTGTCCGGTAGGCGCTAGCTTTCCTCGCCGCCAAATCGTAGCGAAACACGCTCGGCGGATAGTTGAACGACGTGTACAAAAAGAATGCGTCCTTGTCGCCGCGATTGCCGCGGAATCCCGTGGCCGCGCCGGCGCCGGGAAGCTCGATCTCGTTCTCGAGTTCTCCCGAGGCGCTGTAAACATAGACGTGGCTCGCCACATCCTTCAAATAAGTCGCGAACAGTTTTCCACCCAGCGATTCCACGTTGTCCAGGGAATCCACCTTCTCCGGAATAATTTCCTTCCACGGCGCCTTGGGATTGGCCGGATCGAAAAGCACCAGCTTCCCTTTGGGCGCGTTCTGGTCCGTGGCGATCAGGAGTTTTTCGCCCAGATTGTCCACCACCGCAAAGGAGTCGTCGCTGATTTCAGTGACGATCGGGGTAAACGCCTTCTCTTTCTTGGAGAGGTCGCGGAAATACAGTGCATTGCCGCGCTTCCCTTTGCCCCGGTCGGAAACCGTAAGAACGGCAAACCGCTGGTCGTTGGTCGTCGCCACCGATTGAAGGCGCTGCGGATTCTGCTTGTCTTCGTAAATCAGTTCATCGGCGGATTGTTCCGTGCCTAGAACGTGGAAGTAGACCTTCTGAAACTCGTTCTTCGACGAAAGTTCGTGCCCCGTCTCCGGCGCGTCGAACCGGCTGTAGAAGAATCCATTTCCCGCCCAGCCGAAGCCCGTGAATTTGATCCATTTCAGCTCATCCGTGAGAACCTTCCGCGTGGCGATCTCGATCACGTGCCCTTCCTGCCAGTCCGATCCGCCAACGGAAATTCCGTAAGCGGCGTAGCGGCCATCGTCGGAAACGTTAAACGCGCCTAAACGCGAAGTCCCGTCGGCCGAAAACTTGTTTGGATCGAGCAACACTTTCGGCGCGCTCTCCAGCCCCTTCTGCGCGTAAACCACGTTCTGATTCTGCAGCCCGTCGTTCTTGGTGAAAAAGAGATAATCGCCCTTGCGGAAAGGCGGCGTGTACCTGGGGAAGTTAAAGAGCTGCTCCAGGCGCGTCTTCACCTGGGCCCGATACGGAATCTTGTCGAGATAGGCGAACGTGACCTTGTTCTCCGCTTCCACCCACTTGGCCGTTTCCGCGGAATTGTCATCCTCCAGCCAGCGATAAGGATCGGCGACCTTCGTACCGTGATAGTCCTCCACCTGGTTGTCCTTCCGCGCCTGGGGATAGTCGAGCCCCTGGGCCATCGAGATGGTCGAGAGCATTAGCGTGGAGAAAACGGTCAATACGAAGCGCAGGTGCAGCGCTAGCTGACGAATGTTCATGCGTGATTCCCTTCCTGGAAATTGCGCGGAGAGTGCCTACCGGCTCTTGGAACATAAGACGGCCCGGAGACAGAAAAGTATACGAACATTTCCTGCCTTTATCTATATGTAAAGAATAGTGTTAGAACCTGGCGAACGGGCCCGCTGGGCGACGCGTCTTTTCCTGCACGGGACTCGTATACAAGGTAGTATGAGCGCACCCGCTTTTACCCTGGCCGCCCGACCGACACCGCTGCTGTTCGCGGGTTTGATGACCGAAGACACCCACGCCCTCGCTATCGGACTGCGCCAGCGCGACCCGGACCTGCTCGACCGCCTGATCGAGCAATACCAGCAGCGCCTCTACCGTTATCTTCTGTTTCTCACCGCCAATCCTCCGCTGGCCGAAGACCTCTTCCAGGAAACCTGGATTCGCGTGCTGGAGCGCGGCGGCCAGTACAACGGCAAATCGAAATTCGACTCGTGGCTCTTCGCCATCGCGCGCAACCTGGTGATTGACGCCTCGCGCCGCAAGAAAACTGCCAGCCTCGAGGATTTAAGCGACCCGCGGAGCAACACCCCGTACGATCCGCCGGATAAACAGGCAAGCTCCGCGTTGCAAATGCTCGTGAGCCGCGAAAACGAGCAAATCGTGCAACTCTCGCTTCTGAAAATTCCACCCTACTATCGCGAAGTCCTGATGCTGCGCTTCAGCGAAGAACTGGGCCTCGAGGAAATCGCCGCAGTAACGGCCACGCCGATTTCAACCGTAAAGTCGCGCCTCTACCGGGGCCTGGCGGCGCTGAAAACGGCGATGACCGAAGGTGCCGCATGAGTGAAAACCTGCACGAGCGCGCCCAACGGCTGCTGGCGGAATCCGCCGTGGAAGGTTTGCGGCCCGCCGATGAAGCCTGGCTCCGTGAGCATTTGGCGGAGTGCCCCGCCTGCGCAATGGAAGCGAGCGTAACGCAAAATGCCTTGCGCGCCTTGCGGTCCGTGCCGGTCCGCGTTCCACGCGATCTTGCAGCCCGCACGCAGTTCCGTGTTCGCTTGCGCGCTCAGGAAACTTCAAACGGGTCGAACGGAAGTTTCTGGCTCTGGGCAGTCACGGCGGCAAGCTGGCTGCTCGGCGTTTTCAGCGCGCCGCTCGTGTGGCGGGGTCTTGCATGGCTCGGCGCTAACTTTGGTCTGCCGAAGCTCGCTCTGGAATTTGGATTCGTGCTTTGGTGGACGGTGCCCCCGCTGCTCGCTGCCGCGATCATCCTCCATCAGAAGGCTCTAACCGCCGAATGGAGTAACAAGAATTGAGCCAAGTCCGATTTGCGCAGGGGCGGCTTTACGCCGCCTTCCCCGGTGAGACTTGATTGCGGCGGCCGTAAGGTGGCCCCGAGTCTTGAAAGGCCCTGACAGGATTTAGTGGAAAAACAGATTGAGTAGTCGCAAAGAAAAGGAAACACACATGTCTGACGCATTCACAGAACGCCTTCGCCTCATCCGCTTCCGCCGGAAGCGCGAACACAGCCGCTTCCGCGATGAGCTCCGCATCATCCCGAAGTGGCTCGTCGTGATGTGCCTTTTGCTGTACATCCTCGCTTTGATCATTGGCTTCTCCGTCAATCATTATGGCTTCGAGACTAACGGACCCGTATTCCCCGGCGACGAATCACTCCGCCACGACCCGGAGCTTTCCTATTTTGAGCTCGGCGGTGTCATCACCCTGGGCGCTGTCGCTCTCTCCATCCTGTTTTTCTCGTTCGGCTATGTCTATCGCGACGCCAAGCGCCGTGGTATGAATCCCGGCCTGTGGACGCTGCTGGTTCTTCTGCTGTCCGGCGGCTACTTCTTCATTGGCTTCATTATCTATCTGCTGGTTCGAGAGCCGCTTCCCTTCACCTGCCCGCAATGCTCCGCCAGCGTCAATGCCCGGTTCAATTTCTGCCCAAACTGCAAATGCAATCTCCACCCCGCCTGCCCGCAGTGCCAGCGCGAAGTCTCCGACACCGACAAGTTCTGTCCCTACTGCGCCACCGAACTCGCGCACCCCAAGCCCGCGCCAGCCGCGTAGCGCGTCTTCCGCTCCCTCGAAACATTTCTAGCTCAGGCCTTCCGCTTGCCAGCTGCAAGCAGGGCCTGGGGGCTGTCCCTCGCCCGCAGAAAATCCTCGCTTGACATGCAACCATTTGGTTCCATATTATCCCCCCGTGGAGAAAAACAAGGTTTTCAGGGCCCTCGCCGATCCCAGCCGCAGAAAATTGCTGGATATCTTGCGGGTGGATAACGGTCAGACCTTGGGCGAACTTTCTGAACCTCTCGACATGACCCGCCAGGCAGTGGCCAAGCACCTGAGGCTGCTCGAAGCCGCCAACCTGGTCGTCACCGTATGGCGGGGCCGCGAGAAACTCCACTACTTGAATCCTGTGCCCATTCACGAAATCTACGAACGCTGGATCGGAAAGTTTGAACGTTCCAGGTTGCAGGCCCTGTACGACCTAAAGGAGGAGCTGGAGAAGGATTATGAAAAATAAATCTCAGTTCGTTTACGTCACGTACATTTCATCAAGCGTGGAAAAAGTGTGGAACGCCCTGATGGATCCGGAAATGACCCGCAAGTATTGGGGCCACTTGAACGTCTCTGACTGGAAGGTCGGCTCAAACTGGAAACACGAGGACGCATCAACAGGCGAAATCCGGCTGGCCGGAAAGGTTGTGGAATCCACGCCGCCGCGGCGCCTTGTAATAACATGGGCTTTCCCCGCCGATGCTCAGGCTCCGGAGAAGCATACGCGCGTGACGTTTGACATCGAGCCGGTCGGGAACGCCGTCCGCCTGAAAGTGACGCACGACGAGCTCGAACCCGGCTCCGAGATGGAACGCGGCATCACCCGCGGCTGGCCCGTGGTTCTCTCCAACCTGAAGACTCTGCTCGAAACCAACGAAGCCATGGAAACCAAGGCGCTTTTTGAACACGCCCACAAACGAGGCTAGGATTCAAGAACAAGGAAGCGTGAAGCGATTAGTAGCGTTCAACGGCAAGGGCAACCGCGTTGCCGCCGCCGAGGCACAGGGCGGCAATGCCGCGTTTCAGGTTGCGGCGCTGCAGTTCATACAGCAGCGTAACCAGAATTCGCGCGCCGGATGCGCCAATGGGATGGCCAAGCGCCACCGCGCCACCATTCACATTTACCCTTTCGGGGTTCAGCTTGAGTTGGCGCGTCACCGCGATCGCCGCAACCGCAAACGCTTCGTTCAGTTCCACCAGGTCCACATCCTTCTCGCGGTCCCAGCCGGTTTTCGCAAGAAGTTTTTCGACTGCCTCGACCGGCGCCATCATCACCCATTTGGGCTCCACGCCGCTCACGGCTTGCGCGACGATCCGAGCGATTGGCTGCTTGCCAAGTCGTGATGCATTACGCTCGCTCGTGACCACCAGCGCCGCCGCCCCATCGTTTGTCCCCGGCGCGTTGCCCGCGGTCACAGTGCCATCTTTTTTGAAAGCAGGCTTCAGCCTGGCCAGCGCTTCGAGCGTTGAGTCCTCGCGTGGCGACTCGTCGTACTTGACGACCAACGGATCGCCCTTCTTCTGCGGCACTTCGATCGGCAGGATTTGCGCTTCAAAAAAGCACGACTTGCGCGCACGAATTGCTTTCTGGTGACTCTCGAAAGCAAACTTATCCTGCTCCACGCGGGAGATCTTGTATTTTTCCGCGACCAGTTCGCCCGTGTTCCCCATGTGAAAGTTTTCATAGGCGTCCCACAGGCCGTCCAGAATCATCGAATCCACCAGCTTGCCGTCGCCCAGGCGATAACCGGTGCGCGCCTGCGGCAGAAGATATGGGCAGTTCGACATGGACTCCATCCCGCCGGCGACCACAATTTCGCTTTCGCCCAGCTGTACGGCCTGCGCGGCAAGCGCCACGGCCTTCAGTCCAGAGCCGCAAACCTTGTTGATGGTCATCGCCGCCACGCGAGGATCGCAACCGCCCTTCAGCGCCGCCTGGCGCGCGGGATTCTGCCCGAGCCCAGCCTGCACCACGTTGCCGAGTATCGCTTCGTCGACCTGCTGGCCCTCAAGCCCCGCGCGCCGCACGGATTCGGCCACAATTTTTCCGCCGAGTTCGGGAGCCGTGAAACCTGAAAGTCCACCCTGAAATTTGCCGATTGGCGTGCGGACAGCGGAGAGAATGACTGCGGTTTCCATGGAAACACCTCCTGAATGACAGAAGCTCAATTATACCGCGAGGAGTGAAAGTCAGCCGAGAAGGGAGGCCGGAGCGTTGACGCCTCGCCCCGGTCATCAACAAAGTAGATTAATTCGCCGCCGCGTCCGCAGCAGACTGCGTTTCGTCGGCGCTCGGCCCATACAGGCCGGGAACGGGAACACCGAGCAGCCGGTAGTAAACGGTCAATTGTGCGCGGTGATGAATGATGTGATTCAGCACCATGCCGCGAAGGCAAGCCACGCGCGGCATGGTGAAAATGGTCTGCCCACCGGCCAGCAGCGTCCAATCCTTCAGCATGTCTGCGTCACTCGCGTCCGCGATTGCCTTGCGGGCTTCCGTCACGCCCTTGTCGAATTCGGCGAGGATCTGCTGGCGGTTCTCCATCTTCGGAGGCTCGTAGGCGGGTCCGCCCACCGGCGCGTAATCAAGCTGCTCGGTCTGCAGAGTCATCGTGATCCATCCGGGCATCGTGGCGATGTGGCCCGCAAGCCACCCAACCGTGCCGGACTTGTCGTGGGGCTTCCAATTCCACTTCTGCTCAGGCAGGCGTTCAAGAGTTTTGCGAGTCCCGGCCATTTCCTGATCAAATTCGCCAAGCATTGATTTTCCAATAGTCATAGTGGTGGTCTCCTTTAGGGAAGGCAGTATTGAGGCGCCCGCATCATAGGCAAACAAAAAGCGAAGGTCAAGAGATTTTCTAGCGCTCGCTCCGCGACTCTTCTGTGGCCTCGGACGTTCCTACCGCCAAAATGGTTCGCTTCACGGACGCGCCCCGGGGTTGACAGGCCAATCGCAAGGGACAAAATATGGTCATGGCTCACCAACTGACCACGGCTTATATACAAGACTCCACCGAACTGTTCCGCTATTACAAGAAACTCGTCGAACGCGCGCTCGCGCAATGCCCCGACGAAGGATTGTTCACCGCGCTCGACGGAGAATCCAACTCGATCGCCATCATCGTGAAACACACGGCCGGCAACATGCGCTCGCGGTGGAAAGACTTTCTGACCACCGACGGCGAAAAGCCCGACCGCAACCGCGACACCGAATTCGAAGAGCCGCCGAAGACTCGCGCGGAACTGATGGAACTCTGGGAGAACGGCTGGAAATATCTCTTCGACGCGCTGGAACCGTTGAGCGAAGCCGATCTAACCCGCACCGTGACCATCCGCACCGAGCCTCATTCGGTCATGCAGGCAATCAACCGCCAGATCGCCCACTACTCCTACCACGTCGGCCAGATCACATTCCTGGCAAAACATTTCGCAGCCCAGTCCGGCCAGTGGACCGCCCTCACCGTACCCCGCAAAAAGTCTTCCGAGTTTAATGCCAGAGTCGCCTCCGGAGAAGCCTCGCAGCGCTAGCATTCAAACAGTTGCCTCTAGCTCTTCAAGCCAGATTCAGGCGGTGAGCCAGTTTCCGGTATGTGCGTTTGCCTTCGGAGTTTCCTCCACCGCTGTGATTTCAGCAATGGGGAAGCGAAACTGCGCAACGTCACGAGCGCGACACGCAGGCCACCTTCCCTAAGCGCGCCGATGCAGTGCTCTGCCGGCGCGGCGCCGCCGTGGGTCACAGGAAACTGACCCGCCAGGCAGATTCACCTTCGCTTCCCCTTCGCCGCAAAAGGCGCTAACCTGCTGGAGCCATGGCGAAGACTCTTTTTGAAATGGGGCAGCCGGAAAGCAGCGGGCTGCAACTGAATGACGCGCAGCGGCGCGCCATCACCCATGGCGACGGGCCGCTGCTGGTGATTGCCGGCGCAGGCACCGGCAAAACGCGCGTCATAACGGAACGTATCCGGCACCTGCTCGAATCCGACGATTCCCTGCAGGGCGAAAATATCCTCGGCCTGACGTTCACCAAAAAAGCCGCGGGCGAAATGAAAGCGCGCGTGGTGAAGGCTGTCGGCGACCGCGGCAAGGACGTCGTGCTGGCGACGTTTCACTCTTTCTCGGAAACCCTGCTGAAAGAAGTGGACAGAAACCGCGTGGCGCTGGAATCGGTGGACCACTGGATTCTCCTGCGGCGGAATCTGGCACGCCTCAAGCTCGAAAAGTACCGACGCCTGGCCGAGCCGGGGCAGTTCCTCAGCGACTTCATCCAATTTTTTTCGCGCTGCCAGGACGAGTTGGTCTCCAGCGACGATTACCAGAGGTTTGCCGATCTTCTGGCAAAGGAGCTTGAAGAGGAAAAGGCCGCGCTTGATGAAGACACCTTCAAGGAGCGCGCCGAGCAGGTTGCGCTGCAGCAGGAAATAGCGCGAGCCTACCGCGCCAGCGAAGAAATTCTGCGTGAAAAACGCGCGGTTGCTCTGAATGGCCTGATCACCGAAGCCGTAACCCTGCTGAAAGACGACGCGGCCCGCCGCCGCAAGTTGCAGGAGCGGTTCAAACACATCCTGGTGGACGAATTTCAGGACACCAACATCGCGCAGCTCGAACTCCTGCACCTGCTCTCCGCCGGGCGGCGGAACATCGTGGTGGTCGGCGACAACGACCAGGCCATCTACCGCTTCCGCGGCGCCTCGTTCGGCAGCTTCAAACTTTTCCTCGAGCGTTTCGCCGGCTGGAAAGAAGGCGAAGATTCCACTCCATTTCGCGTCGCGCTGATGGACAACTATCGCTCGACTCCGAACATCCTGCGCGTGGCGACGCAAGCCATCGGCATGAACGAAGTCAGCCCCGAATTCCCCAAAAAGGTTCTGCAGCCCAACAAATCCGAAGGCGAAAAAATCCGCATTGTCGAAATGGAATCCGCCGAAGACGAAGCAGCATGGGTGGCCGACGAACTCGAACGCCTGCATGGCGCCGGCCGCCGCTGGAAAGATTTTGCGGTCCTCTACCGCCAGCACGCGCATCGCGATCATCTGGTGGAGCAACTCTCGCAGCGCAAAATTCCCTTCGTCATCAGCAAACTTTCCATCCTCGAACACCCGCTGGTGCGCGACGTGCTCGCCTACCTCCGGCTCATCGCCAAGCCGCTCGACGACATCGCCTGCGCCCGCGTGCTCTCCGCGCCTGCATGGCATCTGACGGCCGAAGATCTGGTGGGCCTCACCAAGCGCGCCCGCAAGAAACGCGGCACCGCGCTTTACGACACGCTTCAAGCGGCGCAGGGCGAGCTGCCGTTTGACCCATCCCCCGCGTCATTCAAAACTCTCGTCGAATTTCTCACTGCGCAGCGAAAAACGATGCGTCGCCGGTCCGCACGCGAAATCCTCGGTGACTTGATCGAATGGCTCGAAGTGCCGCAGCGTGCCGGCGTCGAGGATCGCAAATACGTGAACCAACTCGCGGAGTTTATGAAAGACTGGGAGCCGAAGAGCGAAACTCGCAGCCTGCCGGAATTCCTCGAATACCTGGACTATTTCGAGCAAGCCAACGGGACGCTGAGCCTTGAAGACGATGCCCCCGGCGAAGCCGTCCAGCTTATGACCGTGCATGGCGCGAAAGGCCTCGAGTTCCCGCACGTTTTCCTGCTGCGTGTGAACTCCAACGCCTTTCCCGCCCGCAACCGCTCGCCGCTGTTTGAATTTCCCGACCGGATGATGAAAGAAGAACTGCCCGAGGGAGATTTCCACATCCAGGAAGAGCGCCGGCTCTTCTATGTTGCTCTGACGCGGGCCGAAGACCGCCTTACGATGACCACCGTGCGAGAAAAACGGGGCAAAGTTCCCGTCTTCATCGAGGACATCCTGATGGAGCCCTCCGTCAAGCGCCGCGACGTCCGGCAAATCGCGCCCAAGCCGAAGCCTCCGAAGCCCGAAACCGTCAAACCACCGGATACGGCGAGCGGGGAACTTTTCCCCGCGGATGAAGCACCTCCAAAAATCTTTTCGCGCATCGCCAAGTGGGCCGAGCAATTCCATCCGGCCTCGCCGGAACCGCTCAAGCTCAGCTCCTCAGCCGTCGAAAATTACAAAAAGTGCCCGCAGCAATACGCTTTCGGCTATTTGTGGTCGCTCAAAGAAGGACCCCGCGCGATGTTGAGCTTCGGCAGCGTCATCCACACCACCATCAAGCGTTTCCTCGGACAACTAAGAAAAGGCGTGAAGCTGCCGTTCGACGAACTGCAGCGCATCTACGAAACCGAATGGACGAGCGCGGGCTACGAAGATGAATATCAGGAAGCCGAGTACAAAAAAGACGGCCTCGAGCAGCTCAAGGTTTTCCATGCGTCGGTGTTGGAGGACCCGCCGGATATTCTGGAGCAGGAAAAAGGCTTTGAACTCCCGCTTGAAAACAACGTGATCCTCACCGGCCGTATGGACCAGGTGAATTCCCTGGGCCGGAAAGACGTGGAAATCGTGGACTACAAAACGGGCAAGCCCAAAAAAGACGCCGACGCCCGCAAGCACTTGCAACTCAGCATCTACGCCCTCGCGGCCAGGGAAATTTTCGAATGGAACCCGGCCCGCCTGGTCTTTCACTACCTGCAGAACAACCAGCGCCAGGAAACCTCTCGCGACGCCAAACAGATCGCCGAGGCCGAAGCCGCCATCCAGGAAACCGCCGCCGATATCCGCGCCGGAAACTTTCCCGCCAAGCCCGGCTTCTTCTGCCGCGGCTGCGCCTACAAGCCAATCTGCCCCGCCCACGAAGAATCCCTCGGCGGCGGCTAGGCCGCTTAGTCGACGGCGCCGGGGGGCGAAGATGTCGGCGCGCCGGCATTTAGCGCATTACTGGACGATTACCTAATACTGGCTAAATTTTCCAGCGAACTCGCGCTTGTGCTCGAGCGCAAGCGGTCAGAGTTTGGGACTCGAACGCGTGTTTTCCCAAAATGAACAACAAGTTCGAAGGTTTGAGTTTTCAACACTTGAGTGTTACCCTCGACGGCACGTAATCCAGAATCAATACAAAGGATCCATGCGCCGACTCCTCCTTGTGATTCTGCTATTTTCCTGTTGTATTCCGGCCCGTGCCCAAAACGGGTGTCCCGCGCTCAAGATTCCCCCGCCCGACCCAAACATCATTCTCAGTCCGCGTCAGGAGGTCGAATTCGGAGAGATTTTTGCCGAGCAGCTCAATAGCGATTATCAAGTCATTGACGATGAGAGCCTCACCGGCTACTTGACCCGCCTTGGAAACTCGGTGGCAGCGCAATTGCCCGACAACGGATTGCAGTATAGATTTTTCCTCTACGATAGGCCGGAGGTTCAGGCGTTCGGCATCCCCGGTGGCCGCGTCTATGTTTCGAGAAAGCTGGTGGCCTTCGTCAAGAACGAAAACGAATTGGCAGGAGTGTTGGGCCACGAACTCGGCCATCTTGTCGCGCGTGAGCAGGCGGCGGGAGTATCGCGAATGTTTCGCAATGTGCTCGGATTGACCAGCCTGCCCGAAAACGAAAACCTGTTCGACCGTTTCAACCAGATGGTGGAAACCTCGCGCCTTAAAAAAGCACCTGCGGGCTCCTCCAAAGAAGGTGAGCGGGGGCAGCTCACAGCCGACCAGTTGGGATTGCAGGCTGTCGCTCGCGCCGGTTATGCCCCCGGCGCTCTTCCGGATTTTATGGACCGGCTGTTGGAAACCAAGGGAAATACCGGCAGTTGGCTTAGCGACCTGTTCGGAACAACCAAACCGAACTCCAAACGCCTGCGGGAGTTGCTCAAGGACCAGGCGGCCTTGCCGACGGCTTGTGTCGCCCCTAAGCCGGTCGAGCTGGGCGAAGCATTCGCCCTCTGGCAATCGGCCGTGCTGCATTATCGGGGAATCGGGCACGCCGAGAAAATCAGCGGGGTCTCGGTCCAGAAAGTCCTGAACGATCCCTTGCGCGGAGACGTCAACTTGTTCCGCTTCAGCGAAGATGGGAAATACCTGCTGGCACAGGACGATGGTGGCATCTACGTCATGACTCGCGATCCGCTCAAGTTTATATTCCGGATCGACGCGCCGGAAGCGGAGGATGCTCAGTTCTCGCCCGATTCGCGCAGCGTCGTCTTCTTCAGCACCAGTCTTCGCGTGGAAACCTGGGACATCGAGCGCCAGGAGCAGACCAGCGTAGCAGATGTTCCGACGTTGCGCGGCTGCCGCCAGACCGCGTTGTCTCCCAATGCCCGGTTCCTGGGCTGTTTCCAGGAAAACATGAGCCTGTCTCTGTTCGATGTATCCACCGGCGAGAAGCTGCTCGAAAAAGAGCGGTTTTTTGATTTCGATCCGGGCCTGAGCGGTTACGGGGGCCTCTTCAAATTCCTATTCTTCCTGACGCATCGTGAAGTGGTCACCATGCGTTTCTCCCCGGACGAAGGCTATTTCGTCGCCTCTTCACGGACCGGCGAGAATCTAGCGTTGAACCTACGGACGAAAGAGAAAATCAAAGTATCCGGTCAACTCCACGCCGCGATCACCCATTCGTTCACCTTCATCCGGCCGGATCAGATTGTCGGCATCGACGAATTCGCCCCCGCAAAGTCGCGAGTTGCGGAGTTCCCTTCCGGCAAGGTGATTGATCGTGTCCCCCTCGGCGAGACGACCCTCTTCTCGTCCAGAAATCCGAAATATATTCTCGTGCGCCCGGTCGTTGATCATCCTGTCGGCGTTTACGACCTGGAAAAGAAACGCGTTGTCTTCTCCGGGCGAAGTTCCGCCATGGACGTCTGGGGAGAGCTGTCAGTCAGCGAACGGCTGAACGGGGAAGTGGGAATCTACAAAACCGGGGAAACCAAGCCCGACTGGACTCTCCAGCTCCCCCTCGGAAGACTGGGCCGCCTGGAAACGGCAGTGGCCTCGCCGGACCTCCGCTGGCTGGGATTTTCAACCAGAACGCGTGGAGCCGTCTGGGACACCCACAGCAAGGAGCGCTCGTTGTACGTTCGCGGTTTCCAGAATGCCACTTACACCGAGGGCCCCGCCTTTTTCTTCGATTTCCCCAAATTTGAAAAACTCGAACGGGAATTCGCGATTATGAGCCCGGTAACCAGGCAGGCCAGAACCCGCCCGGTAAAGGAAGACGACGATGCGCGCTTCTTCGGAAGCACTCTGCTCAAGCTGAAGCATAGCGACAAATCGCGCGGTCCCAATCAGCCTGTGGATGTCGAAGCAATGGACATGGCGCTGATGACGCCGTTGTGGTCGCACAGTTTTCCGAAGGGAGGCCCCGGCTTCGGCGGATCTCCGGAAACCGGAAAGATCGTGCTTGCCTGGAAGGCGCGAGCTGCCGGCCTTCACGAGGAATTGCTCCGCGACACGAACCTCCTCAGTCGCTTGCCGAAAGGAGGTCCCGCTGAAACCGACTACTTTTTCCAGATCGTGGATGCTCGCAGCGGGAAGAACACCGGTGGCGTATTTCTCCCGACGGGCAAATATTCCTTTGTTCCTGAATACTGGAACTCGGCGGGAGACTCGCTCGTCATCGTAGACAACCAGCACCGCGTCATGCTTTATTCCGTCGCTACCGGTGAAGCTAAACGCAAGTGGTTTGGGGACCGGCCGCGAATTTCCAGTGATGGACAATTGCTGGCCCTCGAAAACGGCCAGGGCCATCTACGGGTCTTCGACTTGAAGACGCTCCAGCCCACCAATGAGTATTTCTTTGCTGAACCCATCGCCACAAAAATATTTTCCGTGGACGGCAGGCACTTGCTGGTGGTTCTGAGCGATCAGACCGTATTCCAATTGGAGGTTGGCCTGGGTTCGACCCCGGCAACCGCAAATTGATTTTCCGCGAAACAGGTCCTTTCGCCGCCGTGCGCCGCTGGGCTGTCTCCCTTTCTGGTTGAACTACCCGGTCGAAGCGGCGGCCGGCTCCAGCAGCGGAAAAGCAAAGGCGCCGCGGATGGCCGAGGCGCCTTTGCAAAACGAAATTCGGAAACGGGACCGGGTTACTTTCCCTTTTTGGGGCCTTTCTTGTCTGCCTTCTTGGCTTTCTTTGCCATGCAAAATCTCCTTCCGTGGTTCAATGGTTTGCTGCTCGCGGGAGGAATGCGAACGCATGGCAGTCCTGCCCGCTGACATTCCTATACGGGTGCCCGCGGCAAGTGTCAAGAAAATTTCGCGTCGCGAACAAAAAAAGCCGTGCCGGAGCTTGAAAATGATTCCTGCAGCCGGCCGAAGACTCGGCCTCGCGGGATCAGAGGGGCACGAGCCGGCTCCGCCCTCACGGCCTATTTATTTCGGGGATTCGGTGAAGGTGCCGCCGTAGTAGCCCTGGCGGGCAAGAATCGTCAGGCCGTCGCGCCGGACACGCACTTCGATCGAGTGGTAATCCATCGAACTTTCGCCCTTCGGCGAATACGTCAGCGTATACTGGTTGCGCGCTTCTTCCGTGATCCGGGTATAAAACTCCGAGAAGGCATTTTGCTTCGCCCCGTAATAGATGTCGCCCCCGGTATCGTGCGAGTAGCTGACCAGCCGGTTGAATTTCCGCTCGAAATACGATCTGCCCGTGGCCACGCTGTACACGCTAATCCCCTGCCGCAACAACTCAGCCTTGGTTTCGTCATAGCTGTGGGTATTGAATTTTGCGCCGTTCTGCCCGTCGGAAATCAACAGGATCACTTTGCGCCGGTTGCGGGAATCGCGATCTTTCAGCAGGTCGGCCGCTTCGAAAACGGCATCGTCGAGGGCTTTCGTCGGCTGCCCCTTGACCGCCTGCAGCCCCGCGGGATTCGGCGGTGCGCCCGGTGCCGGTGCGTTATTGATGGTCGGGCCGTTAAAGGGGCCGCCGGGAGGAGCCACGGACGGCTCCGACGAGAGATCGGTGCGCTTCAACTCGGTCAGCAGACTGTCCTGGTCCCGGGAAAAGCCTTTGCCTTCGTGGAAAAACTGGTCGAAGCGGCAGATAAACGCCTCGTCGCTGGTGCTCAGGCCGCCGACAATCGAAGCCAGGCTTGGCTCGACCTGCTGCTCGTCCTTGCGTCCGAGGTCGTTGTCAATCAGGATGACCAGCGAGAGCGGATAGGTTTCCACCGAAAGGCGCGTAACCTCTTGCTCGATGTTGTCTTCAAACACGCGAAATTCGTCCCTGCGCAGGTCCGGAACCAGATTCCCGTTGCGGTCTTTCACCGTGACCGGCACGACAACGGCGCGCGTGACGATCCGGATCGGGGCCGGCCCCTGCTGTTTGTCGGCAGGTTTTTGCTCTTGGGCGGCCGGCGGCACGGCGGGCTTTGCCGGCGCGGGATCCTGCCCCAACAGCGGTGCGGCCAAGAAACAGACGGCCGGCAGGGCAGCGAAAAAGTCTCTTTTTCGTGGACAATTCATGTTGTTCGGGCCAAACTTTCCAAGGTTAGTCGGATCTTTATTGTGTTCTCAGGTGCTGCCGAGCATTCGACGCATCCCGCAGGCTAGTTGGTTGCATCGTAACAGTGGGCGCTACCCCAGGCGTGGGGGCACAGGGCCAGATGAGAATCAGCAACCCCTCGCCGTACCAAGACCTCAATTAAGGATACCGGGAAACAGTGAAATCCGTGAGTGCGAAGATACGAGTTTGGAACAGGCTGGCCGTCCAAGCCATGGCCTGCAGTGTTTTATTGACTCTGGCGACCCCCGCCGTGCCACAGGGACAGTCCCAGAACCCTCCGACCATCAAGACGGAGGTCAGCCTGGTCAACCTGTTCGCAACGGTGCGCGACAAAAACAAGCGCGTGATCACCGACTTGAAACAGGACAATTTCAAAGTTTTCGAGGACGGCCACGAAGAGAAAGTCGCGTTCTTCTCGAACGACTTGACGCTTCCGATCACCATGGGATTGCTTCTCGATACCTCGGTCAGTGAAAGTGGCAATCTGGCCGCGATTCAGGACGCCGGCGGCCGATTCTTCCGCCGCGTGATGCGCAAGGGCGACGAGGCAATGGTGATGTCGTTCGACGTGGACGTGGATCTCCTGTCCGATTTCACTGACGACAAGACTATCTTGCAGCGAGCCATTAATAAGGCCAGGATCGGTTCGGCGAGCGCCGGAAGCATTGGCAACAATCCGGGGCCGATCGGTTCACGACAAATTACCGGGACAGCTCTCTATGACGCGATTTACCTGGCGTGTTCGGAAAAACTAAACGGGGAAGCAGGCCGGAAAGCGATCATCATCGTGACCGACGCCGACGACACGGGGAGCAAGGTAAAATTGGAAGAGGCCATCGAGGCAGCGCAGCGCACCGATACGGTGATCCATATTTTGCTGGTGATTGACCCGCGCTATGGCGGCAACACCGGCGTTGCTCACAAAATTGCCGATGATACCGGCGGACGGGTGATTTCGGTCACCTCCGACAAAAGACTGGAGGAAGCCTTCGACCAGATCTCGGAGGAACTCCGCAGCCAGTACACCCTCGGCTACTACCCCACCAACAACGCCAGGGACGGCAAGTTCCGCAAAATCAAACTGGAAGTGGACAATCACGACCTGAAAGTCCTCGCCCGCAAAGGCTACTACGCCCCCAAAGGCTAGTCTGCAAATCGCTTCTCTATCAAGCGATTGACCGCAGGCAACTGCTTGGCTAACATCACATGGCGGTCGGGAAACGCCGTCAACTGTCACAAATGAACCAGGACAAAATCGCCCACTATCGTATCATCCGCCAACTGGGCGCGGGCGGCATGGGATTGGTCTACGAAGCCGAAGACACCAAGCTCGGGCGGCGTGTCGCCCTGAAATTCCTGAAAGAAAGCGCCGGGCACGACCCAGGCGCAATGGAGCGCTTTCTCCGCGAAGCGCGTTCAGCTTCGGCGCTGAACCACCCCAGCATCTGCACCGTTCATGCCATCGAAGAGTGCGACGGCCGCACCTTCATCGCCATGGAACTGCTTGAAGGCGAATCCCTCGACAAGGTTCTGGCCCGCGGAACCATGCCCATCTCCCATTGCGTCGAAGTCTGCGTCGAGATCGCCGACGCTCTCGACGCCGCCCACAAAAAGGGCATCGTCCACCGCGACATCAAGCCCGGCAACATTTTCCTCACCAGCCGCGGCGCCACCAAGATTCTCGATTTCGGCCTCGCCAAGCTGATGGAAGTGGAGGGCGGCCCCTCCGGCGACACGCTCGCGGATTCAGAAACCGTATTCCAGACCAGCGTCGGAACGACCGTCGGCACCGTGGTTTACATGTCGCCGGAGCAGGCCCGCGGCGAGCCGCTCGACGCCCGAACTGATCTTTTCTCCCTTGGCTCGGTGATGTACGGCATGGTCACCGGCCGCCACCCGTTCCAGGGTTCCACGAGCGCGGTCATCTTCGCCAACATCCTCCACTCGGCGCCCGTCTCCCCCGTGCACTTCAACAGCGACATCCCGGCGGAACTCGAACGGATCATCAACAAGCTCCTGGAGAAAGATCGCGAAATGCGCTACCAGGTGGCCGCCGAATTGCGAGCGGACTTGAAGCGCCTGTTGCGCGAACTCGAGCCAGGCCGTCCCTCTTCCGACCCAAGCGTCGCGGCGAGCCGCACGAGTCTCAGCGCAGCCCAGGCTGCCGCAAAATCCTCCGGATCAATCCACAAGCCGACCAGCAGCACAGTCCTGGTCGAAGCGGCCAACCAGAACAAGCTGGGCACCGGCGTGATTCTGGCCCTCGTCGTGGTGCTCGCCGCGGCCGCCGCCTACGGCGCCTACACCTTCCTAGAGAAGGGCAAACATCTCCCCTTTGAAAAATTCACCATCGAAAATGTCTCGAACAACGGACACATCTCGCAGGCTGCAATCTCTCCCGACGGGAAATACCTGCTCGAAGCCCTGGAAGAAAATGGTTTGCAATCCCTGTGGCTGCACCATATTCCGACCGAAACCAATAAAGAGGTGGTCGAACCCGCAGCGACTCTTTACGAGGGCCTGACTTTCTCTCCCGACGGTAATTACATCTATTTCGTCAGGCGTGAAGAAGCCGAAGAAAGTATTTCGGTCCTCTATCGCGCGTCGGTCCTCGGCGGCGAGCCGAAGGTCTTGATCCGCGATGTCGACAGCCCCATCACCTTTTCGCCTGACGGATCCCACTTCGCCTTTCTTCGCCAGCTGCACGATTCGCCGAAGTGGGACATGCTCCTTGCCAAGAGCGACGGCGCCATCGAGCGGCCCATTTTCACGGGGCGCCTCCTGAAAAGCGACAGCTACGTCCCCGCGTGGTCTCCTGACGGCAAAACGATTCTGATCCCGATCGTGCAGCCTTCCAGGGACGCCATCGGCGGCTTCTCCGCGGTAGACGCGAGCACTGGAAACGAGCAGGTCCTCGCGGACAGTTCCGAGCACATTTATTACGTGCCCACCTGGCTTCCCGACGGCTCCGGCCTCATCGTCAATGGTTCTCAACTGGACAGCGGCCACCGGCAGATCCAATTGGGATTTCTCCCGTCCCCTTCCGGGGAGTTCCACGCCATGACCGCCGACACCAACAACTACGGTGCGCAGACCATTTCGAAGGACGGCAAAACGCTCGCCGCCATCCAAAGCCGCATGCGCTTTGAACTTGGCGTGGCGCCCGCGGGGGAACCCGACAAGCTGGCTGCGGTGCCGCTGAATTCCCAATTGCCCGTCTGGCGGTGGGACTGGACAGGAGACGGCAAACTGGTTCTGCCCCAGTCCGGCGACATCAAAATCGTAGCTCCCGCCGGGGGTGAAAAAATCGTCCTCTCAGACAGCAAACACATTCCCGATCAAGTTGCCGTTTGCGGCGACGGACGCTATCTCGTTTTCCGCCAACTGGCCCGCACTACCGCTTCTTCCGCGAATCTGTGGCGCGCCAATCTCGATGGCAGCGATCAGCGCCAGTTAACCCCCGGCTTCAGCGAACAGGCGCCCTCCTGCGCAAAAGGCGGCCCCTGGGTCTATTACGTGGATAGCAACGACAATGGCTACCTGAAACGCGTCTCGCTCGACGGCGGCTCGCCCGAAACCGTCATAAATTTTTCGATGGGCTTTTACGCCCTCGCACCCGACGGGAAAAATGTGGCGTCGCTCGAAGTCCGCGAACTCGATCACAGATTAATGCTGCGGATGGATTCAACGGAAGCCCATCATATGGTCTATCACGACATTGATCAGCGCGCGCTTCCCGGCGGGCTGGCCTTCGCGCCAGACGGCAAAGCAGTGGTCTACGTTGTGAGGGAAAAAGGCGTTGATAATCTTTGGAGCCAGCCGCTCGATGGCTCCCTGAACAAGCGGCTTACGCATTTCACCAAGGAAAAGATCATACGATTTCTGTTTTCGCCGGATGGCTCGCAACTGGCAATTGAGCGCGGAGAGAAAGAAGCCGACGTCGTGCTCCTGAAAGACACCAGCAAGTAATCCCCATCTCTGCTTGTGCCGGGCGCGGCGGGCAGGTCGCCTTGCTTGCTCCCCCTACTTCACCGATCCCGCCGGTTTCGCCGCTTCGACGTTGGTCCGCGCAAAATATCCCTTGCGCGCCCGCACCTGGTATCCCTTATGCTCCGGCACTTCAATCCTGATCTTGTGATACCGGCCGTCGAGGGAATGCGTCGAAGCGTTGTAGGCGATGGAATACTGGTTGCGCAGTTCGTCGCCGATATCCTGAAACGACTGGTCCAGATCGTCCACGTGATACGGATAGAAAGCACGGCCTCCGGTTTCTTCCGCCAGCGCCTGCAGAATCTTGTCCCCGTCGGTCAGGTGGTATTTGCGGTTTCCGGTTCGTTCCTTGCCCGGATCGTCGAGCGTCACCCACTGCGTGCTGGTGCTGATCGTGTAGATCACCACGCTGCTCCGTTGCGCCATCTCGATGGCTTCCGAACGCGTGTGCGTCGAAAGGTTGTCCTCGCCGTCGCTGATCAGGATCATCACCCGGCGAACCACATCCGGCTGGTCCCCCGGTGGACGCGGCGGGTGGCTGAGCTCCTGCACGCAGGCCTGATAAATAGCGTCGTAAACGGCAGTGCCGCCCCCCGCCCGGGTGCGCAGGATCTGGTCGCGCAACTTGCCGGTGTCCGGCGTGAAGGCCTGGACAACCTGCGGCTCGTCGTCGAAAGTCATCACGAACGCCTCATCCTTGCCGCGGCGCAAAACGCTGAACAGAAAATTATTCGCGGCATCCTGCTCGAACTTGATGCGATCCCGGATGCTGTTGGAGGTATCGAGCAACATGCCGATGCGCAAGGGGAGATCAGACTGCCGGCTGAAATACCGGATGTCCTGGGAAACGTTGTCGTCCAGAACTTTGAAGTCCTGCTTCTCAAGTGATGGAACGAGTTTGTTGCGGCGATCGAGCACCGTAAAGAGCACGTCCACCAGGTTGACCTGCACGGGAATGACGGTCTGGCTTTTCTGAACCGGCTCTTGGGATGCCGGAGCAGGCGAGGCGGGTGGATTCGCCTGCTGAGCCCATAGGGAAGCGCTGCCGAAGACTGCTATTGCCTGAAGAAACCCGAAGACGCGGAGTCGCATGTTCAACGATTATAGGAACCCTTTCAGTGCAGCGTCAATCGGCGCCGGCGACGCGTCCGCGGCGGCCGCCAGTTTCCCCAGATAACCGCGCAGCTCGGGAGGCAAGGGGGCCGTCAGTAGGATCGTCTGGCCTGTGCGCGGTTGTCGGAATCCAAGCTTCGCCGCATGCAGGAAATTCCGCCCGAGCGCCGGCAGGGTAACGTTGCCCACCTCGAATTGGCCGGAAGCGCCATAAAGCGTGTCGCCCACAACGGGATGCCGGAGCGCCGAAAAATGCACCCGGATCTGGTGCGTGCGCCCGGTGTGCAGCAGGACTTCGACCAGCGTGGTCGAATCAATCCGTACGAGCGCACGCCAGTCCGTGCGCGCCGCTCGCGCATTGGGAAGCGACGCAGTGCGCTTCGCCGTCATGCGATTCCGGCGAACTGGATCGCGCGCGATGGGCAGCTCAATCCGCCCGCGCTCTTCAGCAAGAATGCCATGCACCAGGGCCAGGTACGTTTTTTGAATCGTGCGCTCGCGGAAGTCGTCAGCAAGCCTCGAGTGCGCGAAATCGTTTTTGGCGACGAGGAGGATTCCCGACGTTTCTTTGTCAATGCGGTGCACAATGCCCGGCCGAAGCGGATCGCCGCCCTCTGAGAGCGTTTGCCCGCGCCCCAGCAGGGCGTTCACCAGCGTCCCGCGCGTATTCCCCGCGCCGGCGTGCACTGTCATCCCCGCCGCTTTATTCACCGCGATCAGATCGTCATCCTCATAGAGAATATCGAGCGGGATCTGCTCGGGCTCGGCCTTCATCGCCGGCCGCTGCGTGGGCGTCACCTCCACAACGTCATCAGCCCGCACCTTCTGCGAATCTTTCGCGGGCTTTCCATTCAGCACCACCAGCCCCGCTTCGATCAATTCCTGCACCCGCGTCCGTGAAAGTTCCGCACTGTGCGAAGAAACAAAGCGATCCAGCCGAAGCCCGGCTTCCTCCGGTGAAACTACAAATTTCAATGTGGACGTCCTCATCAAGCGAAGAGTGTACAACCCAATGGCGATAAACCGTCGTAGAAACAACTCGAAACAGTCCGGACGGCTAGCCCTGGTTCGTCTTCCGCGGGTGGAAAATCGCATCGTAGAGCAGCAGCAGCGCACCAATGGTCACGCCCGCGTCAGCAACGTTGAATGTCGGCCACGGATTAAACAAGGAGAACGGCAGAAACCGCACCCACACTTCCAGAAAATCCGTAACCGCTCCGTGCACGATCCGATCCGTAAGGTTCCCCGCCGCCCCGCCAAGCAGCAGCGCCAAGCCCGACGCATTGACGGCGCTCGCGTCGCGGCCCGACACCAGCAGCCAGGCGATCAACCCGATGATCAGCACCGAGCCGGCGATCAGAATCACCCGCGTCAGCATCCCAGAGTTGTTCGAAAAAAAGCTGAATGCGATCCCCGAATTCCGCGAAAGGATAATGCTGAACGAGTTGGGAATCACCACGTGCGGGAAATAAGTCAGCGGGCGCGACTCAATCCACGCCTTCGTCGCCCGGTCCAGCAGCACCACAATCAGCGTCAGCCAAAGCCAGCGGATACGCCCAGGAATGATCATGAACTCGGGGAAGCGGAATATCGCCTACCGCGATGAGGTAACGGCATCCGCTTCAGGACCTCCTGCCTCGATTTCGGCGATAGCCTGGCTGCACCGCTCGCAAACCGTCGGGTAACGCGAATTCTCCCCAACGTGTACGGAATAATTCCAGCACCGGTCGCATTTCTTTCCGTCCGCCCGCAGCACGCTCACTTCAAGTCCCGGCACAGCTTCGGAACGAAACTCGCCCGAGCCGGCGCTCAGAAGTTCCACCTGCGAAACAATGAACAGGCCCGGCAACTGCGGCAGATACTGCTTCAGCTTCGCCTTCATCTCCAGGTCCGCGTTCAACACCACCTTTGCCTCCAGCCCGGAGTTGATGAGCTTCTTTTCATTGCGCGCAACTTCGAGCGCCTTCAGCACCTCTCCGCGCACTTTCGCCAGCAATTCCCAGGTGTTGGCCTTTTCCGGCAGAAGCCCGGTACGCAGCTCCGCCTCTTCCGGAAAGAGCGCGATGTGCACGCTTCCGGCTTCTCCTGCCGTATGCGGCAGGAATCTCCAGACCTCCTCCGAGGTGAACACCAAGGTCGGAGTAAGCAGGCGTACCAGTGCGCTGGTGATTTTCCAAACGGCCGTCTGCCCTGAGCGCCGCGACTTGTTCTTTGCCGCCTTCGTGTACAGCCGATCCTTCAATACGTCGTAGTAAAACGCGCTCAAATCGACCACGCAGAAATCGTGAATCGCGTGGTAGACGCGATGAAACTCGTACGCTGTGTACCACTCGCGGCATTTCTTCACCAGGTCCGCGGTGCGCTCGAGCATCCACCGGTCCAGGTCCTCCATCTGCTCGTTAGCCACGACATGACGCGAAGGATCAAAGTCGTTCAGATTCCCCAGGGCGAATCGAATCGTGTTACGGATCTTGCGATACGCTTCGCTGAGCTGCGTCATCACGCGCTCGCTCATCTTCACATCCGCCTGATACTCCTGCGAGCCAACCCACAGCCGCAACAGATCGGCGCCCCACTTGTCGCAGATTTCTGTAGGCAACACCACGTTGCCAAGCGACTTCGACATTGGGCGGCCCTGCTCATCGAGCGTCCACCCGTGCGTCACCACGCCGCGATACGGCGCCTTGTCCCGGACTCCGGTGGCGATCAGCAGAGAACTGTGAAACCACCCGCGATACTGGTCGGGACCTTCCAGATAAACGTCCGCCGGCCACTCGTTGCCCTTCAAGACCGCCAGGTGCGACGACCCGGAATCGAACCACACGTCCAGAATGTCGTTTTCCTTGCGCCATTTTTCCGCGCCGCACGAGCACTTCGTCCCTGTGGGCAGCAACTCCTCCGGCGTGTGCTTGTACCAGGCGTCCGCGCCTTCCTTTTCAAACCATTTCACCACGTTGCCGAGCGCCGTAAAATCGTTCAACTGCTTGCCGCAGCCGTCGCAGAAAAACACGATGATCGGCACGCCCCAGAAGCGCTGGCGCGACACGCACCAGTCCGGACGCTTTTCGATCATTTCATAGATGCGCTCTTCCCCCCAGCCGGGAATCCACTTCACCCGGTGAATTTCCTCGAGCGCCTCCTGCCGCAGCGTCCTTTTCGCCCCGTGCGCCGCCTGATCCATCTTGATGAACCACTGCTCGGTGGCGCGAAAGATCACCGGATTGTGGCAACGCCAGCAGTGGGGATAGCTGTGCTTGTAGGGATGGTGCCCCAGCAGCGCGCCACGGTCGGCCAGCAGCTTCACAATGATGGGATTCGCCGTGAAGACGTCCTTGCCTCTGTATTCCGGCAAGCCCTCCGTGTACACGCCCTTGTCATCGAGGGGCGCGTAAATTTCCAGCCCGTATTTCTGCCCGGTATTGAAGTCGTCCGCGCCGTGCCCCGGCGCCGTGTGCACGATCCCGCTGCCCTGATCGAGCGTGACGTAATCCGCCAGCAATCCCGGCACCCGAATCGGCAAAAACGGATGCTGAAATTCGATTCCCTCGAAATCGCGGCCTTTGAAACGCCCCAACTCCTCGGTCTCACTGATCCCGCAATCCGCCTGGAATCCGGCCACGCGATCCGCGGCGAGCAGAAGCTTTCCCTTTTCCGTGGCGATCACAACGTATTCGTAGTCCGGATGAAACGCCAGCCCGCGGTTGTGCGGAATCGTCCACGGCGTCGTCGTCCAGATCACCGCCGAAACGTCCGCGCCAATCTTCGCGGCCAGGCCCTCGCCGCCGGCCAAAACCTTGAACGTCACCCAGATGGACGGGCTGGTGTGGTCCTCATATTCCACCTCCGCTTCGGCCAGCGCGGTGTTGTCGTGGATGCACCAGTAGACCGGTTTGCGCCCACGGTAGACGTAGCCTTTCTCCATGAATTCAAGAAACGCGCCAGCGATGGTGGCCTCATAGGAATGGCTCATCGTCAAGTACGGATCGTTCCACCGCCCGAAAACACCCAGCCGCTTGAAGTCCCTCTTATGCTGCTCCACATAGCGCGTCGCATAATCCCGGCACATCTGCCGGAATTCCGGTGGCGAAACTTTGCCCTTCCCGCCCAACTGTTTTTCCACCTGCGTTTCGATCGGCAGCCCGTGGCAATCCCATCCGGGCACGTATGGCGCGCGATGTCCCGCCATGCTCTTGGACTTGACGATCATGTCCTTCAAAATTTTATTCAGCCCCGTGCCCAGATGAATCGTGCCTGTCGGATATGGCGGCCCATCGTGCAGCACAAACAAAGGCTTGCCCTCGCGTGCCGCCAGAATCTGCTCATACAGGTTCGCCGTCTGCCAGGCCTCCAACTGCTTCGGCTCGTTCTGCGGCAGGCTGGCCTTCATCGCAAATTCGGTTTTGGGCAAATTCAGAGTCTTTTTCAATTCCAATGGTTCGGTCATGGATGCAGTCAACGAATGTCCCTTCTAATCCGCCACTTCCAGTGTATCTGGAGGGTCAACACCCTGCGTTGTAAAGCGGGAAACTTTGGAAAGCAATGTAACCACGTATGTTACAATATTGGGGAAGATGTGTCAGCCGAGGGGTCGCGCAACCTTTCCCAGCCGGCGCGAATCATAACGGCTAAGGCAAACCTTATGGCGTGGATTCGCGTCTAGATTAGTTGAGGGGATAACGGTGCCGGGTTTCATCAACCTACTGCCAAAAGAACTGAGCAATCCAAAGCGCTCCGGGGCCGAGGAAGTCATTCCCGTTCCGAAGAGCGCCCTGCCTGATTTCGGCGCTCCTGCTCACCTGATGCCCAATGATTTCTGGTCCAACCTAAAGCAGTTCCTCCTTGAGCGCCCGGTCAAGATCATCGAGCGCACCGACGTTCCTTTCACCAGGAACTCGTTCGGTTCCGGCCTCAGCGAAAATTTGAAATTCTTTCTTTCCGGGCCCAAAGTTCGCAAAGGTCCCATCAATAAACGTCTAGAAGTCGATTGGGGCGGCAACTTCGGCGGCTTCGTCGAGCAGTTGAAGGAGTTTTTCTCTCCCACCCGGGCGGTGATGCCCGCGGGGATTAAGCCCGTCCAGGTAAAAGAGATCTGGTCCAAGGATGAAAATTTTGGCTGGACCCAGGCGATTGCCCTCGCCGCTCACGCCATTATCATCGCGCTGCTCATCGTTCCATTTATCACCAACATGCTGCCCTCCACCACCCAGGCGAAAAACAAGCTGGATGTGACGCCCCTCGATATTTCGCCGTACGTGGCAAAGCTTCCGGCGGGAAATAACAAGGCCGGCGGCGGTGGCGGGGCGAACGACCACACGAATACTCCGGTGAACAAAGGCAGGCCGCCGCGGTTCACGATGACGCAGTTCGCGGCTCCGACTTTGCATCCCAATCCGCAGCCGAAGTTGCCTATGGAAGCCACGCTTCTCGGACCGCCAGACCTGAAGGTTTCCAGCGTCCTTACGAACCTCGGCGATCCCATGGCCGCTGGTCCGGGCGATTCGCTCGGGCATGGGGACGGCACCGGCATCGGTTCCGGCACTGGCGGTGGTCTCGGGCCTGGAGAAGGCGGCGGCACCGGCGGCGGCATGTTTCGCGCAGGAGTGAACGGCGTCGGGCTGCCGACTTGCTTCTATATGCCCAACCCGCCCTATTCCGACGAAGCGCGCAAAGCGAAATATTCCGGCGTGGTGCTGGTCGAGGCGGTCATCACCGTGGATGGCCGCGTCACAAATCCCCGCGTGATCAAGAGCCCCGGCTTGGGCCTGGATGAATCCACCACCAATACCATGCGCACCTGGCGCTGCAAGCCCGTCACCGGCCCGAACGGCAAGCCTGTTCCGGTCCTGGTTCCCTTCGAAGTCACCTTCCGCCTGTATTAGTCCAATTTTTCTCGCAACAGAAACGAGTAGGCGATGTGTTTCTTCATGGCGGAATCATGCGTCCTGGGTCTCATCTTCGAGAGGATTCGTCCAACGAAGCTCAGAGAAACGGCCAAAATCGCGGTCTGTCGTGTACAGCACGCCACCATTTTCCATTGTGAGTGCGGCCAATTGTGCGGCGGTCGCCAGAGGACCCCGGGCCTATCCCGCGATGAGCAAATTCCTGAACATGGCCCAGTGCTGATCCCCCGGCGCGAGCAGTCTTACATTCGGCTGCTCTAACCATTGATCAACGACCAGCCCAACTTCCTCAAGAGTGAATCGCTCGCCCGGAATTCGCGGATTCGTTGTGATGCGGATGAAAGCAGCTACCGTTTGCCACGGCAACCCGACCAGTTCTCCCCCTGAAAAGACCTGCTCGACCCATTTGCGGGCCTGTTCGTGTTTTTCCGAGCGTGAATCGTATGCATAGAGCAATAGATTCGCGTCAAGGACAATCATTTGTGCGTGGTGCCTTCGAGCGCCTCGAGCAAATCCGCAACGCTATCGTAGCCCAGCCCGGCGGGCAGCCCGATGGGTGGTCGAAGGACTTTCCAACCGAAGGCAACCAAAGGGGTGAACTCGCGTTCTCACTCCGAAACACGACGGCTCCGGGTTGTGGCTTCGCTCGACAGCCTTTCCCCTCAGAAGGAGATTCGTGATGCCCTTCTCGGTACCCAGATTCACTCCCAGACATTCCGAAGATACAGCTTCCTGGCGCCGCCGCGTCATCGAAAATATTCGAGTGGCTTTTTCAATCTCACACACTCGTCTCCGCCCTCTAAACGCGACCCCGGCTCAGTTCTCGAGTGTCGAAACCTCAACGAGATATGGCTCTGCCCAAACCGTCTCGGCGATCACGCACGTAGCAGTTCTCGTCGGGTTGTTCCTTCTTCTTGCCTCAACCAACCCCAAAGTGGCCGGGTTCCGGCCGACCCTCATCCCTGGGCTCGAACATAAACTCCATTTCTTCCCGCCTGCGGAACAAAGAACAGGGAAAACTTCATTCGGTCCTCCCGGCGGAGAAAGTAACAACGATTCCCAAGTCGCGAAAGTCGGAAATCTGGCCCCGCTCTCATCGAGACCTCTTGCCCTTCCGCGATTGGTGCATACCGACCACGTAGACCTCCCCGTGCCCCCAGCGGTGTTCGACCGCAACGTTCCTGCCGCTGTCCCGACCATCACCAATCTTGGCCTGCCCTGGATGGACAAGGACACCGATTCGGCGGGAAGGGATAAAGGCCATGCAATCGGAAACCATCGCAGCAATGGCATGGGCGACGATGACGGCGATGAAGCCGGCGATGGCGGCCCCACCGGAAACTATGCCAACGTCGTTTCTCAGCCCGCGTGCCTCCACTGTCCCGAGCCTCCTTACACCGATGAAGCGCGCAAGGCCAAGTTGCAGGGCAACGTGACCCTACGCGTTCTGATCGGCGCAGACGGCCGCGCCGCCCGAATTCAACTCGTGAAGGGGCTGGGTTTGGGCCTGGATGAGCAAGCCCTCGAAGCTGTCCGCTCCTGGCATTTTGTCCCCGCGCGAGATGCGCGCCGCCAACCCGTCCCCACCTGGGTAATTATCGAAACGCGTTTCCAACTCTTCTAATCAGTACTCCGGGACGCGTTGCCTGCTTACGACACGCCCCGTTGTTGTTTACCGGGGGCCGCCCCGCCGCTTCTGCTACGATGAGGCCATGCGAAACAGACTGTCCCTCCTCATACTTTTCTGCTCCTTCCTCTCGTTGGGTCAGGCGAGTTTTGGACAAGGTGCGACCGGTACGCTGGAACTGACCGCGCGCATCGCGCCAACCGGCGCCCGCCCCGAACCCGTGCGCCAGTTCACCTTCTGCATTTTGACCAAGAGCTACGCGGACATCCTGAAGGAGGCCGCGGAGCAATTTCCCCTCGCCGAGCGCGAAGAGTTCATCAGCAACCTGAAAATTTCCCCGGAGCTGAAAGCTTGGATGAAGCAGCACTCGATCATCGACCTGACCGCCCCGGACGTGGACAAGCTCATCACTCCGGACGACGTCATGAACATTCCGGAATTCTTCGCCGGCTACGAACGCTCGAACAGCGGCGGCGTCACCAACGGCTTGCCGATGCCCAAATACAAAGAATCCGACGCGGAAGCCAATCCCACGAAGTATTTCAAACTGAGACAGGACTATATGTCGGCGACAAAAAAATTCGTCGAATCGCATCCTTCCACGATTTCCGGCATGGAAACGGAGCTTGGCGCCGTGAACCCCAAATACAAATGGGACAAGGCCCTTCAGGAACACAATCAAAAGGTGGCGCAACTCGCCCCCGACCTCGCCCAAACCAAATACCTGGCCGCGAAAGGCGATACCGATCTCGACGGGAATTTGGTGATCAGAGGCCTGCCGCCGGGCAATTATTGGGTCAGTTCCTTGGGACTGGACGCGGCCTCCGGCGACCGCCGCCTGATCTGGGACGTGTCGGTGGCCGTGCACTCGGGAGCCCCTACGCAACTCATTCTCTCCAACATAAACGGGCAGAACTTCAACTCAACGCATCCCTGAACTGCGTTATTCTGATCCCATGGGCACCCCCATTGTGTGGGTCGGGTTCAATCTATTTGTTCTCCTCGCACTGGCCCTCGACTTGGGCGTCTTCCACCGCAAAGCCCACAAAATAAAATCTGGCGAAGCAGCATTTGGCAGCGCGCTTTGGATTACGCTGGCGCTGGCCTTCGGCTGGTGCATCTGGCACTGGTATGGCTCGCAGCGCGGCCTGGAATACTTCACCGGCTACGTCATCGAGAAAGCTCTGAGCGTAGACAACCTGTTCGTTTTTCTGGTCATCTTCCGGACCTTTCAGGTGCCCGAGCCAGTGCAGCACCGCGTCCTCGCCTGGGGAATTCTGGGTGCACTGCTGATGCGCGGCATCATGATCGCCACGGGGGCCGTCCTGGTCGCCAGGTTCCAATGGATCCTCCCGGCATTTGGCGTGTTCCTCGTTTACTCCGGCTCGCACATGCTCTGGAAGCGCGAGAAGAATGTTCACTACGAAAAAAATCCCATCTTCCGCTTTGCCAGTTCGTACTTGCGAGTCACCAAGGAATATCGCGGCCAGCGTTTTTTTCTGCGCGAAGAGGGGCGGCTCTTCGCGACGCCCCTGCTCCTTGTCCTGCTCATCGTGGAAATCACCGACGTCACGTTCGCTGTGGACTCCATCCCCGCCGTCTTCGGCATCACCCGCGATCCCTTTATCGTCTACACCTCCAACGTTTTCGCGATCCTCGGCCTGCGCGCCCTCTATTTCCTGCTGGCGGATGTCCTCGACTACTTCCACTATCTGGGCATCGGCCTGGCCCTGGTGCTGATATTCATCGGCGCAAAAATGGTGGCCGATCCCTGGGTGCACATCTCCGTGGTGCTCTCGCTGGGCGTGGTCGGAGGAATCCTGCTGCTGGCGATGTTAGTTTCGGTTCTGACCGGTCCCACAAAGAAGAAAGAACCGGGGTCGGGTTAAGATGTCCTGTGGTGATTCCCTCTATCGAACTCAGGTGAGACGATGAACGAGCTAATGCAACGCGCGATCGAAGGTATGTCCTCTCCGGACTCGGAGACGCGAGCCGTGTCCGCGACGGAGATTTATAAAACGGGCCGGGCGCTCGCCGACCACGCCGCCTATCCCTGGTGGGGCGACGAAGAACTCGCGGTCCTTCTGAACGGCAACGACCCCAAGATGACCATCGGCCTCGCGGTAACCCCGGATCGTTTCAAGCAAATCCACGAAGCCAGCGGCTTGCCCCGCCTCTCTGAAGTGCCGCCCGACCAGGACGCCCTGGAATTCGAACTGCACTTTCCCGGAGGACTTTCGATGGACATTTTGACCACCAGCACCCCCGCGGCCACCGGCGCAATCGCAAGGTTCCTGCAAAAATTCGGCGAAGGCATCCAGCAGATTGAATATCTTTGCAAAGACGTGGACCGCGCCACGCAAATCCTGAAAACGAAATTCGATGTGCCGGCGATTTATCCGGAGACCCGCCTTGGCGCCGACGGCACCCGCGTAAACTTCTTCCTCATCTCCGCCCCCGACGCCGGCAAAGTCCTCATCGAGCTCTACGAACCCGCTCCCCGCCTCGACTAAGTATCGGCGAACGTGGCACAGGCAATCCTGCCTGTGCTCCTGGGGTTCTCCTCACTCTCAAACTTCAGCGATCTCTCGGTTCTTTCCGAGCGAACTCTGCGCAAAATCTCTTTTTTAATCCGATTTTCCCTCTTGCCCAGCCAAAAACTCCCAAACCCGAAAGGTTTCTGCCACGCTCCACGCCTGCGCAAAGCATCCAGCCGCCGGAAACGGCGCATCGCCTCCAAAAATCTCGCTGATGCTGCCAAGTCCCGCCGAGTAAATGCTTCTCCCCAGCGGCTCCAGAAAACTCTGCGCCGCGGCTCGATCGCCGTACACCTTGTAGTGAGCCAATGCATACGGCCCCAGCAGCCACGCCCACACCGTTCCCTGGTGGTAAGCGGAATCCCGTTCGCGAGGCCCACCCGTGTAACGGCCCAGGTACCCCGGCTCTGAAGGCCCCAGGCTGCGCAGCCCGAACGAAGTCAGCAATTCCCGCCCCAGGGTATCCACAACGCCCTTACTCTGCTCCCGGCTGAGGGGACTGACCGGCAACGACACCGCAAACACCTGATTTGGACGCAGCGCTGCGTCCGTGCCGCCGCCCGGCACATCAATCACGTCAAAGCAACAGTTCCGCGCGGGATTCCAGAATTTCTGAAAATTTTTCTCCGCCTTCTGTTTCAGTTTTAGATAACCCTCTGCCGGCCGAGCCAGCCGCCGCGCCAGCTGCCCCATGGTGCTCAGCGCGTTGATCCACAGTGCGTTGATCTCCACAGGCTTCCCGATGCGCGGCGTCACCACCCAGTCGCCCAGCTTCGCGTCCATCCAGGTAAGCTGCACGTCCGAACTTCCGCCATACAAAAGAGCGTCGGCGGGGTCCACCTTGATGCTGTAGCGGGTACCCGCAACGTGTGCGTCCACGATGGCCGACAAAATAGGAAACAGTTTGTTGACCAGCTCCAGATCCTGCGTGGCCTCAAAATATTGGCGCACCGCCTCGAAATACCACAGCGCCGCGTCAATCGTGTTGTACTGTGGCGCGCCGCCGCGGTCCGGAAAATTATTTGGCAACATTCCCCGGTCGACGTAACGCGAAAAAGACTCCAGAATCTTGCGCGCAATTTCCGGCCGGCCCAGGGGAAGGGTAAGCCCCGGAAGGGCAATCATGGTGTCGCGTCCCCAATCGCAAAACCACGGATAACCGGCAATCACGGTCAGCCCGTCCGGATCATCGGGCAGCGCTCGCTTGGCGATAAACTGGTCGGAGGCCAGCACCAGCTGCCACAGCCATCCGGGTTCATCTTCCGCCGGCGTAGCAACCATCGCGGAATGCCTCTTCTGCCACGCCTGGAAGAGTTTCACATCGTGGTTGGACTCGAGCGTGCGCGCCTGCTCGCCGTCCAGCAGCGCCTGATGCTCCGTCGAAACGACCAGTGTCAATTTCTCGCCAACCGCAAGGCGCGCGTAAAACACGGCGGCCAACAGCCGATCTTCGTGGTCGTCAAGGCCCCGTTCACGCTCCGCGGGCAGAAAGAAATCGCGATACCATTCGTGGCGCGGCTCAAACGTGGCCGAAGCGCTCTTCAGGAAAAAAGGCGTCGCTCCGTCAAACGCAACAACCCGAATGCCCTGCTCCACCGGCTCGATCTTCATCTGCCAGCCGTCGCTGTGCGTGGTGGCATGAAAATCGCGATAACTTACCAGAATCTTCCCTTCGATCTCGACAGGCGAATTTCCCCGTGCCAGCTTGTATTCCACAAACGTCGTGTTCTCCCCCTGCCGCATCCACACGCGCTTTTCGAGCAGCGCGTCGGCAAGGGCATAGCTCCACACGGGTTTCGTGCCTTCCAGATGAAAGCTCTCCATCTGCAGATAACCCGCCGGAGAAACATCGCCGCTCAACCACCGGTTCGTCGCGAGCGGAAAGCTTTTCTCCAGATAGCGAACCGTTTCATCAACCCCTGCGACCAGCAGCGTTCTCGCTGTTGGAGGCTCGAGCGAAGCCATCAGCAGCCCGTGATACCGGCGAGTAGACGTCCCCGCGACTGTACCCGACGCAAATCCCCCGATGCCGTTGGTAACCAGCCACTCGCGGCTTTCGGCCAGCTCCAGGTTGCCCAGGATTGCTCTTCCAAATTGCACTTCGGCAAGAAGCGACAAGTCTTACTCTCCGCTCTGCTCCAGAAGTTTCGCCACGAGTCCAGTCCACCCCGTCTGGTGGCTGGCGCCAAGGCCCGCGCCATTGTCACCATGAAAATATTCGTAGAACAGAATCAGGTCGCGCCAGTGCGGATCGCTATTGAAGAGTTCCTGCCCGCCGGCAAACGGCCGCTTGCCGTCTTTGCCACGCACAAAGATCCGCGTCAGGCGCTTTGAAATCTCCTCCGCCACCTGCCACAAATCCCTCTCGTTCCCCGAATGCGTCGGGCACTCAACCTTGAAATCTTCGCCGAAATAATGGTGATACTTCTGCAGCGATTCGATCAACAGGTAGTTCACCGGAAACCAGATCGGCCCGCGCCAGTTGGAGTTGCCGCCAAAAACTTCGGTGCTCGATTCCGCCGGCTCGTAATCCACTCGACTGGTATGCCCATTCACTTGCACCTCGTAAGGATGGTCCTGATGATAGCGAGAAAGCGCGCGAATCCCGTGAGGCGACAGAAATTCCGTTTCATCCAGCATGCGGCACAGAATCCGCTTCAACTGCTTGCGATTCGCCAGCGAAAGCAGCCGCCGCACCCCGCGCGCCGATCGCTGTGTCATTTCGATGTGCTCAGGCACGTCTGGATGGTTGTCAATGAACCATTGCATGCGCCTCTTGAACCCCGGCAACCGGTCCACGATTTCCGGCTCGAGCGTTTCCACCGCGAAGAGCGGAATCAGCCCGACCATCGAGCGAATCTTCAGGAAGTGTTCTTCGCCGTTCGGCAGGTGCAGCAGGTCGTAATAAAAACCGTCTTCATTGTCCCAAAGCGAGCGGCCGCTGGGTCCCATATCGTTCATCGCCCGCGCGATGTAAACGAAGTGTTCGAAAAACTTGCTGGCCACGTCTTCGTATGCCTGGTCCTCTTTCGCCAGCTCCAGCGCAATCGCCAGCATGTTCAGGCAGTACATGCCCATCCAACTCGTCCCGTCGGACTGCTCGAGGTGCCCCCCGGTCGGCAACGGCGCCGAGCGGTCAAACACCCCAATATTGTCGAGCCCCAGAAACCCGCCCTGAAAAATGTTGTGACCATCCGGGTCTTTGCGGTTCACCCACCACGTGAAATTCAAAAGCAGCTTGTGAAAAACTCTTTCCAGAAAACCCCGGTCGGCCACCCCCCGCACGCGCCGCTCGATCTTGTACACGCGCCACGCCGCCCACGCATGCACGGGGGGATTCACGTCGCCGAACGCCCACTCATAGGCCGGCAACTGTCCATTCGGATGCATGTACCACTCGCGCAGCAGCAGCAACAACTGATCCTTGGCGTAGTCCGGATCAATGATCGCCAGCGGGATGCAGTGAAACGCCAGGTCCCACGCCGCGTACCACGGATACTCCCAATTGTCGGGCATGGAAATCACGTCGTCGTTGTACAGGTGCGTCCAATCCTTGTTGCGGCCGTGCAAGCGCGCTTCAGGAGGCTCTGGCCCGGCGGGATCTCCCGTCAACCAGGTATATACGTCGTAGTGGTAAAACTGCTTGTTCCACAACATTCCCGAATACGCTTGCCGCATCACGTGACGCGCATCCTCCGACATCCCCTTCGAGATTCTCGATTCATAAAATTCACCGGCTTCTTTTTGCCGGTCGGCGAACACGGCTTCGAATCCCGCGGCAAAATCATTTGTTCCCGGAACGCCGGGGGCACGCTCATGATGGGCGGGCCCGGTGATGGTGCCGACCATCGGCGAATCGGGATCCATGCTGCCCAGCGGGTCGAGGTCCGTAAGCCGAAGCTTCACGGTCGCGGACTCTCCCGGCCCAAGCTCGAACGCATAGTGCGCGGCCATCTTCGTGCCCGTGTGCTCCGGATTCACGGCTGCCTTGTTCCCGCGGATCAGGTAAGAATGGAAACCGTCTTTCACATAAGGCGTCCGGTTGCGAAACTTGAATATCTCCTGGTAGTTCGTCTCGTTTTCCGTGAACAGCAACTCCGGAGTTCCCGCGGCCAGCAGCCAGCGCTTACCGTATTGCCAGTGTTGCAGCTCCGTGCACAGCGCGCCCGGCGTATCGGGAGCCCTCCGAACCACAGGCCGCCGCAAATCTTTTCCCCATGACCAGGTGTTTCGATACCACAGCGTGGGCAGCAGGTGCAGCGGCGCGGCCTCCGGCCCGCGGTTAAACGCCGTGATCTTGATCAGGATATCCTCCACATCGGCCTTCGCGTATTCCACGAAAACATCAAAATACCGGTTCTCGCCGAACACACCCGTATCCAGCAGCTCAAACTCGGGGCTCGTCCGCCCGCGCCTTCCGTTTTCCTCCACCAGCCAGCGATACGGAAATTCCGCCTGCGGGTACTTGTACAGCATGCGCATGTAACTGTGCGTCGGCGTGGAATCCAGGTAGAAATAACATTCCTTCACATCCTCGCCATGATTCCCCTGGTTGCCTGTCAATCCAAACAGCCGCTCCTTCAGGATGGGATCTTTCCCATTCCACATCGCCAGCCCGAAACAGATCATCTGGTGCCGGTCGCATATCCCGCCGATTCCGTCTTCACCCCAGCGGTAGGTTCGCGCGTGGGAGTGGTCGAACGGAAAATACTCCCACGCCGTGCCGTTCGCGCTGTAGTCTTCACGCACCGTGCCCCACTGGCGCTCGGAAAGGTACGGCCCCCAGCGCTTCCAATGCTTCTTGCGCAGTCGGGCTTCTTCCAGGCGATGATCTTCGACGGTCAGGAGTCGGGGCATTGTTGGAGGTCCTTCATACTAGCAGGATTTCACCTGGAACTTGGTTACAGCCGGAAATCCATCGTCAGATCATTGCAGATGCTTGGGCGTAGGACAATCATCAGATTGTCCGGAACGCCACGGGCGGCTTGTCTCTGGAGGCGTCGTGATCGGTAAGCCCAGTCGTTTGGCACTTCCGGGAATAGCGATCGCAAGCGTCGGATTTCTTGGTGCGTGCTGTGACTCACCCAGGTTGCAGATTCCCGCCGTCGCCCTCTGAAACGCTGAAATCTGCGCTAGCGGCAAACCGGCTGGGGAGTGAAGAGTACAGGCGTGTCGTCGGAAAGACGGCTTATTCGCCGTATGGCACCCAGATATTCTTCACCTGGTGCGCGTGCTCCAGGTACCAGCGGCCTTCACTTTGTGGATTGTCGAAGAAATCGATCTGCCGTCCCTCATTGGTCCAAATCTGCTTCAAATTGCCCACGGAAAGCGCCTTCGCACTCGCGCACATCTCCGAATCTCCGTAACACCAGATGCCGTCGAGATCATCATGTTCCGCCAGCACTTTCAATAATTCGGTCGCGCGCCCCGCCACGATGTTGACGACTCCTCCCGGCAGGTCGCTCGTTTCAAAAACCTGGTAAAGGTCTCCTGTGATCAACGGATACGATTCCGAAGGGACCGCCACAACCGTGTTTCCCGCCGCGATCAGCGGCAACACGAGCGTAAGAAAACCAAGCAGCGGGAATTCCGCCGGGCAAACCACCCCCACCGTCCCCACCGCTTCGTTCATTGCAATCGAAACATTGCGCATCGGCGGATTGTGCACCGCCCCATCAAACTTGTCCGCCCAGCCCGCGTAGGTAAACAGCCGCTCCACGCTTCTCTCTACTTCTTCGGCAGCCTGCTTCTTTCCGACGGCCGCCGCCAGCCTTCCGGCAATCTCCTCGCTGCGTTGCGAAAGATTCTCCCCGATGTAATAAAGCACTTGCGCCCGGTTGTGAGCCGTCGCCTTGCTCCAGGATTCCGCCTTGCGCGCCGCCTCCACCGCGTTGCGAATGTCCTTGCGGTTCCCAAGCGGCGATTCGCCCAGCAACTGGCCTTTCTTTCCGCGAATCCCCACGCTGTAGCCAGAATCGGGACGTACCTGCTTCCCACCGATATAAAGTTTCACCGTCCGGTCAATACCGGGACTCGCAACTTCAGCCTGATCCTTTTTCCCCGCACCGTTCTTTTTCAGCGCCGGCGCTTTCCGGAACCAGGTCGGCTCCAGATATTCTGTCAGCCCTTCCCGCCCGCCTTCGCGCCCATAACCGCTTTCGCGATACCCGCCGAAGCCGCACGCCGCGTCAAACAGGTTCGTGCTGTTCACCCACACCACACCCGCCTTCAACTGCGCAGAAACGTGCAGCGCCACGTTGATGCTTTCACTCCACACGCTCGCCGCCAATCCGTAGACAGTGTTGTTGGCCAACTCCACTGCCTCGCGCGGTGTGCGAAACGTCATCGCCGCCAGCACCGGGCCAAAAATCTCCTGCTGCGCCACAATTGATGTCGGGTGCACGTTGCTCAACAGCGTCGGCTTGTAATACAGCCCTCGCGCCGGCATCAGCACCTCCGGTTGCCAGCAAGTGGCGCCATCCGCGATTCCCTGCTTCACCATCCTGTCAATTCGATCCAGTTGCACGCGGGCCACAATCGCGCCGATATCAATCGCTTTATCGAGCGGCGCACCCACCCGCAGCGTGCTCATCCGCGCCTGCAGCTTCCGCGTCATTTTCTCCGCGATGCTCTCCTGCATCAGCAGCCGCGATCCCGCGCAGCACACCTGCCCCTGGTTAAGCCAGATCCCGTCCACCAGCCCTTCCACCGCTCCATCCAGATCCGCGTCCTCAAAAATAATGAACGGTGATTTCCCGCCAAGTTCGAGCGAAAGCTTCTTGTGCGTCGCCGCCGTCGCTTTCCGGATCGCCCGCCCCACTTCCGTCGAGCCGGTGAACGCAATCTTGTCCACATCGGGATGCTTCACCAGCGCCTCGCCGGTGCTGCCGTCGCCGGTAACAATATTCACGACGCCCTTCGGCAGCCCCAGCTCACTGCAAATCTCCGCAAACGCCAGCGCGGTCAGCGGCGTATATTCGGCAGGCTTCAGCACCACGGTATTTCCCGTTGCCAGCGCCGGCGCAATTTTCCACGCCAGCATCAACAGCGGAAAATTCCAGGGAATGATCTGCCCAACGACGCCGCAAGCCGAGCAGCCGGGAAATTCCTGCTCCAGCAATTGCGCCCAGCCGGCGTGATAATAAAAATGCCGGGCCACCAGGGGGATATCAATGTCCCGGCTCTCGCGAATCGGTTTGCCGTTGTCCAGTGTCTCCAACACCGCCAGCCGCCGCGAATGCTTTTGCACCTGCCGAGCCAACGCGTACAAAAACCGCGCGCGCGCATGCGGCGTCAGCCTCTGCCAGCCGGGCAACGCCTTTCGCGCCGCCTTCACCGCTGCATCCACGTCCGCCGCGCTTCCCTGCGCCACTTCCGCCAGCAGAGTCCCCGCCGAGGGATCCGCCGTCTCAAAATACTTTCCTTCCGCGGGGGCGCGCCACGCCCCGTCGATAAAATGCGCGAACTTCCGGTTATGGCGATCCAGCCACACCAGCGACTCCTTCGGATCCTCCGGCGCCGGACCATACTCCATGGTTCTGAATTTTTCGACGACGCTCATCGGTTCGCCCCTCAGGCTATCGGGTGCCGATACTCCGCCGAGTACCGGCCGGTTGCGTGGAATTCCAGTTGCCGTTCGATATCCGCCAGCATACCGCTGGCGCCAAGACGGAAAAGATGTGCATCCAGCCAACTGTTCCCCAATTCTTCCTTCATCAGCGTCAGCCATTCGAGCGATTGCTTCGCCGTCCTGATTCCGCCAGCCGGCTTGAATCCGACGGCCATGCCCGTCTCCTCCGCATATTCGCGAATCGCCCGCGTCATGACCACGCCTACGGGCAAAACGGCGTTCACAGTTTCTTTTCCCGTCGAAGTCTTGATGAAGTCCGCGCCGGCCATCATCGCCACCAAGCTCGCCCGCGCCACATTGCGCAGCGTCAGCAAATCACCCGTGCCCAGAATCACTTTCAGGTGCGCCGGCCCGCAGGCATCCTTGAATGCCACAATTTCGTCATACAGCTTCTGCCACTTCGCGCCAAACACGTGCGCGCGCGTGATCACCACGTCAATCTCCTGCGCGCCCGCCTCCACCGATCGTCGGATTTCCGCGATGCGCTCTTCGAGCGGCGAAAGCCCCGCCGGAAAACCCGTCGAAACCGCGGCGACAGGAATATTCGTTCCTTCCAGCGCCCGCCGGGCCGTCCCGACAAACAGGTGATAGACACACACCGCTCCGACCTGGAGCCGCAACTCCTCAATCCCCAGTTTCTCCACAAGCTCCTGCTGGATCGGCTGCCGCGCTTTCGCGCACAAACGCCTGACGCGTTCATCCGTATCGTCGCTGCTCAGCGTGGTCAGGTCCATCGAGCTGATCGCTCGCAGCAGCCACGCAATCTGCCAGTCCTTCTTCACCGTGCGCCGCGTCACAATCGTCGCCGCCCGCCGTTCCACTGCGCTCAAATTCACGCGCACGCTCTCCACCCAATCCAGATTGAGCGAAGTTCCGCGATTCGCGCTGAGCGCCGTCCCCCCGAGCGTCGCAATCGCCGTCTGCCCGGGCGAATTCTCGCTCAAAATCCGGTTTCCCTGCCGGTCGGTAATTTCCAGCCTCGCCCGTTTCTGCGTGTCCATGCCCTGTCTCCGCCAACCCGCTACAATGTTTCAACACCAATCATTTAGCATACCACCCTGAACCGCCAGCGGCACAAGCGCACCGGCCTGTACCACGAGCGGCCCCGACCGGGTCGGGGCCCTGCCTGTATTTCTAGCCGCCGCCGTCCGCCCTGATCCTAGCCGAGGGGTCCCGGGCGCGGCCCTTTCTTCAACATCTAATTCCCTGCGGGATTCTTGGCATTGGGCGTAGCCCGCGAAAGCAACTCCACATACTCCGTATAAAACTTCTGCTTGTCCAAATCGTCCTGCACTTCCACCAGCACTTCCCCTAACCCCGGCTGCAATCCCGGCGTCCAGGTCAAAGTGTTGCCGTAGCCCGCCCCATGGTCCACATCAATATCCATGTACATCTTCCGCCACCTGGTAATAATGCCCGGGTCCAGCCAGGCCACCGCCGCCAGTTCATCCCACAAGTATCCCGGCTCCGCATACTTCGCCACGTACTGCGCCGCCGGCTCCGCGCTCTTCCGCACCTGCTCGATCAGACTTTTTTCCATATGGGTCTTCACGGAAATATCCACCGTCGTCAGCGCCACGCGCGGCCACTTCGCGTGCAGTACCGCGTGCGTAGCCTCGGGATCCATCCAGAAATTAAACTCCCGCGTTGGCGTCAGCGAAAACTCCGGATCATCCGTCCGCGGATTGATGCTCCCGCCCATCACGATAAGTTCCTTGGTCAGCGACGCAAACTCGGGATCAAGCCCGATCGCCAGCGCCAGGTCCGTCATCGGCCCGGCGGCGTAAATGGTGACTTCGTGCGGATACTGCCGCACCATTCGCGCCATGAAATGCGCGGCATCCTCGTTGGCCGCCTTGATCGACGGCTGGCCCTCGGCCATCGGCGGAATCTCCGCCGGCCCATGCACTTTGTTCCCGGGCGCAAAATTCCAAGCGCCCTGATAAACAATCTTCCCGTGAAGAGTCTCCCATTTCGCGATGTATTCCTTGCTGTTCACCAGTGGAAACGCCGCGCCCGGGACTACGGGTATGTCCCTCCGGCCGATGATCTCCATCAGCCGCAGGGTGTGTTGCACCTCTTCATCGCGCCAAGCATCGCCCGTTAGAACCGTGATGCCAAGCACGTCCGTTTCGGGAGAATTCACCAGCGACAGAATCGCCTGCATATCCGTCCCGCCCGGCCCCGCCGCGTCCTGGTCAATAATCACTTTCCGCTTGCCCTGGGCGCTCAGGTCGAACGAGTAGGCTAGAATTACAAAGACAAACGCACACGTTCTGGCAAATGATTTCATAAGAAACTTCCTTTCAGGTTATGAAAACAGAAAAACCGGAATGCCTGCTTAATACATGATGGTCTGCGTCAAATGATGCGGCCAGGTGGTCGTGTGATAGTGCGTCCACAGCCGCGCGTCAACCTGCGGAATGATGATCTGCAGGTTCGCAGGGCGCAATTTGTTGATTTCATCCGTCATCAGCGCCGTGGCGTACAGGCAATGCGCACGAATTTCAATCTCCCATCGCGAATCGCGGGGTATCAGCTGATAGGTGTTGATCGCATGCTCCAGCTCCTTCGAATAGCCGGTGATCCCCATCAGCCGCAGAGCCACCGGCACAATATAATCCGCGAACGCGGTCATTTTCTGCGGATCGTCCAGCCGGAACTTTCCGGTTTTGCGCAGCGTGGAATACAGCATCCACACGCCCAATTGCGGGAGCTTGTAGAACTTGATCTCGTGCCCGTCCAGCATGCTCACATCGTTGAAACGCGGAAACTCTTTCACCAGCCGTTCAATCAACCCATTCCCGTTGTCGTAAAGTTTCGGGGAGCAGGAATGCACAAACCTGTGGAACTTTCCGTCGTATTTTTCCGCCAGTACCTTGCCGACTTCGTGCAGCACCGCCAATTTTTCATCGAGCATGGGCATCTCGATGTTGCCTTCGAAAACCTTGTTCAGCTCCGGCCGGGTAATCATTGCCAGGTATTTCCCGTCCAAAAACGGCACGCCGTTGCCCAGCGCCCGCTTGATGCACGCAAACTCTGCCTCGGAGTCCGACCAGTGCTGCCCCGCGAAATCCACCTGGAATTTCTCGTGGTTCTTAAAATCCGTGAACGCCGTATCAATCGAATCCGACACCATAACAAAATCAATCGCCACGTCCGGGTCGCCCTCGCTCAAACCAAAGGGCAGCGCGTACTCCGGCATCGGCAACTCCTCGTACGCCATCCACGACGCCACTTCGACGATCTTCTCGTAATTCGTATGCACATCACGCGAACTCTCGATGGCATACCGCAAGCTCTCGAGTACCGGACTTCCAATTGGTTTTGGCCAGTGCATAGTCTCTGTCGAATGGGCGCGTCCAGGATTTTCCAGAACGGCCGGAAGAAAAGCAAAAGGTGTGAAGTGCGAAACAGCGGCGGCTTGCCCGAGCAATCCGAGAAACTTTCGCCGCTTCAAAAATGTGGAACAGAATAACTCATTTCTAACGCCTGTCTTGCCATCGGAAACCAGAAATGACCTCCCCGTGCCCACTCACTCCATTATTTCCCCTGAATGCGGCTCACAAACATCTGCAGAAACTTCTCCGCATTCACCTCGGTGCAAACCTTTGCATTGGGCTCCACCTTGTCGAGGCCCTCAATCACATAGCGGTCGCCGTCAGGGAAATGGTGCAGAACGTTGCGCTCATTAGCCCCGCGCCGGTTTGCCACCGTCTCTCCGCGCGTGAATTCACCGCGCGTCTCGACGTCAACGTGCATCGCGGGAGCCTTCACCAGCGTGCTGTCAAGCGCCACCCCCACCGCCAGCGGGTCGTACATCGGCGTGCCGGTTTCCCCGAACTTTTCGCTCAGCCCAATCAGGAAATCCGCCACCTTGTACATGAAATCGCTCACCGGGCCGGGATTCTTCTTGAACGCCTCGATATGCTTCCGCGTCAGCAGCGTCTTGTCGCCCACATCCAGCCCCACCATCGTCAGCGGCCAGCCAGCCTGAAACACAATCTGCGCCGCTTCCGGATCGTTCGCAATGTTCGCCTCCGCCGAAGCGTTCACGTTCCCGCCGGTAATCGAGCCGCCCATGATCACCACTTCCTTCACCAGGGGCACAATCGACGGATCTTTCTCAATCGCCAGCGCGATATTCGTCAGCGGCCCAATCGGGACCAGCGTGATCTCGTGCGGATTCGCGTGCACCATCTCAATGATCAGGTCCGGCCCCCAGCGCGGATCCTTCTTGCACTTGCTGGGCGGCAGCTCAACATTCGCCAGCCCGTTCTTCCCGTGCCAGAACTCCGCGGTAACCAGTTTCTGAAACAGCGGATGCTGCGCCCCGCCCGCCACCAGAATGTCGCAGCGATCTGCCAGCGACACCATCCGCAGCGCGTTCTCTAGTCCCTGCGCCGCCGTCACGTTCCCAGGCACCACCGTAAGCGCCCGCACATCAAATTCCGGCGAATTTAGCGCCAGCATAATCGCCATCGCGTCATCGGTCCCCGGGTCCGTATCAATAATCACCTTCCGAGGCCCACCTATCGCCGCACGAGCAAATAGTCCCAACATTAAAAACGCAACACAGCCGCGCTTTACTCGAAGCATCCTGGAACTCCCTATCCCGGCTTCTTCTCTTGGTCCTTTACTTCCTTCACTTCCTTTATTTCCTTTACTTCCTCTTTCACGAAGTTCTCGCCACAATAATCAGCGCCAACCCGATCAAAAAGCACGCAAACATCGCCAGAATATATCCATTCGTTCCCTTCGGCGCGTCGCGGAATTCCTTCCATATAAACACGCCCCAGAAGGCCGCAACCATCGTCGCTCCCTGCCCCAACCCATAGGAAATCGAAAACGTCGCCCGCCCCGCAGCGATAATATTGAACGACATCCCGATTCCCCAGACAATCCCGCCCAGAATTCCCGTCAGGTGCGTCCCCAATCCGCCCTTGAAATAATCTCCGAACGACACCGGCGCGCCAACAAACGGCTTCTTCATAATGAACGTGCCCAGAATAAAATTGCTCAGCAAAATCCCAACCGCAAAAACAAAAACCGCCGCGTAAGGGCCCATCTTACCCGGCTGCGGCACGGCAAAGTCCGGATACATTGCCGCCGCCACGAACCGGTAAAAAAATCCCATGGTAACGCCGCATGCCAGCGAAAGAATCAGCCCCTTCGTACTGACGCCTGCCGATCCTCCCGGCAATTTCCGGTACGCCACCGCATCCAGAATAATCGCCAGCACCACCAGCAACACACCGCCAAACAGAACTACCGCGTTACCCGCCGGATGCTCCAGATAATTCACAAACACGCCCAGTACCAGCGCCAGCCCGATGCCCACCGGAAACGCCACCGACATGCCCGCGATATCAATCGCCGCCACCAGCAGAATATTCGCCAGATTAAAAATCGCCCCGCCAATCAGCGCCGAGTAGATGCTCGCGTGCGACGCCTGCCCCAAATCCGCCAGGAACGGCCGCCCGTCCGTGCCATTGCTCCCGAGCGTCAGCCCGAGGACCAGCGTCAGCAACAAAACGCCAATCGTGTAATCCCAATAAAAAAGTTCGAAGCGCCAACCTTTTTTCGCCAGCTTCTGCGTATTGGCCCACGACCCCCAGCAGAACATCGTGATAATGCAAAACACCACCGCCCACGCATAACTGTGCAAAACGAACATTTACGCTCCTTTGAACTTTCCCCTGCCCTCTTGCGCTTGCAGCGGCCGCCGTCTGCGGCGCTTTTCCGATGAGCCTGCTGCGGCTCGATTGCTAAGCCTTCCCCCCGCGCTTATTCCATTCCGCCGTAAATTCCACGCCCGTCGGAAACGACTTCTGCGTCCCCACCTTCGTCGTCGACATTGCCGCGTACAAATTCGCCCGCTCGACCGCTTCCTTCTCTGGCAACCCCGCACCCAGAAAGACCGCGAAGCTCCCGATAAACGCGTCCCCCGCCCCGGTCGTATCCGTAGGCGTCACCACGAACGGTGCAATCAGTTCGCTGCCCTCCGGCGAGGCGAGCAGCGCCCCCCGGCTCCCCAGAGTAAGAATCACCCTGCGGAATCCCTGCTCGAGCAGCGCCCCGGCGCATCGCTTCGCTTCCTCAACCGAATGCACCGCGATGCCGGTAATCACTTCCGCTTCGGTCTCATTCGGGATGAAATAATCCGCCGCGCCCAACTGCTTCGCATCCACAGGCTGCGCAGGGGCGGGATTCACGATGCAGCGAATCTTGTTCTTCCGCGCAAACTCGACCGTGTAGGCAATCGTCTCCATCGGAATCTCAAACTGCAGCACGATCGTGTCCACGCCGCCGAGCGCCGCCGCCGCCGCGTCCACGTCCGCCGGCTTCAGCGTATCGTTCGCGCCCTTCACCACCAGGATGCGGTTCTGCCCGCCCGGCTCCACAAAAATCGGCGCTACCCCGCTCGAGACGCCATCCACAATCCGCACATGCGTCGTATCAATCCCCAGCGAGGCAAAATTCTTCACCGTCGCCTCACCAAACAAATCATTCCCCAGCTTCGCCACCATCACCACTTCGGCCCCGCACAGCCGCGCCGCGACGGCCTGGTTCGCGCCCTTGCCTCCAAATCCCAGATCAAATCGTTGCCCGAAAATCGTCTCGCCCGGCCGGGGAAATCTGTCGCTGAACGTCGTCAGATCGACGTTCGCGCTGCCCACCACCGCGATCCTGGGTACCTTGCTCATCCGCGTCCCTCGCATTAAGTCGAACGCGGCAATATATCACGCCGCAACGCGCCCGCAACCTGCCGCCCGACATTCTTCTCCACCGGGCGGTGCGCCGTTCGATAGAAGTAATCCATAGTTCTCGCCACTGCCAAGCGCATGGTTTCCCGATCGGGGGGCGGCCTGCCCGCCGCGGGCAGGCTTTCTGCCGCACTCTTTAATTTCCCTGCCTTATGTCGCGGCCTCCGTCACCCAACCAGCGTCGCTACTTCTCCGGCAGCTTGTCTTCGAGTTCACTCGCCAGCTTGTGTATTTCCGTTGTCTTGCTGAATGACCGGACCTCCTCCTTGGAGGAGTCCACGTCCACGCCCATGTGTTGGCAAAGTTTCTGCAACATCTGAAGGATCGTGGTGAGTTCCTGTTCGGAAAGCATGCTGACCTGAAGCCCCAGGTGCGAGCGCCTGTCGGATTGGCGGGCCATTCGACTTTGGCTGATCAACACGAAGACGGTCAAAAACACGCTTTCGGCGGAAACAACGAGCGCCAGCACCCCGAATGGAAATGGATCAAACGGGGCCACTCCGGGAATCACGCGCAGGTTCAACAGCATCCAACCAGAAATCAGAATCATCTGCGCCAGCAGGAATGTCGTATTGCCGACAAATCTTGTAATTACCTCGCTCGCTCGTTCCGTGGGACTCCTGCGTTCGAGCGCGTCATGCTCGAGCTTGGCGATCGCATCAATGTTGTGTTTGGTGGGATTTGCAGCCGCTCCGGGTGGCATTGAACTTTGCATGGGTTAGCTCCTCGGAAATCTTCCGTTTGCCTGGCTTGCGCCGGTCCTGCAAGTACTGTTCATCAACCGATTTGGGTCCAGGATGAAATTATTCGAGGATCTTGGCGGTGAACTCCGCGAGCGAATCATCCTGTACGCTGTAGCTGATCTCGATCGGGTTGCAGCAGACTTCGCAGTCTTCGACGTAGCTCTGCCGGCGAACCGACAGGTCGAGAACCATCGAAATCTCTTCCCCACAATATGGGCAGGCAAAGGAGTGTTCCACCTGATGAGTATGCTATAGCGGAGCGCATTGCACAGTTTCAGAGGCATTCTCCGATTCCTCGACACCAACACATTCACGTTAAGGTTCACTCAGGCGACTGGCGCGGCAAGCGGTAGCTGACGAGCCACATTCATTCTCCCGGCAAGAAGATCACGCGAGCAAGGACGGAAGCCTGGCGAAGCGTCTCTTACCACTGCCGCCGCCAGTCCTCCCGCCGCGCCCGCCACCGCTCGAACTCCCCGAACTTCTTCAACAGTGCCTTTGCGGAAAGCCGGTGACGCCGGCTGTGATAGAAGCGGGGAGGCCGGCTCTGATAGAGATAGTCGCGGCACTGAGCAACGGAGAACGACAAACGATCACTGGTCGCGCGACGGAAGCGCTCCCGGCCGGGCGCGAATGTCGAAATGGTGCCGCTTTGCGTGCGGTATTCCGCCATCATTCGCCTTTTGCACTCGATTTCCGCTTCGCTCAGTTGCCGTTCCATCACCTCTCCGGCGCCACCGGGTGTGCTGTCGCGGAAAACCTGCAGCACGGCCCGCCCCGACGCATCAAGCCAGTACATGGGGAATTCAAAGCGCTTGAGCGATAAAGCCTCAGCGACATGCATCGCGACAAAACTGCATGCATCGTGGTCAATGTGACCACCTTCGTAGGCGTGCGAGACGATGGCGTCCGGAGAAAACTTTTCCGCAATCGCGCGCAAAGAAGTTGCTACGGCTGCAATCTCCTCAAACACGTGCATGTCCGCGAAGTAAGTGCCATCGGGCCGCGTGAGCCACTGGAACGAAGCGCTCGGAACATGGCCCATCGCGCGGGAAGCTTCTTGAAAACGCAGATCGGTGTAGGCCTTCAGGTTCCCGAACCTGCGCTCCAGGCCAAAACCAGCCGGAGTTCCATCAGTGGCAAAGACGACCTCGGCGGCCGCGACCCTCTGCAGCAGTCCGCCGCAAGCGAGCGTCTCATCATCCGGATGAGCCACAAAAATAAGCGGGCGGCTGAAAGGCTCGGCAAGCATCACATCACTTTATCCTCAAATAACCATCAGGCGCGACACTCCAGCCTTTCCGCGCCCCGCGTTGACGCCCCAGCACGCCGATGTTAGTCTCGCATTCGCCTCCACTTGCATGCGTGCCGTCGACCTGATTCGAAAAAAACGGGATTCCGGGGAACACTCCCGCGAGGAAATCGACTACCTCATTTCCGCCTACACCCGCGACGAAATTCCCGATTATCAGATGGCCGCCTGGCTGATGGCGGCGTGGCTTCGCGGACTCTCCCGAGCCGAACTCGCCGCGCTCACCGAAGCCATGCTCGACTCCGGCGAAGTCGTGGATCACTCCTATCTCCCCGTCAAAAAAGTGGACAAGCACTCGACCGGCGGCGTCGGTGACAAGACCTCCCTCATTCTCGCGCCCATCGTAGCTGCGGGCGGACTCGCCGTCCCCATGATCAGCGGCCGCGGCCTCGGCCACACCGGCGGCACGCTCGACAAGCTGGAAGCCATCCCCGGCTTCAACACCTCCCTGACCCTTGCCGACTTCAAACGCGTCCTCCGCGAATGCGGCATGGCCCTCATCGGCCAGACCGCCGAAATCGCCCCCGCCGACAAGAAAATCTACGCCCTGCGCGACGCCACCTCGACCGTCGAAAACATCGGCCTCATCTGCGCCTCCATCATGAGCAAAAAGCTCGCCGAAGGAATCGATGCCCTGGTCCTCGACGTGAAAACCGGCTCTGGCGCCTTCATGCGCAAGGAAGAAGACGCCGTCGCCCTGGCCGAGGTCATGGTAGATACCGCCAAACGGATGGGCAAAAAGTGCGTCGCGCTGATCACCGATATGGGCCAGCCGCTCGGCCGCACCGCAGGCCACTCCAACGAGGTCATCGAATCCATCCAAATCCTAGAAGGCGAGGGCGCCGCCGATCTGCGCGACCTCAGCCTGGAACTTTCCGCCTGGATGTTTTATCTGGGCGAGCGCACCAAATCCGTCGAAGAAGGCCGCGCCCTCGCAAATGAAATGGTCTCCTCCGGCAAAGCCCTCGAAAAATTCCGCGACTGCATCCGCCTCCAGGGCGGCAATCCCCGCGTGATTGACGACCCTTCCCTGCTCCCGGCCGCGCGGCGACGCGCTGAAGTGAAAAGCCCATCCTCCGGATTCATCGCCGACGTCAATTGCCTCGATCTCGGCATCGCTCTCGCGATGCTTGGCGGCGGGCGCGAAAAAAAAGAACACAACGTCGATCACGGCGTCGGCCTCGAATTCCACAAGCGCATCGGCGATCCTGTCCGCGCCGGCGATACGCTCGTCACCATCGCCTACAATGCCGATGCCCAGCTTCAAGCGGCGCAAAAAATGATTGAAGCCAGCTACCAAATCGGTGATAAAAAGCCTCCAGCGCGTCCTTTAATCCGCCGCATCATCGGCGACTAGACCGCGCTTGCGGCGCACAAGGAGACAATATGGGAAGATTTGCGGGCGTGCTCGGCATGGCCGTCCTCGTCGGACTGGCTTATCTGTTCTCGACGGCACGCAAGGAAATCAAGCTCAAGACCGTGCTGTGGGGCCTTGGCCTGCAACTCGCCTTCGGAATCTTCGTGCTCAAATTCGAAATCGGCCGCATGATTTTCCAGGTGGCGGGCGACGCCGTCAACAAGCTCCTCAGTTTTGCCTTCAGCGGCTCTGAATTCGTCTTCGGCCCGCTCGGCGCGAAAGGCTCTTCGATCGGCTTCATCTTCGCGTTCCAGGTCCTGCCAACCATCATTTTCATCGCCGCCGTCTTTGCCTTCCTCTATCACATCGGCGTGATGCAGCTGTTCATCCGCGCGTTCGCGTGGGTGATGACCCGCGTAATGGGCGCAAGCGGCGCCGAATCCCTGGACATCGCCGCCAGCATCTTCATGGGACAGACCGAAGCCCCGCTCACCATTCGCCCGTTCCTCAACAAGCTCACCAAATCGGAATTGATGTGCGTGATGACCTGCGGCATGGCCCACGTCTCCGGCGGCATCATGGCCGCCTACATCGCCTCCGGCGTCGAAGCCAAGCATCTGCTCACGGCCGTCATCATGACCGCCCCCGGCACACTGCTCATGGCCAAAATGCTGGTCCCGGAAACCGAGCAACCCCTCACCGCCGGCCGCGTCCAGATGCCGGACATGGAACGAGAAGCCAACTTTCTCGGCGCCATCTCGCGCGGCACTTCCGACGGCCTGCAACTGGCCATCAACGTCGGCGCCATGCTTATCTCCTTTATCGCCCTGCTCGCCCTCGCGGATTATCTCGTCGGCGGCGCGCACAACTGGCTTTTCGCTCACCACTTCCGGTGGTTTCCAGAGAGCCTCGAGCAACTCTTCGGCTGGATTTTTTCGCCCATCGCCTGGCTCATCGGCATTCCGTGGAAAGATGCCTCGACCGTCGGCTATCTTCTCGGCACGCGCATGTCCATCAACGAAGTCGTGGCCTTCGCCAAACTCGGCCAGCTAAAAGGCACCCTCGACCCTCGCTCCTTCACGATCGCCACCTTCGCCCTCTGCGGGTTCGCCAACTTCAGCTCCATCGGCATTCAAATCGGCGGCATCGGCGCCCTGGCCCCCGAGCAGCGCGGCCAGCTGGCCAAATTCGGCATCCGCGCCATGCTGGCTGGAACCATGGCCAACCTCATGTCCGCCTGCATCGTCGGTATTCTCACATGAGTGCCGCTGCCAAGAGCTTTTCGAATGCGAACGCGCAGTTCACCCGCGCCGAAGCGGCCGCGCGCTTCATCCTGAAAAAAACCAGGCTGCGCCCGAAAATCGCGCTCGTGCTCGGTTCCGGCCTCGGCGCCTTCGCCGACGAGTTTGTCAGCGCAACGCGCATCCCCTACGCCAAAATCCCGCACTTCCCGCGCTCCACCGCGATCGGCCACGCCGGGCAACTCGTTATCGGCAAGGTCGACGGCATCGAAGTCGCTGCCATGCAGGGCCGCATCCATCTCTACGAAGGCTACTCGCCACAGGAAGTCGTCTTCCCGATTCGCGTTTTTTCGCGCATGGGCGTCAAATCCGTAATCCTGACCAACGCCGCCGGCGGCATCAAGAAAGAACTCACCCAGGGACGCCTCGTGGTGATCAGCGACCACATCAATCTGCAGGGAGCCAACCCGCTCCGAGGACCAAACTCCGATAAATTCGGCCCCCGCTTCCCGGACATGACCAACGCCTACGACAAGAAATACCGCGAGCTAACCCTCGCTGCGGGCGTCCGTCTGGGCATCGATCTCGCGGAAGGCGTCTACGCCGCTCTGGCAGGCCCAAGTTACGAAACGCCCGCCGAAATCCGCTATCTCCGTTCCATCGGCGCCGATCTCGTCGGCATGTCCACCGCTCCTGAAGTCATCGCCGCGCGCCATTCCGGCCTGCGCACCCTGGGCATTTCCTGCGTCACCAACGCCGCGGCCGGCGTTCTCGACCAGCCGCTCAATCACAAGGAAGTCCTTGAAACCGCGGAGCGCGTAAAATCCCAGTTTATCGGCCTGCTCCGCGCCGTAATTCCTCTAATCGCAGCCGCTCTATGATTCCTAGCGCAATTTAAATTTCCAGGAGGCCCCGATGTCTGAATACGACGCCCTCATCGCCGCGGCAAGCAAAGTCCGCGAAAATGCCCACGCGAAATTTTCCAATTTCAAAGTTGGCGCCGCTCTGCGTTCTCCCTCCGGAAAAGTCTTCACCGGCTGCAACATCGAAAACGCCACCTACGGCCTCACCCTGTGCGCCGAGCGCGTCGCCATATTCAAAGCCATCAGCGAAGGCGAGCGCCGCTTCGATTCGATCGTCGTCGTCACCGACACCGACGCGCTCACCCCTCCCTGCGGGGCCTGCCGCCAGATCATCTGGGAATTTTGCGGCGACATCCCGGTCGTTCTCGCCAATCTCAAAGGCAAAGTCGAAGTCCTCGGCATGAGCCAGCTCTTTCCGAAACCCTTCGACTCCTCTAATCTGTAACCACCCTCACGAAAAGGATCTGTTCATGAAACTTGCGCCCGCATTTTGTAACCGGATTGTTCTTCTCGCCGGCCTCCTTCTTCCCTCTTCTGCCACCCTGGCACAGGACGTGCCCAAGCAACCAGTCTCCGTCGATCTTCTGGTTAAAGGCGCCACCATCGTCACGATGGACTCCAACCGCCGCGTCCTCGAAAATGGCTTCCTCGCCGTTCGCGGCGACGAAATCGTCGCCGTCGGCGAGGACCCTGCCGCCGCATTTCCCAAAGGCATCGACGCCAAGCAAACCATCGACGCCAGCGGCAAGCTCATCATCCCGGGCCTCATCAACGGCCACACCCACATCCCCATGGTCCTGATGCGCGGCGTCAAAGACGACGTAACCCTTGACGACTGGCTGCGCAAATTCATCTTCCCCGCCGAAGCGCGCAACGTCACCGAAGATTACGTCCGCTGGGGCTCCCGCCTCGCCCTCGCCGAAATGATTCACAGCGGCACCACCACGTTCGCCGACATGTACTATTTCGAGGATGCTGAAGCTGAAGAAACCAAGGCCGCCGGCCTGCGCGGCGTCCTCGGCGAAACCTGGATTGACTTCCCCGTCCCCGACAACAAGAACGAAGCCGAAATGGCTGCCTACACTGAAAAATTCCTCAAGAAATGGCAGGGCGATCCGCTGATCCACGCCGCCGTCGCTCCCCATTCCATCTACACCTGCTCAGAAAAAACCCTGCGCGACGCCGCCGCGATGGCCCGCAAGTATCACGCGCCCATCCTCATCCACGTCGCCGAAATGCGCAAAGAGTTCACCGACAGCATCGAGAAAAACGGCGCAACGCCCGTGCAATATCTCGAACGCATCGAATTTCTCGGCCCCGACGTTTTGGCCGCCCACTGCATCTGGGTGGATTACACCGACATGAAAATCCTTGCCGAGCGCCAGGTCGGATGCGTGCACAATCCCTCGAGCAACATGATGCTGGCCAGCGGCGTCGCGCCCGTTGTGGACCAGCGTGCGGCGGGCATGCGCGTCGGCCTCGGCACCGACGGTCCCGCCGGCAGCAACAACGATCTCGACATGATGGAAGAGATGGACCTCGCCGCGAAGCTGCAAAAGACCTACCGCGTCGACCCCCGGGCCTTAGGTGCCAAAGGCGCCATGGAAATGGCCACCATCGAGGGCGCCCGCGCTTTGCACATGGAAAAGCAGATCGGCTCCCTCGAAACCGGCAAAAAAGCCGATTTCGTCATCCTCACCCTGGACGTCCCCAACGCCGTCCCCATCTACGACGTCTATTCCCAGATTGTCTACGCCCTTAAGGCCAGCGAAGTCCAAACCGTCGTCGTCGCCGGGAAGACGCTCCTGAAAGACGGCAAGCTCCTCACCGTCGACGAATCCGCCGCCATCGCCAAAGCGAAAGAGTACGGCCAAAAAGTAGCCGCCTCACTTAAATAGGCGAGACGTATCGCAAAAGGGACCTGGGTTCTCCGCTGTTCCATTTTGGAAATTCTATGTGCTACAGACCGTTTTTTTCGCCATCAATCCGCCGCTAAGATGCGGCCTATCAAAATCTTGCACAGTTTTCCGCAAACATCCGCTTGACACCGCAGCGATAGCGAAGTAATTTCACTGCAATATTTCCCCCGTACTCAAAGCGTCGTTCGAGCCGCCGGGGACTTCAAGAGGACTCGCTGGCGGTCGATATTTATTCTTTTTGCCGCGAATCCAAGGTGCTTCAGTCCCGGTGTTGAGGTTGAGAGATTCGATCTCTTAATCTCCGCCGCTCTTTTGCAATGAGTCCAGGGTTCCAACAAAGGGGTATGCATAATGAGCAAGAGAATTTTCTTTGTCCTGATGATTTGCATGACTGCACTGTGTTTCTCCCCGCTCGCGCTCGGTCAGGCGATCGGCAGTTTCTCGGGCACGGTCACCGATAAGTCCGGGTCCACCATTGCCGGCGCTTCCGTGACCGTCACATCTCAGGGCACGGGTGTTACCCGCGACGCCAAGACGGATGACAGCGGGCACTACATCGTAAATTATCTCCCCGTCGGCGTGTACACCATCCGCATTCAGTTCCAGGGCTTCCAGTCCGCCGAGGCCAAAGACCTCAAGCTGCAGATCGATGAATCGCGCGAACTCAATTTCAGTCTGAACCCCGCTTCGGTGTCCTCCACGGTCGAAGTGGTCGCCGACGCCGTCGCCGTTACCACCACGAACCCGACGCTCGGGCAGGTAATCACGGCACAGCAGGTGCAGCAACTTCCCTTAAACGGGCGCGACTTCGTGCAACTGGCCACGGTTACCCCAGGCACCGTGCAGGAAACCAATCCCAGCAGCTTTTTCAACGCCGGCCCCAGCAGCGAAGTTTCCGCCCGCGGCTCTTTCTCTCTCTCGGTCGGCGGCTCCCGCGCCAACAGCACTGACTGGCTGCTCGACGGCAACGACAACAACGAGTTGACTGCCGGTGGAATCGCTATCCTCTCCTCCATCGATTCCATTCAGGAATTCAAGGTGCTCACTTACAACTACTCGGCGGAATTCGGCACCCGTGCGGGACCAGTGGTTCTCGTTACCACCAAGTCCGGAAGCAACGCTTTCCACGGCTCTCTGTACGAATTCCTTCGCAATACCTCTCTCGACGCAAAAACCTTCTTTGCCACCAAACCCGAAAAATTCAATCTCAATCAATATGGGGGCTCCCTCGGAGGCGCCATTCGGAAGAACAAAACCTTCTTCTTCCTCGATGGCGAACAAAAATCCCAGCGTCACGGCACCACGTTCACCGGGCTGGTTCCTACTGACGCCATGAGGGCCGGTGATTTTTCAAAGGATCCGTATGGAGTAACTCTCGGCCCGCCAACGCTGAATTCCGACGGAAAAACATACTCGATTCCGGCCGGCGCCATCTACAATCCGAACATGGGCTATTTGAATGGCTTTGAATTGAATGGGCAGGGTGCTCCTTCCAATCCCAATGCGGCTCAGAATATTTATTTTCAATGCGACGCCGGTGGCGTCCCGGTCACGCCGAATGCAAATGGCTCTCAAACCAGGATGAACAACTGCTACAAAATACCTGGTGGCCCCAATGGCCTGATCAACCCCATCTCCTCGCAATTGCTTGCCCTTTACCCGGAGCCCAACGCCAACAATTCCGTTCTCGGATTCAACTATGTCGATTCTCCTGTTCGCAAGCTGGATGAAACCAAGTTTGACATCCGTCTGGACCACACTTTCACGGCAAGCGACACCGCGTTTGCTCGTTTCAGCTACGACCAAGCGGTCTCCTATGTCCCTGGCGGCGCGCCCGGCTTTCCCGTTTTTGCCGAGCAGTCTCCCTTCGCCAGCAACCAGGGAATCCAGAACCACGGCCGGAATATTGCGCTTTCCGAAACTCACGTGTTTTCGCCCACCAAAGTCAACCAGGTCTCCGGCGGCTATAACCGCATCTTCAACTACATCACTTCCGAAGGAGACGGCAGTTGCCTGGCCGCAAAATTTGGCATTCTAGGAGCCAATCTTGGCTGCCAGGACGGCACCACATGCAAGGGCGACGTCATCAGTTGCGGGCTCACTTCCACCCAGCTCAGTGGCGGCTATTACTCACTGGGTGATCGCGGTTTCGCGCCCTTCACTGGCGGCACCAACGTCTTCTCCATCGCCGATTCCTTCGACATGATCCTTGGCAAGCACGACATCAAGTTGGGCGGCGCCATCCGCGTCATGCAGATGAACGTCCGCACCAATGGCTTTCAGGACGGCTACTGGATTCTCACCGGGCTTTGGTCTGGCAATCCCGAGGCTGATCTAGCCCTCGGTCTGCCAAGCCTCGCGATTCACGACCAGACCTTCCTCGGCGACACCACCGGCCGCCGCTGGAAGATCTTCCGTCCCTATGTGCAAGACGACTGGCGCGCAACCAAGGATCTCACTGTAAATCTCGGACTTGCTTGGGATATCACCACTCCGATCGCGGAAGTTGCCGGACGCCAGGCGGATTTCAACCCCGTCAATGGACACTTCTTGATCCCCGGCGTTAACGGAGTCGGGGACAGCGCGGGCATTCGTACTTACTGGAAAGACTTCGAACCCCGCATCGGCTTGGCATACAAGGTAAAGGGCAGCGACAAAACCGTTGTGCGTGCCGGCTATGCCATCTTCCACGACTCTTCCTGGAGCCAGGGTGCTCAAGGGCTGTGGCAGAACCCGCCTTTTTATGCGGAATCGGACTCATTCACGTTTGGCGGCGTATGCACCTTTTCAACGGCTGCCTGCGCAACCGTGTACGGGTTGAGTCCATCTGCCAACAGCTTTTCCAATGGCTTCCCGATCTTTAACTCACAACCAATCCCCGCTCAATTCTCGGGAACCATTCAGGCGCAAAATATCAATTTCCGGCCCGGCCAGGTGCAGCAGTTCAACGTCAATGTCGAGCACCAGATTCCCGGTGATATCGTTCTGACCGTCGGGTATGCTGGCGCGCGGAGTTCGCACATCCTCATCGACGGCAACAACCTCAACGTCACCACTCCTACGGCTTGTGTTGGTGGCTCGAATGCCGTCCCAGGTTCCGGTTACACCTTGGGTTGCGGCCCGGGCGGCACGTTCCTCCCTCAGCCTTCTCAGTTTGGGAATTTCCCGTTCTCCACGATTTCCAACATCACCGACCAGGGCAGCGCTCATTACAACTCGCTGCAGGTTAAGGCGGAAACCAAGAACGCGCGTAATGGCCTTTATGCCTTGATCAGCTATACCTACTCGCGCGCCTACGACGACGGCTTCGCCGATGGCGTTGGAAGTACGATCGGGGCAACCTACTACCCCCTGCCAGGTTGGAACAAGCTGGACTGGGCGCTCTCCCAGATCAATCTGAACAACAACTTCACAGCCAGCGTGATTTACGACCTGCCTTTCGGAAATGGCAAGCGCTTTGGAAGCAGCTGGAACCATGCGACCAACACGCTCCTCGGCGGCTGGCAGCTCACTCTGATCGAACACATCAGCTCTGGCTTCCCGATATTTGTCACGAACACGGCGAACGGTTCTGGCGTGAATTTTCAGAATAACGGCAACAGCCTGATTCGCCCCGACCAGATATGCTCCCCGACCAGCGGATTCCAGCAAAGCCTCGGCGAATGGTTTAACACCAATTGCTTCGTTGCGCCTGGCTCCGGCGGCCCCGGCAAACCTGCCGTAGCCGGCGAACTTGGAAATGCCAACCGTACCCCGGTTAACGGCCCGGACTTCGTAAACACCGATTTCTCCGTCATCAAGCGCTTTGCGCTCCCGTGGGAAAATACCGGTCTCGATTTCCGGGCGGAAATGTTCAACCTGTTCAACCATGCGCAGTTTGGACTGCCGGGCAGCGACTTCAATTTCCCGCAGACATTTGGGAAGATCAACTCCACCGTCAACGGTCCCCGGCTCGTACAGTTCGGGCTGAAATTCACGTTCTAAGGTCGGCCTTGAAACCAAACTCTCTGTTCCACTTTTCTCGACCCACGGCTTTCGCCGTGGGTCGATTTGTTTTCGCCGCGGCACTTCTCGCACTTTTCTTCGCTGATTCCTACGCCTCCGCGCAAACCCGCCGCAAGGTCATCATCAATCAGGACTGCTCGGGCCCCGGCGGCAGCAACATGCAAACGCTGGCCACCCTCATCCAGTCGCCGCAGGTCGAAGTCCTGGGCGTCACCATCGTAACCGGCAACCAGTGGCGCGACGAAGAAGTCGTCCACGCACTGCGCCTCCTCGAAGTGATGGGCCGAAGCGACATCCCCGTTGTTCCCGGCGCCGTCTTTCCGCTTGTCCGCACGCGCGAAGAAGCACAGCTCTGGCAGGAGCGCTACGGCAAGGTCGGCTACGCCGGAGCGTGGGACAGCCGCTGGTATCACGATCCCTTCGTCGTCCCGCCGCCTAAGGAAGGTCCGCCCACCACCAAGGCATCCACCGAAGATGCCGCCCACTTCCTGATTCGCATGGTGCACAAATATCCCCACGAGGTCACCATCTACGAAGGCGGCCCGATGACCAATCTGGCGCTGGCCCTGCGCATCGATCCGCAATTTGCCGAGCTTGCACAGGAACTCGTCTTCATGGGCGGCAGCCTGAATCCCGCCACCGACAATCCCGAATTCGTCAACAGGCCCCGCCACGAATTTAATTTCTGGATGGATCCTGAAGCCGCCGACGGGGTTCTCCACGCCAACTGGAAAAAAATCACCTGCACGCCCGTGGACATTTCCATCCGAACGCGCCTGACGCAAGCGATGGTGGATGAAATCGCGAAGGCCGGCACTCCGCTCGCCCGCTACGTCGCGCAATATTTCATGCGCGGCCCCGGCGCCGACTTCATGTGGGACGAACTCGCCGCTGCCGCCTGGATCGATCCCTCCATCATCACCAAGCGCGACGTCCGCTATATGGCCGTGGACACCGACCACAGCGCCGCCTATGGCGACACCCTGACCTGGATGGAAGGCGACAAGCCCAAGCGCCAGCTCCAACGAGTCGAAATTCTTGTGGACCTCGACTCCGAAAAATTCTACAAAATGTTCATCGACCTGATGCGCGCCCCGACCCCGCCGCCCGCTCCACACTAAATTCCGCCGGGCGCCCCACGTGCCGATTTTGCACGTGGGCTCTTGGGTCTCTCTTCTCCGCGACTTCTCCGCGACTTCTCTGCGTCCTCGGTGAACTCTGCGTTATTCTTTCTTTTATTTTTTCCCCACACTTAAGGCTTCCCCGTAATCACAAACTCCCCCAATTCCTTCCTCTCCCTCTCCATCTTCTCTTTCTTTTTCACCGCAGCTTCTTCGTAAAGCTCGGACTCCCTCCGCGCCTTCTCCGTCTCCCCCATCCGACGGTAAACCTGCGCCAGCCGGAGGTGCGCTTCGTCCGGCAGCGGCGTATACTCCACCGCCTTTTTGAGAGACACCACCGCCTTCGCCAGCTTCCCCTTCTCCTCATCCAACAATCCCAATTTCAAATAGGCATCCCCCATTCGCGGATCAATCGCAAGCGCTTTCTGCAGCTCCGCCTCGCGCTCCGCAAAATCCCGCTCGCCCCGCCTCTGCTTCTCCAGCGCCACCGCAAAGTAGTAGTGTGCCCGCGCATTCTCTGGCTGCAACGTCACAAATCTCTGAAACGCCTCCACCCATTCCCGTGGCTCGCTCTTCGCCACTTCCTGCACTTTCCCCAAAAACAGATACGGCCCAGCGTCCGTGGGCTCCTGGCCAATCGCCTCAAGCAGCCACCGCGCCGCCTGCTCATTCAAATCCTGCGCATAAGCCGCTGATCCGAGCCCCACCAGGATGCGCACCGATTTCGGATACAGCCGGTGTCCCTTGCCAAACACTTCCGAAGCCGGCGCATCCGCATGGTGCAGCAAAAGCTCCGCTCCCCACGCAAACAAATTCTCCTCGCTGGGCTCCATCTCCGCCGCCCGCTGGTATTCCCGCACCGCTTCTACCGGTTGCCCTTCGCTCTCTCGCACATCCGCCAGCAGTGCATGCAGTTCCGCACGCTCTTCCCGCGCAAGCAAACTCTCTACCGCCTGATCCGCGCGCCTCCGGTCTCCGCTCTTCTGGAAAGCCACCGCCAGCGAGTAGCTCGCGCCGTAATCGATGGGTTTCAACTTCACGGCCTGCTCAAGATAGACGATCGCGTCTTTCGCCCGGCCCGTCCGCAACAACTCCTTTCCCACTTTCAGATTCTCCGCGAAATCGTTTGCCGCAACTCGCGGCAACTCTCCGATGATCTCCGCCGCCCCGGAGTTTTTCCCGCTGGCTGCCCCCGTCCCAAGCGACGCCGTCTCTCTCGCCAGTGCCTCTTTGGTTGGCAGCGTCACATTTGACCCGTGCCCGCCCACATTGCTCGGATCCGTCACACCCGCAACGGTAAACTGCGGCTCGTCGGAATACTCCATCGCCTGCGCCGCATCCTTCCCAGAACCGGAAGCCTTGTCCTCCGCCATTTCCAAATTCAGGGTTTTCGTTTCTCCCCGGCCCGTCGCAAACGGCCCTTCCGCACGATCCAGATATCCCGGCTTATGGACGCGCAGCATGTACGTGCTCGCCGCCACTCCCCCGAACCGGAAATGCCCCGCGCCATCTGTCTGCGTAGCCTGGGTCCTCCCCTCCGCCTGATCGTCCAGCCAAACCTTCGCATCCGCCATGGGCCGCTTCCCCGCGTCGCGCACCACCCCCTCCACCACGCCCCCGCCGTTCTGCGCGTGAAGCGATTGGACGCTCAACAACCACAAGTACAGAATGCCTCTCGCCGCCCGAAACGAATTGGAATGAAGCTTAGTCAATCGTTGTCATTCTGAGGGCATCCGACGAGGATGCCCGAAGAACCTCGTCTTCAGGAAATTCCACAAATTCCGCATCGAAGGCCTTGCCTGAAAATCCTCGAACGCGGTTCTATCCACAGTCAAGCGTGCGGCAAACTACGGCCCCAGTTCCTCCAGTTCCTTCCGTGCCTGTCCTTGTTCCGGATGAATCTTCAACAATTGCTCGAGCGTCGCCCGCGCACTCGCCTTGTCCCCTTCAATCGCATACACCCGCGCCAAATTCAGATAAGCCTGCTCAAATCCCGGCGCCACCCGGATGGATTCCGCAAAACTCTTCTTCGCCTCTTCCCCCCGCCCCGTCCGCAAATAGAGGATCCCCAGATTATTCAGCGCCTCCGGATACGCAGGCCGCGCCGCGAGCGCCTGCTGCAGGTACCCATATGCGCGCCCGGTATCATTCATCTGCGCGTATACCATGCCCAGCCCGTAATTTGCTTCCGCGTCTTCGGGATTCAACGCCAGCGCATGCTCCAAAGTTTTCTTCGCGGCGTCCCAGTCCTTCTTCTGCCGGTAAGCGTTCCCCAGATTCTGCAGCGCGACCGCGTGGTCCGGGTTGATTGCGAGCGCCTTCTGAAAAAATCGAATCGCCTCGTCCGTATTTCCGTCCCGCGCCGCCAGGATCCCAAGGTTGTTCCAGGCGTTCGGCAGCGTCGCGGGATAATCCGCCGCCAACCGAACGGCCCGTTCGAAACACTCCCGCGCCTCTTTATTCCGCTTCTGCTCCAGGTAAATGCTGCCCAGTCCGTAAAGCGGCTCTGCGCCATCCGGATTGTCCTTCTCCGCCAGCCGAAAAAACGCTTCTGCTTGCTCCAGGTATCCACGCTCGTAAAATACGGAGCCAAACGACAAATGATTCCGCCCGACTTCGTAAGTCTCGCTCACTCCCGCAAACGGCAGTCCTCGCTTCATTCGCTCCGCCGCCGTCTTCGGAATGTCCCGAAAATCAGCTTCCACGTGCTCCAATCTCAGCGCGCCCTGATAGATCTTGACGATGTTTCCCAGCGCATCAATCAGAAAAGCCGCCGGCAGGCCCATGTCCCGGTGCCGGTCAAAAAGCCGCCCGTACAGCAGGTTGTATACCGCAACCAGTTCCGGCGGGCCGCTCACAACGGGAAACGTCCACCCGTTCGCCGCTTTCGCTCCGGCGACATCCACCACCGCCAACTGCAGGCCATCGTTCAACCACTTGTGATGCACGTTTTGAAAACTCGCCAGTTGTCGAGCCCAATCCGGCAACTCAGCCGATCCGAAATGCAGCAGCAACGGCTTTCCCCGCAACGCGGAAAACAGTCCTTCTTTTCCTTCCCCTCCGGCAACGCGAAAATCCGGCGCGGCAACCGGCACAAGCAGCCACGTCTCCACCTGCACCGGCAGTTGCTCCACCCGGTCAGACGAACCCGTCACTTTCGCCTCGCCTCGCCTCGCGGGCGAAACAAACGCCTCCTTCCGAGTGGTCGCCAAACCCTCTTCAACCCATATCCGCTGATTGGCCGGCAAATCCCCAATTCTCTGCTCCAGCCCGCTCGGCCACCGAATCGTTGCCGTAATCGGCCCTTTCGAATCCCCCAGCCCGAAAAACAACTCCTTGCTGTGTTGCGCCAGAAAGCCGGAGCCCGCCTGCACAAACTTGGTCTGCTTGCCAACATTCGTTTCAATCCGCACCACGGCCCCGATCGCGTCCCGATTGCTCTTCTTCCCCTGCAAACGAAAGGCAATCGCCGGCGCCAGTTGCGGTATCACGTTCTTCAGAAACCGCAATTGCGGTCCGTTGCGATTTTTTAGCGCCACTTCCACGCGGCCGTCGCGGTCGAAATCCGCCAGCGCAAACGTCCGGCTGTCCTCCAGGAAATCCATTCCCGCAATTCCCGATACATCCGAAAACGTCCCATCGCCGTTGTTCAGGTAAAGCACGTTCCGCTCATAGCCGCTCCACGTCCGATCCGCGCGGACCAATTCATTCACCGCGTTCCATCCCTGCTCATACGCGCCGCCGGGCTTCGCGCCTTCAGGGGAATTCGCCACCACCTGCCGCCAGAAAAAACTGTTCAGATCCTCGCGCCGCGGCCCGGAAATCATTCCATTCGCGACATACAAATCCGGCAACCCATCATGGTTGAAATCCCATGCGTCGCTCGACCACGCCCACCGCCCCATCATCGTCCCCGAGCGCGACCCCGCATCTTCAAACTTTCCGCCGCTCCCGTTCCGGTACAGGCAATTCCCCATCGCGTGCCGCCTGTAAAGCGCACGCGCCTCCTCACTCGCGTTCTTCTGAAACGTTTCCTGCATCGAAACCCGCAACCCCGCTGCCGTCCACATGTCCGCCACATACAGGTCCTGCCGGCCATCCCCATCGAAATCCAGCCAGCTAATGCTCATCCCCGCGCCAACATCCTCAACGCCCGCCTCTTTCGCCACATCCGTGAACGTACCGTCGCCGTTGTTCTTGTAAAGATTCTTCCGCCCGAAATCATTCACCACGTACAAATCCGGCCAGCCGTCTCCGTCAAAATCCGCCCACCCGCAGCAGAAGCTGAAGCGCGTGTTGTTCTTGTTGAGTCCGGTCTCCCGTGTAACATCGCGAAAGCTTCCATCCCGCTGGTTCCGCATCATGAAATTCGGCGGTCCGTTTTCCGCCGCATAATACGGCATCGGATACCGGTATTGATCCGTTCCCTGATAATAGGTGTACAGGCAAAAATAAATGTCCAGCCAGCCGTCTCGGTCGTAATCCGCAATCGCCGCCCCCGTAAACGTCCCCTGCGGCGGGCTCGCAAAATGAAACGCGTCCGGCCGCAGCCGGAATTTTCCTCCTCCCGCATTCAGGAACACCAGCGGCCCGCTTGCCCGCACAACAATCAGGTCCTGCCTTCCATCATTGTCAATGTCTGCAAACAGCGCGCACGCCGTGTTATCGAGAATCCCCACGCCCGACCCTTCCGTGATGTCTTCAAACGTGCCGTCTCCGCGATTCCGGTAAAGCCGGTTCGGGAGCCCCGCCGGCTGGCAAACATACAAATCATCAAATCCGTCGCCATCCACGTCTCCCACCGCCAGGCCGTTGTGCCCGTAAATATCAATCCCGCTGGCGCCATCCATCACCGTGCGCCAGGTATCAACCCCCGGCACAAATTGCGCAGCAAACGAAGCGCAACCCTGAAACGCGCTCGTCGCGATATCCTCGAACACAGGAGCCGCCGCTCTGCTCCGCGTTTCCTCCACATTGCGCCATCTCTCTAGCTGTATCCCCGTGCCTGGTCCCAGTTCCCAATCGAGCTCCAGGCCCCCAATCCGCTGTTCTCGATGAAATCCCTGCCCTTCGCCAATAAATTCGTAACGCACCCGGGTGTGCACCCGAACGCTCCTTTCCGGAGAGGCTGGCAGTCCGGCATCTACACGAATTTCCGTGATCTGAAACTCCACCGTCAGCAATTTTGAGAAATCTCTGACCGCGGCCCGCCATTCCTCCACGAACGTCGCGCGTCCAATCAACCGCGCCTCCGGAAATCTCGCCACCCAAACCTGGAAAAACGCGTCATCCTTGCGCCGGGCCTGCAAACTCCCCGCGGGAGACGTCGCCACAAAATCGCCGCTCATCGCGCGTTCCAGCGCCTCCGTCCTTTGCGGCGAAGCCCGCAATTCATTACTCCACGCCTGCAAAACCCGCGCGATCTGATCCTGATAAATTTCCGTCGGGAAAGTGTCGTACTCCGCCTGCGCTTTCTTCAGCACGGCGTCAATCGCGCGCGGAGTCTTGTAAACAGGATGAACGTGAAATTCCGGCGGCAGGAATGATTCTTGCGGGAAATATGGGGATCCAAATCGCGGCCATCCGAGTCCGGAAGGTAGAAACGCCAGCGCCGCCCCTTGGCTATACTGCAGGAATTCGCGCCGGCTCAGTCCGGCAAAACGCCGCTTCTTCCCCGGCCAGCTCAGAAAAATTCCTCCATTTTTGCGGCGTGAAGCCCGAATCTAGCATCGGGCCCCCTAACGGTCAAGCCTGGCAGACAGACGGACTCGCGCCGACGGTGCTCGGTGTAGGATTGACAGCCGTGATGTTGCGGTCCTTACGAAGGCGGCCTCCTGCAAGGCGTCAGCACCCACACACACGAGCGCGACTCCGAATCCGACTCAAGACACCATGACGTAGTACGTGAGGAGAAACATCAGCAGCGCTACGGGAAGGGCTAACCGCCACAGTTTCGCCCCAAAAAAGACACCAAGGACAGTCGCGACCATTGCCAGCAGTAGTGCGAATGCCTCGAAGAGAACCCATTCTACGCTTGTAAGCGAATCAATCCAGCGCCATCCCGGGAGTCTGAGACTCAAACCGACCTGCAGGTAATACAGGGCAAACACGAGCCAAAAAGAGAGCGAACAGACTAAACTCGCGTAAGCAAAACTGGAGGAAAGTCGTGCCTGCCAACCACGCCGCGAGTCGGGATGACCTCTTTTTTCTTCCGGAATTGCCAAGGCATCCATGCAAGCAAGTATATTCGATGGTACAAGACTGTCGGGTTGATTGGCCACAAATGGCAATCGAAACGGTGAGTACATGTGTTTCTGAGGGGCTAAGGCTAGTCCCTGACCTGGCTCCGGCCTCGCGAGAAATTAGTTGACGGTTAGCTTTAGATTCGCGGTCCTGGCAATCTTCGAGGCGCCGGTGGCGGACACAATGATGGAGTAGGTGCCAGAGGGAGTGCCGTTGGGATTCTGCTGAGGTCCACTTGACCCGCCTCCACTGCAACTCACGCCCAGCAACGAGCTAATCACGAGAAATACTAGAAACATTATGCGTCTGCTGCTAGGGCGCTTGTTGGGGACGACGAAAAGCGGAACTAAGACCAGGCCGCCTGCGCCGAAGCACGTGGCCAAGAGGAAGCGTGGCGAAGTGGAAGGCGGTCTGGCTTGCGCGAGAGTACGTGAGGTTGTGGAGATGGAGAGGTTGACGGAACTTGTGCTGGCCACGCCGGGCGTTATAGACGAAAGATTGAAATTACAAGACGCCCCGGTGGGCAAACCTGTGCACGTAAAGCTAGTTATCGCGGTTGTGTAGGGCAACTCGTTGGGAGTGATGGTGAGGGCGTAGATGGCGGGAGAACCAGCGGTTACGGTTTGAGGAGAGCTTGCTCCAACACAAAAATCCGAGCAAAGGAGCACGCTGGTGTTCCTGGGGTCATGCCGGACAAGTGGCCAGTCATTCAGACCCGGATTGAACTTCGCGCCAGTGCTGAGAATGGTGACAACACCGGATGAGGCAGTCGGGCAAGCACCTGCGCCAACTTGAAATGCGACAGCTATATCCGTAATTCCGTCTTGGTCAAAATCGCCTATTGCGGGCGTAGGCCAGAACTGCAGCCAGCAGCCGTTGCCGGCATTGAGCTGCCAGGATTTGGAAATGGTGGCGTCCCTTCGGATAGCCAGAAGTTTTTGGTCCGCGTAGCTTCCTAGGGCGAAGAAGGGATCCGAATTGGAGGAGAGCGTATTCAGCACGGTCACTATTTCCGGGAAGCCGTCTCCATCAACATCGCCGATGGCGACCGCGTTGTAGCCAAAACCCTCATTCGCAGGGGAGGCCTGAAGGGGCCAGGCTGCAGAAAAGTTCGACCCGTCACCTTTGAGGACGTAGAGGAAGGACTCGTGCGCGTAAACGATCTGCTTACTGCCATCTTGATTAAGGTCGCCAACAGCGAGATAGGATTGGCTGGCTATATTGGAATTGAACAGCGTGAGTGGCCAGCCCGGGCGCTCGGTTCCGTCAGGCTGAAAGGCATGGAGAAAAGTCTGAGTATCAGTGTTGGCAGCGAGAATGGTCTCGAGCTTGCCATTGTTGTCGAGGTCCGCCGCGGCCATCACGACGGGTGTGCCGGCAAGGGTGGGAACTTGCCACGTCAAAGGGGAACCGTCGTTGGCAAATAGGGCCAAGGAGAAAGTTGTGGGGGACAGGACTTCCATGGCAACGACTTCCTTTTTGCCGTCACCATTGAGGTCGCCCACGAGAAGCGGATTACGGTTGAGGCGCCCGTCATTGGGGTTTAAGAAGGGCACTTTGACCGGGAAAGTGCCGTTGAGTTGCGTGCCGTCCGCCCGCCACGCGTAAATGTCGGCCACCTGATTGGTGTAGTCAATGCCATAACCAACTGTCTCCCAGTTGGAATCTCCAGCCAGGTCTTCGACAACGAGTTGACTTCCCACGTTCCACAGGTTCGGACTACTGGCTAGCGTGCTGAATGTGCCGTCCTTCTGAAACATCTCAAGATTGCTGAAGACTGGCGTGCCGGTGATGAAATCAATCACCATGGCATCGTCGCCTGGCCCGCCGTTGAAATCGGCCACCGACGGTTGCATGAAACTTCCATTGCTCTTGTGGACCGTGGGTTGTGCCGTGCCGTTCAGAGGAAGAGTCCAAAACTGCCCGCCAGCGGCAGAAGGTCCTGCAGGAGTTTCCATGACCAGCCGGAAGGTCCCATCGACGTTCCTTGCGGGAACTACTCCTGCCCCGAGCGCCGGGCCGAGGTTGAAGAATTGCGGCCAATTGGCGGATAGCAGATCGGGCTCGAGGTAGACCATCGTGAGAGCCTGGAAGGGCGAATTGGAAATAGTTACGGTGAGGCGAATGGTGTAGTAGCCGACATTCGTAACGGAAGACGTGTCCCAGGTTGCCAGTGGGCCATTCGTGACGGGAGATGATCCTCCGCCAGCGAGCGTCACACCGATAGTTTGCCAGCCTGACGTCGCATCCAGACCTGGAGCCCATTCGACCAAAAAGCTTTGGAAACCAGTTCCTGCGGCAGTTCCCGTGATAGGGATGGCGACGCCTTTTCTGAACGTTGCTGGAGACGTAGGCGAGGGCGGAAGCACCGGGTTGACGATGGCAGCATTTGGGGAACTACTTAGCGTCGTGGGAAGAACGGATCGTCCGGCCCCCATGGCCACTGGCGCATGGATGGGGCTGGAACCGGGCCATTGGGCCAGTGCTTGCCCGGCAGGTTTGGGATGGTCGGTGCCGAGCGCAGACGGAAGCAGACTGAGTAAAGCGGCAGAAATTGGAGCCAGAATGAGGAGCCGGGCCCGGAGCATGCAGGAAAGCCTCCTTGTGCGGGTAACTTCGCACGAAACTGTAGCAGATAGCAATGAGTCTACGAGGGCCTTGCAACTTTTATTGCGCGTCCATTCTCGTCCCTCGATATGAAACCCAATTCTGCTGGGCGATTCGATGATTCACAGCTCCTGGTAATGTCGGCAAACCGGACAAGTCCGTTCCAGTACCCACTTCGGCGGTTACCGCGTTCTAATCAGGCAGTGAACGCTTTCAGGAACTTTAAGAGCTTCTTCGCATACACTTCGTTTCCTCTAGGGCGAGGGATCGGGTTGTGGCCGCGCTCGCGATCATACGTTGCAATGCCAATCTGTTTGGCCGGAACGCCAGCACGGTTGAGCGTCTTCACCCTAACCCATACCTTGGTCTCCCAGTAGGCCGGGCAAAAGAATCTTGAGAGAGTGCTCGTTTTTCACCGTCAAGATCAGCAGCGGCTTGCCCAGATCCGCTCGGAATTTCAGAGATGCGTTGTGGAACATTTCGCGGAACTAAGACGTACTTAAAAACAGCGGTAGTATGCCCTTCATTGCATTGTAGGAGGTGCGCTGACATGAGCCGCGTTTCGCTGCTTTTAGTTGTACTTGCGTGCTTGTTCGCCGTCCAACCTTCACGGGCCAGTCAGCCCGATTTTCATCTGCAGGTCGTCCCGGAAATTGTCTATAAAGTAGACGATCCAGGAAATGGCAGTACATCATCATTCGTATTCGATATTGCGGTGATTTGTTCCACAGATTGCAAACTAACCCCGATATCCGCCCGCGTGGAACTCTCGAGTGCCGGATCTATCGTCGAGAGCCAGGATTGGACGACTGAAATGCTGGCAAAGATCAAACAGATAAGCTATCGGATCCTGCCGAACGACCCGTTCGCGTGGCCGACGAGTGAATTTACGCTGCCCGAGGCATTCGACGTTCTCTTTTACTTCCGACATCCCCAAGCATTGGCGATTGACTCCGCAGCGGTCCGGCTCACGGTCGCCGATGCGAAAGGCCATCGGGCGGAACAGATGCTCGGGATCCCGATTCGATACTACCAACAGAAGACGACGCTCATCGTTCCCTTTCGTGGTCATGGAATTGTCGGGCAGGACTGGATCACCACCGGCGGCCACCACCAGTTTTCGAATGCCTTTGCCATAGACCTCGACGGCTTGGATGCGAAAGATGGGGAGCTCAGCGACGCCAACGAGAATGCGGCGGATGCGGGCTGGGGCCGCGAGATCCTGGCACCTGCGGGTGGAACCGTAGTCTACGCTCGCAATGACGTACCCGAAAATCCGCGCCCGGGAAAGCCCCCTGGTGACGATTATTACAGGCCACTCCATGACCCGGTTACGGCCTACGCGGGAAATTGCGTGATCATCGACCATGGCAACTCCGAGTACAGCGTCATGATGCACATGCAAACAGGCTCCGTCACTGTCAAAGTGGGGGAGCGGGTCGCCACGGGCCAGGTCATTGGACGGTTGGGGAGCTCGGGAAGCGCAGGCGGACCACACCTGCACTATCAACTGCAATCAGGCCCGCGGCTTTGGCAGTACCCGTCGCTGCCGTTCAGGTTTCAAAACATCGATGCCCCGCTTCACCGAGGTGAGTACTTCGTCGCAAAATAGACATCAACAGGCGGCAGCACCGAGCTGGCGCAAATCTTTTTTGCGGACCTTCTATCTTTCATTGATAGCGATCTTTATGTTCCTGTTGTTTGATCTGCGTGGCGATCTGTTCCTCGGATACCTCGGGACTCTGGTCGCAGCGGTCGGAGCCATACGGATTGCAGACTGGTTCGTCTGGAAAAGGCTGGAACCGGTTAGCTCGCCGGAGACAGACAGTCCGAGCCTATTTTCATAAGTGGAGCGCTGTGGCGAGCAGGATGGATGGAAGCGAAAAAGGTCCTCTGCTCCTCAGGTCGACAGGCACTGGGAGGAACTTGTACGGTAAGCGTTAATCAGGCATTACGAAAGCCGCCAGTAGTACAATGCCGGTCTAATAGCAAGTATTCTCACGTAGAAACCGAGGTCCTTCATGAACTCGCGAATAATAGTTGCTATCACTCTAGCTTTTGCGAGTGTCTTGGCCACGCACCCCGGCTTCGCCCAACAGATCACCAGTGACGTGGTAATTCCCGGAGCATCGCTGAACGACGGATATGCTGGCTCAGATTGTGATGACAATGGACAACTTTATCGCCGCCCGGTGAGTGCCAGACCCGGTGGACAGGGCGTGTCACTGATGCGCGTAGCCACGGATGGTTCGACTCTGCTGTTCACGCTTCCGAAACCTGAATGGTCGATTCAAGTGTTTGCGCCCACCGCAGAGGGGCTGGCTGTGCTGACCAACCGCTTCGATGCAGCCACAGGTGTTACTGGGCATATGTACCGCTTCGACAGGCAGGGCGATCTACAGACGGAGCGCACCGTTGCCCTCGATTTTAATCCCATGGCCATGGCCGAGACCAAATCAGGTAGGACATCCTTGTGGGGTATCGCCCCCGGGTAGGAACTGATACGGAAGCCAGAACCTATGGCGGCGCCGTATTAAATGGGAGCGACCAAGTGGTAAAACTCTTCGAATTTCCACCCACAGCGGACGGAGCCAAATGGACCACCGTTCCTTCGCACCGAATGGCGGTCGACGAGGACGGCGCAAGCATAATTCTTGAGTCGGGCAACGATCCAAACTCCTCGATAGTCACAATCGCTGAGTCTGGACAGATTCGCGTGCTCCCCTTGGCTACGGTCAAAGGCGCTCGCTACCACGATTGGTTTTTCGCGAAGGGCGTTGTAGCGGAACTATACCAATTTGCTGGGGACAAACCGCCGGTGCCCACCAAAATTGATACTTTTGATCTCGTGACAGGTAGAAAGATCGGCACCAAGACTTTACGGCCTGCGGGATTCTCGATTGCTTGCTTTCTTGGAGATGAATTTAGCATGTTGGCGCACAGCGCCCACGTTGAAAAATCACGCGGGCTTGCGCCCGCCGCGCTGCGACTTGTCACCGTCAAGTTGGAATGAGTGGCCGGAGCGGCGCTTCTACCCTTTATGTGGTTAGTCTTAGGGCTGTATCGGACGCGCGAGTGGGCAGGATGCCCACATGAGCACGGTGGGATTGCGCGCGTCCGATACAGCGACTTGAAGGAAGCCGCTCGGTTTGCGGCGGACGCGGGTTAGTCGGAAAATCGGACAAGTCAAGTTCTATAAAAGAAGTCAAGAAAAAATCACTCCCGCGGCTGGAATTTTTCTTACTTCGCAGCCCATGTGAATGAACAAGATCTGTTCTGACCGGCCGCGCCAGGTGCTCAGTTGCAGGGATGTTGTGGCCCAGCGTTTTGGGTTTCCTCTACCAGCGGTTTTCATTGCTTGATCGCAACGAAGCCTGTCAGTTTCCGAAACCAGCAAACCAGAACGGCGGCCAACAAGTTCCTGGAGAGTCGGCTAACCGGACATCTCCTAGTACCCATTCCCCCCCGGGCCGTTGCTCGCAGAAGATGGTGCGAGTTTAGAAACAGTTATCATGGAGTCCCTCAGCCCTTTAATCTCGGACTTCGTATACTTGCATTATGTCTCTGTTCTCCCGCCCCAAGAATCCGCCATGGCTCGACTCTGCCCGCGAATTCTGCCGTGCTCGCAACATCACCATTGTGGGCTGGGGCCCGCGCGCTCTCGTGGTAGAAGCTAAATCCCCGGAACGCGCGGCCGAAATTTCTGGCCAACTCGCTAACCTTGGTTTCCAACCCGTCCCCGACCCAGACGACGACTACGCTGGCATTCTGACCCTCTCGCATCCTGAGTGATTGTTCTAATTTTGCTTCTGGCCGACTACTGATTGCTAATTTCTCGTCATTTGGAATCTTTGGTACGCATTGAGTCCCGAGTTCGGCTAACAGGACATGTTCGATCCAGTACCCACTTGTACCTTTTGGGAGTTGCAGGCAAAGTTGCTGCGGGATTCATGCGCATAAAAACGTTGATTATTTTTGGCTCCTTGGCACTCATTGTCGCGTGCTGGATTTTCCTCAGCCGTGGGATGCGCCTTGGCTACGTCGATTCTGCAATTGGTTCTATGCGAACCTTAGTCGATGCTGAGAAGAAATACGCCGAAGCTCATCCTGAGTTCGGTTACACATGCTCAATCTCAGCGCTGCCGAGCGACGAGTCCAAAATAGTCGAGAAGTTAAGGAATGGCACAAGGAATCAGTACGCCTTTCAAATCGGTGGATGTCAGGTTGCAGACCCCAAACTCCCGAATCCCAAGTACCAGTTGACGGCGCGTCCGTTGCTCAAGGGATGCCCGCATATTGCTCCGACCAATCCGGAATCATGAAATACGATGAAAGCGGCTCCGTCCAAAAATGTTTGGAGAGTGGTATCCCCTTCTGATAGGGCCCGATTAGTCGGGTGGTCTCAATGGGTCGACGCAACACTTTCTTGGAGTTTACTCGCAGGAGTCTGAAAACCTAAAGTTTGTCGTGGGCGTTGATTTAAGCGCAACGCTACTTTGTTGAAATCCGACTGGGAATAGTCGGTTAGGTCTGTGTTCTTCGGGAAGTATTGTCGTAAGAGCCCGTTTGTGTTTTCGTTGGAGCCGCGTTGCCAGGGACTCTGCGGATCACAGAAGTAGACTTTCACATCCGTGGCCACCGTAAAGTCCCTATGTTTCGCCATCTCCAGTCCCCGGTCCCACGTCAGCGAGCGCCGCAGGGTAGCGGGAAGTTTACGAACGTGTTTACTCAATGCCCCCACAACCTCCGCCGTATCTCTGCTGGGTACCTTGATCAGCATGACAAAGCGCGAATGGCGTTCCACCAAGGTCGCGATGTGACTGTTCCCTGAGCCGCGCAGGAGATCGCCCTCCCAGTGACCGGGAATCGCGCGGTCCTCCACCTCAGCGGGCCTTTCGCAGATCGAGATGGCCTCAGGGATACAACGGCCAATACTTCGCTCAAATTGTGCATTTATTTGCAGTGTGTGCAGTGCTCGGCGTTGGCAAGCCGTTTCCTTTCAGCACGGCGAGATAGGCAATGGTCGTGCGAAGCAAAACGCACCAGGGGTGCCTACCCTTCTGCTCGGCCACCTAAGCCCCTAACCAGAAGCACAATCGGCCAAATAGATGTGACTGGAGGACTTCGTACCATGCGAAAAACCTTGTGGATTGTATGGGCACTGTTGGTATTCGCGGCGATCGTGGCACCGATGGCCGAGGCGGACGGGGTGTCGTTCGTTGGCACGCTCGGGACTCCGGAAAGCACATTTGATGTAGTGCTGGACCTGAGTTCGACGGCAACGATCATGCTGCAGACGTATGGATTTGGCGGCGGGACGAATCAAGCGGGGGCCACGATTGCACCCGGCGGGACGGATCCGTTCCTAGCGATTTTTGCGGGGACGGGCGGCGGTGCCACGATCCTGACGGACGGTTCGGGGAATGCTTTTGGGACCTCGCTGGACCTCACCAACTATCAAAACCCGAACTTCGGCGGCTGCCCACCCGCCGGAGCACCGACGATCGGCGGCTCGGCCCAATGTGGCGACATCACGATGACGCTTTCCGGCCTTGCCGCCGGCACCTACACCATCGTTCTCAGCGACGGCCAGAACATCGCCAACGCAGTCTTCGACAATGGAACGCTCGGCGAAGGCTTCTTTGACTTGACCGGGGACGACCCCAGCACTTTACCTCCAACTCCCGGCGTCTTTTGCAACCTTGTGATCAACGGGGTGGCCTGCCCCAACTCTTCCGGAGCATTTGCGCTGGACATTACCGGGCTGCCGGACGGGTCAACGACGATGGTAGCGCCGGAGCCAGGGACGGTGCTTCTTTTGGGCACCGGGCTCGTCGGACTTGGCTTGCGAAAACGCTCGCTTTCGCGAAGGGCATGAGGTGAGGTGGCGAAGCCGGAGCCTTGGGCTTCGACGCGCTTGAAGGCTGCTGAAAAACGAAAACTCCAGGCAAAGTTCTTTTTGTATTGGGGCCAACTGTAAGTCGGGGGTGAAGCGGACAACAAGGAGAAGAACGATGAAATATGCGAAAAGGATGTTGATGGTGGCGGGCGCGGTGGCACTCGCGGGAATACTGGGAGTGGCGATTACTCCGAAGGCGGCGCATGGCATCGTTGCCGCGATGGTGCAAGTGGTGAACACTTCGGCGAATCCCGTGCCGACGCTCGAGGCGGACGCGCAGACGGCCTTTGTGGTGAATAACTTCTGCCATTTTGGCGGCCCGCCAGACGACACTGCCTTCTTCTGCGACATCTTCCCGCTCTTCCAAGTGCCGGCGGGCAAGACCGCAGTGATCGAATCGTTTACGGGATACTGTACGACGGATTCGCCATCGGGGACACAGGACTTTTCGCTCAGATTCCTTGGCCCCGGTGGGTCTGAGGCTCTCATTACTATCCCTGCCTCGACAGTAGTGCCCAGCTCCATCCAGAACCTGAGCTTTGCCGCGCTAAATTTCAAGTCCTATGCTTCCGGGGGCGCGTCTGGAGCTCCAATCAATTTTCAAGGCGAGGGTACGAGTAACGAAAGTACCACCGATCTCTGCCAGGTCAGCCTGTCGGGCCACTTGGTCTCGACGCCGTAGGAGTTGCGCCTCGCGCAGCGTGCTTAGACATATAGCGGTGGCGCTACGCCGCCAAGCAGGCGTGGGTCAGTACGCCTTGTTGGCAGGGCTTAGTCTCGGGTCACGGACGAAAGTCAAACCATGAGAGGAGATCAACGATGAAATATGCGAAGCGGATGTTCATGGTGGCGGGCGCGATGACACTGGCGGGAATACTGGGGGTGGCGATGGCGCCGAAGGCGGCGCATGGCATTGTGGCCGCGATGGTGCAAGTGGTGAATACGGCGGCGAGCCCGGTGATTGCGCAAGATACTGCCAGGCAAGCGGCGCAAATCGTGACGCTGAGTGGCGAGGTCGACGCAGACTCGTTCAGCCGAGTCTTCCTGTTCAATCAACTCTCACCGCAAGGTGGGACGACTGGCCCTTCCTACGTGGTACCGTCCGGGCAAAATCTGGTGATAACGAGCATCGAGTTTGCACCTAGTGCGGGGAGCGGAAGTCTCAAAATGGTGCTCCTGAATGGGTTCAACATCGAAGATTACGAGCAGTGGAACATACCCGCAGGATCCGTAACCAACCTTCAGTACCCCACTGGACTGGTAATTGGGTCTGGTGCCAGCCCAATCATTGTGCCCAATAGCGGCTCAACGACGGCCGCGTTCAATGTGTACCTGCATGGGTATTTGACCGCAAATTAGATTCTGGATGGTGGGCTACGGTGAAGCAAACACTGCGTCCAGCGCCGGGCTTATTGCCTAATGCGCCGTAGGTTTTTTTCCTGTGGCGCATTTTGCATTTTTCCCCAATCAATTCAACTTGGACGGTCGGCAAACCGGACAAGTCCGGCCCAGTACCCACATGTACGATTAGCGCTAACCGGGAGTTGAGCGGTGTTCAGCGGGTCTCAAAAGATTCGGCGCGTGGTTTGCGCGGTCTCAATATGACCAGGCATGGTTCTTTCTCTGCGTCGGGGGTAACAAGTGTAACGTATAGGTTTTCCACCGAGTCATTCGCAACATCGATTATGCTTGCTACATCTTGAAAACTTAGATTTGGGTCCGCTTTGACCAACAGAAGGCGTTCGGCACGAAGGCGGTATATCTCGCTCAGTCGCGTGGCAAGGGTTTCTCTTGGGACTGGTTTGGAATTAATGGTCAGCACCTTCTCTTTAGACATCTCCAGGATGGTAACGTCGAAGTCTCCGCAATCGTCTCGAAATAGATGAGCTGGCAATTCGACGTAGAAGCCCGTTGTCAGGTGAAGAGGAGAGAACGGCATATAGACTTTTATAAGAACCGTCAGTCCGAGGGCTGTGAGCAGCCCGAATGCAGGGAGCGCCCCGAGCAGCCCGAATGCAGGGAGTTCCGCGAAGCGCTCCGCTGGTGGAAACCTGCGGCCCCTCCGAAAATGTCGGCCTCTTTCCTGCCCCTCTTCAAATACTCCGCCCTGAAACAGGTCCATGCGTCTAGAGAGATAGTTATAGGAACATATTGCCAGAACAGCCAAGGGTATCCCCACGGCTGTGGGAATAAGTGCCAGAGCTATTCTTGACATGATCATTGCCATGGCAGCGTGCTTCTCCATCCCCATGCCCCCGAATGCGCTCAAAATGCTGAGGCATGTGCCTGCAAGTCCGAGGCATGGCGCAGTAAGGGCAATTGACTTGAGATTGCCAATTTTGATGTTTAGCACGGCAGCGAATTTCTTGGTGCTGGCGCTATCAATCTGCCGCACACGTCGAGCTGAGTAGTAGCGATAACAAACGTGGATGACAAGAGCAAAGAGATAGACGAGCATGAGCGCAAGCACGATGACATCGAGGCACCCAAACGAACTCATCGAGTGCCACAGGTATCGGATAGTCCACTCAGACCCATCTGGTTGCCATGGATAACTGTTGCATCGACCGGTTGAACCGGCAGCGTTTATCAGGACCCAAACTTGAGGAACCAGGATGCGATAGTTCCGATGAGAGCCGCGAAAAAGCAGTTGAATAAGATCGCTGGCAGAGGACTGAGAATTAACGTTCCGGGGAGGAGCAGCAACTGAAAGCGCCCTGCCACTTCCTATGAAATGCCTGGCTCGTGACTGAACATCCATTCCAAATCTACAAAATCGAAGAGGAATACTACAGCTGGCAAAGCCCAGGGTAAGTGTTTGGAATATTTGCGAAGAGTCACAAAGCGCCCTTTTGCCCTGTGGCCGTCGATTCTCGTACTTGGACTGCCCACTCAAGAATACTAATTCCGTGGAAGAATTTGCAGGGGGAAATCCTCAAGTCCTGATTAGCCCTAACTGCGTCTTCGACGCGTCGCTAGTGCCAGGAACTTGTCCAGCGCGATTTATTGATTTGAAAGGATTTATCCAACAAGTTCCTGGAGAGTCGGCAAACCGGAAAAGTTCCTGCTAGCTTCACTGTGGCCGCTCTAAGGCCCGCAATTTCCTTGACTGATTTATTTTAAGCGGTGAGGGCAACCTGGCCAGCAGCAAGGTCGGCGCACTCCTTCCTTGAGTTCCGTGCGTACCCGCTCAATGTGCTGCCTTCTGGTTTCCGGTTTCTTGACGGAGATAACCCAGCAGATCCACTCATTGCGCGCGAGTGGCGTAATGTCCTCCCATTTTGCCCGAGCAACGGGATCGGAAATGAGAACCATTCGTAAATCCGGTGGTACATTGTGTACCGCGCCAGGGGAGATCGCTTTCTTCCTCATGGATTTCATTTTACTTCGTTACGGAGCCGGTCTGGGAGTCCTCGGATGTTCTGTTATGCGTTCGCCGGGACCTGGTGTCGTGGTATCGTCCAGCATTGGCGATACTCCCCTCCCCTTAGGAGACCGGAACTTGATTAAGAAGTGGCTATCGACATTGCTTGCCGGAGCTAGCCTGATTAGCTCTGTAAGCCCACTGCAAACATATGCCTTCGGAAATACGTCAATCATTCTGCCTGCTGGTTGGCAGCTAGTTGAGTCGAGCGAAGATAAACTCGTCTTCCGAACCAAGGACAACCATCAACAGGCGACCATAACCGTGATGCATTTCGGTGTAAGCGCAAACTTTGAAGATTTTAAACTCCTGTGCGAAGCCCGCTTCAAAGCAGAACGAAGCCATAACTGACGGGTATATCGAGCCAGATACTCCTGCGCCGGTCAAGGACCGGTGACACACTTTGGATGTTTTACTCAGGAGGCGAACGAAAATCTCACCGACTTTTCACTGGATATTTGTTCTTGAAGCAAAAAGAACTTTTGACAATCTACATCGAGGGAATTGGTGTGCCCATGCGAGAGCTTATGCAAAGCTTCAAGGCGTTTCTGGATGGGGCAAAAAGGAGATGATACCAATCCACCGCGGACCACACGTGGACCTCAACCCCCGGCTTAGGGTTACCGGCAACTGGGTCCTAGCCTCACAAGCAATCTTGGTACATGCCAAACACCTTAGGAGCTTCGGTCACTGTGCCTGACCCATCAAGCTTCACGCGCACACCGATGAAGGCCGCATTTGTCCCGCACCCCAAAGGTGCGCACCCGGACGTCTGCGTTGACCCATATGCTTCAGACTCCAGAATCGCGAATGGGATTTTGTGTTCTGAAAAGAACCGAGTCACCCCGCTTTTGTTTGTGCCGATTTTGAGTTCTTCGGCGGCGTCTCGCTTAAGGCTTTCGACCTGGTATGAAAACGCCGCACCGCGTAGTTTGCAGCGGTATTCCCTGAGTCCAAACAAACCGAGGCTCGCGATTACCACTATTACGGCAACCCGATGCTTTTTCAAAAAATTCACGGGTCCAGTGTCCCGTCATACTGGTTATCCATGCAAGTTGCCACCCGGAAGGGTCATTTAGTCTGTCAACTCCCTCCCGGACTTCACGGCAAAATTACCGTTCCAAATTTGCGGCGGACGGCGCATCATGGTGGCTGCCCGGTCCCAGGAAGGGCTGGGATGAAGAGAATCGCTTTGCTGCTACCGCTGGTTTTGGGGTTTGCAACAGGTCCTGCCGCGGCCCAGGACGTAAGCTACAACTTCGACCAAGACACGGATTTCTCAAAATTCAAGAGCTATAAGTGGGTAGACATCAAGAGCGTGCAGCAGGTTGACTACGCCACCACGCGGCAAATCACCTTCGTGATTGACGCCGAGCTGGCCAAAAAAGGCATGCTCAAAACAGATTCGGACCACGCCGACCTTTACATCGGCTACCAGACGGCCCTCAGCAGGCAGACAGCGTGGATGGCGTATCGCGACGGCTGGGGCTACGGCCCCGGGTGGGGCGGCGGATTGGCCACGATTGCCGAGGCGTCCATCCACGCCGGTGAGCTTGACCTGGACATGTATGCGGCAACGGAGAAAAAACTGGTGTGGCGCGGCGCCGTGTCGAACGCGGTCGATCTCAATCTAAATCTCGAAGGAAGTGAGAAGAATATCCAGAAGTTCGCGGAGAAGCTGCTGAAGAATTATCCGCCGAACGCCCCACGCGCCGATCCCCAGCGCGAACTGAATGACAAGCGACACCCCTCCGGTAATCGCAATCTTCATGCTGCTCATTGCTTTTCCTGTCCTCTTGGAAACATCGGTGTGTTTCTTCGCGTGCTACCGCGAAATCGGGAACGACATGATTAGGTGGCAACTAGTCGGGGCGGGTGCCCCTCGATAAGGAGGAAGGCGTTGTCAAGGCACAAAACTCCATTGCGGTAGCTTTCCCCGCGTTTCAGACCAGAGATTTATGTAGAGAGCCGAAGCTCTATGTCTCTCACGGGGAATCACTTTTGTTCATGCTTAGTCCCCGTAAATCGAGTTACTGGACCTCCTGCAAGGCGTCAGTTGTTGTAATCAGTTGTGCTCCCGCGTTAATCAGTTGAGATTGTTTGTGCAAGGGATAGATGTGACATACATAGGGCAGGATATACGATGGCCTGCGCTGTCAGATGCCCGCGTACCATGCGTACCCATCTTCTGCCCCCAACACGCCGGAGCCCAAGCCTTTGCCGAACTGTTTGAGGTTATCAGTGATCGTGAGGCGGTTGATGTATTTGACGTTCTTGTAGCCGAGTTGGCGGGGAACGCGCATGCGCAGAGGTCCGCCGAATGGCACAGACAACTCGCCGCCGTTCATACCGTAGCTGACGAGAGTCTGCGGGTGCAACGCCTCAGCCATGTCGATGCTATCCCATGCCTGCGGTTGGATCGAGCGGTACACAACGTATCGGGCCTGGGGCAGCGTCCCCACCAGTTCCAGGATGTGTGAGAGTGGAACGCCTGTCCATTCGGCAATATATGTCCAGCCTTCTTCGCAGCCGATCATCG